>WNGA01004058.1_pt1 | contig 21707 bp, 10 predicted proteins | sample 5400061 | NCBI WGS metagenome assembly WNGA01 (sample SAMN13153366, study PRJNA577476) | soil metagenome | isolation source: 100 cm soil or saprolite under grassland replicate 2 | place: USA:California | collected 2016-06-15
CCGCCCGGTCGCCAAACGCGGCGTCGCCTCCGACGGGGTAGCCCTCACCGTCGAGACCCTGCTCCCAGAGGTCACCGTCACCGCCGACGGCGTCTACTGGCACCCCGTCGCCGCCGACCACCCCGACCAACTCGTCTCCGCCACCCTGTTCCCGCTCGCCGACGCGATCACCGAGGTGCAGCGCCGCTTCACCGAGTACCGGCTCACCGCCGCGGCCGCCGCCCAACGCTTCCCCTGCGCCTGACGAGAACCATCCTCCATAGTGGAGGATCAACGAAGACTCGTTGGCATCCCCGCCACGCCACCGCCGGGCAGTGAGTGGCCGTCGCGAAAACCTCGGCCTGGAGAAACGGACCCGCGGAAACGCGAGCACCGCGCTCCAGGCCGACTCAACGGAGGCGCCGTACACGCTTCGTGGCGTAGCGCCACTTATCCCAGTACCAACCGGAGGAGTGGCGCGCGCCAAGCTCGGCGTGCATGGCCAGGCGGAGCTCGCTCCGGTGCCTCTACGATCGATCACCGAACCCCTTCGCCCGAGAACGTTGTACCCTTCACGGTGGTCAATGTGCCGGTCGAGCGCTGTCGTAACCGCGATGCCGGCCTCGGCGCCGTCGCCGTTGCGGCACCATCGCTTTGAGGAGATGACCATGTGGCGGACCCGGCGGGACCGTATCGGCCCGCGTGCCAAGCAATGTCGGCGAAGCCGGGCGGGTGGTGTGCTGCTCGCGATGGTGGTGCTCGTGCCGTTGCTTGGAGCGGTCCTGGCTGACGCGCGGCCGGCGTACGCCGCGGTGCGGCCGATCCAGCCCTACACCTGGTGGCAGGGGCTGTCGGCGGGCTATTACAACCTCGATGAGCGGATTACCATCGATGCGCACACCCCTGACGCACCGCTGTTCTGGGCCCACCAGTTCGGGTTTGTCAGCAGCGGTGTCGGCTACATCGGGCTGCAGATGGCGCCGGGTAAGAAGTTCGCCCGGTTCTCGATCTGGGACGCCACCGGCGCCTCCGGACCCAACTGCCACACCTTCGGCGGCGAAGGGGTCGGGTATACCTGCGAGCTGCCCAGCTACCCGTGGGTGGTCGGCCGGGCCTACCGGCTGCGGGTGTGGCAGCTGTTCCCGGAGGGGACCGGCCAGTGGTGGGGCGGTTGGGTCCAGGACACGGTCTCCGGCACCGATACCTTCATCGGTCGGATCCTGGTACCGCACCAGCGGCTGCTGGTCTCGTCGGTGTCGTGGACGGAGTATTACGGCGTCGACCTGAGCAGCTGCGACCAGACTCCGAAAGCCAAGGCCCGCTGGGAGTTCCCGACGGCCGACAACGGCAGCGTTCGGGCCAGCAGTGGGAGCAACGTGTTGGGATCGGGCTCCGGCTGCCCGACCGCGGCGCGGGTGGCGGGCATTCCCAGCGGGAGCCTGCAGGAGCTGGGCACGAGACCGCTGTACACGCCGTGTTCGGGCAACGCCGAAGTGTACGTGGTGACGCCTGGGCCGGATACCGCAGCGGTCGCGAAGGTCGTTGAGGTCCAGAACTGGCGTACCGACGACGGTGCTCCGGTTCAGATCTGGTCAGTCAACCCCGACCCGAACAACAGCAACCAGCGCTGGCGCGCCCGCTGTCGAAGCGACGGTACGTGGCAGCTGGTCAACGTCAACAGCGGTAAGTGCATGCGCGAGCCGGCCGCCGGAGACGGCGTGAACGTCGTGCAGGGCGCCTGCGGCAGCGGCCGTGACCAACGCTGGTGGCACGACTACCGGGGCGTCGACGGGTACGGCCGGGACTATTGGGTGCTCGTCAACGACCAGGACCTGCGTTGCCTGGATATCGAAGGACTCAACTACAGCAACGGCGTGCCGGTTCAGGTGTGGACCTGTTACGGCGGCTGGAACCAGCTGTTCTGGTTCCAGTCCTGATCATGTTCTGGCCCTGATCGTGTTCTTCCAGTCCTGATCGCTTTGCCGGCCGCGCGGCCAGATCACCACACTGCTACCCGGCCGCGCCAGTGCGGCGCTAGTACCGCGCCAGTGGGCGCCACTACGGTCAGAGCCCATTGATGTGCGCAGTGTCGATGTGCGCATCGTCGATTCGGGCACTGGGGGAGACCATGAGCGCCGGGCGTAGCGGTCGAGGCCGTCGTTGCGGTTGGTTGTCACGTCGCGCGGGTAGGTTGCGCCGCAACGCGGCCGTGTGGGTCGTGATGGCGATGGTCTTGAGCCTGGTCGGAGGCGGTGTGTCGCGGCCGGGGTCGCCTTCGGGTGGGTCGGGAAAACCGGCGCCGGCCGACGCTAGCAAGGACGCCAAGGGCGCCAAGGCGGCGCCGCTGCAAGTGGGCGAGGTGGCGGACCTGCGTACGGCGACGTCGAGGACGAAGCGCGACGCCACCGGCAGGCTGACTACCACGGTCTACGCGGAGCCGGTCAACTACCGCGACACGAGCGGCCGGTGGGTGCCGATCGACACCCGCCTGTCGGCCACCGGGGATGGCTGGGCGAACACCACCAACTCGTTCCAGACGCGGTTCCGGCGCGCGCTGTCCGAGGGCTTTCTGCGCCTGGACGTGGCGGGGCAGCCGTACACGCTGTCCATGACGGGCGCGGCGGCCGCGCCGGCGACGGTGGACGGTGCCCGGGTGTCCTACACCGGGGTCGGTCCCGGTGTGGACCTGCGGTACGAGCTGTCAGCGGTCGGGGTGAAGGAGACGCTGGTCCTGGCCGACGCGGCGGCGCCGACGAGCTACCGGTTCAGCCTGGCGACGCCGGCCGGCGTGACGGCGGTGCAGCGCGCGGACGGTTCGGTGGAGCTGCGACGCGCCGGCACCGAGAGGCAGGTGATGGTGCTGCCGGCCCCGACGGTGGCGGATGCTCCAGCCCGGGACAAGACGATGAGCGTGCCGCAGCGGGGGCCGGCCGGGCTGGCCGTGTCGCCGGTGCGGCCGGGGCTGTTGGCCCTGGACCTGTCGGTGGATGCCGGCTGGCTGCGGTCACCGCTGCGCCGGTTCCCGGTGCTGCTGGACCCGACGTTCATCATTCAGCCCGATGTGAAAGATGCGACGTTCTTCGGCACCTGCCCGACCTGCGCGGGTGCGCAGTGGCCCGAGCTGTACATGGGCACCGACTCCTCGACCAGCTACCGGGCCGCGGTGCAGTTCAACCTGTCCGGCATACCGGCGGGCCGCGTGGATTCCGCGCAGCTGGGGTTGACCGCCGCCTGGTACCTGGCCGGCACCGACCCGCACCAGATCAACGTGCACCGGATCACCGGGGCGTGGACGCCGACCGGGGCTATGCCGAGTTTCGACTCCACCGTGCTGTCCAGCTTCACCGCCCAGCCGTACACCGGCTATGAGATGAAGTTCGACGTGTCGAACACGGTCAAGGCGTGGCTGGCCGGTACGCTTGCCAACAACGGGTTCCTGGCCAAGCGCGGCTCGGAGACGCTGGGCAAGGGCGGGCCGATCGCGCCGGGTCGGTTGTCTGACATGGCGCTGACGATGAAGCCGTTCCTGAGCATCAGCTACACCACGGATGCGCCCACGTTGTTCCAGCCGGACACGCTGCACTCCAACGGCGCGGACCTGTCCTGGACCCGGTACACAGGTGCGCTGAGCGGCGCCCCGTTCGCCAAGTACGAGGTGCACCGCTCCAAGACGGCGAACTTCACGCCGTCGTCGACCACGCTGCTGATGTCCACGACCGACATCTCCACCACCATGTACCGGGACACCACCGCGGCGCCGGGGGGCGTGTTCTACTACAAGGTGGTGGCCAACTCCAGCGCCTCACAACAGGTGCAGGTCACCCTGCCGGCGGATGGGCAGGCCACCAAGTACCTGCAGCCGGATGCGGCCGCCGCCAAGGACACCAAGCTGTTCTACCAGTACTTCGCCGGCGGCAATATCCAATGCGGCACGTACGGCACCGAAACCTGGATGCGGGTGGGCAGCGACGACGCGAGCACCACGATGTGGCGGTCGCTGATGAGGTTCGACCTCAAAGACATCCCGGCCGGGTCGTCGATCACGTCGGCCGCCATGTCGTTGTGGAAGCACGCGTCGAACGCGGCGGCCACGGTCAACGCGTACCGGGTGACCCGGGACTGGGTGGAGGGCACCTATGGGTGCTTCAACGGGGCGACCTGGTACACCGCGGCGAACGGGGTGAACTGGACCGCGAACGGCGGTGACTACGACGCGACGCTGGTGGCCAGCCGATCGGTGCCGGCGGGTGAGACGGAGGTGTGGCACGACTTCGACGTCAAGAGCGCGGTACAGGCGTGGGTGAGCGGGGACAAGCCGAACCTGGGGCTGCTGCTGCGGGTGGGCGACGAGAGCCGGACGGTGAAGAACGACATCGACTACGTCGCCTCCGACGCCATCGACTCGCTCAACGACATCGCGCACCACCCGAAGCTGGCGGTCACCTACACGGACAACAGCCACGCGGTGGGGCCGAGCGTGTCGATCGCGTCACCGGCGGCAAACGCGTTCGTGCGCGGCACCACATCGGTGACGGCGGCGGCCTCCGACGACCGGCGGGTGGACAAGCTTGAGCTGTACGTCGACACCGCGACAACGCCCGTGTTGACGCTGACTGGCACGGCCCGCACGTTCTCGTGGAACACCGGCGCAGTGGCCAACGGCACGCACACGCTGACCGTCAAGGCCTATGACGACGCCGGCAACACCAAGACCTCGGCCGGGGTCCAGGTCCGGGTGGCCAACTACACGGCGCCGACAACGGCGGTCACCGCGCCGGCCAACAACGCCACCGGGCTGAAGGGGACGGTGTCGGTCACCACGTCCAACACGGTCGCAAGTGGACTGTCGATCAGCCGGGTCGAGCTGTACCTGGACGGCGCGCTGTACAACACGTCGACGGTATCGCCGTACACGTTCGCCTGGAACACGTTGGACCCGGCGATGCCGGCCTACGACGGGGTCAGCCACACGCTGGCCAGCAAGGTGTACGACTCCACCGGGCAGGTGGCCGGCTCCACGACGGTGACCGTGAGCACCGCCAACACCGCGGGAACGATGTACCGGGCCGGCTTCACTTCCAGCCCGGTGCCGCAGGCGATGGCCTACACCCCCGGCGGCGCCCAGCTGGTCTACCCCGTCGACGTCACGGTGACCAACACCAGCGCGGTGGCGTGGAGCCCCAGCACAACGTTCCTGCGCTACCAGTGGTACAGCCCCAACCCGTTGGATCCGGTCATCGACAGCGGCAACATCGCCGCGCTCGGACTAGCGGCCGGCACCAGCACCAGCACGCCGATCCGGGTCAACGTCACCCCACCGGCGCTGCCGGACGGCGTCGACTCCGCCCAGTACCAGCTGCGCTTCGACGTGGTCAACACCGCCACCGTGCCGGCCACCGCGTTCGCGGGCAAGGGCAACAAGCCGCTGGACAACCCGGTCGTCATCAACAAGGTGCTGTCGACCAAGCTCGGCATCGAACAGTACTACGGGTACGTCAGCACGCCGGTCGGCGCCGGCATGACCAACGTGGTCAACGTGGCCAACGGCAACTCGATGCTGACGCTGACCCCGCTGTCCAACCCGGGCCGGGGCTTGGACACGGTGGTGCGGCTGACCTACAACAGCCTGGAGCAGAAGTCGGAGTCGCCGGTCGGCACCAACTTCTCGCTGTCGATCTCCAGCCTGGCCCGGCTGGGCAACCCGCTGGACATCCACCCCAACAACGCCGACACCATCGCCGGCCGGTCCAACAAGTTCGTCACGTTCGTCGACGGCGACGGCACGCTGCACCGCTTCGACGGGATCACCGCCGACGGCGTCACCTACTGGACCGAGCCGGCCGGGGTGCACCTGTACCTGCGTTCGCTGACCACCGACACCACCAACCCGCGGTACTGGGCGTTGAGCCGCCCGGACCGGGTCACGTTCTACTTCAACGCCGAGGGCTACCCCACGTTCGTCACCGACCGCAACGGCAACACCATCTCGTTCACGCTGACCCCGGTGCAGCCCGGCGACGATCCGGGCGGCCCGAAGTTCCACGTCACCAAGGTGACCGACGCGGCCGGCCAGGGTGCCACCCCGGCACTCAACCGCGCCTTCGACATCACGTACTTCACCAAGGCCACCGCCCGCAAGCCGCAGATCCGCGGCAAGATCTCACGGATCACCGACCACCTGGGCCACGCCATCGACTTCGCCTACTTCGACGACGGGAACCTGCAGTCGATCACCGAGAAGGGTGGCAGCAACGCAGACGGCACCACCCTGGCCGACCGCAGCTGGGTCTTCGCCTACACCACCCCGGACGGCTCCGGGCCGGCGACCAACCCGAACAGCCAGTCCAGCCTGATCTACAGCGTGCGCGACCCGGTGGGCAACCTGACCCGGTTCGCCTACAACGGCCCCGGCACCGCGCAGAACCGGTGGAAGCTGGCCAGCGTCACCGACCGGGCCAACAACACCACCATTTTCGGCTATGACATCTCCAGCCGGGTCACCACCGTCGCGGCGCCCACCCCGACCGCGGAGACAGCGCGGACCACCAAGTACAACTACGACAGCGACGGCAAGCCGGTCCTGATCACCGACCCGCTGGGCCAGCCGACCAAGCTGGACTGGAACGGCGACTTCAAGGTCATCAAGGTCACCGAGCCGAACCTGAGCACCCAGCGGTTCGCCTACAACGACAACGGCTACCTCACCGACGTCTACGACCAGCTCGACCATCACACCGTGCTGACCTACGAGAACCTGCCGGCCGACGCGAACGACACCTCGGCGCGCTGGAAGGTGGGCCGCACGATCCCGCACCTGAGCCAGCTGGCCAGCAAACAGGACCCGGTCGAGGTGGCCGCCGGCAGCGGTACCGAGTGGACGTTCGGCTACGACACCGCGGGCAACATGACCACCGTCACCGAGCCGCTGTACCCGACCAATCCGGCTCGCTACACCTACAACGCCAACGGCACGGTGGCCACCAGCGCCGACTTCAAGGGCAACGTCACCAGGTTCACCGTCTATGACCCCAACGGCTTCCCCACCACGGTGGTCGACGCCGCTGACAACCCGGCCGCACCGACGCATCCGCTCAAGATGGAGTTCGACGCCGGTGGGCGGCTGTTGTGGGTACAAGATCCCAACCACGCCGGTTTCACCAGTGGCGACCCCCGTCATTTCCGCACCTACTTCAGCTACGACAGCTTCAACCGCTTGGGCCGGCAGTCGACCCCGAAGTCGACCAGCCGCGAGCTTGGCCAGCTGATCTGGAGCGACATCTTCTACGACGCCAACAACAACACCGTCAATGTGATCGCGCCGCACTTCGGCGCGCAAGATTCCGGTGCTGGAGACACCACCACGGTGAGCTACGACGCGATGGACCGGCGCGCGCTCATCACCGGCCCGGACAAGTCCGCCGACCCCGCCGGTGAACGCACCCGCTTCACCTACGACGTCGCCGGCCGGCTCACCACCGTGACGCTGCCCCTGGGCATGAAGGACGGTACGCCGAACAACACGCGTACGATCAACTACGCATACGACGCGCTTGACCGGATCGTCCGGCAGATCCGAAACCACCTGAAGCCCGATTCCAGCATCGAGGCCCTGGTCGAACACTCCTGCTACGACAACACCGGCAACCTCGTCTCGACAACCGCGCCAAAGGCGGCACTGGCGACTGTGACGTGTCCCGCCTCGCACACGACCCCGTTCACGACCGTCTACGGCTACGACCTGGCCCACCGGCGGACGAGCGTCTCCGATCCGCTCGACCACAGGACCGCGTTCGGCTACGACGCGAACAGTAACCGCACCAGCGTCACCGACGCGGCCGGCAACCCGACTACCTACAAGTATGACGCGCTGGACCGGCTCACCCGTACCGAGCAGCGGTTCCTGGCCGGCACCAGTCCACGCAACGTCGTTACCGTTGTCGAGTACGACGAGAACAGCAACCGTACCCGCCTCATCAGCCCCCGCGGGTACGATGCATCACCGGACAAGACCACCTTCAGCAAGTACGTGACCAAGTTCAACTACGACGCGCTCAACCGGCTGACGAGGGTCGACCTGCCCACCGACAGCACGTACCCGACGGCGTACTACATCCATCGCGGGTACGACGCCAACGGCAACATGACCGTCACTACGCTGCCGGACAGCCATTCCATCCTGGCCGACGTGCCCGCCAGCGCGAAGACTGCTGTCGAGTACTTCGACCCGGGCTGGATCGCGGCCAGCAACGATCCGGCCAACCCGAAGGTGCATTTCGACTACAACGCCCGCGGCCAGCAGACGCTGCGCACCCCGGAGGATCGCGGCGGCAGCCTGGATACCAGCAAGCGGATCCAGTGGACTTACTTCACCGACGGCCTGCTGCGCCAGCGCTCCGACCAGAAGGGCCAGCAGGTCACGTACACCTACGACGCCGACAACCAGCTGCTGTCCAGCCGCGACGGCAGCGGCCTGACCAATCCGGCGGAGACCTTCGTCGACCTCACCAACGCCTACGACGACCTGGGCCGCCTTACCCGTACCGACCACAAGAAGCAAACCGAGACCACCTGGACATTCAGCTCCTTCGCGTACGAGGCAAACAGCAACATCACCGATCTCGAACAGAACGGTAAGGAAAGCGCGCCCGGCGGCACCGTCACGCAGGCCGGCCGTAAGCAGCACACCGATTACGACCAAGCCAACTGGATCACCACACAGCTTGACTTCGGCACCAGTAGCGGCGCCAGCGACGACCAGCGCATCACCAACAACTTCGACCCGGTCGGCCGGCAGATCCTGCGGCGCATCGAACAAAACAACGGCTCCGGCACCTGGAACACCAAGCAGACCACAACCTGGGACTACTTCGCCAACGGCCTGCTCAAGCAGCTGCGCACCACCAACGGCGCCGGCACGGTTACCGAGTCACACACCGTCGACTACCTCGACCCGGCCGGAGTCTTCGTCAACGGCAACCGCACCAAGGACACATACAGCCTGCGGCCGGGCGGCAGCAACACCTCACCCTGCTACCCCGGTACGTGCACCGCGACCTACACATACGATCCGCGCGACCGGCTCGTCAACACCAACGACGGCCACGGAAAGACCACCGCCTATACACTCGACGGCTCCGGCAACATCCTCACCGAGGCGGCCAACGGCACCACCACGAAGACCTACACCTACACCGGCAACCAACTCCAGCAGCTGACCAGCGGCGGCGCCACAGCCAAGTACTGGTATGACGACGTCGGTCGGCTCGCCTGCGTGACCACTGCCGCGGGCTCCTCCGCCGACTGCGCGCCACCCCTACAGCCGTCAGGCAACCTGCTCGCCGACTACAGCTACGACTACCTCGACCGGCTCAGCACCTACCGCGCCTTCGCCGCCGGTACGAAGACCGACAGCGCCGAGTACACCCACGACGCGCTCGACCGCGTCGTCAGCCAGACCGAGACACACCCAGCCTTCCCCACCACCCCACGCACCACCACCTTCAGCTACCTCGGCCTGACCACCCAGCAGACCCGGGAGGTCCAGACCAACTCCACCGGCACCCTGGCCATCAAGGACTACAGCTACGACCCCGCCGGCCGGCGGCTGTCCATGATCAACACGCCGTTCAGCGGCGGCACCCCGCAGACGCCGACCACCTACACCTACGGCTACGACACGCACAGCTCGGCGTCACAGCTCCTCGACCCCGCCGGCAACACCAAGGCAAGCTACGGTTACCGCCCCTACGGTGAGACCGATACCGACCTGAGCAAGGGCGACACAGACAACGTCACCCCGTTCAACCCCTTCCGCTACAGCGCCAAGCGGTTCGACACCGGATCCAAGACCTACGACATGGGAGCGCGCCGGTTCGGCCCGGACACGTCCCGGTTCCTGAACCAGGATCTGTTCCACGGCGCCCTGGACAACCTCGCCCTGTCCCGGGACCCGCTAACCGCCAACCGCTACGCCCTCGCCGCCGGCAACCCCATCAGCTACGCGGAATGGGACGGCCACATGGTCATCGCCGACGGCGGCGGCAGCAGCGGGACCACAAGTGGCGGCACCAGCCAGTGCTATGACGCAAAAGACTGCATGGCCACCTCAAGCTCGGCCAACGCAGCCGAGTCCCGCCAGAGCCAGACCGACGGCCCGCCGTCATACTGCGCTACCCGAGAGTGCGCAATGGCAGGCCCACAGCCGACCCGGCCGACATTCACGCGCGAGAATCCGAAGGACAAGCCGGCGACGAGAAAGCCCCCGCAGCTCCCCGCGCTGCAGTCGTGCATCGACCGACCAAGGCCGGACTACTGCGTCATCGACGTGGACGCGAACGCCGATCTGAAGGACATCATTGGAATGCTGCCGGCGCCGGCCCCCGTAAGACCGAACTGGGCTCTGGGAGGCGCCTCGGAGCAACCTGCTCAATGCAAGCCGGCCCTTACCGGACTAGGCCCCTCGGTGTGCATCCGGTCGAACACCGAGTCCCGAAAGTCCCCGACGTTGACCCCTGGCCCGCAAGTGCCGTTCGGCGAGACGGAGAGCACCGGCGTCGGCGGAGGAGTGAGCACCGGCCTCGTCATCACCCGTACCGGCAAGGTGTACTCCTACCTTGGCGCTTCGTTTGGTTCGTCCGGTACTACGGTTGCAGTACGAGCCGGCTACATCATTTCGCAGCACACGAACGACGATGTGTCGAACTTCCCCGGTGGCCCGGCCGACTCGGTGTCTGCCACTCGCGCCGGACTTTCCTTCGGCAGCGCGCGAAGTGTCCAGAGTGGACTGACAGCGGTCGAGGTGGGAATCGGCTACGGTGACGGCTCCGCGTATGCGCACACAGTAGGCACGCTCGTTTACGACTACGACCGTAATCTCTGGTGAATCGACAGGAGGAGGTGCCGGATGGTCACGCCGCGACCGCGACCACGTCACGTTCCCGCACTCGTCGTAGCAGCCGTACTGGCGACGCTTGCCGCGCTCGTGCCGGCGACAGCGTCGCATGCGGCGGTCGCCCCGAACGGTACGTACTCGAACTGGACGTGGCCGGCCACCAGCACCGGCTACTACAACTTCGACGAGCGGTTGACGATCATCGGGCACAGCCCCGGTACCCACTATTTCTGGGCGCACCAGATGCATTTCGTCGGCGGCGACGGCGGCTACCTCGGGCTGCAGGTCGGTTCGTACCCGAACAACACGAAGATTGCGTTGTTCTCGCTATGGAGTGCCAACGGGGCCGAGGGTGCGAACTGTGGCCCGTTCCTCGAGGGTAGCCCTGGGTACACCTGCCGGATCGACCCATTCAACTGGGTCACCGGCCGGACGTACCGGTTGCGGGTCTGGGCCTACGGCGAGGACGCGCTCGGCGAGTGGTGGGGTGCCTGGGTACAGGACACGACGACCGGAGTGGACAGTTACGTGGGCAAGATCCGGGTGCCGACGAGCTGGAGCTGGCTGTACCCCTGGTCGGTGTCGTGGACCGAGTACTTCGGCACCCAGCCGGAAACCTGCAACAAGCTGCCGTGGGCGAAGGCGCAGTTCGACTTCCCCACAGCCAACGCCGGCACGGTCCAGATCGCGTCGCACACGCACACCATCGGCTCCGGCGACTGCCCCAAGTACAGCCGGATCTACGAGGTCCCGGGCGCCGACGTGCAGGAGATGGGCCGCGCGCCCGGGAGGTGAGCCGCCGACCGTCACTTGCCGAGTAGCGCGGCGATCTGGCGCTGGCGGACGGCCTGCGCCTTGAGCGCCCCGAAGCCGCGCTCGTGCGCGATGCTCGCCGCCCGCGACAGGTACTGCTCGGCCTCGGCTCGGCGCCCCATCTCACCGGCGAGCGTGCCGAGCCCGAGCAGCGCCTCGACTGTCACGTACGGCGCGTGCGCGGCCTGCGCGAGATCCAGGGCCCGCCGGTAGCTGCGTCCCGCGGCCAGGTGTTGCCCGACGGCGTGTTCAGCGACGCCGAGGGTACACAGAACGGTCGCCTCGACGCTCCGGTCACCGGTCCTGGCGATGATGTCCAAGGACTCGCGCGCAATGTCCAAGGCCTCGTCGAGCCGGCCGGTCTGGTGGTACAGGTCGGCGCGGCCGCGCAGCGCAAGCGCCACTCCGACCCGGTTGCCGACCCGGCGGTACAGCGTGAGCGCGCTCGCCAGGTGGCACTCGGCATCGGTGGTGTTCCCGAAACGCTGGCACACCCAGGCCAGCCCGGTCAGCGCATGCGCCTCGCCGCTGTCGGTGCCGGCACGGCGATACCCTTCAAGTGCCTTACTGTAGTGCTCGACCGCCTGCCCCAGCAGTCCCATCTGCACGTACGCCTCCGCGAGGTTGTCGTGGCAGTTGCCTTCCATGGCTGGGTCGGCCGCGATGCGGCGCAACGCAAGGGCGGCCCGCAGATGCTCGGTCGACTGCTCGAGGTTGCCGAGCTCGATGTGCACCACGCCCAGCAACGCGAGCGTCGCGGCCTCGCCGGACCGCCAGCCGGCCTGACGGCAGCGGGACAGCGCGGCGGTCAGGCTCGCCAGCGCATCGGTGAACCTCGCGGTGCAGACCTGCACGTGGGCAACTGCGCGGTGCGCGGCCGCCATGGCCAACTGGTCGCCGGCCGCCCGCGCGGCATCGAGGCCGGCCCGGGCGATGGTGCTAAAGCCGATCACATCGCGGCGGAGGTCAAAGTATCCCCGCAATGCGTCGGCCAGCCACCAGGCGTAGCGATGGGGTCCGTGCTGGGCGCAGTGGACGGTCGCGGCCGCCAGGTTCGACCGTTCGGCATCGAGCCACGCCAGCGCACCTTCCTGGTCGGAAAACAGGGCGGCCGCCTCGACGGGCGACCCGACCGGCGGCGGGTTCGGGCGCGCCCTGGCCGGTAACCGCTCGAACTGCGGGTAGAGCCGGCGGGCCGCCTCGTCGACGCCGGCCAGATACCAGCGCATCAACCGTCCGAACGCGGCGGCGCGCTCGACCGCCGGCTCGTCGTTTGCGACCTTGCCGGCGGCGTACGCCCGTACCAGGTCGTGGCATCGAAACCGCTGGACAGCATGCTCCTCGACCAGGTGCGCGCCAGCGAGATCGTCGAGCAGGGCCGCGGCGTCGCCGACCCGCACGCCGAGCAGCGCGGCCGCCGCCGGTGGCGTGACGTCCGGGCCGGGTACCATCCCGAGCAGGCGGAACAGCCGGCGCGCGCGCGTCTCCAGGGCCTGGTACGACAGGTCGAAGGTACGCCGCACCAAAGCCTCGTGGGCATCCAGCGCGTCGAGCGCGTCGAGGCTCGAACGGCCGTTGAGGTCGGCGGCGTGATCCGCAATCGTCCTAATTGGACGGTCGATGAGCAGCGCGGCGGCGGTGCGCAACGCCAGCGGAAGGTGGCCGCAGAGCCGCGCGAGATCGGCCGCGGCGACTGGCTCGCGGGCCACCCGATCCCGGCCGAGCATCTGCTCGATCAACTGCCGGGACTCCGCCGGTGTCAAGACGCCCAGCGGCAGCACGGACGCGCCGTTCCTGGCGACCAGGGTCGAGAGCCGGTTGCGGCTGGTGACGACGACGAGGCTGCCCGGGTCACCCGGCAGCAAGGGACGAACCTGTTCCCCGCTCGCCGCGTTGTCCAGCACCACGAGTACCCGCCAGCCGGCGAGCAACGAGCGGTACAGGGCCGCGGCTTCGGCGAGGTCGGTCGGGACCCGTTCCGGCGCGACGTGCAGCGCGCGCAGGAGCTGGGCAACCGCGTCCAGCGGACGCAGTGGCGGGTCCGTCGAGTACCCCCGCAGGTCGAGGTACAGCTGGCCGTGCGGGAAGGCGCCGATCATCTGGTGCGCCCAGTGCACCGCGAGCGCCGTTTTGCCCACGCCAGCAACGCCGGTGATCGCAATGACCGGTGCAGGGATGCGGTCGGCCTTCCGGCTGCGCGCCAGGATCTCGGCTAGGTGGGCCAGCTGATCGACCCGGCCTACGAACCCTGGTACGTCGGCCGGCAGCTGCGCCGGCGGCCTGGCCTTTCCCCCGGGTGGGGCGGCGTCGTTGGCTGGGGCGACGTGGTTGGTCGGGAGGGCCGGTATCGCCCGGTCACGGCCCAGCAGCTCCAGGTGGAGCTGCTGGAGATCCGCCGCTGGCTCCACGCCCAGCTCTGCGACGAGGACCTGCCGCATGGTCCGGTAGGCGTCAAGCGCCTCGGCTCGACGGCCAGAGCGCTGCAGCGCGCGCATCAGTTGGCCGTGGACGCGCTCATGCAATGGGTGCGCGGCAACCAGGGTACGCAGCTCGCCAACCAGCTCGGCATGGCGACCGAGCGCCAGATCGGCGTCCACGCGCGCCTCCAGCGCGCTGAGCCGCTGCTCGTTGAGCCGGGGAACGACCTCACTGCGCAATCGCTCGCCAACGTCGGCAAGCGCCGGTCCGCGCCACAGTTCCAATCCCTCGCGCAGCACATTGGCCGCCGCCTCGGCCCGGCCCTCGGCGAGCGCTGCTCGACCGTGCGACGTGAGTGCGCCGAACCGCAACACATCCAGCGTCTGGGCGGTTGCGCCGATCATGTAGCCTGGTCGGCGCGCCTCGACCACCCGCCAGTCGCCACGCTTTCCGTCGTGCCCCGGTTCGAGCACCTGGCGCAGCCGGAGCACGAGCGACTGCAGCGTGTTGCGCGCGGTCGCGGGGGGATGTGCGTCCCACAGGTAGTCGATCAGCTGGTCGGTGTCGACAACCTCGTTGGCGTGCACCAGCAGTGCCGCCAGCAGCGTGCGCTGCCGTGCGGCGCCGATCGGCACCCGTGCACCATCCCGCAGCACCTCCAGCGGGCCAAGGAGGTAGTAGTCCAAACGCGGCACGTCGTTTCCCCAGGACGAGTACGTTCCGCGCGCACGGTCCGATCCATGAACCGCGCGTGTACGGCATTCAGTACGCTGCGCAGTCTCCGCATGACAACGTAGTAGAAGCGGCCCTCGATGCAAAGCAGCAGGTGGCGGGCTGGCTACGGAAAGTGCGGTTGCAGGAGTGGGCAACGACAAGATCAGGTCAGTTGCGCGAGCTCGTCGGCGTCAGCGGGTGAGCTGCGCACCGTTAGCCGGCCGCCGCGACCTGCGCAATGAGCCTGATCCACGAGCGCTCGATCGCGAGGCGCAATCGTGGGCCCCAGGATCTCGACCACCCGGAGGCGTGGGCCTTCGAACGGTGCGGCAGATTCGACTCTGGCCGCCCCGGCGGGACAGATCCGGCGGGCGCCTTCCCAGTCACTCAGCTGCCTTTGCCGTCCCAGCTGACGGCCGTTGGCACCAGAATCCTGCGGGCACTGCCGCGCTTTCGTGACCAGGGCCGGCCGTTCGCGGCGTTCGCTTACGGAATCGCCGCGCACAAGGTCGCCGACGCACAGCGGCACGGCGCGACCCAACCCTGACCCCGGTCGATGCCTTGCATGACCGGCTCGGATCCGGCCCCCGGCGAGCAGAGCCAGCCATTCGGTGGTACGGCGGAACGCGAGGTAGAGCAGGCGCAGCGACATGAGCAATGAGCCTGCCCGACGGGCGTGCGTGCCGCTGCTCAACCACGATCGGGCGGCTTTGGGCACCCCACACGTCAGTCTGGGCGTCGGTCGAGATAGCCATTCGACCGGAACCGCCCTCGACCACGAGCGTCCGGATTCCCCTTCGCGTCAGCGTGGGGTGTACATGATCGGCAGTCCGGTCAGGCTGCGAATGTTGGGTGTTATCCGGTAGGACAGTTCGCTGGCTTGGATCGCGAGTTGGATGTCGTCGCAGCGTTCGAGCAGCGACGCGAAGGCGATCTGACTCTCCAGTCTGGCCAGTGGAGCTCCGAGGCAGTAGTGGATGCCGCGGGCGAACGCGATGTGGTTGGCGTCCCCGCGCCGGACGTCGAACACGTCCGGCTGGCTGAACCGGCGGGGATCATGGTTGGCCCCGGCCCACGAGACGACCACCGCGTCGTTCTTGCTGATCTCCACCCCGCCGAGGGTCAGATCCTCGGTGGCGTACCGCAGCAGCGAAGCGGTGGCGGTGGGGTCGTATCGCAGCATCTCCTCCACCGCCGACGGGATCAACGACGGATCCCCGCGCAGCGCCGCCATCTGGTCCGGGTGCTGGATGAGCGCTAGCAGGCCGTTGGGAATGAAGCTCGCCGTCGTCTCGAACCCGGCCATGAGCAACAGGAACGCCATCGCCTGCAGCTCAGCCTCGCTGAGCCGGTCACCGCCCTCGTCGCGGACCGCGATGAGTTCGCTGAGCAGGTCGTCCGCCCGTGCCTCGCCCTTGGCCGCGACCAGGTCGGCGATATACCTGGCCATCCAGGCCATCGCCTCGGGCAGCCGCGCCTGGTCGGCCGGATCGGTGGACAGGAACAGGTGCGCGTAGGCGGTGAACTCCTCGCGGTCCGCGACCGGCGAGCCGAGCAGCATCATGATGGTCACGGCGGCCAGCGGTGTGGAGTACTCATGCAGGACATCCATCCGGCCGCGGGGCACGACCGCGTCGAGCAGTTCGTCCGCGATGCCCTGCACCATGGGGCGTAACGTCTGCACCCGGCGCGGCGTGAACGCCTTGGCCACCAACCGGCGCAACCGCGTGTGCGCAGGCGGATCGAGGAACACGAGGGTCCGGCCCAGACCGATCATGTCGGACGCGCTGACCCAGGGCACCGCGCGGACCTCGTCCGTGGCGTTCCCCTTGTCCGCGGAGAACCGCGGATCCGAGTAGACCGTCTCGGCGTCCGCGAAACGGGTCACCAACCAGGCCGGTACCTCGTGGTAGAGCACCCGGCGGACCGGCTCCTCCTCGCGCAGCCGGGTGAGCGTGGCGTACGGATCGTCGATGAAACCGGAGTCGGACGACAGGTCAAGCCGGTCCTCGGACATACCCACACGCTCCCGCGGGGGTTCGGCGCTGTCAATCGGCTGGTTCGCAACCCGGCCGGGCGCTGTCCCCAGCCGGAGACCGAGCCGCCGCAGTAGAGCACGAGATCGGGGTCGGTGAGCAGGACGTCGAGTTGCGCGGCTTCGGTCTCGGTGAGCAGTCCGGCGCCGATCAACCCGGCGCGCATCTGGTCGAGGGTCAGCTTGCGCATCGCGACCGTCACCAGGTCGCCGGCGGCCTGCCGCTGCCAGGCCTGCGATGACGCCTGGTCTTGGAAGTCCTCGGTGGACATCCGGCCGTAGAACGCGAACTGCGGGCCGGCGGTATCCGCCGTGGCGGTATGGCGCGACCGCCTCCGGGTCGGTCGTTGCTGACGGTCCACCCAACTGGCAAGCGGGTCGTTCTCACTCCGGCCTGACACGGCGGCGCAGAACGCGACCGGCCCGGTCGGTATTGACGTTGTCGGCATGGCGTCGACCTTGGCGGTCGCCGCCCGGCTGGCCAACCCGGTCACCCGAAGGGTGATCGGCCGGACAGCGCGACGACTTCAGCGATGACCGACCGCGGCAGCTGAACAAAGGTCGGGCCACAGTGTCAGCGGCGGACAAGCCCTGATCGACGTCGAAGCGCACCGACCGCGGCAGATCCGCGTATTCGGGCTCACCCCGGCCGTCGTCTGTTGCTTGCCGCATGTCGCGCGCGTGCGCTGCTGGGGTCCGCGCCACTCTTCTCTCGACCTGCCGTTCGACGACTACGAGCTGTCGACTTCAGGGACGCACCGGCCCGGGCCGCGCGTCTGATTGACAACTCTGCGCGCCGAGCCCACGCCTTTGGAGTGATCTGCCTCACGCGTGTCACAACGATCGACCACGCGGTGTCTTGAGGCCGAACTCCCTTGAAACGAAGGAGACACCATGACTGGGAACACCGATGTGGTCGTGATCGGCGGCGGATACGCCGGCGTCATGGCGGCCAATCGCCTGACGCAGCGCGACGACGTGACAGTGACCCTGATCAACCCGCGCCCGACCTTCGTCGAGCGGCTCCGCGAGGGAGGGCGGGGCTACTGTATACCCCCGTGGGGTAGGAGCAGGACCGGGTTGAAAAGGGCGCGGCGATGGAGATGCGGGGACCGGAGAAGTGGTTGCTATCGAGTCCGGCCTGGGCGGCGTTCACTTCGCGGGTCGTCGTCCCGCGGCTGTGGGCCGATGCGGATCTGCCGGACCGGGCGGAGGTGCTGCAGGTCGGTTGCGGCGCCGGCGGTGAGACCGAGGGACTGGCCGGGCGGTTTGCGCACTGGGGGATCACGGCGACCGACTACGACCCGGACATGGTGGTCCGGGCGGGCCAGCGGCTCGCCTTCCTCGGCGAGCGGGTGCGGGTCGAGCGCGTGGACGCCACCGACCTGCCTACCCGGACGGTGCGTTCGATCTCGCCGTGGCGGTCCATGTCTGGCACCACGTCGGTGACTGGCGAGCGGCCACCGCCGAGGCATACCGCGTGCTGCGGCCGGGTGGCGGGCTGCTGCTGGCCGACTTCGTCGTCCCGGCCCGGATGGCGCGCAGGTTTCCCCGGTTGGCGCAGCCGGGCACCTACACCGTGGCCCAAGTACGCGCGGCGCTGTCGGCGTGCGGCTTCGCGCCGGACCTGCGGACCGGCTGGGGTGGCCTGTGGTACCGGGCGTTGGCTCGCCGCTGACGACCAACGCCTCGATCCTCCCGCACCCGGGCAACGGCCGCCTCCGCGCGTTGCGGTTGTGGCTCAGGAGGATGACGCGCCGGGACACCTGCCGGCGCCCATGCTGACGACAACTCGCCATGCGGGTCCGTCTGATTGGGGCACCCGCAGAGGGAGGCAGCGGGGGGCGTCGATCAGGATGCTGCCGCTGAACTGGGTTCTCTTGTATGTGCATGCCTCGAACGTGACGCTCGGCACGCCGTCCTGAATCGTCCAGATTCCGCCGGTCGGGGGGTGCGACCCGGGTTGAAGCTCGCGTGGCTGAGCGCTTCGTCGCCGATGGCGAGGGTGACGGTCGTGCCCGGCTCGATGATGACGAGCGCCTTGACCACGTAGGGCCCGCCGCCCCTGCGGGGGTTGAAGCTGGGCGGCGTGGCGGCGAGCAATAGGGATGGTCAGCGGCCCGGCGATCACCGCGTCGAGCTGCCAATCCGGTCCGAGCTCACTGGCGACGCTGCCTTGGCAACGAAGCACACGAGTGTCCGGGCTGCGGACGTTCGATGGCCGTTCGGTGGCGGGGGTGGATGCGGACGGGGCAGGCCGACGCGAGGTGGTCCCGGTACATCCGGCCAGGGTGAGGCACACGAGGGCGGTAACCAGCATGCTCGGTGACTGCCAGCGGTACCTACGGAAGGTCATCGCCGCCTCCGGCTTCCCGGTGCTCCTCGCCGAGCATAGGCCGCGACGACTGCCACGGCCGGTGAGGAGGCGCGGGCTCGCCACCGAACCCACCGGTTAGGGCGTCGCGTCAAGGATGAGGGTCAGTCCGCCGGCGCCGTGCTGTTCGCGTCCGTCGTTGGTGACGTGGTGGTTGATGTGGCAGTGCAGGATCCACTTGCCTGGCTCGCGTGCCTGCCACAGCACGTCGTACCGCTCGCCGGGGGCGACGTTGATGGTGTCTTTGCCGAGCTGCCCGCCGGATGGTACAGGCTGCCCGTCGGTCTGCAGGATCTGGAAGGGACCGCCGTGGATGTGCATAGGGTGGATGAAGCCGTTACTGGCGCCGATGAACCGGACGAAGAGGCGTTGTCCGACCCGCAGGTGCACGGTTTCGGTGGCCGGGTATGCCTTGCCGTTGATGGTGAAGAAGTTCGGCATAGCACCCTCCATGGGCATGGCCGGGAAGGTATAGCCGTCGCGGACCAGCCACTCCTGCAGCTGTACCACCAGCTCCTGGTCGTAGGCCGGTGCGGCGGCCCGGTTGCCCGGATCCATGATCAGTGCGCCGTACTGGCCGAGCGCCTGCTGCCGGTCGGCATTGTTGTGGCTGTGGCAGAAGAACGTGCCGGCCTGGCGGGCGGCGGGCCAAGGACAAACCCCACGGTCGAGCGGACTGTCCACTATGTAGGTCGAACTTCTGGGCTGGGGAACAGTTCCTGGACCTGGCCGACGCGCAGGCCCGCGCCCAGGCGTGGTGCGCCCAGGTAGCCGGGGCAGCGTATCCAGGGCACTATCGAGGCCCGCCCCGGCGCAGGTGTTCGCCGAGCGCGAAGCCCGGCTACTGCTGCCGGCGCCGGTACCGTATGACATTCCGGTGTTCGCCACCGGCAAGGTCCACCGCGACTTCCACTTGGAGGTGGGCACGGCCGCCGCGCCGGTGCCCTCGCGAACCGGGTGAAAGAAGCCTCAGCAACTTCGATCTTTCCAGTTCGGAGGGCATCAACCGGTAGGCAGCTACTCCTTTAGGCGGACTCGAAAGAGATCCGATCCGATGCTGCGCCTTGGGTGTGGTTACCGACTCCGACATAGCATGGGTCGACGGTGCAGTCCACTCGGCCCCAATGCTCGCCGGCGACCACGAACCCGTCGAAGACGCGGCGCACGCTCAGCTGCGTCGAACCATTGCCGTCTTTATCGGTCGTGAGCTTGGTTGGTGGGCGAAGTTTGGATTCGCAGATGAACAGGCCTTTGATGTGCGCACACTGCCCGGCGAAGACCTCCATGTTCGGCTGGAAACCGCTGACCGACACCGTGATAGCGACGGGGCTGTCGCCGGTGCTCTTCAGCCCTGTTGACGGTGTCACGGTGACCACACCGCTGATCGGGTTCACATCTGAGGGCTTGGAGGGCTTGACGGTGGCCCGACCCGGTTCTCCGCCTTTGGTCCGGTCACCACAAGCCGCGGACTGGAAGGCGACTGTGAGGCTCGCGATCAGTACCGCGATCAGGCGCACCCTGGAAATGGTCCCTGCTGGATTTCGAACGATCATTCATGCGCTCCAATTGGTACGGGGTGAATCAAGTGATTGGGCGCCCGATGGGACGTCTTCCTGTCCTGAAGCTAATACGGACCGACTTCGACGTCTTCTTTCATGTTGCGCAAGGCCGAGCCGGTTCACGTCAGCCCGGGACTTGGTGGCGGGCGGCGCCCGACCCCGGATGCCGCGACGGCGGCGAAGGTGATCGTCGTGCCGGCGAGAGTGAGGCGGCCGACGACTCGGCGCACCCGACCGGAGCTGGGTGACGCAGCAGGCCGGAATCTGGTCATGGAGCTGGGGAGCGGGCACCCCAGTTCCGATATCCGATCCGCGACCGCGACGCGACGTTCAGCGCGGCCTTCGACGCCGTCCTCGCCGCGGAGGGAATCCGGTAGTCAAGGCGCCGCGGCAGGCACCACGGGCCAACGCCAATGCCGAACGATGGGTTCGCACAGTCCGCTGCGAATGCCTCGACCGCCTGTTCATCTGTGGCCCACGGCACCTGGTGGCCGTCCTCGGCGAACATGTCATCCACGACGACGACCACCAGCCACACCAGAGCCGGGATCAGCGCCCGCCCACCGCCGAGGAGCTACCCGCGCCGGTCACCGACCTCAGCGCGGCGCGGGTCCAGCGAAGGAAAATCCTCAACGGGCTGATCAACGAGTATTCGCAGGCAGCGTTGCCGAATCCGAGTTGTCGAGCGGTACAGGGACGCCCGTGCATAGAGTCGTGGCGTGCTGGATTACCCACCGGTCTCGCTGACACCGCGCTCGCCCAGGCGATGCTCGGTGCGGTGGCGCCTGATGCGATGAAGGAGCGGGCCTCCGCTCCTCGTGACAGTCACCCTCGCGCAACGCTTGGGCTGTTCACGTCCACCACGACGAGGGAGGCCCTGTGGACGAGTATGACGGCCGGCAGTTTGTCGGGATAGATCTGCAT
>WNGA01004059.1_pt1 | contig 21706 bp, 17 predicted proteins | sample 5400061 | NCBI WGS metagenome assembly WNGA01 (sample SAMN13153366, study PRJNA577476) | soil metagenome | isolation source: 100 cm soil or saprolite under grassland replicate 2 | place: USA:California | collected 2016-06-15
ACGGGCAGCGTCGCCGCCCCCTCGCCGAAGAACTCGACGAACTTCCCGACCACCTTCTGCTTCCGCAGGAGCTCGGTGACGCGCAGCACGAGGTCCGTCGCGGTGACGCCCTCGCGCAGCGCGCCGGAGAGGTGGACGCCGACCACGTCGGGCGTGAGGAAATAGGTCGGCTGCCCGAGCATCGCCGCCTCGGCCTCGATGCCGCCGACGCCCCACGCCACGAGCCCGAGCCCGTTCACCATCGGCGTATGCGAGTCGGTGCCGACGAGCGAGTCCGGGAACCACAGCCCGTCCTTCTCGACGACCCCGCGGGCGAGGTACTCGAGGTTCACCTGGTGGACGATCCCCATGCCGGGCGGGACGATCCGGAGCCGGTCGAACGCCTGCGTGCCCCACTTCAGGAACTCGTACCGGGCGAGGTTCCGGTCGAACTCGAGCTCCATGTTGTGGCGGAGCGCGTCCGGCGACGCGAACGCGTCCACCTGGACGGAGTGATCCACGACGAGGTCCACCGGCACGAGCGGCTGGACGAGGAGCGGATCCTTGCCGAGGCGGGCGACCGCGGCGCGCATGGCCGCGAGATCGACGAGGAGCGGAACGCCGGTGAAGTCCTGCAGGAGCACGCGCGCGACGACGAACGGGACCTCGCGCGTGCGCTCCGCCCGCGGCTCCCAGCGGGCGAGGGCGCGGACGTCGTCCTCCGTCACCCGGTGGCCGTCCACGTTCCGGGCCAGTGACTCGAGCACGAGCCGCAGGGAGACGGGCAGGCGGGAGATCGGTCCGAACCCCCGCTCCTCGAGCGCCGGGAGCGACACGAGCCGCCCGGTGCGCCCTGCGGAGATCTCGAAGGTCCTCGTCGCGTCGAGCGGGTGCGGCATCTGCGTCCTCCCGAACCGAAGGTACTTACCGCCGCGCCCGCGCGTGGCAAGCGACGAGACGGGTGCCGCGGTACACGTGGGGCGAGCACAGGAGCGCGCATGGCCGGCCCATCGAAGATCTACCGCCCCCCCCTCGGGCTCCTCACCGACTTCTACGAGCTGACCATGGCGTACGCCGCCTGGCGGGAGGGGAGCGCCGCCCGCGAGGCCTCGTTCGTGCTCTCGTTCCGCAAGAACCCGTTCGACGGCGGCTTCACCGTCGCGGCGGGGCTCGAGGACGTGGTCGATCTCGTCGCGGCGTGGCGCTGTGCCGACGAGGACCTCGCCTTCCTCGCCGCGCAGCGGGGCGGCGACGGCGCGCCGCTCTTCGACCCCGCGTTCCTCGAGTGGCTCCACGCGCTCGCGCTCGAGGTGGACGTGGACGCGGTCGCGGAGGGCACGCTCGTCTTCCCGCACGAGCCGCTCGTGCGCGTCAGCGGCCCGATCGTCCCGTGCATGCTGCTCGAGTCGGCCCTGCTCTCCATCGTGAACTTCCAGTCGCTCGTCGCGACGAAGGCCGCGCGCCTCTGCCTCGCGGCGCGGGGCGCGCCCGTCATCGAGTTCGGCATGCGCCGCGCGCAGGGGATCGACGGCGGGCTCTCCGCCGCGCGCGCCGCGTACGTGGGCGGCTGCGACGCCACCTCCAACACGCTCGCGGGGCGGCTCTACGGCATCCCGGTGAGGGGCACCCACGCGCACAGCTGGGTGATGCTGCACGGCTCGGAGCGCGAGGCGTTCCTCGCCTACGCACGGGCGCTGCCCGCGAACTGCGTCTTCCTCGTCGACACCTACGCGACGCTCCAGGGCGTCGCGAACGCGATCGAGGCCGGGCGCTGGCTCAGGTCGCAGGGGAAGGAGCTCGTCGGCATCCGGCTCGACTCCGGCGACCTCGCCTGGCTGTCGCAGGAGGCCCGCCGGATGCTCGACGAGGCCGGGTTCCCGAAGGCGGCCATCCTCGCCTCGAACGAGCTCGACGAGCACGTCCTCGAGAGCCTCGAGGAGCAGGGCGCAACGATCGCGGTCTGGGGCGTCGGGACCCGGCTCGTGACCGGTCACCCGGACGGCGCGCTCGGCGGCGTGTACAAGCTCGCGGCCGTGCGCGAGGGGCCTTCCGCCCCGTGGTCGCCGCGGCTGAAGCTCTCCGAGCAGATCGAGAAGACCACCATCCCGGGCGTCCTCCAGGTCCGCCGCTTCTCGCACGGCGCGGAGTGCTTCTCCGACGCGATCTGGGACGAGGCGCTCGGGATCCCGTCGCCGTGCCTCATCGTCGACCCCGCCGACCCGACGCGCCGGCGCGAGATCCCGGAGCTCGCGGCGGGGGAGGACCTGCTCGTGCCGATCTTCCGGCGCGGCCGGCGCGTCTATGACCCGCCGCCGCTCGCGTCCGCGCGCGCGCGGACGAACGACCAGCTCGGCCGGTTCCACGCGGGCGTGAAGCGGTTCCTGAACCCGCACCGGTACCCGGTCGGCCTGGAGCGGCGCCTCCACGACCTGCGCACGCGGCTCGTCCTCGGGGCGCGCGGCGCGCCGGGGTAGCGCGACGCGGTGCGGCAGGCAGCGAGCGGCGGCACGGCAGAGGTCCGCGGCCCCGGGGTCTCGAGCGGGACCCGGACAGGGCGTGCGGCCGAGCGGCTGCGCACCGGTTCTCCCCGGCAACGATTTCAGGCTGTGGCGGTTCTCCTCGCCCCTAACGCGGCGGCGCCCGGAAGTGCTTGGAACTGCTGGGCGGCACGGCCGGCACGGTTGTTGGATTTCCAGAGTGGAGAGGACGGGCGCGCTGCCCGGTCCAAACCTGGAGGATGCACCCATGAAGAAGCTCCTGACTGCGCTCGTCGCCCTCGCCTTCGTCGTCTCGGCGGCCCCCACCTTCGCCGCCGAGCCCTCCCCCTCCCCGTCCGGCGACACCACCACCGCGAAGCCGAAGACCGCGAAGAAGAAGACGACGAAGAAGTCTGTCAAGAAGGGCGCGAAGACCGAGAAGACCGAGAAGACCGAGAAGACCGAGACGCCCCCCTCGAAGTAACCGCCTCGCAGCTCAGTGCCCCGCGGGCCGGCCGCTCGTTGCGGTCGGCCCGCGCTCGTTCGTGGTGGCCCGCCGCCCCGCCTCCGTCGAACGCCCGCAGGTCACGCGCCGGACGGCCGCGGCGGCCCGAGCTCCCGCACCATCCGGATGGCGTCCCAGCGCTCGCCGCTCCTGCGCCGGTAGCCCCCGCGGACCACCCCGCGCTCCTCGAACCCGTGCTTGCGATAGAGCGCGAGCGCGGCGGGGTTGTGCGGGAAGACGTGCAGCACCACGCGCCTCGCGGCGCGGCCGCGCGCCCATGCGAGGCAGGCGGCGACGAGCGCGTCGCCGACGCCCTGCCGGCGCCGGTCCGCGCGGACGAGCATCCCGAGCTCCGGCTCGACGCGGCCGACCATCGCCGCGAGCCCGACCGGCGTGCCGTCCTCGACCGCGACGAGGAGGGCGCCTTCGCCGGTCGCGACGAGGTCGCCCCAGCGCGCCCGCACCTCGTTCCGATCGAAAGGCGACTCCGTCGCGAGCCAGCGCCCCTCGCCCGCGACCGCGGCGAACAGGTCGAGCGCGGCGTCGATGTCGGCCTCGGCGAGCGGGCGGACCTCCACGCATCGACGGTAGCACGCGGGCGGCGCGGCCCGGGCCGGGCGGGCGCACGCTCCGCCGGCTTCGCGTCCACTGCACGCGGGAGGGTGGCGCGCGCCCGATTTCGGGTAGGGTAGGCCGCAGCATGAGCACCCCGAACCCGTGGACCGTGGTCCCCGCGTCCGACTACGAGAAGCACATGGGCGTCGAGGGCGTCGATCAGCTCGCCCCGCTCTCCGCCCTGTTCCAGGAGGTCTACCTCGCGGCGCAGCCCGACCGCGTGCTCCTGCTCGGCTGCGCGACCGGAAACGGCCTCGAGCACGTGAACCCGGCCGTCACGCAGAAGGTGACGGGCGTCGACGTGAACCTGCAGTACCTCGGCATCGCGCGCCAGCGCTTCATGCACCTCGGCGCGAAGCTCGAGCTCTTCTGCTCCGAGGCGGAGAAGTTCCGGGCGCCGCCCGCGGGCTTCGATCTCGTCCACGCCGCGCTCATCTTCGAGTACCTCCACCCGGAGGTGCTCGTGCGCCGGATCGCCGAGTGGCTCGCGCCGGGCGGCACCTGCGCCGTCGTGCTGCAGCTCCCGGGCGGCGAGGGCGGGCCCGCGGCGCCGACGAAGACCATGCAGATCATCGCGAAGGCGATGAAGCTCGTCCCGCCGGAGGAGCTGACGCGCCTGTTCGAGCACTACGGGCTGCAGCGGAAGCGGACGAAGACCGTCCCGCTCAAGCACGCGAAGAGCCTCTGGGTGGGCGTGTTCGGCCGGCCGGCGTAGCGGGCGGCTCCCTCACCCGTTGCAGGTCCGCCCCTTCACCCTGTAGCAGGGCGGCCCCCTCACCCTGTAGCAGGGCGGCCCCCTCACCCCACCCCTCTCCCCCGGCTCGCGCCGGGGGGCGAGGGAGACCAGCGAGGGCGGCCTGATGAGTGCGCCGCCCCCTCACTGCGAGGCCCAACCTCCCTCGCCCCCGCGAAGCGGGAGAGGGAGAGCAGCGCCTGCGAGGCCCAACCTCCCTCGCCCCCGCGAAGCGGGGGAGAGGGTCGGGGTGAGGGGGCAGCGGGATCGAAGGTGGTTACAGCCGCCCGAGCAGCCGCAGCAGCCCGTCGAGGAACGTGATCGGGTGCGGCGGGCAGCCCGGGACGTGAAGGTCCACCGGCACGCCCCCGAGCGCCGCCTCGGCGCCGCCGGCGACGACCGGGCTCCCGCGGAAGACGCCGCCCGAGATCGCGCACGCGCCCACCGCGATGACGAGCTTCGGCGCGGGCACCGCCTCCCAGGTCTTGAGGAGCGCGAGCCGCATGTTGTCGGACACGGGGCCGGTCACGACGATGCCGTCGGCGTGGCGCGGCGACGCGACGAACTGGATGCCGAAGCGGCCCGCGTCGAACTGGATGTTGCCGCTCGCGTTGAGCTCCGCCTCGCAGCCGTTGCACCCTCCGGCGGAGACCTGGCGCAGCTTCAGCGAGCGCCCGAAGACGCGCCGCATCTCGGCGTCGAGCGCCTTCGCGAGGACCGGCTCGTCCCGCGAGACGAGGAGGTCGCCGCGCGCGCGCGCGGAGAGCCGGTGGTCGCCCGTGAAGCGGACCGCGCCCGCCGGGCAGGCGGTCTCGCAGTCCCCGCAGAACAGGCACCGGCCGAGGTCGATCGCCATCGTCGCCTTGCCGGCGTCCACGATCGCCTCGGTGGGGCAGGCGTCGGCGCAGGCGGCGCAGCCGTCACCGCAGCGGGTCGGGTCGACGACCGGGCGGCCGCGGAACCGCGCCGGGAAGCGGGCGGGGCCGTCGGGGAAGGCGACGGTCTGCCGGCCGTAACGGAGCCGGAAGCCGAGGATATCGATCATAAGTCGTGCCCCGCGTACGACAGGTTGAAGCTCTTGTTGCAGAGCGGGAAGTCGGAGATCTGCCCGTCGCGCAGGGCCATCGCGAGCCCGAACCAGTTGTGGAACGACGGGTCCTTCACCTTGTAGAGGTCGAACCGGCCGGCGGCGTCGGTCGAGGCGACGTGGGCGATCTCGCCGCGCCAGCCCTCGACGAGGGAGACGACGAGCCGCCCCGGCGCGAGCGGGGCGACGACGCCGCGCGCGGCGCCCTCCGGGAGGTTCTCGAGCTGGCTCGCGACGAACTCCGCGCTCCGCTCCGCCTCGAGCAGCCGGACGAGGGCGCGCGCGTGCACGTCGCCCGTGTCCGCCGTCGTCACCGGCACGTGGACGTACCGGTAGATGCCGAAGGCGTGGTCGCGGCGGACGTCGCGGCCGACGCCGCTCGCCCGCGCCGCGGGGCCGACGAGCCCGAGCTCGAGCGCCGTCTCGCGCGACACGACGCCGGTCCCCTCGAAGCGGGCGCGCGCCGAGGGCGACTCGAACAGGAGCGCCGCCGCGGCCTTCGCCCGCTTCCACGACGCGCGCACGCGCGCCGCGAGCGCGCGGGCCTCGGCCTCGCCGACGTCGAACTTCACGCCGCCGGGAGCGAGCAGGCTGCGGCCGAAGCGGTTGCCGCAGAGCTCGGCCGAGACGTTCAGGAAGTCGGCGCGGAGCGCGCCGCAATAGGAGGCGGTCGGGAGGAAGCCGACGTCGTTCGCGAGCGCACCGAGGTCGCCGACGTGGTTCGCCATCCGCTCGAGCTCGAGGCCGACGCCGCGGAGGGCCATGGCGCGCGCCGGCGGGGCCGTGCCGGAGAGCGACTCCAGCGCCTTCACGTAGGCGAGGCCGTGTCCCACCGAGGTGTCGCCCGCGATCGACTCGACGAGCGCGAGCGAGCGGCGGTCGGGTCCGCCGCGGAGCGCCGCCTCGACGCCGCGGTGCTGGTAACCGAGCACGATCTCGAGGTGGAAGACGTGCTCGCCGTGGCACTGAAACCTGAAATGTCCCGGCTCGATGATCCCGGCGTGCACCGGGCCGACTGCGACCTCGTGCACCTCCTCGCCCTCGACCGCGAAGAACGGGTACTCGCCGGGGAGGGTCGCTCGCGGGTCCTTGCGGCCGAACGCGTCCGGCGCCGCGCGGTGTGGCGGCTCGAAGCGGAGCGGCTTCAGCCACGGGTGGCCCTCCGGCCTCACCCCGAGCTGCTCCGCGATCTCGCGCTCGAACCCCTGGGCGGCGGGCGCGTCCGCGGAGAGCGCCGGGTACGCGCCGCCGACGTCGGTCGAGAGGAGGCCGAGCTTCCCCTCCGGATCGTCGGCGAGCACGGCCGTGAGCCGGACGCGGTCGCCGGCGGGGCGGCCGAAGAGCGCGGAGAGCCGGCCGCCGGCGCGGAGCACCTCGAGCACGATCTCCCGGAACCGCTCGACCGCGAGCACCGGCACGGCGTCGACGTCCACGGCCTCGCCATTCCAGGTCTCGAGCACCTGGACGCCACGCTTCTTCGAGGCAACGGGCACGGTCATGGTCACTCCCACCTCCCGCCGACGAGCGCCGCGGCCGCGCCGAACAGCTCCTTCAGCCCCTGCGGCAGGAACAGCCCGAGCGCGAGCACGAGCGCCATGAGGACGAGCGGCGGCGCCGCCATGAGCCACGACTCGCGCGCGCCGCGCGCCCGGGCCGCGTCGCCCGGATCCCCCTGCACGACCGCGAGCACGGTCGTGCCCATGCCGACGAAGATCACCGCGAGGAAGGCGAGGAAGAGCGCGCCGACGCCGAAGCGCCCCGCGCCGAACGCGCCGTTCAGGATCGCGAACTCGCTGAAGAACGGGCTGAATGGCGGCGAGCCCGTGACGGCGAGGAACCCGGCGAGGAAGAGCGGCCCGGAGAGGGGGAGGAGCCTCGCGGCGCCGCGCACCTCGTCGGTCGTCTTCGAGCCGAAGGCGCGGTGGATGTTCCCCGCCGAGAGGAAGACGACGCCCTTCGTGAGGCCGTTGTTGAGCAGGTGGAAGAACGCGCCCGCGGCGGCGCCGCCGCCGAGCCCGATCCCGAGGGCGAGGATCCCCATGTGCTCGACGCTCGAGTACGCGAGCATCCGCTTGAAGTCCTTCTGGCCGACGACGAACACCGCGGCGAGGGCGATCGAGAGGAGGCCGAGCCCGACGAGCGCGTCGCGCGCGAACGCCTCCTCCCCGGCCGCGCGGGTCACCTGGAACACCCGGACGATCGCGAGGAACGCGAAGTTCGTGAGGCCGCCCGCGAGCAGCGCGCCGAGCAGCCCGGGCGCCTCGCCGTACGCGTCCGGCTTCCAGGAATGGAGGGGCGCGAGCCCCATCTTCGTGCCGTAGCCGACGAGCAGGAACACGAACGCGGCGCGCACCCATGGGCGCGAGAGCGCGGGACCGGCGGCGACGAGCTCATCGACGAGGAGCGACCGCGGGCCGCCCGGGCCGGCGCCGGACAGCGCGAGGAAGAAGGTGCCGAGGAGCGCGAGCGCGATGCCGAGCGACCCGATGAGCAGGTACTTCCAGGTGGCCTCGAGCGCGCGGGCGTTGTGGTTGAAGTAGATGAGCGGCGCCGTCACGAGCGTGCTCGCCTCCATCGCCACCCAGGTGAGCCCGAGGTGCTGCGAGAGCGCCACCGTCGTCATCGTCCCGAGCAGCCCGAGCAGGCCGCCGACGAAGACGCGGTTGTCGCGGTCGGCGCGCTGGGCGAGGTAGCCCTGCGCGTACACCGCCGAGGCGACGAAAAGGATCGTCGTGGTGAGGAGGGTGATCTTCGCGATGGGGTCGAAGGCGAGCCAGGCGGCCGGTGCGGCGGGGGCGGGGGAGACGAACAGGGCGGCGACCCCGCCCGCGTGCAGGAGCGCTCCCACGACGAGGACGACCGGGCGCCGCCGGTTCGACGGCACCGCGAGAGCGACGGCGGCGAGCGCGAGCGGGGCGAGGATGACGAAGAGCATCATGGGGGGTCGCCTCAGTCCCTGAGCGCCGAGAGCTTCTCGGTGTCGAGCGAGGAGAACTCGCGGTTGATGTGGAACATCACGATCCCCATCACGAAGACCGCGGCGAAGAGGTCGAGCAGCACGCCCGCCTCGACCATGATCGGCATGAAGTCGGAGAGGAGTAGCCCGAACACGAAGACGCCGTTCTCGAGGACGAGGAACCCGAGCACCTGGTTCACCGCCTTCTTGCGGGAGACGACGAGGAGGAGCCCGGCCCAGACCGTCGAGAGCGCCGCCGGGACGAGGTACGGGTGCGCCGCGCCGTTCGGGAGCGGCAGCCCGCCCGCGAACGCGAACGCGAGCGCGACGCCCACGCCGCCGAGCACCATCGAGGGGACGAACCCGACGATCGGCTCCATCTCGCGCCGGATGGACGTCTCGCGGATCGCGCGGAACATGAGCCACGGGATGAAGAACCCCTTGATCGCGAGCGCGCCGCCGGCGAGCACGAGCACGTGCCCGATCGAGTGGCGCTCCTCGAGGAGCAGGAGCGGGAGGGCCCCGAGCAGCGCCCCCTGGATGGCGACCGTCCGGATGGCGGCGCCGAGACGGCTCGACGCGAGCAGGAACAGGTCGATGACGACGACGAGGATGAAGACGAGGTCCGCGAGCCAGTGCATGGGGATCACCGCAGGAGGAGGACGAGCGCGAACGCCGAGAGGACCGACGCGCCGACGAGGAGCTGCGGCACGCGGATCATCCGCAGGCGCGCCATGAACGACTCGACGAGCCCGACGCCGACGGCGAAGACGAGGACCCCGGCGAAGAAGAGCGCCTCCGACGCGAGCGCCCCCGCCGCGTGGCCGAGGACGAGCCGCGAGAAGATCGCGCCGAAGAGGAACAGCTTCAGCGCGGCGCCGTAGAGGATGAAGGCGAGGTCCGGGCCGCCGTGGTCGAGCACCATCACCTCGTGGATCATCGTGAGCTCGAGGTGCGTGTTCGGATCGTCCACGGGGATGCGGGAGTTCTCGGCGAGGGCGACGACGAAGAGGCCGATGGAGGCGAGGACGAGCGCGGGCGCCGCGTGGCCCCACGCGGCCGGCAGCGCGGGCCCGAGCATCCCGCTCAGCGAGAGGGTGCCGGTCGCGCGCGCGAGCACGAGCAGGCAGAGGAAGAGCGCGGGCTCGGCGAGACTCGCGAACGTCACCTCGCGCGCCGCGCCCATCCCCTCGAACGGCGAGCCCGTGTCGAGCGCCGCGAGCGCCGTGACGAACCGGGCGAGGCCGAGGAGGTACGCGAAGAGCACGAAGTCGCCGGCGAACGACACCGGCGCGGGCGCGCCGCCCATGGCGAGGAGGAGCCCCGCCGACGCGACCGCCGCGAGCCCGACGACCGGGCCGGCGCGGAACACCCAGGAGGTGGTCCGGCTGTAGACCGCCCCCTTGCGCAGGAGCTTCGCGAGGTCGAAGTAGGCCTGGAGGAGCGGGGGGCCGCGGCGCCCCGCGACGATCGCCTTCGTCCGGTTCACCACGCCGACGACGAGCGGCGGGAGCGCGAGGAGCGCGGCGACGTGGAGGAGCGTGCGCAGCATCATCATGATCGACAGGGTCACCACACGAACCCCCAGGTGAGGGCGGCGACGAGCGTCGCGAGGACGAGCAGCATCTGGAGCTGGATGCGGCCCACGTTCAGCAGCCGGGCGCGGCCGGTGATCCAGCCGTAGGCGCGCGCCGCCGGCTCGAGCGCCCCGTCGAGCACCGGGTCCGGGACGTGGGTCCGGAGCGCCGCCGCCGCAGGGAAGAGGCCGCCCGGGCCGTCGCCCTCGCGGCGGACGCGGATCGCCCAGGAGAAGCGCGCGACGAGGAGCTCGGCGAAGGACGAGCCGGTGTACTGGATCCGCGCCGTCGGGGCGGCGAAGCCGCACCCCCACGTGTCGACCGGCGCCGCGGCCGGGCGGGCCGCGAGGCGCGCGCGGCGGACGGCCCACAGGGCGCCCGCGGCGAGGAGGAGCGCGAGCGCGACGAGGGTCACGCGCGCCGCGCTCGCGCCGGCCTCGGCGGCCGGAGCGGCGAGCCGCGCGAGCTCGAGGCGCGACCAGCCGGCGGCGGCCCGCGTGAGGGGCGGGACGACGGCGGCCGGCGCGAGCCCGATCGCGACGCAGGCGCCGGCGAGGAGGGCCATCGGGGCGAGCATGAGGCGCGGCGCCTCGTGCGCGGACGCGGCCTCGGGCGTGCGCGCCGTCCCGAGGAAGACGATCCCGACGACCTTCGCGAAGCAGGCCGCCGCGAGGCCGCCGACGAGCGCCAGCAGTGGCGCGCCGGTCGCCGCGAACGCGAGCCCGTCGCCCTGCGGCCTGCCGAGCGCGCCGAGGAACCCGAGGTAGACGAGCCACTCGGAGACGAACCCGTTGAGCGGCGGGAGCCCGGCGATCGCCGCCGCGCCGACGACGAACAGGATCGTCGTCGCGCGCATCGACCGCGCGAGCCCGCCCAGCCGGTCGATCTCTCGCGTGCCGGTCGCGTGCTGGACGGCGCCCGCGCCGAGGAACAGGAGCGCCTTGAACAGCGCGTGGTTCACGACGTGGAGCGCGGCCCCCGCGAACCCGAGGAGGACGAGCGCGGGCTCGCCGCGCGCGCGCCCGAGCAGCGCGAGCCCCGCGCCGAGGGCGATGATCCCGACGTTCTCGACGGTGTGGTACGCGAGCAGGCGCTTCAGGTCGTGCTGCGCGAGCGCGAGCGCGACCCCGAGCACCGCGGACACGCCTCCGGCGGCGAGGAGCGTCACGCCCCACCACGCCGGCACCGCGTCGAACAGGCCGCTCACGCGCAGCAGCCCGTAGATCCCGGTCTTCACGACGACGCCGGACATGAGCGCCGACACGTGGCTCGGGGCGGCGGCGTGCGCGGGCGGCAGCCAGAAGTGGAGCGGCATGAGCCCGGCCTTCACCCCGAACCCGAGGAGCGCGAGGACGAACACGCGCGCGCCGAGGAGCCCGTCCGCGCGCAGCCCCTCCATCGCGGCGAGGTCGTACGACCCGGCGGCCTGCCGGAGCAGCGCGAAGAGCGCGAACAGCGCGAGCGTCCCGACGTGCGTCGATACGAGGTACAGGAACGCCGCGCGCTGCACCTCGCGGCGTTCGTGGTCGGTGAGCACGAGGAAGAAGTTCGCGAGCGCCATCACCTCCCAGCCGACGAGGAAGACGACGGCGTTCGAGGCGGCAACGAGGAGCGCCATCCCGGCGACGGCGAGCCCGTAGAAGAGCTGGACGCGCACCGCCGCGGTCCCGGCGGTCGCCTGCGGGTGGTAGCGGACCCCGTAGATCGCCCCGGCCGCGGAGACGAACGAGATCGGCACGAGGAAGATCGCCGACATCGCGTCCACCCGGAGCGCGAGGCGCGCCGAGGTGACGGTGCCGCCCCCGAGGACCGCCGCCGCCGCCGCGAGCCCGAGGGCGGCGCCCGCGCACACGAGCGCGCACGCGGTCGCCTGCGCGACGGCGGGGCGCCGCGCGAGGAGGACCGCCGCGAGCCCGCTCGCGCCGGGGAGGGCGATGGCGCCGAGGACGAGGACGATCGTCATGGGCCTCGCCGGTGCAGGAAGAGGAGGGCGGACAGCACGAGGATCGTCGCGACCGTGTAGAGGAGCTGCAGGTTGAGCCGCGCCTGCTGGAACTGGCGCAGGCGCCCGAACCACTCGGCGACGGTGCGGAAGGCGGGCTCGAATATGCGGGCGCGCGCCGGGTCGTCCGCGGCCGTCGCGAACCGCGCCGCGCGCGGGAAGGCGCCGGCGGCCGCCTCGACCTGCCGGGTCGGCCGCAGCGCGCCGGGCGCGACCGCCGCCGCCGCGAGCTCGGCGTAGGACGCGGCGGTGTACTGCACGCGCGCGCTCTCCTGCGAGAAGCCGCAGCCCCACGTGGACGACGCGCCCACCTCGCGCCGCGAGAGCAGCCGGCGCGACGTCGCGAGGAGGACCGCGGCCGCGATGACGAGGGCGGCGAGCCCGAGCCGCATCGGGCCCGCGAGCGCCCCCGCGGCCGGGACGAGCGCGTCGCGCACCGCGCCCTCCGGGACGCGGAGCACCACCGCCGCGGCCGGCGCGACGAGCGCCACCGCCTGCGCGGGGAAGAGGGCGATGGCGACGTTACCCGCCCCGAGCAGCGCGAGCGGGACGACGAGGAGCGGCCCCCCTTCGTGCGCCCGCGCGGCCTCCGGGCTCCGGGGCGTCCCGAGGAGCGCGATCCCGAGGAGGCGCGTGAACACGATCGCGGCGAGCGCGCCCACGAACGCGAGCGCGGCGAGCGCGAGCCAGGCGAGCAGCGCGAGCGCGGCGGACGCGCCCTCGCCGCCCCGGAGGAGCCCGAGGTACACGAGCCACTCGGAGACGAACCCGTTCAACGGCGGGAGGCCGGCGAGCGCCGCGGCGGCGAGCACGAGCAGGCCGCCGGTGGCGGGCAGCCGGCGCAGGAGCCCCCCCATCCGCTCGAGGTCGCGCGTGCCGGCGCCGTGCACGAGCGCGCCCGCGCCGAGGAACGCGAGCCCCTTCATGAGCGCGTGGTTCCAGACGTGGAGGAGCGCGCCCACCATCCCGAGCGCCGCGACGGCCGGCGCACCGAGGGCGGCCCCCGCGATCCCGAGCCCCGCCGCGAGCGCGACGAGGCCGACGTTCTCGATGGTCGAGTAGGCGAGGACCCGCTTGAGATCGCGCTGCGAGAGCGCGAGCGAGAGCGCCGCGATCGCGCCGAGGAGCCCGACCGCGGCGAGCACGAGGCCGTGCCCGACCGGCGGCACGGGGAGAAACGTGAGCGTGCGCAGGATCCCGTAGATCCCCATCTTCACGAGCACCGCCGACATGAGCGCCGAGACGTGGCTCGGCGCGGCCGGGTGCGCCTCGGGCAACCACACGTGGAGCGGCACGAGGCCCGCCTTCGTCCCGAAGCCGACGAGGGCGAGCGCGAACAGGAGCGAGGCGGGGAGGCCGGCGCCGCCCGCCGCCGCGAACGCGTCGAAGCGGAGCGAGCCCGCGACGCTCCCGAGCGCGAGGAAGAGGGCGAAGATCGCCGCCGTCCCGAGGTGCGACGCGAGGAGGTAGGTGCGGGCGGCGGTGCGGACCTCGACGCGATCGTCCTCGAACGCGACGAGCAGGAAGGACGCGACGCTCATCACCTCCCACGCGACGAGGAAGAGCACGGCCTGGCGTGCCACGACGAGGAGCGCCATCGACGCGAGCAGGAGGTTGAAGAAGAGCGAGAACGCCGCGACCGGCCGGCGGCCCAGGTGCGGGCGCATGTAGCCGGCGCCGAAGATCGCGGCGGCGAGGCCGACGGCGAACAGCGCCGTCGCGAAGACCGCCGAGAGCGGGTCGAGGCCGAGCGCGAGCGCGCCGTTCGGGACCGCCCACGGCAGGTCGAGCGCGACCGGCGCCGCGCGGAGGGCGGGGATCGAGGCGGCGAGCCCCAGCGCGGACCCGAGCGCCGCGCCCGCGCTCCCGACGGCGAGGGCGACGGCCGGGCGGGCGCGCGCCGCGAGCGCGGCGAGGCCGCTCGAGACGAGCAGGGCGAGGGCGGCGACGTAGAGGGTCACGGGTGGCTCGCTCCGGACCCGGCGGCGCGCCGCTCCGCGATGGCCGCCTCGACGCGCTCGATCTCCCGCACGAGCTCGTCCACGCCGGCCCGGGCCTCGAGGAGCGCGACCACCGCGGGATCGTGCAGCGAGGCCGCGATGAGCGCGAGGAGGTGGAGGTGCGTGCGGGTGGAGGGGCTCACGACCGTGACGAGCGTGTGCACCGGCTTGCCGTCGAGCGCCTCGAAGTCGGCGGGCGGCTCGAGGTAGCAGACGGCCACCTCCGGCTTCGCGATCCGGAGCACGATCGGGTTGCGGGGGTGAGGGATGGCGATGCCGTTCCCGAACCCGGTGGAGCCGAGCGCCTCCCGCGCGAGCAGGACGCGGTGCAGGAGGTCGCGCGCGGCGGGGCCGGGGAGGGGGAGCCGCTCCACGACGGCGCGCAGGATCGAGGCCTTGTCCTTGCCCGAGATGGACCGGTGCACCCCGCCCGCGCGGATCGCCTCCGCGAGGCTCGGGAGCTGCGGTTGCTCGAGATCGGCGAGCAGGTCCGGGGAGATGTCCATGTTGCGGGCGGCGGCGAACTCGAGCAGGTCGATCCGGTTCAGCCGGTACTGGTCGTTCACCCGGGCGGCGGAGAGCTCGCCGCTCCGGAGCCATCTGTCGAGCGTGGCCTCGGAGACCCCGAGGAGGCGTGCGGCGTCGCGTGCGGTGAGCTGCATCCGTTCCTTTCCTTCCTACCGCCCGCGCCGGCCGGCCTTCGCCGCGCGGTTCATGCCGAGGACGACGTCGATCGACCGCGAGAGGACGCCCGCGAGGAGCGGCATCCGCAGCACCGCCACCGCGCCCCGGCTCCAGCCGGTGGGCTCGGGCGCCTGCCGCGCGCGGATCGCGAGCACGGGCGTCCCGGGCCGCGCCCGGGCGAGGCCGGCGAGCACCTCGTCGATCGCGGCGGCCGCCGTCTCGGGGCAGGCGACCACGAGCGCGACCGGCATCTCCGCGATCGCGCGCCGCGCGGCGGCGGCGGTGGCGACGCGCACGAGGCAGAGGTCCTCGCGCAGCGCGAGGTCGGCGAACAGCTCGTCCGTCTCGAGCCCCGGGTGGGCGAGCAGGAGGACGGAGGGCGGGGCCGGCGCTCTGGCGGGGGACACGCCCTCCGCAGGGAGCACGAAGCGGGCCAGCGCGGATCCGGCCGGATCGCGGCCGATCCGGCGCGGAGCGGTCCGGCGCCCCCGCGCGCGCTCATGCCGATTCGGCATCTTCGACCGTCCCCCACGCCGCGAGCTTCGTGTAGAGCGTGCGCAGCCCGATGCCGAGCGCCCGCGCTGCGCGGGCGCGGGTGCCGTGGTGGCGGAGCGCGGCGAGCACGATCCGGCGCTCCGCCTCCGCGAGCGTGCAGCCGGCCGGGATCTCGACGACCGCTGCCGCGACGACGGGACGCCCGCGGCCGCGCGCGGCCGGCGCGGTGGCCGGGGCCGCCGGAGCGGCCGCGAGGCGCGCGGGCCTGCCGCGGCGCGGCGGGCGCGACGGGGAGAGCACCGCGTGCTCGAGGTCGCGCAGGCCGACGACGTCGCCGGCCGCGAGCACGCAGGCGCCCTCCACCGCGTTCCGCAGCTCGCGCACGTTCCCTGGCCAGTCGAGCTCGCACAGCCGCCGGAGCGTCGCGGGATCGACGCCGCCGATGCGCCCGCCGCTGCGCCGGTTGAAGTCGGCGATGAACGCGTCCACGAGGGCGGGGATGTCGGCCCGGCGCGCGCGCAGCGGCGGCACGATCACGGTGACGACCTTGAGCCGGTAGTACAGGTCCTCCCGGAACCCGCCGGCGGCGATCTCCTCCTCGAGGTTGCGGTTCGTCGCGGCGACGATCGACAGGTCCACCTTCACCTTGGTCGTGCCCCCCACGCGCCGGAACTCGCTGCGCTCGAGCACGCGCAGGAGCTTCGCCTGGGTCGACACGTCCATCTCCGCGATCTCGTCGAGGAAGAAGGTCCCGCCGTCGGCGAGCTCGAACAGCCCGCGCTTCCGCTCGTTCGCGCCGGTGAACGCGCCGCGCTCGTGGCCGAACAGCTCGTTCTCCAGGATCTCGCGGCCGAGCGTCGCGCAGTTCACCGGGACGAAGAGGTGCCGGCGGCGCGGACCCCGGTCGTGAAGCGCCCGCGCGATGATCTCCTTCCCGGTGCCGCTCTCGCCGAGGAGGAGGACGTTGCTCTTGTAGCGCGAGATCTTCTCGATCGCGTCGTAGAGCCGGCGCATCGCGGGCGAGGTCCCGACGAGGCCGGGGAACCCGTGCGCCGCCGCGGCGGGCCTCGTGGCGCGCGCGAGGATCACCGCGAGGTGCTTCACCGCGGCGTCCGGGTCGTGCGGCGGGGCGACGTAGTCGGCCGCGCCGAGCTGCATCGCGTCCACCGCCTCCTGGACCGTCCCCGTCGCGCCGAGCACGATCACCGGCGCGTCGGGGCAGCGCTGGCCCGCCGCCGCCACGATCGCCCTCACGACCGCGGGGCCGAGCGCCTGCGCGACGTACAGCGCGGCGGCGGCGCCGCCGTCGATCCCCGCGAGCGCCTGCCGCTCGTCGCGGGCGACGGCGGGCGCGAAGCCCGCGCGCGCGAGCGAGGCGACGAGCGGGGGGGCTCCGCCGGGCGCCGCCACGAGGCACGCCCTCCCGTCTCCGAATCGTTCGAGCGCTCCCAGGCACGCCTCCGGGTGAGGCGCCCATGTACTGCCGGAACGGCAGGAAGTGCAAGAACGGCACGGTCGCCCGCCCGGCGGCCCGCCCCCCGCTGCCCCCGGGGGCGTTACCCCGGCTCGCGATCCTCGAAGACCTCGACCTCGAGGTCGCCGATGCGCCGCAGCGCCCCGGACGCGAGCCCGACCGCGGCCGCCGCGCCGGGTCCCGCGAGGATCTGGCCGCGGTTCGCGAGAGCGAGCAGCCGCTCCGCCCACTCGGCCGCCGGCCCGAGCGCCGCGAGCTCGATCCCGGCGACGCCGGCGGCGTTGCCGGCGAGCACCGGGCCGGTCTCGATCGCGGCGCGCAGGTCGAGGCCCCCCGCGGCCCGGACCGCCAGCCGCGCCGCGCGCGCCGCCGCGAGCGCCCGCGCCGGGTCGTCCGGCGCCGGCTTCGCGACGCCGAACAAGGCGAGCACCCCGACCCCCGCGAGCCGCGCGACGACCGCGCCCGCGTCGAGGGCCGCGCGCGCCGCCGCGTCGAGCGCGTCGCGGAGCGCCTCGCCCGAGGGCGGCGACTGGTCGAGCCCCGCCGTGTCGAGCGCGATCCGGAGCACCGTCGCCTTCCGCAGCGCGAGCGCGTACGGGTCCTCCTCGGGCTCCCGCACGAGCGGGCCCCGCGTCGAGGCGGTCGCGTCCGCCCGCACCGTCTCGCGGCGGGCGACCGCCGGGGGCGCCCCGTCGGCCGCCGCCGGGAGGTCGGCGGTGGGCGCGCGCCCCGCGTGGAAACGGACCTCCGTCCGCCCCAGGCGGACGACCGCGCCGTCGGCCACGTGCGCCTCGCCCACCCGTTGCTCCGCGAGGAAGGTGCCGTTCCGACTGTCGAGGTCCACGACCCACACGCCGTCGTCGCGCCGCTCGAACATCGCGTGCATGCCGGAGATCCACGGATCTCCGACCTGCAGGTGGGCCTCGGGCGACCGGCCCACGACCGCGGGAACGTCGCCGAGGACGAACACCGTCCCGGCCGCGACTCCGTTCAGCACCACCAGCTCGGGCACGCCTCCGGTCCTTTCCTAGGTGGGAGCGACGCATATGATACCTTACCCTCCTCTCGCATGGCCCCCACGCGCTCGCTCACCGGGCGGTCCGGAGCGGCGCAGGACCGCCTCGTCGGGCGTGTCCTCGGCGGTCGATACCGGGTGATGTCGCGGCTCGGCGAGGGCGGGATGGGGACCGTCTACCTGTGCGAGCACGCCGTGCTCGGCCGGCGGTACGCGGTGAAGGTGCTCCGGACCGACCTGAGCGACGACCCGGAGCTCGTCGAGCGCTTCCGGAACGAGGCCATCGCGGCGAGCCGGATCGGCGGCGACAACGTCGTCGAGGTGCTCGACTTCGGCGAGGACGACGGCGCGTACTACTACGTGATGGAGGCGCTCGCGGGGCGGAGCCTCGCCTCGGTCATCCTCGAGGACGGGCCGCTCGAGGTGGCGCGCGCGCTCGCGCTCCTCGACCAGATCTGCCGCGCGCTGTCCGCCGCCCACGCCCGCGGCGTCGTCCACCGCGACGTGAAGCCCGACAACGTGTTCGTCGAGCGCCGCGCCGACGGCGCCGAGCGCGCCAAGGTGATCGACTTCGGCATCTCGCAGGTGACGCCGGAGGCGGGCAAGGGGCGGCTCACCCGCGTGGGCGAGATCATCGGCACCCCCGAGTACATGGCCCCCGAGCAGGCCGCGGGAGAGGTCATCGACCACCGCGCCGACGTCTACGCGCTCGGCGTGCTCGCGTACGAGATGCTGACCGGCGAGCTCCCGATCCTCGCGCGCACGCCGATCGCGACGCTCGTCGCGCTCCAGACGCGGACGCCGGACCCGCCGAGCTGGCGCCGCCCGGCCGTACCCGCCGCGGTGGACGCGCTCGTCCTGCGCGCGCTCGCGAAGAAGCCGGAGGACCGCTTCCAGTCGATGGACGCGTTCTCCCGGGCGATCGCGGCGGTCACCGGCGCGGACCGCCCCGCGGCTCCCGCGCCGGCCTCCCGTCCGCGCCCGGAGACGGTCGCCCTCGCCGCGGCGCCGCGCAGCCGCCGCTTGCTCCGTCCGGGGACGGCGCTCGGCCTCGCCGCGGTCCTGGTGGCTGCGGTCGCCATCGGGCTGTCGTGGTGGCGCGCCGCGCGGGCCATCCCGACAGCGACGTCAGTGCACGCCGAGCGTCCCTCGCCCGCCCCGAGCGCAGGGCGGGCGCAGCCAGACCCGAGTCGAAGGGCTCAAGACGAACGGTCGGAAACGGCTGCCGCCGAGCGTCCTTCGGCTCCCGTTCACCCTGAGCGTCCTTCGACCCCCGTTCGCCCTGAGCGTCCTTCGACCCCCGTTCGCCCTGAGCGTAGCGCCGAGGCGGAAGCCTCGGCGCGGAGTCGAAGGGCGCAGGACGCTCGGACGAAAACGGCTGGCGCGAAGCCCGTTCACCCTGAGCGTCCTCCAGCTCCCGTTCACCCCGAGCGTCCTCCAGCTCCCGTTCACCCTGAGCGTAGCGCCGAGGCGGAAGCCTCGGCGCGGAGTCGAAGGGCGCTCGTCGCACCTCAGCCCGTCGGCGAGCACGAGGACGATCCCTACGCGGCGGGCGCGCTCAAGGCGGACCCGTTCCGATGACCCGCCGGATCGCCGCCGCCCTCGTCCTCGCCGCGCTCGCCGCCGCGCTCCCGGCCCGCGCCGACGACGTCGCGGAGGCGAAGGCCCGGTTCCGGAAGGGGGTCGAGCTCTACAGGGAGCGGCGCTTCCGCGACGCCGCCGCCGAGTTCGAGGCCGCCTACCGCCTGAAGCCGCACGGCGCCATCCACTTCAACCTCGCGCAGTGCCGCGAGCGGCTCGACGAGTGGCCGGGCGCGCTCCGGAGCTACCACGACTACCTGCGCGAGGTGCCGGACGCGACCGACCGCGTCGCGGTGCGAGCGGCGATGCGCCGGATCGAGGAGCGGCTCGCCGCGACGGGCGTGCAGGTGCTGCTCGTCTACACCGACCCCCCGGGCGCGAAGGTCTCGCTCGACGGCCGCGAGCGCGGGAAGGCGCCGCTCCACCTCGTGCTCGCGCCCGGGACGTACGCGCTCGCGCTCGCGCTCGAGGGGTACGAGGCCGCCGCCGAGCCGATCGAGGTCTCGGCCGGCGCGTCACGGCTCGTGGATGTCGTGCTCCGGCCGGCCGCTCGCGCGCCGGCGGCGGCGAGCCCCGCGACCTCCGCCGCGCCGGACCTCGCGGCCCGGCCGCCCGCGAGCCCGCCCGCCCCGCCGTCCGCACCCGCGCCGCCGCCCGCGCGCACCCGGCGCCACCTCGCCGCCTGGATCGCGGCGGGGACCGCCGTCGCGGCGGCGGCCGCGGGCGCGCTCGTCGGCTGGTCCGCGCGGAGCGACGCGCGCGCGATCGACGCGCTGGCCGCCCCGGACCCCGCGGCGGCGTCCCGCCGCGCGCGCGACGCCGAGGCGAAGGCCCGCACGGCGAACGCGCTCTACGCGGTCGCGGGCGGCGCCGCGGCGGCGGGCGGGACGCTCTTCGTCCTCGAGGGCAGGTTCTAGCGGTGGGCCGGTCGCGAACCCGAGCGCTCGCGCTCCTCGCCGCCGCGCTCCTCCTCGCAGGCTGCAGCGTGGACGTGGACGGCGCCCCGTGCGCCGGACCGGGCTCCACGGCGGACTGTCCCGCGGGCCAGGGGTGCGGGAACGACCTCCGCTGCAGCGCCCGCGCGCTCGCGTGCGCCACCACGGCCTCGCGCTGCACGCCGGGAGAGGGCGGGGCGTGCCTCGACCCGGAGGGCCTGCACAGCGGCGTCGCCCTCGCGCGGAGGTGCACGGACGCCGACCGCGTGTGCGGGTCGTGGGTGATCGAGCCGTGCGCGGCGAACGGCTTCGCGTGCGGGCTCCGGTCGGGAGGGGCGCGGTGCGAGTGCCCCGCGAACGGACGCGAGCTCACGGTCCGCCCGGACGGCTCGCTCGCGGGCGCGCTCCCGTATCCGAGCGGCGCGGCGGCCCCGACGGTGTGCAGCTACCGGCGGCTCTCCGACGCCCTCTCCGCCGCCGCCCAGATCGTCGCCGACCCGACCGCGGTCGCGACCGTGACCGCCGTCGGCGTCGCGGCGGGCGGCACGCGCACCTTCTCCTCCGCGACCGGCGAGACGTTCCCGCTCGTCGTGCGGGAGCGCGTGTCGCTCATGTCCGACGGCGCGGCCGGCGGCGGGTCGTACGAGCTCGTATTCGACGCCGCGGGCGCGGCGAGCGCCGCCGTCGAGCTCCACTCGGGCGGAGCGCTCGCCGACTTCACGGTGCGCAACGGCGGCGCCGGCGCGACCGCCGACGCGATCGCCCTCCGCTGCGACGGGCGGAGCGCGCCCGCGCGGCTCACCGGAGTGGTCCTCGACGGACGGAGCGCGGGCGGAGCGCGGCTCGGGCACGGCTTCGTCGTGGACGGGACCTGCGGCGTCGTCGCGGAAGACGTCCACGTGCGCGACATGTCGGTCGCGGCGGTGGCCATCGACTCCCCGGCGGCCGAAGTCGCGTTCACGGGCGGCTCGATCACGAGCAGCGGCGACGGCGTGCTCCTCGGGGATGGCCGCCTGCTCCTCGACGGGGTCCGCGTCGCAAGCAACGCGGGCATGGGGATCCGCGCGAACGACGACTTCCACGGGGCGCCGCGCGTCGAGGTCCGCCGATCGAAGGTGGTCGCGAACGGCGACACCGGGGTCGCGCTCGTGAACCCGAGCGAGGTCCGGATCACCGGCACGACCGTGTTCGCGAACGGCGCGGCGAGGTCCTGGGGTGGGGGGTCGCTCGTACCGTCGCACGTGGCGCGGAAGGCGGGCGGGCTCGTGCTCTGGGGGAACCCACCCGTGGCGGGCTCGCTGGAGTTCGGGCGCAACCGCATCTACGCCAACGCGGGGGACCAGGTGCTCGCGCTCGGCACCTCCTCGACTTCGACCTGGATCCTCGACGGCGCCGGCTGCGGCTCCGACGGATCAGGGCCCAACTTCAATCTCCTCGGCTGCTACGACCCCACTTCGGTCGGGACGCTCGAACCGTACCGAGGCCTCGTCGCGATCGACGCGAACGTCAGCGCAAAGAGCGTTGTGTGGTGGGTGTCGATGACGCCTTCGCTCACGACCGACTTCTACAAGTTCGGCAGCGGCATCTCGGT
>WNGA01004060.1_pt1 | contig 21705 bp, 17 predicted proteins | sample 5400061 | NCBI WGS metagenome assembly WNGA01 (sample SAMN13153366, study PRJNA577476) | soil metagenome | isolation source: 100 cm soil or saprolite under grassland replicate 2 | place: USA:California | collected 2016-06-15
CCGATCAGGTGCATCGGGAAGAAGGTCGCGTTGAAGCCGATGAACGTGAGCCAAAAGTGCAGCTTGCCGAGCCGCTCGTCGTACATCCGGCCGGTCATCTTCGGGAACCAGTAGTAGATCCCCGCGAAGATCGTGAACAGCGAGCCGCCGAAGAGCACGTAGTGGATGTGCGCGACGACGAAGTAGGTGTCGCTGACGTGGATGTCGATCGGCACGGCGCCGAGATAGATCCCGGACAGCCCGCCGATCACGAACATCGAGACGAACCCGCCGGCCCAGAGCATCGGCGTCGAGAAGTTGATCTTCCCTTCCCACATCGTCGCCAGCCAGGAGAAGACCTTGATCCCGGTCGGGACGGCGATCATCAGCGTCGTGATCATCATCGGCACGCGTAACCAGGGCGCCATTCCCGACACGAACATGTGATGCGCCCAGACCGAGAAGCCGAGCACGAGAATCGCCATCAGCGACAGCGCCATCAGCCGGTAGCCGAAAATCGGCTTCCGCGACATTGCGGAGATCACCTCCGAGGCGATGCCGAAGCCGGGCAGCATCATGATGTAGACGGCCGGGTGCGAGTAGAACCAGAAGATGTGCTGGTACCCGAGCGGATACCCGCCGCCCTGCGTCTCGAAGAAGTTCGTGTGCATCATGCGGTCGAACATCACGAAGAACTGCGAGCCGGCGATGAAGGGCGTCGCGATCACGACGAGGAGTGAGGTCGTGAAGTTCGCCCAGACCAGCAGCGGCATGCGCCAGAAGGTCATCCCCGGCGCACGCATCGTGATGATCGTGACCAGGAAGTTGAGCGCGGTCATGATCGAGCTCGTGCCCGCCCACTGGACGCCCATGTTGAAGAAGATCGTTCCGAGCGGCTGGTGCACCGAGAGCGGCGCGTAGCCCGTCCAGCCCGACGCGAAGGCGCCGCCGGGAACGAGAAAGCTCGACAGCATCATGATGCCCGCGATCGGCAGGAGCCAGTAGGACAGCGCGTTCAGGCGTGGGAACGCCATGTCTGGCGCTCCGATCATCAAGGGGATCACGTAGTTGCCGATGCCGGCGAAGATCGGGACGATCACGAGGAAGATCATCAGCGCCGCGTGCACGGAGAAGAGGCCGTTGTAGGTCTGGTTGTCGAAGAACTGCATCCCCGGCTTCGCCAGCTCTGCCCGCACGAGCATCGCCGCCAAGCCTCCGGCCAGCAGGAAGAAGATGTTCGTCGTGATGTACTGGATCCCGATCACCTTGTGGTCGGTGTTCACGCGGAAGTAGTCGCGCCAGCTGTAGGCGCCGTGGCCGGAGTGGTCCTCAGGCCGGGTCGGCGCGCCGATCGCATAGCGGGCCCAGTAGTCGAACGCGCCGATGCCTGCGAGGAAGCCGACCGGGAGGGCAATCAGGGCCGAGACGAGAACGATGATCGAGCCGAACCAGATCGGGTGCCAGCCGCCCCACCAGCGGCAGAGCACGACGATTCCGGACCCGACCCCGAAGAAGAGCGGCGCCATCCAGGCGGCGCGAAGGAAGCCGGGGTAGAGCAGCCGGCGCCACCCGCCCGGCGGGGGCGGCAGGCCCTCGCGTACCTGGTGAAGCTCGTGCTCGGCGGCGACGACTGTGCTCACTTCTTCCTCGCCCACTTCTCGAAGGCGTCGGGCTGCATCACGACGACGCGCGAGCGCATCAGCGCGTGCCCGAGGCCGCAGAGCTCGGTGCAGACCACGGGATACGTTCCGACCCGGTTCGGGGTGATGTGCACCGTGGGATGGATCCCGGGCACGACGTCCTGCTTCTGCCTGAACTCGGGCACCCAGAAGGAGTGGATCACGTCCTTCGAGGTCATGCGCAGGACGACGGAGCGGTCGACCGGCAGACGCAGGATGTCCGACTTCTTGTCCGCGTAGCCTGGATAGCTGTAGCTCCAGAAGAACTGCTGGGCGGTCACGTCGACGCGCAGCGGATTCGCACCGGCAGCGTCGTCCTTGGCGAGGACGATCGCGCTGACGATCGCAATCGCGATCACCAGCAGCGCAGGCACTGCTGTCCAGGCGATCTCGAGCCCGGTGTGCCCATGGATCGGTGGCCCGTCCGAATCGTCGTCCGGCTTCGCCCGGAACTTCCACACGGCCATCACGCTCACGGCGGCGACGATCGAGAAGATGAAGATGCAGATCCCCGTCAGGAACCAGAAGACGAAGTCGATCCGGCCCGCCTCCCGTGATGCCGGCTGCGGCAGCCAGTCGGGGATCAGCGCAACGGCGGACGCGATCGCGCCGGCCAGCACGCCGATCACGATCAGCTGGACGATCGAGCCCCTACGCACGGACGCGCCGAGCCTACTTCACGCGGGCCTCGGGGTGCGGCGGTTTCCGCCGCGCGCAAGCGGGGAATCCGAGCCTCACATCCAAGGAGGTTGAATGGGACTCGGAGTTGGAATCTTCCTGATCGCGGTTGGCGCAATCCTCACATTCGCCGTCAACGGTACGTCGAGTGCGGTCGACATCAATACCGTCGGCTGGATCCTGATGATCGTGGGACTGCTGAGCGTGCTGCTGTCGATGATCTTCTGGCAGTCGTGGGCGGGCCCCGGCTACTGGTCGCGCCGGCGCAGGACGTACGTCGACGAAGGACCACCGCCGACGTACTAAGCAGACTTCTGGCGAGACGGCCTGCGGGCCGTCTCGCCACATCCGGCTCTATTCCCCGGGCTCGCGCTCGGGTTCGTCTTTGGGCGCGGGCTTGCCGCCGAACATGCCCTTGATCCAACGGCGGAGCCTTCGCGCCGCGAACGTCTCGTCGACGGCGCCGTGGGCCTGAGCGTCGTCGTTCTCGTCCCCGTCGTCGGGAGTTTCAGCCCAGAGGACAGAGCCGACGGTCACACCGCAACTCTTTCACGGCGGCCCATCGTTTACTAGCCCGACTCGTCCGAGATTGGAAGTTCTGCCACGAACGTCGACCCGCCGGTGCCGCTGGACTCGACCCAGATTCTGCCGCCCATTCGCTCGAGCAGCTCACGACTGATGTAGAGGCCGAGCCCGGTGCCGCCGACCCCTCGGGTCAGGTCGGGATCGAGCCGGTAGAACTTCTCGAAGATTCGGCGGTGCTCGGCGGGCGGAACGCCGAGCCCTTCGTCGTGGACGGAAAACCGGAGGCGGGGCCCGGCGACGTTGATCTCGACCCTGACGCGGCCGCCGTCGGGCGAATACTTGACCGCGTTGTCGACGAGATTCGTGAGCACCTGGCGCATCTTGTCGGGGTCGGCACGGACCTTCGGCGTGTGCTTCGGGGAGGAGAAATCCAGCTTGATGCTCGGCGGGACGTAATGCCGTGCCGCTTCCACCACTCCGCGCACGAGCTCGACGGCGTCGCAGTCCTCGATCTTGGGCTGGAGTCCCTCCGCCTCGAGGCGGCTCACCCATAGGACGTCGTTCACGATGCGCGCGAGGCGGTCCGACTCGCTCGCGATCACCTCGAGCAGTCCGGTGCGCTGCGGCTCGGGCAAGAGGACGTCGTCACGCCGAAGCGTGAGCGCGGCCCCGTAGATCGCGGCAAGAGGCGTGCGCAGCTCGTGGGAGATGGTCGAGACGAAGTCCGACTTGAGTGCCTCGACGGCGCGCTCCTCGGTCAGGTCGCGGAAGGCGTAGACGCTTCCGCCCTCGAAGCCGACGCCGGTGATCGAGAGCCAGAGCTCGCGTCCATTGACGTCGACTGCCTGCGTCGCCGCGCGCAGCTGCTTGCTCTCGGACAGCGCCTCGATCGTCTCCCAGGCGCCGAAGACCTCGCTGGCCGGACGTCCCACCGCCTCGTCGGCCGCAAGGCCCGTGATCTCGGCGGCCGCAGGGTTCCAGAGCCTGATCACGCCGGACCTGTTGACGAGGACGACGCCGTCGGCGACGTGCTCGACGACCAGAGCGGCATGGGCGCGACGCTCCGCCCTCCGGTAGAGCCGTGCGTTGTCGACGGCGACCGCGGCACCGCGCCCCAGATGCTTCGCGAACTCCAGATCGTCCTCGTCGTACAGACGGTCGGGATCCGCCGAGACGAGCTGCAGCGACCCGAAGGTCCGGCCGGCGGCGGTGAGAGGCACCACCATCGCCGATTCCATCCCGAGCTGCATCAGGATCTCGTGGTGCTCCGGGTTCTTCGTCGAGGACGTCAGGAGCTCGTCCGGGATCGTTCGGTAGAGCACGGCCTCGCCCGTCCGGACGGCCCGGCCGGGCCCCTCGGGCTCGTCGAGATCGCCGGGATAGAGGCGCCGGGACTTCTCGGCCCATTCCAGCTTCTCGGGATCCTTGTGCACGACGGTCAGACGCCTGAAGCGCCCGGTGTCGCCGAGGATGTCGACCGCGTACCAGTCCGCGAACCGGGGCACGAGGAGGTTCGCAAGGTTGGCGACCGTCGTCTCGTAGTCCAGTGTCGACGCAAGCTGCTGGCTGGCCTCGGCCAGCACCCGAAGCCGTTCTCCGGCAGCCTCCGCGGCTGCGCGTGCCTGCTCACGGTCCGTGACGTCGGTGAGGACGACACCCACCCCGATCGTCGCGTCGGAGACGTCGCGGACGGGGTAGTAGCTCACGAGCCAGTTGCGAGCCTCACCGGGCAGGGCCGCCGTCTTCCCCTGTACGGGCAGGTCCAGAACCGGCTGTCCGGTCTCGAGGACTCGGCGATGGAAAGGCTCGATCTCCGCGGCCAGCTCCTCGCCCAGCACCTCGCGGAGAGACCGTCCGAAGTGCTCCTCGGCAGGCAGGCCGTTGATTCGTGCGAGCGCGTCGTTCACACGGACGTAGTGGAAGCTCGTGTCCATGAAGGCGAGGCCGACCGGGGCCGCGGCGAAGACGGCGTCGACGACCGCGAGTGACTCCTGCGCCTGGCGCCGTGAGGCTTCCGCCTCGCGATAGAGGAGCGCGTTGTCGACCGCGGTCGCGGCACGCCGCGCGAGGTCCTGTGCGGTGGCGAGGTTCGCCTCGTCGTACCTGCGTCCGCTCTCGGCCGCGACGAAGGTGATTGCGCCGAGGGCCCGGTCGCGCGCCACGAGCGGCACGCACATGGACGACTTCAAGCCCAGCTCGCGCAGGATCTTCAGCAGCTCGGGCGTATCGGCCGTCGCCTCCTGCAGCAGGGCGTCGGGGATCTCGGAGAAGAGCTCGGCGCGTCGCGTCCGGATCACGTTCGGAACGCCGTAGGCCGCGTCGGGATCGGGCGGATACTTCTCGGCGAGCTCGTTCGCCAGGCGCACCTTCGCGGGATCGGCATGTGCCACGGTGAGCCGGCCGAGCGAGCCGTCGTCCTGGACGATGTCGATCGAGCACCAGTCGGCGAAGCGGGGAACCGCAAGCGCCGCGACGTTCGCCAGCGTTGTCTCGTATTCGAGCGATGAGGCGAGCTGCGCGCTCGCCTCTGCCACGAACCGCTGGTCCTCCGCGGCCCGTCGCTGCGTCTCGTACAGCTTCGCGGTTCCGATCGCCGCGGCGGCGAGGTTCCCGAGCAGCGAGACCGCGCTCCTCTCCGCCTCGGCGAAGCGGCGCGATTCGCGGTAGTAGAAGGCGAGGGTGCCGAGAACGCGCCCGCCGTGCCGAAGTCCCACCACGAGCATCGACCTCGTGCCGGCTTCGGCATGGGCCCGCCGGTGTTCGGCGTTCAGCCAGTCGGCGGCGGCGATGTCCTCGACCACGAGCGGCTCGTCGAGAGCGACGTCCGTCGCGCTGCCTCGGATCGCGGCAGTTGCATCGCGGATGTAGTCCTCGGGAAGACCGGAGTGGACGGCGATCTCCCAGGTACCGAGCGTCTCGTCGTGCCGCCAGAGTGCGTAGGCGTCGGCGGTGAGGGTCCGGCGGGCGAGATCGAGCACGTCTGCGAGCATCGGCTCGACGCTGAGCGAGCCGAGCAGCGTCGAGGACGCCTCCAGGAGCAGCCGGAGGCGCTCGATCTCCTCGGCGTAGAGCCGTTCATCGTCTAGAACTCGGACGTCCTGAGTCGCCAAGAGACCCCCCACGGGTTGGGCTAGCCCTCTGACTTTACTCCCAAAAATTCGCGGTGGAACCCGTCGTTCCCTCATTCCGGCGTTGTTGCGCGACAACGCGGCGTTCCGCCGCTTCTGGGCCGGGGAGACGATCTCGCTTTTCGGCGACCAGGTCTCGCTGATCGCGTTCCCGCTCATCGCGGTGCTTGCGCTCCACGCACACGCGGCGCAGATGGGATACCTGACCGCGGCCGCGCTCGCCCCGAACCTGCTCTTCGCGCTTCACTTCGGCGCCTGGGTCGACCGGCGTGGTCGCCGGCGCCAGACGATGATCGCCGCCGACCTCGGGCGGGCCGCCGCGCTCGCGTCCATCCCCCTGGCCTACGCGCTGGACGTCCTCACGATCGAGCAGCTGTATGCGATCGCGTTCCTGACCGGAACGCTCAGCGTGTTCTTCGCCGTCTCCTATTCCACCCTCTTCACCGCGCTCGTTCCGCGTGAGCGCTATGTCGAAGCCAATCAGCTGACCAACGGCAGCCGCGCGCTCTCCTTCGTCGGAGGGCCCAGCGTCGGCGGCCTGCTCGTCCAGCTCTTCTCGGGACCGGCTGCGCTCCTGGTAGACGCCGTCTCGTTCGTCGCTTCGGCGCTTTTCCTCCGCCGCATCAGGGCTGTCGAGCCGCCGACCGAGCAAGCCGAGAAGGGCCACCTCGTCGCGGGCGCTCGCTTCATCTGGCGCAGCGACTTGCTGCGCTACTCGCTCGCCGCGACGGCGACCATCAACCTCTTCAACTTCGCCTTCTTCGCGCTGTTCCTGCTCTACGCGACCCGGTCGCTCCATGTGCGTCCGGGCACGCTCGGGCTCGTCCTCGGCGCCGGGGCGGTCGGCGGCCTGATCGGCTCGTTCGCGACCGGTCCTCTAAGTCGCAAGCTCGGCATCGGCCCGGCGTTAGTCGCCGGCACGTTTCTCTTCCCGGCGCCGCTCCTGCTCGTGCCGGCTGCGGGCGGGCCCAAGCCACTCGTTCTCGCGATGCTCTTCCTCGCCGAGTTCGGGTCCGGCTTCGGCGTCATGCTGATCGACATCCTCGCGGGCGCCCTCTTTCAGGCCACCGTCCCCGACCGGCTCCGCGCCCGCTTCTCCGGCGCCTTCATGGTCGTCAATTACGGCGTCCGCCCTCTCGGCGGTCTGCTCGGAGGCCTGCTCGGCTCCGCACTCGGACTCAGAGAAACCCTCTGGATCGCAACTGCCGGCGCCATCCTCGGCGGCCTCTTCCTCCTCCCTTCACCGCTGCCACGGCTGCGCGATCTTCCAGAACAGGCGTCTTGACCTCACGGCGCGCCATGAGTGGGCGCGCAGGAATTCGATCAGGATTCGCCCGGCGCGTTCCTTGTACGGCGTGGCATAGAGCAGGTCCCACCCGTGATAGGAGCCCGGGAAGACGTACAACCGCTTCTCGCTCACGCGGGCTGCGCGGTAAAGGCGGCGCGCATCGGGCACGGAGATGTAGCGGTCCGCGCGACCGAGCATGACCAGCAGCGGCGCCTGTAGATGACGGACGGCCGAGACGGCGGAGAGGCCGGCGCCGGGAAAGAAGCCCTCGAGAAACGATCAGCTATCGGAGCCGCAGAAGGATTGCGTCGCGGCGAACGAACACGACGGTTGCCGGATTCGGACGGAAGGGTGCGAGCTGGACTCTCGGCAGGGGTCGCGTGTGGAGCACGTAGAAGAGGCCGGCGCTCGTGATCGACGCCTCGACGGCGCCTCGGCTTGTCGTTTCGATGGTCGCGCTGCGCCCGTCGCGAAGACGAAGGACGTGGGCATCGGCTCCGACGACGTAGGCGACGAGCCCGTCGGAGACGCCGGCGAGCTTGGCGCGGCGGTCCACGCGCAGGGAGCGGCGAAGGCGGAACGAGGCCGTGTCGTACACGGTGAGGCGTCCGGTCCGCAGGACGACGAGGTTTCGTCCCGAGAGGCCGACTGTCGGGCGGTCGAGGTCGAAGAACCGGAAGTTCGGCGGGGGCCCGCCGGGAACGATGCGGCCGAGCACGCGGCCGTCGCGGCGCAGGAGCGCGATCTGCCCATCCTTCCGCTCCACGGCGATCCTCCCGCGGTCGACCGCGGCGGGCTCACCCGCATCCAGCCCGCGAGCGACCAGTGTCTTGCCACCTCGGTCCTGCGTCCAAAGCTGCGGCTCAGGCGGCAAGTTTCCGCCACCCTCGCGGTAGCTCGCGAAGGCGAGCAGGTCCGACCCGCCCGCCACTCTGCCCGGCAGCCTCGCCGGCGGCAAGCCGTCGCCCACCAGGCCGCTGGCGACCTCGAAGGGACGCGTTCCCGCGGTCGGGAAGACACGAATCGATCGGCCGAACGACGCGGCGTGTCCGGAAGGACAGTCGAACCCGACGCGCCCGTCCAGGACGGCGATGCTCTCCGGCTGGTGGCACCCCGGCAGCGCCAGGCGCGCGGTTCGCCCGCGCTCCGCGTCCCAGAGCACCAGCGGCGGCGTCAAGATCCAGGATGGCGCCCATACTCTCTCGGGCGACACGAGTGCCACCCGTGGCCCGGACGCGGCGAGCAAGGCGACGGGGAAGTGGGTCCGGAGTACGGCGCCATCGGGTCGTCGCGAGACGACCAGCCGGTAGGGCGACGGTGTGGGCGCAAAGCGACCGCGGAGCCAGCCCGGCGCGAGCGGCTCGACGCCGTTTGGATAATTGCTCGTCAGGCGGCGCATCCCGGTTCCGTCAGCGCGGATCGAACGCAGCTGACTGCCGCCAGGCCGCTCCTGTGCGACGTACACGAGCGTCCGCCCGTCCGGCGACCAGACAGGGTCCCAGCCGCCAGAGATGAATCGACGGCCGCTCCCGTCCGAGTCGATGATGACAACGCGCGAGCTCTTGGATCCATACGCGGTGAACGCGAGATGCCGGCCCTCGGGCGACCATGCGATGCGACCGTAGTAGTCCACGCCCACGCCCGGCACGCGTCGCAACAGTCGCCCAGCGGGAACCGAGAGCGTGACGAGGTCGCTGCGCGGATACGCCGTCTCAGGGTGAGGACGATGCAGGAACGTCAGCGAGTGCCCGTCGCGCGACCAGTGGAGCTGTCTTGCGTCGCCGTGCACGCGCCGCAGCACCCGCAGATTGCTCCCATCCGGGTCGACGAGCATCACCCCCCTTCCAGCCCGCGCAAACGCAACCCGCCTCCCGCCCGGTGACCAGGCGGGCTCGTCGTCTGCTGATTTCCGCGTGAGGCGACCCCCGTCCTTGCCGTCTGTGCCGATGATCGACAGCCCGGGCCTCGGCCCCCGAAAGACGATCCGCTTGCCGTCGGGCGACCAGGCGACGCTCGCGGGATATCCCGTCACGAGCGGCTTTCGCCCGGTGCCGTCAGCGTTCATGAAGACGAGTCGGTTGAAGCCGGTTCCGAGGATTAGCTTCCGCCCGTTGGGCGACGGCACGGGCGGCTCGCCGAATGTCGGTTCGGGGGTCGCTGCGACTCGCACCGGGTCTCCGCCCTTCGGATCGACGACGTAGATCGCCCAGTCGCCGTCCCGTGCTGCCGCGAAGGCGATCTTCCACTCGCCCGCGGCACCTCGGCCACATCCGGACACGAGCAGAAGAGCTCCGGAGAGGAGCGTCGCGGCGGCGACCGTCTTCGCGCTCAGGCCCGAAGTGTAGAGCCGCCGCCGTGAGAGTCGATCCGGTGAGCAACCGCGTACTCGTGCTCGGTTTGGGCACGAGCGGGAGCGGGCGGACTTCGAGCGGAGTGGGCGGAACTTGTCGGTGCGCAAACCACGTGCTCGTTGCGACGGGGCCGCTCGACGTTTCCTGACCTCGCTGCGATCGTTGTGGCGACCTCTCAGCGTGCGCGGCGCGCGAGGTCTACGAGCCCGCACATCAGCTCAGTCGCCTCGGCGTCGTCGAGCCGCTGCTCGCGAGCGAGCGAGCTCCAGGTCGTGAACGCGAGTGCATGCCCGATCGCCGCGCCGACCCGCTGGCGAGCGCGTCCGCGCTCGCGCCGGCCCGCCATCAGTGTCTCGCCGGCGCGCGCGAGGTAGTCGCGATAGAAGGCCAGCATCCGGGCAACGGTCGGCATCGTCGCCTCGTCGCGGAGGACGTTGGCGAGCATCCCCTCGCTCTGCTGGTAGTAGGCGTACAGCTCCGCTAACCCGGCGCGCAGGCGCGCGTCCGGGTCTTTGATCGCCGCCCAGCGCGTAAGGTCGGGCTGGGGATTGGCGTCCAGCCAATGCGCGGTGCAGGCGGCGAAGAGCGCAGCCTCGTCTGGGAAGTGACGGTAGAGCGTCGAGCGCCTGACCCCTGCGTGTGCGGCCACCGCGCTGATGGAGGTGCGGGATGGCCCGAGCGTGCCGTGCAGCTCGACGGCGCTCTCGGTGATGCGCCGGCGCGTGCGTTCCTGCAGTTCCGCGCGCTTCTTCATCCGGTAGGGGCGCTTCGATAGTTCGCGAGTCATCAGTGTCCTCTCAATCTTGACAGATCGGGCGCTGTCGCCTAGATTCGCGGGACACTAGTGTCCGATAAAAGGAGGAGAAGCAATGGCGACGACGACGACGGCACGGGTGTTGGGGCCGGCGGAAGGGCGCCTCGGCTTCCTGGGCAGCATCGGGGTACGGTTCATGATCGACGGCGGCGAGACGGGCGGCGGTTTCTCGCTGGTCGAACACCAGATGAGCCCGCGTGCCCTGGCGGCGCCGCTGCACCGGCACGCGCGCGAGGACGAGTACAGCTACGTCCTCGAAGGTCGCGTCGGGGCGCTGCTCGGCGAGCAGGTCGTGACCGGCGGGCCGGGCGACCTGATCTTCAAGCCGCGCAACCAGTGGCACACGTTCTGGAACGCGGGAGACGAGGCGGCACGGATCCTCGAGATCATCTGCCCAGCCGGACTCGAGCGCTTCTTCTCCGAGCTGGTCGACCTGGGCGGCGTGGCGCAAGCCGAGCCCGAGACCCTGATGACGCTGAATCAGCGCTACGAGCTCGAGATGGACCCCGAAAGCATCCCCGGGCTGGTCGAACGGTTCGGACTGCGGTTTCCAGGCGAACCGATCTAACCCACTCAAACCTCGATAGGACCAGCGCACTGCCAAGTTCAGTGGGCCGTGCAGGGATCGAACCTGCGACCTTGGGATTAAGAGTCCCCTGCTCTACCAGCTGAGCTAACGGCCCGAGGCGGGTGCGAAGTGTAGCGCCGGCCGGATCTCGTTCAGTCGCCGCCGCGGCGGGCTTTGCCCGTCGTGGTCAGCCCCGTTTTCCGCCAACAGCATCGCGTCGAAGTCATCATGGCTCGGCCGTAGGCCGAGGCGGACTTCGACGCGTTCAGTCCGCTGCTCTACCAGCTGAGCTAACGGTCCGAGGCGGGTGCGAAGTGTAGCCGCGGTGCGCCGTCGATAGCCTTGCGCGCGATGAAGCCTGAGGTCGCCATCGTCGGAGCGGGATACGTCGGCATGCCGCTTGCACAGGTCTTCGCCGACGCCGGCAAGAGCGTCGTGCTCGTCGACGTCGACGACGCCGTCGTCGGGGGCATCAACCGGGGAGTAAGCCATATCGGCGACGTCTCCTCGGGGGCGCTGAAGAGGCTCGTCGACGACGGCCGTGTCGTGGCGACGACCGACTACGACGCCGTCAAGGACGTGGAGGCGATTCTGATCGCTCTACCCACTCCCCTCTCGAGCCAGCGGGAGCCCGACCTCACGATCGTCCGCGGAGCGGTCGAGCAGATCGCGCCTCGCCTCCAAAAGGGCCAGGTCGTCGTCCTGGAGTCGACCACGTACCCGGGCACCACGCGCGAGTGCCTCCAGCCCATCCTCGAACAGAGCGGGCTGAAGGCAGGCACGGATTTCCACCTCGCGTTCTCGCCCGAGCGCGTCGATCCGGGCCGAACCGACTGGACGACCCGCAACACCCCCAAGCTCGTCGGCGGTCTGACGCCTGCCTGCACAGAGCGAGCCGCGGCGCTCTACCGCAGCGCGGTCGAGACGGTCGTCCCCGTCTCCTCCCCCGAGGCCGCCGAGATGACGAAGCTGCTCGAGAACATCTTCCGCGCCGTCAACATCGCGCTCGTCAACGAGCTCGCGCAGCTCTGCGAGCGGATGGACGTCGACGTGTGGGAGATCGTCGAGGCGGCGGAGACGAAGCCGTTCGGATTCATGAGCTTCAAGCCCGGGCCCGGCCTCGGCGGCCACTGCATCCCGATCGATCCCTTCTATCTCACGTGGAAGGCGCGGGAGTACGACTTCTACACCGAGTTCATCGAGCTGGCGGGCAAGGTGAATGCGAACATGCCCTACTTCTGCCGCTCGCTGATCTCGCAGGCGCTGAACCACGGTGCGCAGAAGTCGCTCAACGGATCGCGCATCCTCGTGCTGGGCGTCTCCTACAAGCCCGACATCAACGACGTGCGCGAGTCTCCCGCGGAGAAGATCATGCGGCTGTTGCACAAGGCCGGCGCAGACATCGACTATCACGATCCACACGTGAACGAGTTCGACGGCATGCGATCGGCCGAGTACGCGCCTGAGCAGTACGACTGCGTGGTCATCGTGACCGCGCACAGCGCGATCGACTACGACGACCTGATCGAGCGCGCGCAGATCGTCGTCGACCTCCGCAATGCAACCGGCAGGAACGGCGCCGGGAACGGGAAAGTCTGGAAGCTCTAGATGACTCGCATCGCGCAGGTAGGCCTCGGCCAGTGGGGCAAGAACCTCGTCCGCAACTTCGACGAGCTCGCTGAGCTGGTGTGGTTGTGCGACATCGACGACGAGCGGCGCGCCGAGCTTGCGCACCGCTATCCGACCGCCCGAATGACGTCGAGCGTGGACGACATCCTCGCGGACGAGACGATCGAAGCGGTGGTCGTGGCCACGCCGGTTCCGACACACCACGACCTCGCCCGGCGCGCGCTGGAGGCGGACAAGCACGTCTTCGTCGAGAAGCCGCCCGCGATGCGCGGTGCGGAGATGGAGGACCTGTGCGAGCTGGCGGAGGAGCGCGGACGCGTGCTGATGCCCGGTCATCTCCTCCTCTACCACCCCGGAGTGCGGAAGCTCAAGGAGATCGTCGACTCGGGCGACCTCGGCGACGTGCTGTGCGTGTACGGCAACCGTCAGAACCTCGGCACGATCCGGACGCATGAGAACGCGCTCTGGTCACTCGGCGTGCACGACCTCTCGGTGCTCCTCTTCCTGATCGACGAGGAGCCGAGCGAGGTCTGGGCGCACGGCCACGCATTCCTCAATCCACGGGTTGAGGACATCGTCTTCTGCTACCTGCGTTTTCCATCGGGGAAGATCGCGCACCTCCACCTCTCGTGGCTCGATCCACACAAGATCCGCCGGATCACCGTCGTCGGCCGCGACAAGATGGCCGTGTTCGACGACATGGAGCTGGAGCGCAAGGTGACGGTGTACGACAAGGCACCCGAGGAGCCGACGACGACCTTCGGAGAATGGCGCACGCGGACCGGGGACATCTACAGCCCGAAGGTTCCGCTCCTCGAGCCGCTTCGCCTCGAGTGCGAGCACTTCCTCAACCTCGTCGCAGGCGAGGGTGACCCGTTGCGCGCCGCCCGCGACGGCGCCGTCGTCGTGCGCGCGCTCGAACAGCTGCAGGCTTCCCTGGAAGCAATTCCGGCTTGAGCGTGGCTCGCCTTCGGCTCGCTCTCGTAGGGGAAACCATGTTTCCCCTACGGGACCCCTTCTTTCGGTCACGCCTCAGCCCCCGCGCCGCTGAGATCGCCGCGTGGGCTGAGGAGAACAGGCGGGGAAACCTCCCGGTTTCCCCCTTCGCCCCTTCCCCCGCTCATCGGCCGAAGATCGGCCGATGAACGCCGAAGTCGCCCCGACCGCCGTCGTCTACCCCGGGACGGTGATCGGCGACGGCTGCCGGATCCTCGACGGCGCCGTCGTCGGGAAGCAGCCCTCCCTCTCATCTCGGTCGACGGCGAAGAGCGAGGAGCTTCCGCCGCTCGAGCTCGGACCGGGAACGATCGTCTCCACGGGCGCGATCGTCTTCGCGGGAACGCGAATCGGCGAGCGGGTGATCGTCGGAGATCAGGCCTGCGTGCGAGAGCGCTGCGACGTCGGCGATGATGTCGTCATCGGCCGGGGCACGCTGATCGAGAACGACACGACGATCGGCGCCTTGACGAAGATCCAGGCGATGGCCTACATCACCGCGTACTCGACGCTCGAGGAGCAGGTCTTCGTCGCGCCGTGCGTCCAGACGACCAACGACAACTTCATGGGTCGCACCGAGAGGCGGCACGAGCTGAGGAAGGGGCCGACGATTCGTCGCGGCGCACGCGTCGGCGCTGGAGCGATCCTCTGCCCTGGGGTCGAGCTCGGCGAGGAAGCATTCGTCGGCGCAGGCGCAGTGGTGGTGAAGGACGTGCCGCCGCGCGTAGTCGTGGTGGGCAATCCGGCGCGGGTCCTTCGCGAGGTCGCCCCGGAAGAGCTGCTCGGCTAGCGCTTCGTTCTGCTGATCGTCAGTTCGTACGGTCCGGCGCCGCGGGTGGCGAGCTTCACCTCGATGTAGTACCAGCCCTTCGCGGGCACGCGATAGCCGAGCTTGTGGGACGCCCCCGGGCCGATCGACTGGGCGGCGCGGCGATTCTGCGTCCGGAGATCGCCGACCCGCTTCGTGCCCGGCTTCCAGAGCAGGAGATTCGAGTTCACTCCCTCCGGGCCGTCGAGCGCGAGCTTCAGCCGCTGCCCTTTCCTGAGGTAGATGCGATAGACGTCGATCTGGTCGTCCCAGAAATCGATCGTCGCCTTGACCGACGTGACCGAGGCCGACAGCCTGGCGGAACTGCGGCCCGCGTCGTCGTTCGGCTCCGATCGGTCGGGGTTCGGCAGCACGCCGTCGAGCGCGCCGATCGCCTTCGAGACGTCGAGCCGGCCCCAGCCGCTGAACGTGTCCCGCTGCAGCGGGCACTGCTTGCAGCCGTTCGAGGCGTTCACGTCGGTCGACGAGCGCTCCAGGATGTTGAGCACCTGGTCGGCCTGAAGAGTGGGCTTGAGCGCGAGGAGAACTGCTGCGGCCGCTGTCACCTGGGGCGCGGCGAACGATGTGCCCGCCGCATGGCGAAACTCGTCGGGACCGCAGTCGGAATAGCCCTGGTTCTGGCAGAGCGGGCGGAACGAGGTCAGCGCGCGCGGCAGCGTCGAGTAGATCTCCTGCCCGGGCGCGGAGACGTCGTTGTAGATCCGGTCGCGGTCGGAGAAGGTGGGGACGTTCCCGGTGGGCGTGAGTGCGCTCACGCCGATCACGTGCGGGAGCGCCGCCGGATAGCTGGCAAAGGGCCAGGGTGTCTGCGGTGCCTCGTCCGCGTTTCCGACTGCGGCGACGAGGACGGCTCCGCGCCGAACTGCGTACTCGACCGCGTCGGCCTCTGCGCGGGAAAACGTGTCCAGCTTGGGATTGAACGGGTCGCGCAGCCCTCCGATCGAAAGGTTGATCACGCGCGCGCCGACGTCCACGGCCCAGCGGATCGCCTCGGCTTCGTCACGGACGTCGATGGACTGGTCCGAGCGGGCGATCTTCGCGATCACGAGCTGCGCGGGGAAGGCGATCCCCGCGATTCCTTCGTTGTTGTTGAGCGCAGCCGCGATCATGCCCGCGACGAACGTGCCGTGGCCCTGCTCGTCGGTGAGTGCGCTGCCGCCGACCCAGGTCCGCGCCTGCCAGATTCGCGAGCGGGGAAACTCGGGATGGCCGCCGTCGAGCCCCGAGTCGATGATCGCCACCCGGACCGGGTTGAGGACGGGCAGCTCGGCGGGGAACGCGTCGAAGGCGTGGTCCTGGGCGAGGTAGTACTGGCGCGGTGCGAGCGGGTCGGTCGGCGTGAAGCCCGTTCGAGACGCACCGGCGAGCGCCGACGGCGCCAGCACGAGCACGAGCGCCGCAGCGGCAGCTGTTCTCACGATGTCGAGACCTGGAGCTCCGGTGTCGTGCCGGCGACGAATCCGTGTCCGGAGCCGACGCGCGCTCGATACACCCCGGTGGTGAGCTGCAGCTTCGCGAGGAACGTTCCGTCTGCAGAGACCGTCGTCCGTGCGACCGTCGCCCAGCCGGATCCCTGTTGGCGCTGGATCACAACCGTCGCACCCGCAAGCGTGACGGGCCGCACGTAGCCCCGCAGCTGGTCCGGCGTGCGCGCGGCATAGAAGCGAACGAGAGATGCAACGGGTACGCGAACCGCCGCGGCGGTCACCTTGCCGCTGGCCAGCCGGTACTGCGTCGTGAGGGTCGGCTTCACGACCACGGTGAGCGCGCCCTCCTTGTCGGCCTTCACGGTGCCGACCGCCTGCCAGTCGCTGCCCGCGCGCTGTTGCAGCACGGCCTGCGAGAGCCCGCGCGCCAGTCCGTTCAGCCGCACGCGCGAGCCGTAGACGACAGGCACGGTCGGTGCGTTCAGAGAGAGAACGCCGACGCTGAACCACGTCGACCGCAGTCCGAGTCGCTTGCGCAGGTCGGTCCCGGGAACCGTGAGCGAGCCCTTCGTCCCGACGGCGTTCAGGGACTTGATCCGGCCGGACGAGTTGAGCTCCGGCTGCAGATCGACGACGCGCCCTTTCATCTTCAGCACCTTCGCGAGCTTCGCGCCGGTGAACGAGAAGGGTCCCCAGTTGTGGTACGGCGAGATCGAGTCGTAGGGGTCAGGCACCGACACGAGATACGGCACGGGCTCGCCCCACACGTCCTCCGCGGACGCCGTGCGTCCTCCCGAGGTGGAGAAGAAGAACGTCCTCGCGACCTCGCCCTGGTAGAGCACGACCTTGCCGGCGGTGGCGTCGACCGCTGCGTTCGTCGACGGCTTCTCGTGCTCGAGCCCGAGGTAGACCTGGCTGCGCGTGTCGGGATAGAGGTCGAACGCGCCGGTTCGGCGCGTTGCGAGAGCGTACGAACGGGCTGCGACGGCCTGCGCCTTCAGCGCCTCGGGTGCCCACGTATACGGCATCTCCGAGGGTACGACGCCGTACAGATATTGCTCGAGCCCGACCATGTTGACGGCCCGCAGCTTTCCGCTCGTGACGTCGACCTGAATCGAGCCGCGGTACTGGTGCTTGAGCTGGATCGGGGCGGCTCCTGGCTGGAAGAGCAACGGGCCCGGGAGGGCGCTCGCCTTGTCCTGTCCGTCTACCTTCAGCTTGAGCGCCGGCGTCAGCGTGTGCGTCCCCGCGACGACGTCGTGGACGACTCCAGTCGCGTCGCGAACCCGGAAGTCTGCGAGCGATCCGATCTTCAGCATCGCGACTCCGCTCGTCAAGAGCACCCGCACACGCGAGACGGGCGCCTCGCCGAGCTCCGTTCCCGGGAAATAGTGGAGGACGATCTTGGCGTAGCCGACGCCCTTCTGGGCGTATCCATACGCGCCGTATTGGCTGAAACCGACGCCGTGGCCCCAGCCGTGGCCGGTGACGACGAACGTGGCCGTGCCGGTCGCCACCGGCTCGGTTCCGCGCGCAGGGGCCGCCGGACCGGTGCCGAGCAAAAGGATGGAAGCGAGTGCGAGCGTTCGACGCAGCATCGAGCTGAGCCCAGCGAGGACTCGGACGAGGCTAGCAAAGGGCTTCATGAGCAGCACGTTTTCTTTACGGAACCCTGATCTCATCGTTTGCGCCACCATGCCCTGGCTGTGTCCACAGACATCCTTCCGCCTCGCTATCGCGACCCGGAGCAGATCGGGCGCGGCGCGATGGGCGACATCTATCGCGCAACGGACTCGGTGCTGGGGCGCACGGTGGCGATCAAGATCCTCGCCGAGCGCTACGCGCAGGACGACGCCGTGCGCGAACGCTTCACCCGCGAATCTCTGGCGGCCGCCCGGCTCTCCGGTCAGCCGAACATCGTGACGATCTTCGACGTCGGCGAGCACAAGGAGCGTCCGCACATCGTCATGGAGTATTTGAGCGGCGGCTCGCTCGACGATCTCGTCCACAGAAAGGGTGCGCAGTCGCCGCAACAGGTCTTCGCTTGGCTCGCGCAGGCCGCAAGCGCACTCGACGCGGCCCATGCCGAGGGCGTCGTTCATCGCGACGTGAAGCCGGCGAATCTCATGCTCGACCGCGAGGGGAACGTCCATGTTGCCGACTTCGGCATCGCGAGCGCCGCGGGCATGGAGGCTCTGACGATGACGGGCACGGTGCTCGGAACCGCGGGTTACCTCTCACCCGAGCAGGCGCAGGGGGAGCGCGCGACTCCTGCCAGCGACCGCTACGCCTTCGGCATCGTCGCCTTCGAGCTGCTCACCGGCGCTCGACCCTTCGCCGCCGAAAGCCCCACCGCCGAGGCGGCGGCCCATGTGAACGCGCCCGTTCCGTCCGTCTCCGGGAGGACCGGACTGCCCCGTGAGCTCGACGCCGTCTTCGAGCGCGCGCTCGCCAAGGACCCGCGCCGGCGCTTCGAGACATGTGCCGACTTCGTCGCAGCTCTGCGCGCGGCGTTCGCGGATGCCGCAGGGCCGACTCGGGCCCTCCCGGTCACGGCAGCTGCCACGACGGCGACGAGGCCTGTCCCCGTTCCTCTTCCTGCACGCTCCGCGACCTGGCCGCTCCTCGCAGTCCTGCTCGTGGCGGGTGCCGTCGCCGGCGCGTTGCTCGCTTATTTCCTCACGCGCGGTGCAAACGCGGACGAGGCGGCGACGACCGTAGTCACGCAGGTCAAGACGGTGACGACTCAGGGCCAGGTCTCCACCGTCGAGAAGCCGGTGACGATCACGACCGCGCCGACATCGTCGCCCGGTGCGGTGTCGAGCGGCACTGCGCTGAACGATGCGGGCTACGCGAAGATGCAGGAAGGGGACTTCGAAGGCGCGCTGCCGCTGCTCGAGCGCGCGGTCGAGCGGCTCCGAGGCACGGGCACGCTGACCGAGGCGTACGCGAGCTACAACCTGGCCTACACGCGCTTCCAGCTCGGCAACTGCGACGGCGTGCTCGAACTGCTCGACCGCGCGGAGTCGCTCGAAGGGCAGAAGGCCGCGATCGACCGCCTGCGCGAGCAGGCGCAGGAGGAGTGCTAGCTCTCGAGCCGGGCCGCGTACTGCCGGTCGTAGTACCCGCGGAAGCTTTCCGAACGCTTGATCTGCTCCCACCAGTCTCGGTTGTCGCGATACCAGTCGATCGTCGAGCGAACGCCTTCCTCCCAGGCGCGTCGCGGCTCCCAGCCGAGTGCACGGATCTTGGTCGTGTCCAGCGAATAACGGCGATCGTGTCCGGCCCGGTCCTCGACGTGACGGACGAGCGAGGGATCGACGTCGAGGTGCTCGATGATGATCTTCGTCAGCTCTACGTTCTCGTGCTCCTCGTTGGCGCCGACGTTGTAGACCTCACCCGCTTCGCCTTGACGGAGCACGAGCTCGATCGCAGCGCAGTGGTCGTCGACGTGCAGCCAGTCCCGAACCTGCCGCCCGTCGCCGTAGAGCGGCAGCGGGTGTCCGTCGAGTGCGTTCGTCGCGAAGAGCGGCAGGATCTTCTCCGGATACTGATTCGGGCCGTACGTGTTCGAGCTCCGCGTGATCGACGCGTTCACCCCGAACGTCCTCACCGCGGCGAGCACCTGCAGATCCCCGCCCGCCTTCGAGGCGCTGTAGGGGCTCGAGGGTCGCAGCGGGTCGTCTTCGCGGGACGACCAGCCGGGCTCGACGTCTCCGTAGACCTCGTCCGTCGACACCTGCACGAGCCGCGCGCTCAGCTCCTGAGCAGCCTGGAGGAGGACGAGCGTGCCCAGCACGTCCGTGCGCACGAACTCCTCCGGCCCGAAGATCGAGCGGTCGACGTGCGTCTCGGCGGCGAAGTTGACGATTGCGTGGACGTGCCCGATCTGGTCGACGTCGTCCCGCACGGCGATGTCGCCGCGGCGGCAGTCCACTCCGTCGGGAAGGTTGGCCTCGTTTCCCGCATAGGTGAACTTGTCAAGGACGACCACGTCTTCGCCGGCCGACAGCATCCGCTTGACGAAGTGCGAGCCGATGAACCCGGCGCCACCCGTGACTAGTACGCGCACAGCGTCACGGTATAGACTCCGGGCGTCGTCGAGGCAACGGAGCCTCGGGTGCGTCGTCCGCGCCTGAGGCTTTTCGCATTTCAAGGGAGGATTCATGGCGCAGGTCGGGACAAGAAACAGGGCCACGTCGAGCGAGGACTCGCGGAAACAGGTCCGGGGGAGGATCGAGAAGGAAGGCGTGGAGTTCGTCCTCCTCTGGTTCTCGGACATCGAGGGTCACCTCAAGAGCTTTGCGATCACGCCGAGCGAGGTCGAGGACGCGCTCGACGACGGCATGGGCTTCGACGGTTCCTCCATCACGGGCTTCAACGCGATCGAGGAGTCGGACATGATCGCGATCCCCGATCCGGAGACGTTCCAGCTGATGCCGTGGAAGGAAGGGGAGACGAAGGTCGCGCGGATGATCTGCGACATCGTCACGCCGGACGGGAACCCGTACGAAGGCGATCCCCGTTACGTCCTGCGCCGGGCTCTCGACCGGATGGTCGCCCTCGGCTTCGACACCTTCAACGTCGGACCGGAGCTCGAGTACTTCCTCTTCCGCGACGACAAGGGCACCGAGACGCTCGACGAGGGCGGCTACTTCGCCATGACGACGATGGATGCCGCGAGCGAGCTGCGCCAGGAGACTGTCCGCGCGCTCGAGTCGATGGGAATCCCGATCGAGTACGTCCACCACGAGGTCGGTCCCTCGCAGCACGAGATCGACATGCGCTTTGCCGACGCGCTCTCGATGGCCGACCACACGGTCACCTACCGGCTGATCGTCAAGGAGATCGCGAAGAAGGCGGGCTTCCACGCGAGCTTCATGCCGAAGCCGATCTTCGGCGAGAACGGCTCGGGGATGCACACGCACCAGTCGCTGTTCAAGGACGGGCGGAACGCGTTCTTCGATGCCGACGACGACTGGCATCTGTCGGACGCAGGGAAGGCGTTCATCGCCGGCCAGCTCCGCCACGCGCGGGAGATCAGCGCCGTGTTCGCGCAGTGGGTCAACTCCTACAAGCGGCTCGTGCCCGGCTACGAGGCACCGGTGTACGTCGCCTGGTCGCGGCGAAACCGCTCCGCCCTGATCCGGATCCCGCTCTACAAGCCCGGCGCCGAGCAGGCGACCCGCGCCGAGATCCGGTGTCCCGACCCGGCCTGCAATCCGTATCTGACGTTCGCCTCGCTCCTGCACGCCGGCCTGGAGGGGATCGAGCAGGGCTACGACCTCCCCGAGCCGATGGAGACGAACCTCTACCACTTGACGGCGGAGCAGCGGCGGGAGCGCGGCATCGTCTCGCTCCCGGAGACCCTCGGCGAAGCGATCGACGAGTTGTCGACGTCAGACCTGGCCCGTGAGGCCTTAGGCCCGCACATCTTCGACCGCTACGTCGAGCTGAAGCGAGGCGAGTGGGACGAGTACCGCGTCCAGCTCTCCCAGTGGGAGCTCGACAAGTACCTCAGCGTTCTCTAGCTAGCCGAACCACCCGGCGATACGTGGTGTAAGCCGGCGCCGAAGCGACACACCTTTTTCACAGCCAGGGTCAGACCCTGCCTTTTGGGACCCGTCTGTTACGCGCGTTGGCCCTGGGAGAGATCGTCCCGCTTCCTTCACACGTAGGGTCAGACCCTGGTTTTTGGGACCCGGCTGTTGTCGACCGGCGACTTGTCCGAAATCCGGAAATGGAGGAAGATTGAGGCCGGTCCCGCGAGGCCTGCGGCCTGCGGGATCCAACTGACGGCCGACTGCGAGCTGC
>WNGA01004061.1_pt1 | contig 21699 bp, 24 predicted proteins | sample 5400061 | NCBI WGS metagenome assembly WNGA01 (sample SAMN13153366, study PRJNA577476) | soil metagenome | isolation source: 100 cm soil or saprolite under grassland replicate 2 | place: USA:California | collected 2016-06-15
GCACTTACAAGCGGTGCATGCTTATCCAATACTTCGAATAATCCTGTTATACCCGGTAACTGCACGCCATATACTTCCCCACTAAATAATTTTTTTTCCGGTGTTAATATTTCAAGTGTCATGCCCCTGTCCCCAGAAGGGGGAAATTTTAAATTTTGAAAATGTTGAATAAAGAATCAAACGTCAAGAGTGCGACGCAACAGAATCTCAATTAAAAAACATTTGCGTAGTACATAAACTTTCTTCTTTTACCTCCTTTAGGGTAAGGGGCGTTACCCTTGTGCCTGCGCCAGCAATTTCTTACCCTTTTCAATCGCATCGTCTATTGTACCTACAAGATTAAATGCTGCTTCAGGATATTCATCCACTTCACCATCCATGATCATATTAAAGCCCTTGATGGTATCTTCAATATTTACAAATACACCTTTCAAACCTGTGAATGCTTCTGCTACATGGAATGGCTGGCTAAGAAAACGCTGCACACGGCGTGCACGTGATACGGTTAATTTATCTTCATCACTCAACTCATCCATACCAAGAATGGCGATGATATCCTGCAATTCTTTATAGCGTTGTAAAATAAGTTTTACATGGTTCGCACAATCATAATGTACGTCCCCCACAACAGAAGGCGTTAAAATACGTGAAGTAGAATCGAGGGGATCCACTGCTGGATAAATACCCAAGTCAGATATTTTGCGGCTTAATACAGTTGTGGCATCAAGGTGTGCGAAAGTTGTAGCTGGTGCGGGGTCTGTAAGATCATCTGCAGGTACATACACTGCCTGTACAGATGTGATAGAACCATTTCTTGTTGAGGTGATACGCTCCTGCATCAATCCCATTTCAGTCGCAAGTGTTGGCTGATAACCCACTGCAGAAGGCATACGGCCAAGCAATGCCGATACCTCAGAACCAGCCTGTGTAAACCGGAAAATATTATCAACGAAAAACAAAATGTCTCTGCCTCTCGCAGTGCCATCACCATCGCGGAAATATTCTGCGACAGTTAAACCACTTAAAGCCACACGAGCACGGGCTCCCGGAGGTTCATTCATCTGCCCGAACACGAAGGTTGCCTGTGAACCTTTTAGTACTTCCATATCTACTTTACTTAAATCCCATCCACCTTGCGCCATACTGTGTTTAAAAGCATCACCATATTTCATTATGCCGGCTTCAATCATTTCGCGCAACAGGTCATTACCTTCACGCGTACGTTCGCCTACGCCAGCAAACACACTTAAGCCACCATAACCTTTGGCAATATTGTTAATTAATTCTTGTATCAATACTGTTTTGCCCACACCTGCACCACCAAATAAACCAATTTTACCACCCTTTGCATAAGGCTCAATAAGATCAATTACTTTAATACCGGTATACAACACTTCTGTGGCAGTGCTCAGGTTTTCAAACAAAGGCGGCAGGGCATGAATAGGGCGGCCATTTTCTTTGCTCACCTGTGGCAGACCGTCAATTGCATCACCGGTTACATTAAACAAGCGACCATTAATTGCTTCACCGGTAGGCATTGCAATTGCCTTTCCTGTATCAATAACTTCCATACCACGCATCAGGCCTTCTGTACCGTCCATCGCAATAGTGCGAACACTGTCTTCGCCAAGATGCTGCTGCACTTCAAGAACCAGTTTATCACCGTTGTCTCTTTTTAATTCCAATGCATTATAAATTTCGGGCAGGTTACCTTCCTCAAATTGAACGTCTACCACCGCACCGATAATTTGTTTAATCTTCCCTTTATAGGCCATAAATGAGAATTATTTTTAGCAGGTTTTCAATTTTGCCGCAAAGGTAAGGGAAACGGCAGTTCAAAGTTGAAGGTTTAAAGGTTTAAAGTTATTTTTTGGTACCCAGCCAAAGAATAAATAGCATCTTCTCTTGCGTCGCACTCTTTTACATTTTGAACATTACTGAACTTTTTTCGTTTCAATTATATAGTACATTTGCAACAAGGGTCCCGTAGTACAACGGATAGTATGCAGGTCTCCGGAACCTGATATCCCGGTTCGATTCCGGGCGGGACTACGAAAAAATCTGATAAAAGCCTTTGCACGACTGAATTACAGGATTTTAGAAATTTATTGGGTTGTCCCGTTGGTTGTCTATTCATCATGAGGACTGAAGAATGACTTCTTTATTTTGCACTAAACATCCATGAAAAAATTACTTACTCTTTGGATTTCACCATTATTAGTTTCATTGTTAGCCCTACTAAAAGTTAAAGCTATTGAGGATTGGCTAATTAAGTGGAATGAAAAAGCTCCACTTTATATCGGTCTCGGTATAGCAGGCTTAACAATAACTACTCAGTATTTTACAGTAATCTCACCTTTTAAGAAATATGAAAAATGGGCAAAAAACAAATGGTATATCTTGAAATTAGAAGGAGAAAAACTTATAAAAAAATATGCCGATCAAGGTATCAATATAAGTTTAAATATTATGGTCCCTAAATTCAAGATGTTCTATTTTATCAATCCCAAAAAAAATAATCCTGATAAAAAACGACTTTCAATTTGGGGTTTGGTTTTTAAGGATGTTTGGAACCTTGGTGATACTCGGATAGATCAATTATTAAAAATAAGCACAAAACAGGGTGTTTGTGGAAAAGCTTTTAAAAGCGGGAATTTATATGGGGCTCAATTTGTATCTACCCCTGCAACCAAATATAATTTTACGACAAAACAATTAAAGTTAACAGAAGATTTAAAGATTGTAGTAAGTTGCCCAATAAATGTAATAGAAGAACAAGCTGAAGAACAGTCAGGCAAGATAATTGGTGTTTTAAATGCGGAAAGCGATAGTTCTGGATCAAAATTATTGATCCTTGATAATAATATAAGAAAAAATTTTTATAAGGAGCTTATTGTACTCTCAATACTTTGTAGTAAATTAATGTAGTAATTATGGAAAAAAATACTTACAAAGACAATGTTTCAGAACAACAGGAATCAGCGCACCTTATTAGAAGCGAATTTATAGATAACGATGGATTTTATGTAGCAACCATTAATCAGGAAGCTATGATTATTCGAGGAGACACTTATGAGGAAGAATTAACAAATACGCTAAACCTATTTGAAAACACTTTAAACGCAAACAAGCAGACTTTTATTCCAAATGTCCACCATCATTAAAGCACTCTGTATTACCCTGCATACCTGTTCTATGCACTTTTTTCTTTTCCTCTTTTGATAAACTATTATACCAGCCTTCAGGCGTTGGCTTTTCATGTGCATGATCGTGAAAATATTGTTTCAAAAGAACAGTTTGTTCTAAGGTGAGATGATAAGTTATTTCATCTTGTGCGATCTCATAAAAACCGGTTGTTGCATTGTATTAATAGCAATTTTAAACTGAAAGAACCTATTTGTTTTGCCTCAGTAGATAAATAATTGCTATCTGATTTATTGATATCATAACCACTATTAAATAAAATATCTCTTATTTTTTCTGTTGAAATATTTTCGTGAATAATGATTGCATTATCTTTTTTCTTATGCGCTGATGCAAAAAATAGAATACAGATCAATAAGAAGATTAACTTTTTCATTTTGTTTGTTTTTTAAATGTTTAAGAATTGTGTATTAGGGTTTATTTTTTGTTAGTTGCTTGTTGTTCAAAATACCACTCTGCGAAATCGGCTAATGCCTTATGAGCATTTAGTATTTTGCTGGCCTGAGACTCACCGCATACTATTTGTTTACCAAACAAAAAAGTATCAGGGGTATGCATGGTTATATCAGTATTATGTTGGCTAATATGTACGCTATAATAAATATCACCATCTTTTATGCTTTCAATTCTATTCACAACTGACATAAGTTCATCCCAATTTCTATCAAACCGAAAAGGGTCTTCAATCCATGGATATACTATAAAATAAGTGCCATCATAATCTTCAACGTCTTCTGCGCGTTCTGGATACATGAAGCGCCAGATTGCTTTGTTGCGTTCTATTATATCCAGCTCGCTCGTTGTTTTTATTCGTCCCTCTTTAAATCCAAATTCAGATAATAATCTCCTGTTCTCAATGAAGTCTCTGAACTCATTAAAAGATTTATTTTACGTCTTTCTGTGTGGGTTTGCGTAAAAAGTTGTGAATTTAATATCTGCAAGAAATCAATGTGGTGAAGATGGAGTTTTGTAAATTGAAACACACCGAAACTTCAGAGTACCGTATTGAATTTAAGAAAAGCGCTGTTCAAAAAAAGTTTCTTTTCTTTGATACAAACGGCAAACTTAAACGAGTAGCAATTAAAGTAGAGCTGAATAATTTTAGTTAGCTGGTTAATATAAACTATGTATGAGTCACTTTGTGAAAGCTGAAATTAATTGCACGAAAAAAAACTTTGATGATGTACAAATGTTATAGCCAACCCGACCTTTTGAAAACAAAATATAGTAAAAGAGCTGATCCCAATGTAAAAGTAAGTGCAAGCGGATATCCAAATGCCCAATGTAGTTCCGGCATGTGTTCGAAGTTCATACCATAAATGCCGGCAATCATAGTAGGAACACCAATTATCGCTGCCCAGCCGGCAAATCTTTTTGATACATCATTTTGCGAAATAGAAATGAGTGAAAAGTTGGCATCGAGTGCAGTGCCCAGTAATTCCCTTGCATTGTCCACCATTTCATTAATGCGAACCACATGGTCGTAAATATCCCGAAAATAGGGTTGTGTACCCTCAGGAATTACTTTTAAATCAAAGCGCATTAAACGATTGCAAATTTCAATTAAAGGAGATACTGCTCTTTTTACTTCCATTAGCTGGCGTTTTAAATGATAGATATCAAATGTGGTTTCACGCCGTGATTGCTTTGCAAAGATTTTTTCCTCAAGTGCCACTAATTCCTCTTCAAGCGCTTCAATAACCGGAAAATATTGGTCAACAATAGAATCCATTATAGCATAAAGTGCAAAGCCGGGCCCCTTACTCAATAGCTGTGGTGTTTTTTCGCACCGGGAACGCACTTCTGCATAAGAGATTGAAGAGCCATGGCGCACAGTCACGATAAAATTATCACCGAGAAAAAAATGGGTTTCGCCAAAGTTTATCTTATGTTGTTGAAAATTCATTTGCGCCGTACTAAGGACTATAAATATTGAATCGCCATAAACTTCGAGCTTTGGTCGTTGATGGGCCCGGAGGGCATCCTCAATCGCCAGGTCGTGTAAAGAAAACTCTTCCTGAACCACTTTAAGAATTCCTTCTCCGGGTTCTTGTAATCCAATCCACACAAATTTGTCGGTCTGCTTTAACACCTCGCTTATGTCGTTTAGCTGAATATTTCCTACGCGCCGTCCTTGCGAGTAGGCGGCACAATTGACTACTGCATTCATTGCACCTCCGTTATTTTATGTTACAGAACTACGTTATGATGATTAAGGTAAGAAGATAATTTTAAAATACAACAACGTAAATTACCGTTCTGTTGCTAAATCAGTTTCAATGTTAACTTTTTACTTGAGTGAATTGGTTGGTATCCCATTTCCGACAATAAGAAAGTAACTTATACGGCGCATACAAAGTTTATGCTGAATTTAATTCTCCCTGCCGCTTATAATTCTATTTTTGAAATTCGTCTTACAGTTTAATTTTTTAAGTCCCCAGCGGCATTTCTATGCTTCTTTTTTATTATTCCAAATGCCCACCATCATCAAAGTACTCTGTATTATCCTGCACACCTGTTCTATGCACTTTTTTCTTTTCTTCTTTTGATAAACTGTTATACCAATCTTCAGGCGCTGGCTTTTCATGTGCGTGATCGTGAAAATATTGCTTCAATAAAACCGTTTGCTCCAGGGTTAAATGATAAGTGATATTTTCTTCTGTGATCTCATAATATCCTGTTGAACTGATTGTAGGTAAGATATTTTTTAAGTATTGTGGGTAATGGATGCTTTGCGCGTTTCATATTTCCCTACTGAGTTTTAGAGTATTGTTCTAAAATAGGAATTTCATTTTTTAATGTATTGTTTTACAAAGAAAAATTTAATGACATCACTATTAGGTTGCTTATTGGGATGAAAATTTACAATACGGGGCTGAATTTTTATTCAGCTCCCTTTTTATTTTATCCTGCAATGAAATTAATAAAAAGAGGACTTAGTAGAAACTAAGTCCGATATACCTGTTAAATCGGTTATCTCTAACCCTACATAAAAAACGTAAGTAGACTATTTCAAACATGCTACCAATACAGTGTTCAATTGATTTCAAAGATGTGAGTAGTAAAAGATTCTATATACAGGACTAAGCTTCCATTAAAAGGGGGATTATTATAACTTTATGTTATGGCAGAACCAAAGTTTGAAGATAATCGCTTCAATGATATTCAAAATTTAATTTCTGAAATTGAAAAAGAATATCCTGACTGTACTCAAGAAGAAATTATGAAGGCTGTACAAGCTGCGCTATCTGAACCACAATCTTTGCCTATTGATGAATTAAAAAAGAAGATAAAATCTTACTTGTCCTGGGGTGACAACGAGTAGATTTTAAAAGATGAAAGTTTATATTGAATTTAATTTCATCTGCCGCTTATAATTCTATTTTTGAGTACCTGCTTTAAACGCAGGGTTTAGTTTTAAACGAGCGGCATTTCTATGCTGCTTTCTGGTGGGAAATTCGTAAAAGCAAGTTTTCTCGGTTCTTACAAGACGATACGTTATTACAGCAAATCGGGTAATTATTTAATGGTTTATTATTTATAATTAAAAAAGCCTGTATAAAAACAGCAGGCTTCTCTACATCTTGTATTGAGCCTTTCATTATGAAAATACACCCTTTCATTTTGAAAGGGTTTTTTGTTGCTCCCTTTTTTTGAACACTACACACACAAAAGTTCCAAATTATTAACACTTAACATGTTGGGATGGGTTCTAATTCTTTTCTTTTAGTAAGGCATCCGTTTTGGCATTTAGGGATATGGCTGAAGATAAAAACATAAAAAAAAGCCTCTACGGAGATGAAGCACCAACGCTAAAACAGTTCCTTATTGTAATAATAGTTGTTCTGGTGCTGACTGCTTTGGCGTGGTTAGGATACAAACTTGGATGAATTAAATAAACAGCATGAAGCATTTCGCACGAGTTGGAGACCATTTAACGGCTTACTATAATTAAAAAAGCCCCGGCATAATTACCAGGCTTAATTATTAGCTGCCTGCGTTGCAGGAGTATCGGTATATGTGTGCGCTTGAGGCAGTAACAAATTCAGATCTTCAAAGCATTCAACGCGAGCCGTCACAAGATTTTTTTGAAAATTGTCTGAATCTTCATAAGAGAATTCAACGCGCAAGCTTTCGGTTTCAATTCGTTCAATAAAGTCATTATCAATGATCATTATCTTTCCTGCAGTCGCCCAACTTGCACCGATAAAAGGTGTATCAGCGACACGCACCGAGCCATCAGGCGTACCAATTACAGAGCCGCTTCCCGCATAATAACCATTCTCAAACATGAGTTTGAGCAATGCTCCTTTCTCTGAATTCTTTACAATAATAAAACTACTATTGAAGTCGCTGTCGGCCCTTCCCATGAGAAAATCAATCAAGGCTTTTACGTTACTTGTTTCGGCTGTTGTATCATATCCTGAAGCTGCCGCTGCAACTGCTGCATAAAATGTGGCGTTCTCTTTTTTATAAAAATCACGAAGCAATAAACGGGGTAATGTGCTTTGTAACCAACCTAAATTAAACATGAGTTGCTTACTGAATCTTACGAAACCGGCAATGTATCCGGAAACGTTTTTTATTTCAGTAAAATCATAGTCCAACTGTTCCTTTGGTTCCCCTTCAATCTGTGCACCGATTGCACCTTCGCCACCTGTTTCCCGATAAGTAACATAAATTCCGGTCGGGCTTTGAACAAACGGAATCAGATCCCGAAAATTTATTTTTTGATTAGGTATAATACCCTGTCTTGGATTGTATGATGCTTGTGCGTCGCCTGTCAAATTTGTTCCCAATGTCATTGTCCCAACTGTTTTCAATTCGACGGAAGAGCTAAAATGGAATAAATAGAACAATATTCGGTTAGCAAAAAAGCTGTTTTTATGAATAAGGCAAATCAAACTTTTTCTATCCTTTTCTGATTAATAAGCAACGCTCCAAAAACGGTGGAGCTGCTATTTATTTGCGTCTTACAATTAATAACAAGAGAATTGAATTAGCTACTCACCAGTATATAAGCAGTAACTTGTGGGATACGAAGGGACAATTTGTAAGGGGTAAAACTGAGGAAGCTAAAACTATCAATCAGCATTTGACAATAATGAAATCTGATCTTCACAGACATTATACCTTTCTTTTAGCCTTAAATAAACCAATTACTCCTGTAACCTTGAAAAACGCATATTTCGGAAAATGGATTGAAAAAGACCGCGAAAAAACCAATAGTCATAGTGATTTATTGAAATGGCACTTTATGTGACTTACTATTTTTCAAACAGGAAACATGACAAAGACCTCAACGAAATCAGTTGTTTTTATAACGGGAACTTTTTTGGGTAACAATTGCTGGGACGAATGGAAATTATATTTTGAAAGTAAAGGATACAAGTGTATCGCACCTGCATGGCCATATAAAGATGTTTCTCCTGAAGAATTGCGCAACAGGCATCCCAATACTCCAATTGCATTAAACAGGTTAGATAATCTGATAGATTATTTTGCAACTATCACAAATACATTACCGGAGAAACCAATTCTAATAGGCCATTCGTTGGGTGGTTTGATTGTACAGTTGTTATTACAACGTGGACTTGCCGTAGCGGGCGTAGCTATTCATTCGTTTCCTCCGAAACGTATAACAACATTTAAGTTTTCATTTCTAAAAGCATGGTGGAAGGCAATGGGCTTTTTTACTTTCACTAAGGGAACCTACATGATATCTTTTAAAAGGTGGAGTATACAATTGCGAATGGAATGACTTGTGAACAGCGAAAACAATTGTTTTATAAATATGCCATACCTGAATCAAAACTTATTATCAGAGATACATTTACATCGGTGGCAAAAATAAATTTCAATAACGAACATCCGCCACTGTTGTTTACGGGAGGAGGACAAGATCAAATTATTCCTGCGTCATTGAATTATAACAATTATAAAAAATATACAATCGGTAATTCAATTACCGATTATAAGGAATTTAAAAATCATAATCATTTAGTTTTCGGGTCCCAGGAATGGAAGAAAGACGCAGATTTTATTCTTTATTGGCTTGAGGGGATAAAATAATATTTAGTCAATGGATTAATGAAAATCACCAATAAATAAAAACAAATAAAAATGGAAACTCAATTTAAAAAAAACAATATAGCTTCCGGTGAATATGTTCCGGAAGGTCTGATGGCAAATGAAATTGTTACTGCTTTTGAAAAATCAAATCAGTTTAAAAATTTCTTTCAACAGAACCGCGGGCCAAACCTAGATAATTTATTAACGAAACTTGCAGCGTCGTCAGGCAAAACGAGCTTCCTTGTTTTCAAACACAATAAGTATATCACCGTGCCTACTGAAAATATTGCTTTTTTCTACGTTAAATACGAGTCCTCAATAATTGTGTGTTTTGACCGGCAAGAATATTCTGTGAATTACTCATTGGAACATATTCAAAACCTTGTAACTGATAAGCAGTTTTTCAGGTTAAACCGGCAATATCTGATTAATTTCCATGCAGTGAAAGAAGTCGAGCATTACTTCGCACGCAAATTGTTAGTCAAACTTACAATTCCTTCTACGGAGAAACTGCTCGTTTCCAAAGAAAAAGTAACCAGCTTCTTACGATGGCTTGAAAACAGATAACATTGAAATCATTTCATAATGCCAAGAGGAAGAAGAAAAATTAAGCGTATGCTGAAAATTTTCTTCCCGAATTAATGAAGATAAACGTTCACCAAAAAAAATTTTTAAAATGGAAACTAATAATAACATCGAAGTTATACTGCTTTCAAAATTTTCTCTGACGAATTCACGTCAGAATGAAATAGTAAAATGGTTAGCAACAACCGTGCAATCTGCGATTGCAACATGAAACAACAAAGAAATTATCTCTTGGAATCTTGAAAGATACACCGGCAATTTTCAGGTCATAAATCAGAAATAGTGTGTGCCTTAAAATAAAATAAGAAATTACCGGGAGACATTTAAAACGATCTGCACTGTAGCCTGTATTCGCTATAGAATGAAGTTCTGTTCCGGCCTTCAAAGATTTTGGGGCCTATGAACTATAATGATTTTGACTTGAATATTAGTATTACGCAAAGGCTGTTCTAACAGCCTTATCTTAACGCCGCAAGGCATAACTTAAACTGATATGAAAACGCTTTTATTAACCGCTTTTTTACTCTGCATGGTGCCAGGCTTAAAAGCACAAAACATCAAAAAAATGGAAAACAATGAGCAAGATAGCATCGCTATCACGGGGGCACTTAAAAGCTACTACTTCAAAGGAATTTATGAAGGTAACCTTGACCTTTTAAGCCAGGTCTATAATACCGGTACGCTGCTATTCGGTGACGTGAAAGGCCAGCCTTACGCCAAAACGCTTGATCAGTACCTCGACGGTGTTAAAAACCGGCAAAGCCCAAAAGAATCGGGAAAGCCATTCAAAGGCGAAATCATATCCATTAAATTAATTAATTCCATCGCCGTTGCTGAAGTAAAAGTAAAAATGTATGATTTTAACTATCATGAGTTCCTGTCGTTGCATAAGCTGGATGGCAGGTGGCTCATTGTCAATAAAATGATCAGCGATGTAAATGAATAAATACGAAAGCAAAGGAAAAACTCATTCTTAAAAATCTAAGTAATTCATTTTAAAACGAAATATCATGAACACCTCAAAAGTTTGGTATGTTACCGGGGCCTCCCAGGGATTGGGGCTGACCCTTGTAAAAAAGTTGTTGCAAAGTGGTTACCGTGTTGCTGCAACTTCGCGGAATGCACAGAAATTGAAACAAGCCGTGGGCGTGATTGATGTTGAACGTTTCCTTCCGCTTTCAGTTGATTTGAACAACATAGATTCAATTGATGAATCCGTCCACGAGACGATCGCCGCATTTGGCCGAATTGATGTCGTTGTTAATAACGCCGGTTATGGCATGGTGGGAACGGTTGAAGAGAGTGCGGAGCAGGACATCAGGAAGATTTTTGATGTTAACGTTTTTGCTACTATCTATGTCACTAAAATTGTCTTGCCTTTGATGCGTAAGCAAAGATCAGGTTATATCATCAATATTGGTTCAGTGGCCGGATTTGTAGGAGCACCGGGCTGGTCTGTTTATTCAGCGACCAAAGCAGCAATAGCCGCTTTTTCGGAAGTACTCGCTTTAGATGTTAAAGAATTCGGTATTAAAGTAACCGTTGCAGAACCATCAAGCTTCCGTACTGGTTTTCTTACCAAAAACTCACTGGCTTACACCGAGAGCAAGATCGACGGTTACCATGCAGTAAAAGAAGCGCAGCAGCGCTATTTAGCAGGCGATGGCAATCAGCCGGGCGACCCGGAAATGGCTTCAGCTATTTTTATTAAGCTCGCCGAAAGTGAACAGCCACCACTTCACTTGTATTTGGGACAGGACGCTTATAACAGGGCATCGGGAAAACTTGCGGCTATGACTGCAGAACTAGAGGAATGGAAGTCTACAACTATTTCAGCAGATTACAAATACGTTTTGCCTATACGTGATTAAACTTCCACCTTCTTCTTAAACGGATCGCCAGTTTTAACTTATGACGAGACCCATGAATCTTTGTTAGATGCCATTCAGCTTGAATCCGAAATGAAACAACATTGAACAAAGTGCTAATTTTGAAATCCACATAAAACCATTCGTATGGGTAAGAAAATTAAAAAGAAATCAAATAGTAGCACAGAGGACCAGAAATTTCCTTTGCCAATCTATAAAAAGCAAGATGATATTTATAATCGGGAAAAAGAAGAACCTCTTGAAGATGAGGATAACCTTGGAAAGAAAAGATCACGCAGTGAAGATAGAGGTCCGGGTGATGATCTTGATATTCCTGGTGCAGAATTAGATGACTCAGATGAAGCCATAGGTGAAGAAGATGAAGAAAATAATTATTACGGCTTAGGCGGCGACAATCATGATGATCTGGAAGAAGATAAAGCATAGATAAGTGAACGAAATGCCTCCCTCATTGGCGTTATTTTTGGGATGATAGAAAATGCCTGGAGAACTCTTTAAAGTCACGCAAGTTTTTGAGTGATTTAAAAAGGATAAGTAGCAAGTAGTTAATTAACCGTCTTCCCCAGCGGTCTTAACAATATATCGTTAACTGTGATATTGCCGGGTTGGCTCATAGCATATACGACTGCGTTAGCTATTGCTTCTGCATTCATTCTAGGAAGATTTTCCAATTGACCATATAGAGCGGCAATCTTCGTACTGGTAATATCATGTCCAAGTTCAGTTTCTACCGTGCCAGGATATAATGTAGTTACTTTTATTTTTTCACCTACTTCTTTTCTCAATGTCTCCATGATTGCCCGCACAGCGTATTTAGTGCAACTATATACAGCACCACCCGGGAAAGTATTTAATCCTCCCAAAGACGAAGTCGCTATAATATGCCCCTGTTCTCTGGCCAGCATGTGCGGTAATACAGCATTAATGCCGTAAAGAACTCCTTTAATATTCACATCAATCATTCGCTCCCATTCCTCCACCTTTCCTTCATCAAAAAAAGAGAGTGGCATTATACCCGCATTATTCCAAAATACATCTACCTGTCCAAATCTCTCAATTGCTTGTTGAACGAGGTTGTCCATATCAGTCCGTTTACTGACATCAGTCTTTACGTATATTGAGCTGGAGCCTAATTCTTTTGCCAATATCTGTAACTGATTTTCTCTGCGTGCTGCCAGTACCACTTTAGCGCCAAGTTGAACCAATTTGCGTGCTGTAGCAGCACCCATGCCACTGCTTGCGCCAGTTATCACGACAACTTTATTTTCAATATTTTCCATTTAGATTATTTATTAAATAGATTAGAATCAGCTTAGGTAATATCAATAAATAAGAAATGCAGCCAAAGAACTTTCGGCAATAACATTTGCCGAATTTGTTTTTAGCAGCAAGTCTTTTCAAATAGTCAGTTGCGATAACCATCCACTTCAATAATAGAATCGGCAAATGCTTTTGGAGCTTCCTGGGGCAGATTGTGACCTATACCTCCCTTAATAATTCTGTGTGAATATTTACCCGAAAATTTCTTTTCATAGACGCCGGCGTCAGGATGAGGCGCACCGTTTGCGTCACCTTCTAGGGTAATGGTTGGCACGGTGATAACGGGGCTTTCAGCAAGTCGCTTTTCAAAATCATCATATTTTGCCTCGCCTTCGACTAGTCCAAGCCGCCAGCGATAATTGTGAATGACAATAGCGACATGATCCGGATTTTCGAAGGATACGGCACTGCGATTAAATGTGGCATCATCAAAGTTCCACCTCGGCGAAGCAATTTGCCAGATAAGCTTTGCAAAGTCATGTCTGTATTTGTCGTAGCCTGCTTGTCCCCGTTCTGTAGCAAAATAATATTGATACCACCATTGCAGCTCCGCAGCGGGCTGCAGCGGGATCTTACCTAACTTCTGATTGCCGATCAGGTAACCGCTCACAGAAACAAGCGCCTTACAACGCTCCGGCCAAAGTGCAGCAATAATGTTTGCTGTACGCGCTCCCCAATCAAAACCGGCAAGAATCGCCTTTTCAATTTTCAGAGAATCCATTAGAGCGATAATATCAACCGCAATCACCGATTGTTGACCATTCCGAAATGTATCATCTGAAAGAAAACGCGTTGTGCCAAAGCCGCGTAAATAAGGTACTATCACCCTATAACCCTTCTCGGCGAGTATCGGTGTTACCTCTATAAAACTTTGAATATCGTAAGGCCAACCATGCAAAAGAATTACCGCAGGACCATCGGCCGGGCCGGCTTTAATGTACCCAACATTCAGAACGCCGGCATCTATTTGTTTTATAGAATTGGACGAAGTGTTTTTTCCGTGATTACTTGCCATACCATTTATAGAATTTTGATTAATAAAATCCATGTTGACAACCCCCATCATAATTAATTCGGCGGTGCCAAGCGCCTTAAACGTACTGCCCAGGAAGCGACGACGATCAAATTTTATTTCGTTTAACATTTCTCTTTCGTTAATTAATTGTTCAAATAAAGGTTCAGTACGTGAAAAGAAATGGCGTGTGTTGTCCACGCCACTCACCTGACTTCAATTAGTGTAATGATTTGAATGCTGCACGTAATTCTTCGGTAAAGAGCTGTGGTTGCTCCCATGCCGCGAAGTGGCCTCCTTTATTAACTTTGTTATAATAGATGAGTTTGGAATACGCCTGCTCTGCCCAGTTTTTCGGAGCTGCGTAAATTTCATCCGGGAAAACGCTCACGGCAACCGGGATGGTAACATGTCGCGGATCGAAAAAGCCAGCACCCTTTGCAATCTGAGTGGCTTCCCAATAGAGGCGAGCCGAAGAGATTGCCGTATTTGTAAGCCAGTACAATGTAATATTGTCGAGAATATCATCCCGGGTGAGACCTTCTTTCTGTCCATTGAAAACACGTGAAATGAGCTCATAGCTTCGGGCATCATGATCCAGCATCCAGCCTGCGAGTCCGATGGGTGAATCCTCAATTCCATAAAGAGTCTGCGGACGGAGACTCATCTCTTGCGCATAGGCTAAGCCCTTCTTATAGAAAAAGTCTAACTGTTGGTACGCATTCTTTTCCTCGGCTGAAAGTCCAGACGGAACTGTACCTGAAGACAGCGCTTTTGAAATATCTGCCGGAACAGTGGCAGGCATGTTGGTATGGATGCCAAGCAATTCCGGAGGTGCCATCAACGCCATTATTTCCGAAACAGCATTCCCCCAATCTCCGCCTTGCGATACATATTTTTTGTATCCAAGTCGCTTCATCAGTTCTATCCAGGCTTTTGCGATGTGGACTGGTTCCCATCCTGTAGTCGTCGGCTGGCCTGAAAAACCGTGGCCGGGAAGCGAGGGTATAACCACGTCAAAAGCATCTTCAGCCTTTCCGCCATAGGCAGTAGGATCAGTGAGCGGGCCGATGACCTTCAGCTGTTCAATGATTGATCCGGGCCAGCCGTGGGTGATGATAACAGGCAAGGCATTTTTATGTTTAGAACGAACGTGAATAAAATGAATATCGAGGCCATCTATAGTAGTCATGAATTGCGGCAAGGCGTTCAGTTTCGCCTCAACTTTGCGCCAATCATAATCTTTCCCCCAATAGTCGGCGAGTTTCTTCATCGTCGCGAGCTGCACGCCTTGCGATTCATCCGTGACAGTTTCACGTTCAGGCCACTTTGTCGCCAAAACGCGACGACGTAAATCATCGAGATCGGCTTGCGGAACATGCACATGGAAGGGGCGAATTGTTTCGGAGTCCATGGCTTTATTGGCCTGCCCGGCCTGTGCATTGCCGAGGGTGCCTTGCATGACAAGGGCTCCTGTGACCATTGTACTTGCAAGGATAGTTTTAGTCTTTTTCATTGATTTAATTTTTGTGTTTTTAAATTGCTTCTGTAAAAGTATCCCCCGCATCAATCGGCCCCCAAGTGCCAAATAGGTTAAGCGGACTAAGTTGTTCTTGAATCAGTCATTTTTAACCTTGAACATTTTTAATTTAGATAGCGCTCCATTTCCCTTCCCTCTATCCGATTATCATAAATAATTTAAAACAGAAGGGAAGGAAATTTTATGATCAATATGTACCCGACAATATGAAAAATATATTCGGGAAGAAAGATCAAATGAATACATCAGGAAATTTTGAAGCAGCCAGTAGTCATTCACATTAAGAAGAATGTAAACAACATTAAAACAATAAAGCATCGTTCATAGTGTAATGATGCTTTATTTATTTCGGAAGACCGAATCTTGCTTATTGTAGCTTGTTGATCTGTTTATAATAATATTTTACCTCCCGTATTACAGAGGGCAGATTGCTTGGCTTGTCTTCTGCATCTCTTTCTATATAAATGTAACCATTGAAATTTTGCTTCTTTAACTCTGCAAATATCTCAGGAAATTTGACCACACCAGTTCCGACAGGCACATCTTTTAATGATGGGTCATTGTAAGCAGCTATATCTTTTAAATGCACAACAAAAATATGTCCGCTTAATTTTTTTACTGCATCCAAAGGATCAATGCCACTTTTTGGCCAATGCCCAAGATCTGCGCACACACCAAAATTGGCATGTCCTTTCAATGCCAATAATGTTGTGTCGGGATCCCAGTAATGACTAAATCCTTTCCAGTGTTCATGTATGGCTACTTTGATTCCATACACACCAGCGAGACTATCAATGTGTTCCACATATTCAATGGTGGTTCCGTGGTTACATATTTCACACCGAATTCTTTTGCGATTTCAAATTGCTTTATCCATGATTGTATTGTAGAATCTCCAACAATGTAAATGGATTCGCATTTAAGTCCTTTCTTCTCAATCAATGATTTTAGTTTTTCAATACCTGCTGCTGATAATTGTGATATCAATGAATCTTTTAACTCAGGTCCGGCTTTATGAAAAGTGTTTGGTTCAATGTATTTTAAACCTGCACTGTCTACTTTATCTAATGATTCAGGAAAATTTACGGTATGGAAGGTCCATAAAGCCACTCCAAATTTCCAGTCTTTAGATGGATCAATCGAAGCTATTACTGCAGAGCCTATGCTGTTCACATAGGAAGGCTGACTATTATTGCTGGTGACAAAAAATAACAGAATGCCTGTAAGCAAAGCAATTGTTCTTTTCATTTTTTGTATTGATTTAAATTGCTTTGAAGTTCCGCATTTATTGGGCATAATATTCATTTCATTAAAAAATTCAGGAATTATGAGCACGAATTTCTGATCTTTTTTGCTTTAAGTTTAAGCTCTTGATTTCCTAAAACAATTTTTGATTAATTTTTTCAAACGATCGTTAATCTAATATGATTTTAATCATGATCGGCAAAAAACCTGTTATCTAATTTTACGGCTTCAACTCAATTTTTTAAAAATCCAACATCTTAAACTCATGACCCCAAAACTAATTTGCTTTGATCATAATGGTCAAAATATCTACGCTGAAATAGTTTATAACTTTGATTTTTCTGATGTAATATTGGTTATTCCGCCTTTGCAGATTAAGGAAATAAATGAGATAATATCTTTAACAAAAAAAGATAAGATGTGGACTACTTCATCACCAATTAAATACAGATTTCCCTCCACTATTCAAAGTATAATCGCGTGTGAATGAGGAGTTTAAAATAAACTGACAGGTTATCTTCTCCGGCCTTGCACGATTGGTCCTAAAAAGAAAAGCACCTGACCCCAATAACCTGTTATGCCAACGTAGCGGTTAAGTTAATTATTCAATTTTGCTGAGGGAGTAATAATACTTTCATAGTTTTATATCAATGTTTAATCTGCAGTAGATTATGAAAACAAGCTGGTACCCTTTCAATGGCAATTATACGGATGAAAAAGCTTCTTATATAATTGAAGGTTTCTTTAATATTATTCCCAAAGATGTTGAAAATTTTGTTGGTCCGGAATTTGAAATTCTTATTGTTCTTTACAATGTTATTAATGAATCAAATCAATCTAAAATTTTCAAACATCAACAGTGTATTTATATTTTGGTTAAAGGTGATGAATCTTCTCTGGGGGATATTGTAAATCAAAGACCAGAACCTTTTCACAACGAATTTTATGATGCATTAACACAAATGGTAATCAATGAATATAACAATGTTCATAAATCGAATTAAAGGTTTATTACTGGAACAATGCGTATTTCCTGCTGCTACAGAATGGAAACTTAATCGCATCACCTGCCAATCAATACTACCAATGAGAGTGCAAGAAATAGATAAGAGGAAATGAAGTAGGAAAGGAATAATTTTCAAGTGAAAATTGATTCTCTCCTAATCGATTTTAAAGCGATCTGTCAGAGGCATTTTCCCTTTGAATAGAATCGTTTCTCTCTTTAAACCATCTGCAATCGAGGCTGTGACTCTGCTGGAGCCATTCACACCCCTTTCAATATTCCAATAAAATATATCAAATAATGAGGATAAAAGAAGCAGCAAAACTGATGAGTACAAGTTTGCTTGACCACTTAATTATCACGCACAATAAGTATTACTCATTCGCAGATGACGGGTTACTGTAACTTTATTTTTTAATCTCATAAAAAAAGAAAAATGGAAAAGTATATTCTGGTTTACTAGCCCTTCTGCCGGGAGTATATGGAACACCCAAGATTTAGTGAATGTTATTTACTTCAGGCTTTGGATGGGGCAGGAGCATTTTGATAGTGCCTACTTTGTCCCTATTTATACAGAGAGATAAACAACGCTAAAGATAAACATGCTTAAATGCATCATGCATATGCACAGTGCTTTCAGCCTCATTCTTCTTATCTCTTAAGAGATTAAATAATGAGCAGTAGAGCATCTGCATAAGTTATCTGAGTAAAGCCATTTTCCAGGAGTTACGCTGTAATTTTCCTGGCTGTCCACTGTCCAACTCTATAGAAAAGCGGACGGACGGAGAGTTTTCTTTTGAGAGGTTTCTCCTGAAAAAGTAGATTATCTTATTATCAATTCAACAAACTATTACTCTTTTGCAGATGGAGGTTTGATATAATTTTTTCAAACATGAACATTCACTTTAAAGCCAATAGTTATACAATATGTAGTAATAGAAAAATTCAATGGTATTATCTCACTTGTTGTCAATGAAGAAGGTGAAACATTTGTAACAGAAGATGTGCGGAAGCAAAAGCAATGGAAGAGCAATGCCAAGAGGGAATAATTGTACCTCTAAAGCTTTTTACTGACCCATGAACATAAAAAAGCCTATATCAAACACGCATAGGCTTTCATCTCTTTCGATTATAGTACCGGACTAAAAGTCGTTTCTGATGTCATCACAGATTTTAAAAGCTTTAACTGTTTAAAGGCATCTTTTATTCCTTTTAGTTGATATCTCAACACATCCCTAAGTCCTGTATAAGGGAAATATTCTTTCAAAATACTGCCATAAGCCTTTTCAAAAAAAACTTCACTGTTACAACACAGCTCTATTATTTTTTTGTCGGTGATCTTTTTATTTCTAACAAGCTTGCTTTTTATTCCTTCGTTGTTATTAATCCGAGGCAAAGTATTAATAACCCTGAGCATTTTTAATTGTGAGTTCAGTTCTCCCAAATACTGCCTTGTTTCAACAGCAACACTTCTCACACTCATCTTTATTTCCTTCTCTTTTATTTGTTTTGCAACAGACCTCCATGACTTTCTTTTGACACTTGCTTTTGGATAGTTTCAAGCAAGAAGGTACTTTCAATCTACTTAAGTTGTAGGCATTACAACTTTCTAAAAAAAGCATTTTTTGATTTTGAAGTATGTCACGTTTGTACGAATTAATTCGTAATTAAATTATCACATTATGAAAAGCTATCTCAACAATTTAAAATTATATGTATTAGTCATTGGGTTTTTATTTTCGTGTGAAATGCAAGGGGTTCTCAGATTGAAACTAAATTTTCGGATACTCTTACCGAAAAACTTATAGATATAGGTTATCACAAACTATTTATTAGCGAAAAAGGATCTCAAAGTGCAAAATTTACAGTAGTATTTGAGGCAGGAGCAGGAGGTGGTTCGCAAGATTGGACGAAAGTAATGTTGGAATGACAGCTTGGAAAAACAACATTTAAAAAATCGTCAAGACTCAACAACCTGGGACATCGATGATAGTTTGACGAATTCTAAAGGAAAACCATTTCCACATGGTGCATTTCCTGTTCCCAAATATGACTTAGCAGGAAAGTTCAGATATCATGGGGCTTGTGCGAATGCAAACTTCAAAAATTATTTTAACAAAAAACTTGTCTATTCATTTTTTTTTTGCAAATAAAACAGCGGCAAACGAAGTTCGATTAAAAGAAAAAGAAAATGAGGTGTTTTTTATTTTCTTATGCTAACTGGCTCCCATAGGCCAAATCTTCAGAAATGACAAATCGTAAGTTGACAATAATTCGTGTTGTACTTTTTTGTTTGCTTTGTGCTATCATTCTCGCGACAATTTCAGGTTTAATTAAAGACTTCCACACTGAATGGAATCAACATTTACTACTTATCGTCACCATAGCTATTACATATGGTTTCACAATATTGTTTGTTAAGTGGGAAAGGCTTCAATTAAAAGATGTTGGGGTAATTGCCAACAACATGACTTTTAAGAAAGTGGTAATTGGTTTTGGAATAGGGTTATTTATGACTATGCTTCAACCAGCATTTGTTTTATTATTCGGACATTATAAAATTGCTTTGGCACCTTCTTTTTCTTTTTACACTATACTATTCTATTTTACACTTTATATTTTAGTAGCAATTCGTGAAGAATTAGCATTTCGCGGATACCCATTATTTAGTTTAAATTATCGCTTTGGACTTTTGACAGCACAAATTATTATTCTCATAATATTTTCATTGGAACATGTAGCAGGTGGTATGACATGGTTTCAAGCATTTATAGGAGCAGGAACAGGAGCTTTGCTATTTGGATTGGCAGCACTGAAAACTAATGGAATTGCTTTACCAATAGGACTTCATGCTGCATGGAATTTTGGACAATGGTGTTTGGGGTTTAAAAAAGAAACAGGGATTTTGCAGGGAATTACAGATAAAGGATTTGAAAATATTATAGAAAGGAATGCATGGATTGCCTATCTATTAATTATGACAATTGCTTTAGTGTTTTTTTATTTCTATAAACCTACGGAGGAGCAATCGGCAGCAAATCTTTAGTGGGCTCCAGTCAGTAACGGAATTCTAATCATCAATAAATCTTATCTTCAACAATAAAACAACATCAACTCCGGTAGCAACTTGACGGATCACAGAATATCCTGCCACTGTAAATACCGAACGTTGGCGGTCATTTTAGAACGAACCATTTGTATGCTCATAACCAACAATGAAACAAAAAATGAGTTAATCACATTTATTGCTATAACCTTTAGTTTAAGCGTTCTACTGTCTTTATTTATTGGTTTAACTGGTGGACATGAAAGCAAATTTATTTGGATGCAATTTGCTTCTACGCCAATTCCTGCAATAGCAGTGCTTATAATGATTAATGTATTCAAAGCGCCAGTAACCAAATGAAAAGGATGATCCATAAGGCTTGTGTTTGATACTTCCCACACCTGCAGTTCACCAACATTCACGGGTTCATCATCAGTATGGTCTTTGTGTGTCATCTGTTCCATCCATTGAAGACGGTAATCTTATTCCATGTCAATGCACTACGGTTGGCTCAGGGAGGTTGTTCTTTACTTTGATAACAAGTGCATTACCTTTGTTAGCCTTCAAAACGGGATCCGAAATGCTGTTATTAAATCCCATGCTTTGATTGTTTTTCCCTCAGAAACTTCCCAGTTAATTTGGCAGCAGTAAGTTGATAGTATCTTGTCTTAGTTGTATTCGGTTGCATTTTTTTGATTTTAAAAGTTTTAAAAAAGAGAGGTCTTAAGACCTCCCTGTTAATTTTTACTTGCTTGATGCACAAGCGCAGTTTTCACCACAGAG
>WNGA01004816.1_pt1 | contig 21691 bp, 14 predicted proteins | sample 5400061 | NCBI WGS metagenome assembly WNGA01 (sample SAMN13153366, study PRJNA577476) | soil metagenome | isolation source: 100 cm soil or saprolite under grassland replicate 2 | place: USA:California | collected 2016-06-15
TTCCAGCTCGGCCTGCTCGGCCGCGTCCAGGCGCACGCGCAGCGGCGGCAGCGCCATGATCGTCCCCCTTGCGGTCAGGAGTGATGACCATGTCCATTGTCCACCGCTCTACGCACCAACTCACAGGAAGCATTTAGAGGCAGAACGGGTCAATCTTGTGGCGGTGAGCGAGCAAGCGGCCGCTGGGTCCGGGAGGTTGCCCGCCGCCGTTGGCCCGCTCGCCGGCGCGCTCTTCCGCTACCTCCAGATGGGTGGCCACTGGCCGGAGCTGCAGGCGCTCAACCAGCGCGCCCTGCGGGTCGCCGAGGCCGCCGGCGACCGGCCCGGCCAGGCCCGGCCAGGCCCAGGCGCTCAGCGACCTGGCCACCGCCTACTGGTGGCTCGGCCGCTTCGACCAGGCAGCGGCATGCAACCAGCGCAGCCTACAGCTCCGGCGCGTCCTCGGGGACCGCCGCGGCGAGAGCCTGGCGCTGGGCAACCTCAGCCAGGACTATTACGCGCTCGGTCGGCTTCACGACGCGCTCGCCTGCCAACAGCAGAGCCTGGCGATCATCCGCGAGCTCGGGGACCGTCCGGCGGAGGCACGGGCCCTGAACGGTCTTGGCGGCGTCTCCGAGGGGCTCGGCCGCTTCGACGAGGCGCTGGCCTGGTACGAGCAGGCGCTCGCGCTGTTCACTCAGGTGGGCGATCTTGCCGGCCAGGGGACCGTCCTCGCCAACCTGACCGAGGCCGCCTTCCGGGCTGGCCGACCCGCCGAGTGCATCGGCCGCGCCCTGGACGTCCTGGGTTAAGAAGGAGCAAGCACAGGCGTGCTGGCGCAGCGCACTCGCTATCTACGTCGCGCTCGCAGTGCCCATGGCGGACGAGGTCCGCGCGCTGCTGGGCGAGCAACGCGTGTTACCGGCGTGACTGGTTGAAGACGTCGGCCGGGGGAACGGCGTCTCGACGCCAGTAGTAGACGCCGTCCGACATGATTCCCGAACCGCCGGACACGCCAAACGCAGCCGCGATACGAGCCTGGTCACAAAGGCCTGATGCTTTGGGTAGGGTCCCATCCCGTAACGTTCCCGAGACGCAGGCCGGCCACACTGGCACCTGATCCGCAATGCTGGGAGGTGGCGGTGCCGGTGGTGTGCTGCGTGCAGCAAAGGCAATGGCGGTGACCCCTGCCGCCCGACCGGCCCGGCCGCAACGGTGGCCGGCCGCGCTGGCGTGGGCGCTTGCCGGGTTCGCCGTGCTGGCCCTGGTGTCCTCCGGCCGGCTTGTGCAGCTCGTGCGGCCCCTTGACTTCGCGTACGCCCCCGCCGCCGGTGCCGGTGCCGTTGTCCTGACCACGGTGAGCGCGGTATCCGTCGGCGCGCTGCTGGCCGGTCGCCGGCCCCGCCACCCGGTGGGCTGGCTGCTGCTCGGCGTCGGCCTCGGGCTGGCGATGGGCATCCTGGTCGAGCAGTACGTGAAGTATGGGCTGGTGGTTCGGCCCGGGTCGCTGCCGGCTGCCCGCTACCTGGCCGGGTTCACCTACAGCATCGTGCCCATCTGGCTGTCGTGCGCCGGCTTCGTGCTGCTGCTCACCCCAACCGGGTCGCTGCCCTCACCCCGCTGGCAGTGGTGGGCCAGAGTGGCCGCGGCCGCGCCGGTGGTGACGGTGCTGGCGGCGGTCGTCCAGCCCGACCCGCTGGCGCCGGACTACTACGGGAACCCCTGGCCGTCCCGGCGCTGGCCCGCGTGCTGCAGGTCCCTGGCGTGGCCGCCGTCGTCGTGGTCCTGGTTTCGCTGCTGGTCGGGGCCGGGTCGCTGGTGGGACGCTTCCGCCGCGCCCGGGGGATGGAGCGCCAGCAGCTTCGTTGGCTGGCGCTGGCGGCGGCCCTGGGGTCGGTGTTGCTGCTGGTCGCCCTCGTCGCCGGGTTCCTCCTGGCGAAGGACCTCATCGTCCTGGTCTCCAGTACCCTCTGCGTGGCGTTGCTGCCGCTGGCCACCGGCGCGGCGGTCCTGCGCTACCGGCTGTACGACCTGGACCGCATCATCAGCCGCACGGTCGCCTACGGCCTGCTCACCGTGCTGCTCGGCGGCGGCTACGCCGGCGTGGTCCTCGGCCTTGGCCAGCTCCTCGGCCCGCCGCGTCCAGCAGGCCGTCGACCGGCGCTTCAACCGCCGCCGCTACGACGCGGCCAAGACCATCGAGGCGTTCAGCGTCCGCCTCCGCCAGCAGGTCGACCTCGACACGCTCGCGGCCGAGCTGCTGGCCGTGGTGCGCCAGACCATGCAGCCGACCAGCGTGTCGCTGTGGCTGCGACCTTCCGTCAGCGCGTCCGCCGACCAGCGCAGCACAGGCGCATCCCGTGCGGCGTCACCGCCGACGGCAGCTTCCCCGTCGGTTCGCACGGCTGGCTGAACCAGCGGCGAGCGCGCCTCGCCTGCCTCCGCGGTCGGGTCCGTGTCGGGTTCGCCTGTACCAGCTGTCAGGGTCGGAGCCGGGTATGGCCCAAGGGCCCGCGGGTGGCCGTGTCAACCTGTCACTGTCGGCGCCTCGGGTTGACGCGGCGCCCTGCCAGGTCACAGCGGCAGACCCGCCTCCAGCTGCGCCAGGCCGGCGTCCATCAGCGCGATGTAGTCGGTCAGCGTATGGTCCCCCCCCGTGTACCACCACGCGGCGATCCCCACGCCGATCACCGCGCCAGCTAGGGTACGGACACCCAACTCGTCCGCACGACGCCCGACCCGCTCGGCCACGACCTCGGCGAGCAGATCGATGTTGCGGGCGAACTCGTCCAGCATCCTCGCGCGCAGCTCAGGCACCGAGCGGACCAGCCTCTCGCGTTCCCGCTGCACCTCCAGCTCCTCGGCGGGCAGCTCGGCGAACACCGCCCGCATCGCGCCGCGCAGGGCCTGGATCGGGCTCAGCTCGGCCGGCTGTGCCCGAAACGCCGCAATGACGGGCGGGTCGAGGACGTCGTACAGCACGACGTCATCCTTGGTGGGGAAGTAGCGGAAGAACGTGCTGGGTGAGACCTCCGCGGCCTCGGCGATCTGCTCCACGGTGGTGGCGTCATAGCCCTGGTCGCGAAACAGCCGCAGCGCGTGCTGCTGGATCGCGGCCTTGGTCTTGGCCTTCTTGCGTTCGCGTAACCCGACCGTTGGTCGGTCATCCTCGGACAACGACGTCATCCTCCAATGCTGCTGGCTCGGCCTCCGCGGCCGCGGCCGCGGAGGCCGAGGCGGTCCGCCCGGGCAGGAAGATCAGCGCGAGCACGACGCCCGCCACGGCGATGGCGGCGCACACCCACAGCATGACATCCATGCCGTCCACGAAGGCGGCGCGCACCGAGTGCAGCAGCGACACCGACCCGAGCCGCTGGGCGGCCTCGATCCCGGCGAAGACGCTGTCTCGCGTCGCGCTCGCGACCTGCCCTGGCACGCCGGCGAGGTTGAGCTGGCCTCGGTAGGTGGCGTTGAGCACGCTGCCCAGGATCGCCGCGGCGAACGGCGCGCCGACCTTGTTGACCGCCTGGATCACCGCCGAGCCCACCCCGGCGCGCTCGGCCGACAGCGCGCTCAGCGCCGCGGCCGATGCCGTGGCCAGCGCGAAGCCCATCCCCACACCGACCGCCGCCGTCCACACCGAGAGGAAGCCGGTGCCGCTGGTCATGCTGGTGGTGGCGCCGAGGGCCAGCCCGGCGGCCAGCAGGACAAACCCGAGCGCGACGGTGAGCTTGGCGCCCACCCCGGCGGCGATCCGGTCGGCCATGCCCGCGCCGACCGCCAGGCCGCCGATCAGGGGCAGCAGGCGCAGGCCGCTGCCCATCGCGTCGGTCCCCAGGATCGCCTGGAAGTACTGCGGTGCGGTGAACAGCACACCAAACAGTGCGAAGATCCCCACCGCCGCCAGGATCGTGCCCCAGGTGAAGCTGTTCGAGGCGAACAGCCCCAGGTCGACCAGGGGCTGGCCGGCGGGCCGCCGGCTGAGCCGGCGCTCCCACAGCGCAAACGCCGCCAGCACCAGCGAACCGGCGAGCATGCCGACCAGCGCGACAGGGTCGCCCCAGCCGTGCTCGCCCGCCTGGATGACGCCGTAGACCAGCACGGCCAGGCCGGCGCTGGACAGAAGCACCCCCACCAGGTCCAGTCCGGCGCGCTCGGCACCACGGGATTCCGGCAGCAGCACGGTGACGGCCAGCAGCCCCACCGCGACCACCGGGATGTTCATCAGGAACACCCAGCCCCACCAGTAGTTGGTGAGCAACCAGCCGCCCAGGATCGGCCCGACTGGCAGGGCCAGGAAGTTGGCGGCCGCCCAGACCCCGACCGCCCGCGGCCGCTCCTGCTCGGTGAACAGCACCGTCAGCACCGACAGCGACAGCGGGACGATCGCGGCTGCGCCCAACCCAAGCAGCACCCGCGCGGCGATGAACGTCCCCGCCGAGGTGGCGTAGGCGCAGGCCAGCGAGCCCGCCCCGAAGAGCGCCAGCGCACCGAGCAGGATCCGCTTGCGGCCGTAGCGGTCGCCGAGCAGCCCGCCGGGCAGCAGCGCCGCCGCCAGCACCAAGGTGTAGCCGGACACGAACCACTGCAGGTCGGCGGTGGAGGCGTGCAGGTCGGTGGCCAGGGTGGGCAGGGCCACGCTGAGAACCGTGCCGTCCAGGCCGACCGCCAGCACGGCCAGTATGAGCGCGCCGAGCGCCCACCACCGGCGTGCACCGAGAGTATTCATGACAGTCTTCTGCTTTCGAGAGCAACAACAGTGTGATAGTAACGCTTAGGATCTAGAGACTGTCAAGTACAAGTAACTATCAAGTCGGCCATCCCGCCAACGACCCCAAGCTCCTGCTCGGCGTGCTGCTGGCCTCAGGAGGCGAGATCGGTGAGGAGGTCCGTGAGGACGGCTTCCTCCTCGACCACCAGGCCTGCCGTGGTCATCGCCTTCGCAAGGGCCGGGTCCCAGGGAGTCGGCGAGGGGCGGCCTTCGAGCGAGGGAAGGCCGTTGGGGCGAGCCGCGGTCGCGGCCAGGTAGTCGGCGGCGCGGAACCGCCAGGGGCGGGCCGGGAAGCGGCCGATGAGGCCCGCCGCTATGCGCACGCCCGGCCAGTCGAAATCGCCGTGGTAGGCCAGCTCGGCGCCCGCGTCGTGGAGGGCGCGGAGCAGCCTGGCGACGGCGCTGTTCATCCAGCCCTCGACGCAGATGAGGGGCGCGGCATTCCTGCCGAGGGCTGTCTCGGCACGCTCGGTCACCACCGGGTTCTCGCACACCCACACGGTGCGGCCGGCGAGCGGGGTCGCGTCGAGCGGCTCGGCACGCAACTGCGACAGCAGCAGGCGCTCGGCCATTCCCTCGGCGGCCGACTCACGCAGGCGTCGGGCAATGCGGCCGTTGCCTGCCAGGCGAAGGTTCAGCACGAGCGCGTGGCAGGTGAGCGGGTTGGAGGCCACGCCAGCCGCCTCCCACAGCTCTCGGCGGGCGCTGGCGTCGCCGGGCGGGACGCCGGTCCCGAGCAGGTTGGCGATCCCGCCGAGGACAAGGCGTGCCAGGGGCGCGTCGTCGTCGAGTGCGTGGGCGTCCCCGACGACGCGATGGGCCAGCTCGGCACGGTTGACCCCGTCGGCGGGAAGTTTAGCGAGCACGTCAAGGGCGAGCCGAGCAGGCGCTGGCGGGTCGGGCGCTGGCGCGAGCATGCCGCGGGCGTCCAGACCATCGACCCAGGCGGCCAGCTCCGGATGGTCGCGGATCGCCGGATGGGCGGCCAGTTCGCGCCTGGCGGCCCGGAGGATGTCTCTGGCGGCGGTCCGCTCGGCACGGCGATCTCTGACCGGCTGACCGTCGAGCGTTTCCATGACCTCGAGCAGGCCAAGCCCGAAGCGGCTGGCGCGCAGCGCGGCGTCCAGCCGAGCGAGGCTCACGGGAACGTCGCCTGTGGGGCGGCGCAGCTCGCCGAGCAGCGCGGCCACCCGGTCGCGGGTGGCGACCGGCGGGTCGCGCAGGAGCAGCGGCCGGCCGCCGAGCACGCGCCCATTGCGTTCCAGCCGCTGGCGCGCCGCCGCCCACAGCGGAGCGAGCTCCGGGCCGCTCCACAGCGCCCGCAGCGCCGCGGGGCTGGCCCTGGAAGCAGCCTCGCCTGCCGTCCCGGTCATCCCTCGGCACCGGTGACCAGGGCGTGGCCGTTCCAGCGGGTCGGCTGGGTGTGGACCCCGAGGGCGGGTGGACGGCGCCGCATCGTATAGATCTGGCAGGAGGGGACCTCGGGGTAGTTGCCCCACAGCTCGTGGCTCGCGATCACCCAGTCGAGGTCGAAGTCGACCAGCAGACCGAGCAGCGGTCCGCGCAGGTGGGTGTCGATCCCGGCGAACGCCTCGTCGAGCGCGACCAGGCGGGGCGCGTGCCGGTCCGCACCGGTGAGATAGGCGTCGACCGCGGCCAGTAGCGGCAGGTGGACGGCGGCGGCCGCCTCGCCGCCGGAGAGCGTCTTGAAGACCTGTGGGGTCAGGCGGGTCGAGGTTCCTGACGCGTCCACGATCGTGAGGTGGAAGCGGTGCCAGGAGCGGTAGTCGAGCACATGCGGCAGGATAACGGCGTACGGGGCGCCTGGGCTCTCGGCGCGGGCCTGCTCGATGCTGCCCGTGAAGAAGCGGCGCAGCCGCTCGCGGCGTAGCTCGTCGAGCTGCTCCGGGTCGTGGCGCAGCAACTCGACGGCGCCGCGGATCGCCGGGTCATCGCTGTCGCGGTTCCAATGCAGCCGGACCGTCAGGCCGCTGGAGGTTCGCGTCGCCGCGAGGCTGTGGTTGATGCCGGCCACGAAGCTGGTGGTCTCATTCATGCGAGTCTGGATCTCCTGCACCACCGAAGTGAACAGGTGCCGCTCGAACATGGCCTCCTCGGAGGCCGACAGCCGTTGGCTTTGCGCCCGCTCGGCCTCGGCGAGCTGCGCGCCAGCCTCGAACAGGCTGAGCAGCCCGTCGTCGGTGGAGACCTCCAACAGATACAGGTCCTGCTCGGGGCGCAGGCTGGGGTCGTAGCCTCCCGATAGCTCGTCGCGCAGCCGTCGCGCCGCGTCGAGCACGCCCTTGCGTGCGGCTGCGAGCGCGGCCTCGTCGGTGGCCATGCCGTCGGTGGCGGCGATGACCGCGCCGGCGAGTGCCGCCAGGTCCAGGTCGGCGTCCAGCTCCGTGCCGGTGTGGGCTCCAGCGCTCGCCTTGCCGCTGGAGAGGGCGTCGCCGACCGAGCCGGCCGCCGCGCCGCCGACCGCTTCACGAACCGTCCGCCAGGTGAGCGGGGCTGCTGCCGCGGCGGCGGCCGCGCGGTCTCGCTCGGCGACGGCGAGCTTCTCAGCGGCGGTCTCCACCGCGCCCTTGGCGCGGCCCATGGCCTCGCGGGCGCTGGCGAGCGTGCCATCGAGCGAGCTGAGTCGGTTGCCGATGCCCTCCACGCGCTGGCGAGCCTGCTCGACGCGGGCGTGGATTTCCTCCGGGCTGCCGCTGAGCGAGGCCTTGATCGCCTCCAGCCGGGCCGCGTCCTCGGCGAGCTGCCCTCGCGCGGCCCGGGCCTGCTCCACGCGCGCGCCGCGGCGGCGCTCCAGCTCTGCGAGCCGCCCGCCAGCCCGGTCGCGCGCTCCGTCGGCCGACAGCCGCGCTCGGGTGGCATCCACCGCGTCGCGCCCCAAAACGGCGAACTCCTCCAGCGCCTGGCTGACCGCTTCCAGCCGCTCGGCGACTGCGACCACGCCGGCCGCCCTGGCGGCCGCGTCCCGCTCGGCCTCGGCCTGCCGCAGCCGCTGGGAGTCCGCGCTGGCGGCGCGGCGGGCCTGCTCAAGGGCCTCTTCGGCGATCTTGGCGGCGCCGGTCGCCTGGTCGAGCTCACGCAGGCCCGCAGCGAGCGCATCGGCGCGCGGAAGGCTGTCGACGAGCTGGCCGAGGGCTGTCAGCCGTTGCGCCGCGGCCGCCTCCACGGCGATGGCGGCCTGCCGCTCACCGGCGAGGCGCTCCAGCTCCCCGTCGATGCGGGCCAGCTCGCGCCGGCGACGCTCGGCGCGGGCCGCCGCGCCGATGTACTCCGCGCGTTCCTTGGCATAGCGGCCGGCGAGCACGCCGAGGCGGAAGCGGCCATCGGTGCCGACCCCGTCACCGGGGTGGAAGGCGCCGAGCGCGAGCCGGTCGAGGACAGCCCTGATCGTGGCAGAGTCCAGGCCGCTGTCCGGTGCTGGGGCGGGCGCCAACACCGCGGACAGCCGCAGCCCGTCCGGCACGGCGCCGGCGGGGACGGCGAACGCGTCGAGCGTGTCCGGGTCGGCGAGCCCCGAGGGCGAGACCCACGCGTCCAGCAGCCCGGTCGCCTCCAAGGCCGCCTCGAGGCCCGCCCGGTCGGCCGCGTCCAGGTGGTCGACGAAGTCACAGCAGGCGAACAGCGGGGCGCCGGCGCGGCCGGCGCGGCCCGCCGGCCGGGTCTGGGCTCGCTGTGGGCCGCGGTCGTGGTCGGCCTCGGTGGCGACCCGCTGGCGCTCTGCGCGCAGCGCCGCTTCCTCGTCGGAGAGGTCCCCCTGGCGGCGCTGGGCGTCGCGGCGCTCGGCGGTGGCCTCATCCCGGTCGGCAGCCAGCAGCGCGGCGGCGGCCCGCGCGAGCGGTGCCGAGTCGGCGGCGAGCGTCTCGACGATCGGGGAGAGGTCGGCATCGTCAGGCACGTGCCGGGTGCTCAGGTCGGCACGTGCGGTCTCGATCCAGGTGGCGACGCTCCTGGCCAGCGTCGCTCGAGCCTCGTCAACCGCCTCGTCCGCGATCTGACAGCGGTCGAGCGCCTCGTGCAGGCGCTCCTCCGCCTCGGCCTCGCGGCGGCGGGTCGCCGCCAGGGCGTCCTCAGCGCGGCGCGCCCCATCGATCCCTCGTTGCACGCGGCGTAGCTCGGTGGCCCGCTGGCGGCCCGCCGCCTCGAGGCGGCGGCGCAGATCATCCGGGGCAAGCGCGGACAGGTCGAGGCGATCGGGATCGGTCAAGTGCGGTACGGCAGCCCCACCCGTCCCGGCGGCGGCCGCGGCGGCGGCCAGCGCGCGGGCACGCTCGGCCAGCACGCCCGCGGCCGCCTCCGCTTCCTCCACGGCCTGCTGGTGCTCCGCGGCCGCGCGGTCGGCGTCCTGCTCCACCTCGGCCAGCGCGCTCTCGGCTGCCTCCACCGCCGTCTCACGCGAGGAGACCAGGGCGGCCAGGTCGTCGAGCGCGAGGACAGCCTTGTACTCGTCGGACTGCTCCAGGCCCCGCAGGTGCCCGGTGGCGTGGCGCTGCTCGACCCTCGCCGCCTCCTGGGCCTGCTCCAGCTCCAGCACGAACGCCTCGGCGGCGGTGCGCTCCCGCTCGGCCTGCTGGTGCTCCCGCCTGGCGGCGAGCGTCGCTCGCTCGGCGGCGACCAGGCCGAGCGAGCGGGCGCGCGCCTCTGTGCGCAGGTAGTCGCGGTACCACGGCAGCGCCTCGTTGACCGCGGCGACCGCCGCGCGCAGGTCCTTCAGCCGTCCCCGGATCCGGTCCAGGTCCTCGAACGCGGCCGCGACCGTCTCGATCACTTCGTCGGCGAGCGGGCTGAGCGCCTCCGACAGTGACGCCGACAGCCCGTCCAGGTCGAGCTGCTTGGCCAGGTGCGGGCGGCGCAGCACCAGCACCAGGTTGACCAGCCTTCGCAGGCGGTCCACGCCCATGCCGAACAACGCCCGGTCGATGGCCGCCTGGTACTCCTCGATGGTGTCGAACACACAGGGGCTCACCAACCGGCGCCGGCCGCGCCGGCCAGGCTGGCCCGGTGCCGTCACATCGCCCTCCAGTTCGTCGTCTGGCGACTCCTCGTCGTCTTCGACTGTCTCTACGCCCTCGTCCAGCGCGCCGTCTGACGCGGCCCCCCTCGGCGTGGTCGCCGCCGCGTCGGCGTCCGCCGGAGGAGGCAGCCGGTTGCCCAGTGCCGTGATCAGGCCGCCACGGGTGAGCGGTATCCCCCCAGGGATCAGGTCGAGGTCGACGCCGACGCGGCGGTCGGTGACGAAGAACCACGTCTCGGCATCGCGGGCGCTCGTCGCCCGGGCGCCGACCCCGATGGTCACGAAACGTTGCCCGGTCGGCGTGTCGCGGCACAGCTCCAGCCAGACATAGCCGACCCGCGACTCGAACTCGTAGCGGCGGGGCCCGTCGCCGCGGCGCTGGCACAGCAGCAGGGACTTGAGGCTGCGGCCGCCGCCGTGGGGATCCATGTAGGTGGCGCCGGCGCGGCCGTCCAGCACGAACGGGTACAGCAGCGCCAGCGCGTTGGACTTCCCGGACCCGTTGGGCCCGCGGAAGATCATCCGGCCACCGGCGAAGGCGAAGACCGCGTCGTCGTACTCCCAGACGTTGCGCAGCCCGGCGCGGGTCGGCCGGAACCGGCCGGCCCGGCTCGCCGCCCGTGGCCTGGACTGGCCGAAGGACCCGGCGCCACCGGCGCCGTTGCCGCGGTTGTCGAACAGGGTGGACATCAGCGCCTCCGCTGGCTTCTGCCGCGGCGGGCCGGCGCGCCGCCGGAGCCTGGGCGGAAGCGGGCCGCGAGCGGGCGCAGCACGACCGTGCCCGGTGGCTCCTCTGGCCCAGGCTGGGCCGTCAGCCCGAGCCGCTCCAGCAGGGCGAGCGCGGCCGCCCGAAGGGCGTCCGGGTCGGCCTGGTAGGCGACGGTGAAGCGGTCGCCGTGCTCTGCGACGATCCCCGCCCACGCCGCCTCGACCGCGGCAGGCGGGACCCGCCCGCCGACCGGGACCCGGCCGGCCACCTGCCCCCGCCCGGCCGGGTCGCCGACGAGCGCGTCCGCGAGCAGCAGGGCGACGTTGTTGACGATCCCCGTGCCCGGGAACGGCTGGTCGTTCAGGCGCGGCTGACCGGCGGAGTCGATCAGGGCGAGCCCTTCGGCGCGCACTTCCAGCTCGCAGCCGGTGAGGCGCTCCAGATCGCCGATCAGGCGCGCCCGACGCTCGGCGAGATGGTCGCGCTCGTCGGCGGGCAGCTCGTCGTAGTAGACCGCGGGCTCGTCGAGCAGCCGTCGGGCCAGGCGGTGGCGCAGGGGCGCGTCGCCCGCGCCGGGCGGGTACCGCTCCTCGACGAACTGCGCCAGGCCCTGCCGCGGGTCCATCCATGCCGGGGTGGCCCCGAGCATGCGCCGCGCGGCGTCGTGGTCGATGGTGTACAGCGCGTCGGCCTGCTCGTCGTCGATGAAGGCGACCGTCTCCCCGTCGGGCGCGGTCCGCAGCACGCCCAGGCGCTCCAGGTAGCCGATCGCGTGGACGAAGGCGCGGCGGTACTCGATACGGCCGAAGTCGATTGGGATGCTCTCGTCGCCGGCGCGGACTCGCATGACCCCCTCGACCAGCCGTCGGATCGTGGTCTGGCCGCCCTCCCCGTGGAGCGCGGCGAGCACCAGGCACAGCAGCACGTAGTCGAGACGCCCGAACGGCCTCGGCGTGCGCTCGCCGCCGGCTGTGGTCAGCATCGCCGGCCGGCGCGGTGACGGCTGAACCCGCCGCTGCACCAGCCGGGCGCAGGTCGGGGCCACCTCCAGCCGCCAGCGGGTGAGGCGCTCGAACTCGTTGCGGAGCGTCGTCTCCCAGCGGCGCACCCGTGCCAGCGCCTCGGGGTTCGGGTAGGACGTCGTGACCAGTGGGTGCGCCAGCAGCGTGCGGGCCGCCTCCTGGAACTCCTCCAGCTCCACCGGGTCGAGCATGGAGGCGAACCGGGCGGGGCTCATGCTGGCACCACCTCCACGACCAGCCCCTCGAAGACCAGGTCGCCGTCCACGCTGCGAACAGTGCAGCTCGCCGAGTCGGGCCGCACCAGGACGGTGACCCCTTCGGCGGCGGCGTACACCGCGTCGCCACCAGTGGCCGGTAGGGTGAAGAGGCACTCGTCGACCAGGCCGAGCAGCAGCTCCATCTCCGCGCGGGCGAGAACCCGCCCGGCCAGCGGCCCGCGGGCCAAACCCGCGGCCGCCTCCGCCCGCGCCCGCTCAGCTGCCTTGGCCTCTGCCGCGAGCGTCTCCCGCTGATCGGAGAAGTCGGCGGCACGCGCTGTCTTCCCGGGCCCGCTTGGCTGGCCGCGCTCGCGCAGCGCCACTGCGATCTCGACCGGCTCGGCGCTCCACCAGGAGGCGCGCGGGCCGGTCGCGGTTGGGTCGGGTGGCAGGCCGCTCACCCGGGGCGTGCGGCCCAGCCCGAACGTCGCGTCGAACAGGGCGTGCGCGTCGGTGTCGCGGTCACAGCGGTGGAACCAGCGCGCCAGCACCACCAGCTCCGAGGTCCGGTCCACCGGGCGGCTGTCTGCCTCTGACAGGCGCCGGATCTGCGCCAGCACCTCCCGCACCGCCTGGGTCGTGGCGGCGAACAGCTCCTCCAGCCCCGACGGCCGCCCGTCCGCCGGGGTGAGCCAGCGCTCCAACCCTCTCCAGCGGCTCCGCCAGCTCGCCCGCAGGTCGCTGCCCAGCCCGAGCGCGGCCGCGGCCCCGTCGTCGCCGGCCGCCGCAAGCCCGACCAGCAGGTCCACCCCCTCGGCCGCGATCGCCTCGGCTGTGGCCGCCATGCGGCGCCGGTAGCGGTAGAGGTCGTCGGAGAACGTGGAGAGGTAGGAGAGGAGCAGCTCCTTGCAGTCCAGGAACACCACCGCGTCCAAGTCAGCCCCACGCGTCAGCTCCGCCAGCCGGGTCGAGAAGTCCTGCGCCGACCGCGTCAGGTCGCGGAGATCGGTGTCCAGTGACCGGAGCAGACCGTACACGCCGCCGGCATCCTCCGCCCGAACCGCCTCCAGCAGCTCTTCGAGGTTGCGTCGCATGCCCTCGAACAGCCGCGCCCGCAAGCCCCCCGCCGTCTCGACCGCCGCGAGCACCGCCTGCGCCGCGTCGTAGGCCGCCACCCCGACCGCCGTCAGGTACCACTGCGCCCGCCGCCGGTACATGTCCTCTTTGCGGGTCACGTGCCGCGTGTCGGGCGCCCAGTCGACGCAGCCCATCGCCTTGAGCGCGTCCAGCGCCTCGACCAGCCGGTCGAAGTCCAGATCCAGCTCGGCAGCCGGAAGCATCGCCAGCAGCTCCTCGGTCCGTAGCTGTGGCTGGTATGCCGCCCGGGCCGCCACCATCGCCGAGAGGATCGCCAGATGCCGGTCGGCCCGTTCGGTCGTCGCCACCAGCAACGCCCGCAGCCGGTCCCGCTCGCCAGGCTCCACCAGCCGCTCATGGAACGCTCGCACCTCGGCGGCGGGCGGCGGTGCGGCGGCCCGGTCCCGCTCAGCCTCCACCGGAGCTGCCCGGATCGAGGCCGCGGCGTGAGGCGCGTGACCGTTGTCGCTCCGCGCGTCCGTGATGGGAGCGACCAATTTCTCGGTGGCAACTGGTCCGATCGGCATGGTACGAGAGCCTATCCGGATCCCGCGACAACGTGACGAGTTCTTCAGCGTCCGGCGAAGTAGACGAGCAGGACGATCGCGGTGACGATGACCGCACCGAACGAGAGGACCGTCGGTGTCAGGCGCCTGGTCGCCCTGGCGATCCGGCGGCCGTTCACCCAGGTGCCGTTGAGGGAGTCGAGATCCTCGATCTCGAGGCCATCCTGGACCGGCCGGATCACCGCGTGCCGCCGCGACACCCCGGGATCATCGATCACCACGTCAGCCTGCTCCCGCCCGAGCACCAGCCCGGAGCCCACCTCGAGGCGGCGACCCGCGAGCGGGCCGTTGCCGAAGATCAGGGTGAGCATCGCGCCGTCCTTCACGGTCGATGGGCACCCGCCGCGACGTGCAGCAGGCGGCTGAACGCCAGGGCGGTTTGCGGTCGGCGGTCGGGTTCCTTGGCCAGTGCCTGCCGCACCGCCCACGACACCGCCGAAGGCACGTCGGAGCGTCCGGCGACGGGATCGGGTGGTTCCTGCCGGAGGTGCGCGACGCCGACCTGCAGGACGCTTCTGCCGGCGAACGGCGGGGCGCCGGCCAGACACTCGAACGCCACACAGCCGAGCGCGTAGATGTCGCTCGCCGGGCCCGCCGGCGCGCCGCGGATCAGCTCCGGCGCCAGGTAGTCGAGCGTCCCGAGCACCTGGCCCGGCCGGGTGAGCACGGTGTAGGCGCGTCCCTTGGCCAGGCCGAAGTCGCCCAGCGCGGCCGTCTCGTCGGCGTCCAGCAGGACGTTCGAGGGTTTGACGTCCCGGTGCACGAGGCCTCGCTCGTGGATGGCCTGAAGGCCCCCGGCGACCTCGGCGATGAGCCGGAGCGTTCCTGGCAGCGGCAGCGGCCCATCCGCGAGCCGGTCGGCCAGCGAGCGACCGTCAACGTAGCGGACCGCCAGGTAGAAGCGCCCGTCGCTCTCGCCCGCGTCGAGCACCCGCACGAGGTTGCGGTGCTCGACCTCGGCGGCCGCCTTGGCCTCGCGGGTGAAGCGCCGCCTGAAGACCTCGTCGCCGGCGAGCTCGTCCCGCAGGACCTTGAGGGCGACGATGGCGCCGTCCGGATCCCGAACCGCCCGGTAGACGACGCCCATGGCGCCCTCGCCGAGCCGGGCCTCGAGCCGGTACGAGCCCAGCCGCTCTCCGATGTCGAGTTCCATGCCACGCGATTGTCGCATCCTTCCCGTTCCCCGTAGCATAACGTTCATGAGCGCGAACCCGGGGACCAGCCCGGGGATCGGTCACAGCGGCTCACGTCGCCGCGTGGCCGTCGCATACGTCCTGCTCCTCGTCGTGGTGGCGGCCGTCGCCCTTGTGGTCTTCCAGGTCGGGGCGCGTCAGCGGCCGACGCCGCAGCTCGCGGCCGACTATCGGCTGGAGGCCTCGTCGCCGTGCCTGGGCGGTCGCGGCGGGCACCTGCAGGTGCGCCAGTCAGGCCAATTCGTCTCCCTTGAGGGGGCCGACAGGGCGGGCGGGCGGCTCCGCCTCCGGGACGGCCGCCTTCAGGGCGAGGTGTCGTGCAGGGACGGCAGCGTCGCGCGGCTCGAGCTGCGGACGGCCGACATGGCCAAGCTCACCGGCTCGGTCGGCGTCGCCCAGCTCACGATCGTCAGGGTCGCCCCGCCGCCGGTCGGGGCCGGAACGGCGGGAAGCGGCCGCCCACCCTCCGCGGAGGAGGCGTTCGGCCAGCTCATGCTCGCCATCGCCGCGGTGATCCTTGCCGCCCGCCTGGTGGGTGCGGCGGTGAGGAAGCTCGGACAGCCCCGCGTGATGGGGGAGGTGCTGGCCGGCATCCTGCTCGGGCCGACGCTCGTCGGCGCCATCGCTCCAGGCGTGTCGGCGTTGCTGTTCCCGGATTGGGTCGTCCCCTTGCTGCGGGCGACCGCGGACGTGGGGCTCGCGTTCTACATGTTCCTGGTCGGCCTGGAGCTGGACCCGAGATTGCTGCGCGGCCGCGTCGAGCAGGCGGCGCTCATCTCGCACGCGAGCATCGCCTTGCCGATGGCGCTGGGGATCTCGGTGGCGCTGCCGCTGTACCAGCTGGTGGGACCATCCGGGCTGTTCGCGCCATTCGCGTTGTTCATGGGCGTCGCGATGGCCATCACGGCATTCCCCGTGCTGGCCCGCATCCTGTTGGAGCGCCGCATGCTCGAGCGTCCGGTCGGCGCCATCGCGATGGGCGCGGCGGCGGTCGACGACGTGACGGCGTGGGGCCTGCTGGCGCTCGCCGCGGCGGTGGCCGGGAGCGGCTCCGCGCTCGTCGTGGTCAGGGTGGTGGCGCTCGCCGGCGCGTTCTGCCTGCTGATGGCGTTGCTCGGGCGACCGCTGCTCGCCCGCGTCTCCGACGCCTACGACGAGGCCGGCCATGTGCCAGGGGGCTGGATCGCAGCCATCTTCGTCGGCGTGCTGCTGTCGTCGTTCGTGACCCAGCGGATCGGCATCGCGGCCATCTTCGGCGCCTTTGTGATGGGCCTCATCATGCCGAGGCGCGCCGACCTCACCCACGACGTCACGCGCAGGGTCGAGGACTTCGTTGTGATCGTGCTGCTGCCCCTGTTTTTCGTGGTCACCGGCCTGCGGGTCGAGGTCGGCCTGCTCGACCGGCCAGAGCTGTGGCTGCTGGCGCTGCTCCTGCTGCTGGTGGCCATCGTCGGCAAGTGGGCCGGGGCCATGGGCGCGGCTCGCCTGACCGGCTTTTCGGTGCGCGACTCCAGCGTCATCGGGGCGCTGATGAACACCCGGGGGCTCACCGAGCTGATCGTGCTGAACATCGGGCTGGAGCTGGGCGTGATCACGCCGGCGTTGTTCACCATGCTCGTGATCATGGCGCTCGTCACGACGTTCATGACGGGTCCGGCGCTCAGGCTGCTCGACCCCCGCGGGGTGCTCGGCGTCCGTCCCGAGGAGGAGCTGCGGGCCATCCGGCAGGCGGCCGGAGCGCCGCCGCCCGGCCGGGCCATCCTGGTCGCCCCGCAGGACGACAAGAACCTGGACCGGCTGCTGGCCCTGGCTGAGCCGCTGGCCCGCTCGAAGCCGCCGCGAGAGCTCATCCTGGCCCGGCTCGTGGTGCCCTCGCGCATCGTTACCGGCCTGGCCGCCGAGGACCGGGAACTGGCGAAGGCCGCCGCCGGGCTGCACCGGCGGCGGGCCGAGCTCGTCGCCCGGGGGCTCGTCGCCCGCGCGGTAGCGTTCACATCCGCCGACTCGGGCGAGGATCTCGTGCGGCTCGCCTCCGAGCAGGAGGTCGACCTGCTGCTGCTGGACGGTCGCCGCCCGCTGCTGGGCGAGGGCGTGCCTCGCGGCACGGTGGGAAGCGTGCTCCTGCGTGCCCCCTGCGACGTCGCCGTCCTCGTCGAGCGCGAGCCCCAGGTGCTCGAGCTCGGTGCTCATCGCGCTGTGCTGGTTCCATTCGGCGGTGCCGAGCACGACTGGGCGGCGCTCGAGCTCGGCGCCTGGCTCGCCAGCGCGCATGCCGCACCGCTCAAGCTGCTCGGCGCCTCCAGCGACCTCGAGGAAGGGCGGCGGGACGCGAGCCGGCTGCTCGGCGACACGTCGCTCGTGCTGCAGCAGCTCGTCGGCATCCCGGCCGAGCCGGTCATGGTGCCGCCGGGACGGGAGGGGGTGATCCGCGCCGCCGAGGGCGCCGGGCTCCTCGTCGTCGGGCTGTCGGAACGGTGGCGTCAGGAAGGGCTCGGGCCGGTGCGCTCCGACATCGCCCGAGCGGCGCCCGCGCCGACGCTGTTCGTCCGTCGCGGCTCGCACCCGGGCGTCCTGGCGCCACGTGACGATCTCACCCGCTTCACGTGGTCTTCTGTCGGACCGGGCGCCCAAGGCTGACGGACTCCTTCGAACGCGACGTTTTGGATGCTACGCTCCTGCTGCGATGCCGCTGATACATCCTCGCGACTCGACGATCGCGGTCGTCGGCGACGGCTTCGGATCCGCGTTGGTCTACGCGACCGCCGTCTACCTCGGGTTCCGCTCCGAACAGCTCACGATCTACGGCACAAACGACCACCCGGCAACGACCTACCAGCAGTTCGCGTTCAACCTCGGCCAGACTGTGCTGCGCTCGGAATCCGAGTCGCATTTCCTGCCGGCCGACTGGCCCACCTTCTCGCAGCTCGACGCCTGGTCCCGCCGCAGCCTCGCGCCGCTGCTGCGGTCGGTCCGTCGCAAATACAACCCCGGCGTCTCAGACATCCTCGCCGAGCTGGTGGCGGTGCAGCAGCGGCTCGGCTGGAACCGGAACCGGCTCCCGAAACGGATCGGCTGGCTCCAGCGCGAGGAGGGCCCACCGCCGCATTTCGTCCTCTACGACGAGGACGCGCGCTACTCGGGCCGTGCCAAGCACGTCATGCTCGCGCTCGGGCACGGCCCGCTGTCCTTCCCGCCCGCGCTCGCCAAGGCAAGAGAGGACCCGGCGCTCGGGGACCGCATCGTGCAGGCGTACGAGCCGAAGGCGTACGCGCCGGGAGGCCGCTACGTCGTCATCGGTGCGGGCATCGCGTCGGTGAACGAGTGGGCCAATGCGCTCGACGTGGGCGCGAAGGTCGTGGCGCTCCTGCGCAACCCCGTTCCCGACGAGCAGGACCTCAACACGCCCAGGTGCTTCTTTGAGGCGCTCGGCATCGACGCGTACCAGGCGCTCCCGTTCGACCAGCGGCTGGAGTTCCTGGGAACGATCTTGAAGGGCACCTCGCCCAAGCGGCGGAGCTGGGAGCAGAAGGTCCGCCGTGGCCGCGAAGAGCGGCGCTTCGTGCAGCTCATGGGCGAGATCGACCAGGTCGGCCCCGGGCCCGCCGGCCTGCGGATCCACGTGACCAATCACCACGGCACCGACCCGGGCTGGCTGGACGTGACCGGGGTGGTCGCCGGGACGGGGTTCCACAAGTCGGCCCTCGCCCTCCCGCTCCTGCGCCGCCTGATCGAGCACTACGAGCTCCCCGTCCAGGAGGGCCGCCTCCTGTTGCGCGGCAATTGCGGCATCCCCACCCTCGACCGGCCCGCGTCGCGCCTGTGCATGATGGGGATCCACGCCAATCCGGTCATCCCCAACGGGGATACGATCGCCGGCCTCAAGTACATCGCCCGCCGCTTCGTCGCCGACTGCGCGCGAGCGGAGAGGCTCTCGTATCGCTCGTTCCCCTCGCGCCTGCGGCTGCAGCTCTCGCTGGCCTCGTCCGCCGCCCAGGCCATCCGCCGGGTTCGGCACACGGAGCAGCTCGCCTGATGTGTCCCACGGTGCTCGGCCGCGTGCAGACCAGGACCGCGATCCTGATCGGCCCAGCCATCCTGGCGACGATCCTGTCCCTCATCACTGGTGACGAGGGCTGGATCGTCACGATCGGGATCTACCTGCTCGTCGGCGTGGCGCTCGACACGACCTTCTATCCCCGGGTGATCAAGTGGCAGCCGCCGTGGCTGACGTTCGTGCTTGGGATCGGGGAGTTCGCCATCCTCTTCGTGCTCGTCAAGGTGCTCAGGCCCGGGCAGCCGGGCTTCGGCGACCCGGATGCCGTCCTCGGTGCCGGCGACTGGAAGCCGATCCTGCTCTACTGGGTAAGCTGGCTCCTGGCCACGACCACGAGGATCGTGATCCTGCCGCTGGTGTCGCTGTCCTGGATCGAGGACGCCGGTGAATTCCGGGCCACCGGCTGGTCGATCCCGCCCGAGGCGGAGCCGCTGCCGATCGTGGCGGCGGTGGGCGATGAAGCGGTCAGGAGCCAGCTCGTCCGGGAGCTCTCCGCCGTGCACCAAGCCCCGGTCGAGCGGCGGCCACCCCTATCCGGCACACACCGGCGGCCGCAGGAAGGGCCGCGCCTTGGCGGCGCGTGAGGGCGCGCCTCGTCACCGGGTTGCGAGGTAGATGAGCACGACCAGCACGACGAGCACGAACATGGCGAGCGGAGCCGTTCTCGCCTTTCCCTTGGTGCGTTTGTCGAGCAGGGGATCGAGCGCATGGTCCGTGGCTCTCCGGCCGGTCGCGCCGGCGTCGTCGAGCAGCGCCGCGGGCACGTAGTCGGGTGCCCGCACCGGCGCGGCCAGCGGCGGCGGGACCGCATGCACCGCCGACGGGCGCTCGGCAACCTGCCTGGCGGTGCGCAGCTCGAGCAGCGTCGCCCCGAGGAGCAGCTGGTCGCCAGGGTCCATGCGCGTCGGGCCCTGCACCTCGTTGCCGTTGACGAAGGTCCCGTTGCTCGAGCCCAGGTCTTCGGCGACGGCCCCTCGGCCGCTCGGCATGATCCGAGCGTGCACCCGGGAGACCAGCCGGTCGGCGAGCATGAACCCGGCATCGGCGCCGCGTCCGATGTCGAGCGGCCCCTCGAGGCGGACCCGGCGGCCCGCGTCCGGCCCCTCGATGACCTCGAGGCTCGGTGCCTCCATGCTCGAACGCCTCCTCGAGTGCCTAGGTGCCCTCCAGGCAGCCGCGTGCCTCGGCAGGCAGGCCCTCGTTCCCCTGGCCCGTAACGAAGTCGCGTGGGCTCCCGGTCCACGTCCCCGGCAGGCCGGGGTAGGTCGTGACGGGCTCCCGGCCGTCGAACGCCAGCCAGTCGGGAGACCTGAAGCCGCGGGTGTCGTACGGCGCCACCGCCGCGACGCCGGGCGGGCCATTGGTGCCCTGCTCCACCAGCCACCTCACCCGGAACGACGAATCGTCGAGCATCACGGCCTTCGCGTACCACCACCGCCGCCCGCCGCCCGATTCCTTGAAGTAGCGAATGTCATGGACACTGAACGTTCCGGACACGCCCATCACCCTTCTGATGGTGTCGAAGGGGACCTGCCGCAGCGGCGTCCCGGTTTCGGGCTGGATCCACCCACCGGCGCAAATCGGTGCGCGTGCCGTGGCCGGCCGGGTCGCCACCTGGCTCCCGGCGGACCGCGCGAGCGCCCACCCCAGCACGGCGGCGAGGCCCGCCACGGCCAGCAGCAGGACGAGGATCCGGCGGCCGGTCCGTGGCCTGGGCGCGACGCTCGCCCGACGGGCGGCTCCGGCGGAAGGGGGCAGCACCCGAGTCAGCGGGTCAAGCGCTGGACGCGGACCGGCGGAAGGATGAGCCCGCCGCGGCGGCGCCACCATCGTGTCGTCGTTGGGCGCTCGCAGGTCTGTCCACGCGTCCGCCCGCGCAGTCGGGACGGCCAGACCGGTCCCGCCCAGCACCGGTTGGCGCGTTCGCACCGGTGGCCGAAGCGCCATCCGGGCGGCCTCGACCAGGTCGGTGCACGTGGCGAAGCGCTCGTCCCTCGACTTGGCCATCGCCTTCGCGAACACGGCGTCCAGCCCGGCGGGCAGGTCGGGGCACAGAGCGCTGAGCGACGGGGGAGGGTCCTGAAGATGGGCATAGACCACCGCGACGTCGTTCGCACGATCGAAGGGCACCACGCCGGTCAGGCACTGGAAGAGCACGCAGGCGAGGGCGTAGACGTCGGCCCGGCCGTCCTGCGGCCGGCCCTCGATCTGTTCGGGAGCCACATAGGGGATGCTGCCGACGAACTGGCCGGTAAGGGTGAGGTCGTATTCAGAGTCGAAGTGTTTGATCAGACCGAAATCGCACAGATAGCTGTGGTCCGTCGCGCCCGTGCCCCATCCGGAGGCGATCAGGATGTTCGCCGGCTTGACGTCGCGGTGAATCACCCCACCCAGGTGGGCGGCGTCCAGGGCGTCCGCCACCTGGGACCCGATCGCGAGCGTCCGCCGCGGCTCGAGCCGCCCCTCCTCGTCGATCAGCACGCTGAGGTCGGGGCCATTGACGTACCGCATGGAGATGTACAGGACGCCGTCCGCCTCGCCGGCCTCGTAGATCGGGATGATATGCAGGTGCTCCATCGCCGCGAGCACGTGCGATTCCCGGATGAAGCGCTCGCGGAACGCTTCGCTCCCGGCAAGGCCGGGCGCGAGCACTTTGAGCGCAACCTTGCGGCCGAGGCCGATGTGCTCCGCCTTGTAGACGACGCCCATGCCGCCGCGACCAAGCACCCCCTCGATCCGGTGACCGACGAGCTCGGTCCCTATGCGCAGATCCATGGTCAGCAGCCTCTTATGTCACCGTCCCGATTTTGACGGTAGAGCAATTCCGCGGGCAGAGCCAGATGGAAAATAGGAACGACCGGAAGGCGAGATCTGCACTTGGACACCAGTGGCCATATTTTGGGGCTCCACAACTGAATATGGGTGACCTTCGGGTCCTTGACGCCTGAAGGTGCTGGTCGGACGGCATGAACGAGGTGTTGGGCTTGGATGGGTGACGCGCACGGGGCGGACCGTAGGGTTGTAGGTGCTCAAG
>WNGA01004655.1_pt1 | contig 21671 bp, 21 predicted proteins | sample 5400061 | NCBI WGS metagenome assembly WNGA01 (sample SAMN13153366, study PRJNA577476) | soil metagenome | isolation source: 100 cm soil or saprolite under grassland replicate 2 | place: USA:California | collected 2016-06-15
AAGGCGGCAGCTCCACCACCACCACCACCACCACCTCCTCCGCCTCCTCCTCCTCCTCCTCCTCCGGCTCCCCCGAAGCCCAAGCCCCCTGCTCCTCCGAAGCCCGAGCGCAAGCCGGCCCCGCCGGCTGCGCCTCCGAAGCCCCCGCCCAAGGCGGAGCCTCCAAAGCCCGCGCCGCCGCCACCGCCTCCGCCGGAGCCCAGGCGCGAAGAGCCGCCCGTTCACGCGGCCGAGCCTCCCAAGCCGCCTCCGCCTCCGCCACCTCCGCCCGCTCCGACCGTGCACCGATTCCCGGGCCCTCCGCGGGAATGGAACGTCTGGGAGCTCGACCGCATCGTGCGGGAGGAACGACGCCGCAACCCCGAGCGGGCAGAGGAACAGGCCGCCGTCCTCATGCACCTGCGTGAGTTCGCGAATGCGGAGGGCACGCTTCCGGCCGACTTCGACGACGTCGTCCGCGAGTCGTTCGGCGAGCTGGTCGATTCCCTTCCCTCGTGAACCTGGAGCTGACCCAGCGACAGCTCGCGCTGGCCGGGATCGCGCTCCTCGGTGGGCTCGTCGCGGTCGCCGCGACTCCGCGCTCCAGTAACGATCAGCACCTGCCCAAGCCCGTTCCGGTCCGGGAAACGGGAACGGGCTGGTACGTGGCTACCGCCTCTTCGCACGGCAAGAGCTTCGCGGGACGCCAGACGAACTGCGGGTACGACCTGAACGAGAACAGCCTCGGCGTCGGCAGCCCGACCCTGCCCTGCAGTCCGCCGGTCAGGATCTACATCGCGTTCAAGGACAAGCGCGTGCTCACGCAGGTGATCGCGAACGGCCCGATCGGGCCCGGCCACGACTTCGAGCTCACCAAAAAGCTCGCCGACCTGATCGGCCTGAAGGGCACTCAGGAGATTCACTGGCGCTACGCGGGGCACAAGCCCTAACGAGCGCAGGCCGCTGCGCTACTGTTCTCTCGCCCGATCCCGTGCGTGCCTTGCGCTCACAATGGTGAACCAACACCGATGTCGAGGGAGCTCGGGTCCGGTCGAGGCGCAGCGCGCCGAAGGCCGGCAGAGCATCCACCTGGTTTCCCCAGGTTCGCATCGGGCGTAAGGCACGGCGGGGTGGGGTTTGTCACGAACCAGGCACATTCCCTGCGACTCGCGACTCTACGATTTAACCCTCCCAGGGAGGTCCCACCCCGGGTGGGCCCCTGTGAGGCGGGGGGAGCGCCCGTAGGCGTTGCTAGCCTCGCCTACGTGATCGAAGTAACGGGTGATTCGGCGCGCGGAGGCGAGTGGGCCTTCGTCCGGCTCAGGACCGACGGCGAGCGAATCGTCGACGCTGATGCCGACGGGCTCGAGCGCGACCTGAAGGGGTTGACGCTGCTCGAGGCCGCGGCCGTGGGAGGCGAGCCGCTTGCCGTCGACGCGCTTGCGAGCGCTCTCGGGCCGATCTTCCGGGCGCAGCCCTCGACCACGCGCGTCGCCGTCGCGATGAGCGGCGGGGTCGACAGCGCGGTCGCGCTGCTCCGCGCCGGCGCGGACGCGATCGGCGTCACGCTTCGCCTGTGGCTCGATCCCTCGGGGCCGAGCGCCGAGCGGGCCTGCTGCTCCCCGGAGGCCGTCGTGGCCGCCCGCGAGACCTGCCATGGACTCGGTCGCCCGCATGTGACGCTCGACCTGCGCCGCGAGTTCAAGCGGCAGATCGTGGAGGCGTTCGTCCGCGGCTACGCGGACGGAGAAACGCCGAACCCGTGCATCTCCTGCAACGGGAGCTTCCGGTTCGCAGAGCTGCTGGCGTTCGCCGACCGGGCCGGGGCCGCCCGCCTGGCCACCGGCCACTACGCGCGGATCGTCCGCCGCGGTGGTCGCCTCTTGCTCGCGAGAGCCGCGGACGAGGGGAAGGATCAGTCGTACATGCTGGCCCGCCTCGCTCCTGGGCTGCTTGGCCGTATCTGGTTCCCGCTCGGCGAGCAGACGAAGGAGGAGACCCGGGCCGAGGCAGCGCGGGCCGGGCTCGAAGCCGCCCGGCGCCCGGAGAGCCAGGAGGCCTGCTTCCTCGCCGGGGCCGACTACCGGGACTTCCTCGAGCGCGCCGGACTTGCAGGCGAGGACGGGCCGATCCTCGACGAAGAGGGCCACGAGCTCGGCCGTCACGGCGGCTTCTGGCGTTTCACGCCTGGACAGCGGCGCGGCCTCGGGGTCGCCGCGGGGAGCCCGTTGCACGTCCTGCGCACCGAGCCGCGCGCGAACGCGGTCGTCGTGGGAGGCAGAGAAGCGCTGGCTTGCGAGCATGTGAACGTCGCCGGCCCGCTCTTCGTTCCGGTCGAGCGCGCCGAGGTGAAGCTGCGCTACCGCTCGGCGACGGTCCCGTCCACGGTCGAGTTGCGAGACGGCGGCTTCCGGCTCCATCTCGACCGCCCCGCGTTCGGCGTCGCACGCGGGCAGACGGCAGTGCTGTACGACGACGGCGCGGTCGTGGGCGCCGGGACCATCACCTAACCTTCCGCAGGGAGATGGACGAGATCACGCTGACACTGCCGCGCGAGCGGGCGTTCTACGGAATCGCCCATCTCGTCGTGGCAGGCCTCGGAGCGCGACTCGATCTCACCGTCGAGCACCTCGACGACCTCCAGCTCGCGCTCGAGAGCCTCCTGTGGCAGCGGGGGGACGGCGACGTCAGCGTCGTTCTGCGCGCTCTCGACGACGAGATCGAGGCGGAGATCGGGCCTTTCGACGGCGCTCTGCGCGAGGATTTGGAGCGCGAGCCGGGCGCCGACGTCGGCCTTCGGCGCGTGCTCGAGACAGTCGTCGACCAGGTCGGCGTCTCGGAAAGAGACGGCGGCGACTGGGTGCGCCTGCGGAAGACGATCCGGCCCGTCCCGGCTTCGGCGGGCTGAGTTGGACTCGAACGACCGAGACCTGCTTCGTCGCTATCACGCCGAGGGCGACCTGTCGGCGCGCGAGGAGCTGATCGAACGGCATCTCTCGCTCGTGCGCTCGCTCGCCCGCCGCTACGCCCACCGTGGCGAGCAGCTCGACGACCTCGTCCAGATCGGCTCCATCGGCCTCATCAAGGCGATCGACCGCTTCGACCTCGACCGCGGCGTCGAGCTCACCACCTACGCGACGCCGAACATCATCGGAGAGATCAAGCGGCATTTTCGGGACAAGGGCTGGTCGGTGCGCGTGCCGCGCGGGCTCCAGGAGCTCAACGTCCAGCTCTCACGCCTGGTGGAGGAGTTGACGGTCCAGCTCGGGCACTCGCCGACCGTCGGAGAGCTGGCGGATGCCTCCGGCGCGGAGGAGGAAGAGGTGCTCGAGGCGCTCGAGAGCGGACGCGCGTACAGCTCGCTCTCCCTCTCCGGCGGCACGACGCAGGACGACGACGATGCTCTCGACCCGATGGAGACGATCGGGTCCGAGGAGCCTCAGTACGAGATCTCGGAGGAGTGGGCCGTGATCGCGCCCGGGCTACGGGCGCTCGACGGCCGCGAGCGCCAGATCCTCCACCTCCGCTTCTTCGAGGGGCTGACGCAGTCCCAGATCGCACAGCAGATCGGGATCTCGCAGATGCACGTCTCACGCCTCATCCGGCGTTCCCTGGACAAGATCCGGCGCGAGATCGAGGCGGAGGAGTCGGCCGCGCGCGACCGGCGGGCTGCCGAGTCCTGAGCCGGCTCGGCGGGCGCCCCCTGGCGCGTCGCTGGCAAGGGACGCAAGCGCGAGACGCGAGGACAGTACATCCAGGTACGGCCGAGCGGCGAGCGCGGAGCATCCTATAACCAGCGGCGTGAGCCTTCGGGCGTAGGGCGGCTCCGCCGCCCGGGAGCCGAAGGCGACCAGGGACGCCCGCGCCTAGAATCGACGGGATGCGGACGACTGCCGAACTGCGCGAGGGTTTCCTGTCCTTCTTCGAGGAGAAGGGCCACCTGCGCGTACCGTCGGCCTCGTTGATCCCGCGCGCGGACGACCACACGACGCTGCTCATCTCGGCCGGCATGCAGCCGCTGATGCCTTACTTCCTGGGCCGTGAGGAACCTCCGGCCTCACTCCTGACCAACGTGCAGAAGGTCTTCCGCACGGTAGACATCGACGAGGTCGGACTCGACACCTATCACCTCACCTTCTTCGAGATGCTCGGCAGCTGGTCGTTCGGGGAGTACTTCAAGGAGGGTGCAATCGAGTACGCCACGGAGTTCATCCGCGACCGGCTCGGCCTCGAATGGGACCGGATCTGGGCCAGCGTCCACGCCGGCGACCCCGACCTCGAGCTGGGGCCCGACGAGGTCGCGATCGAGCTCTGGGCGAAGATCGGGTTACCTGCAGAGCGGATCGTCCCCCTTCCGTCTTCCGAGAACTTCTGGTCCGTGGGCGGGCCCGGGCCTTGCGGGCCGGACTCGGAGATTTACTACGACTGGGGCGAGGAGGCGGGCTGCGGCGAGCCGGACTGCCTCCCCGGCTGTACCCGCTGCGAGCGCTTCCTCGAGTTCTGGAACCTGGTTTTCATGGAGTACGAGCTGCATCCGGACGGAACGCTGACGCCGCTCCCCCGGCAGAACATCGACACCGGACTCGGTCTCGAGCGCATCGCGCGCATCGTCCAGCAGGCGCCGTCGGTCTACGAGACAGATGGCTACCAGGCGATCATGGACTGGATTGCCCAGGAGTCAGGCGTTGCCTACGGCGAGTCCGAAGTGGCGACGAAGGCACATCGGATCCTGGCCGACCACGGGCGCGGGATGACATTCCTCACCGCGGAAGGGATCACGCCCTCGAATGAGGGGCGCGGTTACATCCTGCGGCGGATCATCCGGCGGGCGGTTCAGCAGGCGCGCAGGATCGGGCTCGCCGACCTGTGGCGCCTCACCGACGTCGTCGTCGAACAGATGAGCCGCTGGTACCCGGAGCTGGAAGAGAACCGGCAGGCGGTGCAGGAGGCGGTTCGGGCCGAGGAAGAGCGCTTCGCGGGGACGCTCGAGCGCGGCATGGCGATCTTCGAGGAGGCTGCCGGGGGCGGGAGCATCAGCGGCGAGGACGCCTTCACGCTCCAGGCGACGTACGGTTTTCCCGTCGAGCTGACCGAGGAGCTCGCGCGCGAGCGTGGCATCCCGGTCGACGTCGACCGCTTCCGCGAGCTGATGGAGGAGCACCGCGAGATCTCGCGCGGTGAAGCCGGCGCCGACGTCGGAGTGCGGCTCACGGGGACGAGGCCGTCCCGCTTCGTCGGATACGAGAAAACCGATGCCCTCACAGCGATCATCGACTACGAGGAGCTCGGCGACGGCCTCTTCCAGGCGAGGCTCGAGGAGTCGCCCTTCTATCCGGAGGGGGGCGGCCAGGTCACCGATCAGGGCTGGATCGAGGACGAGGAAACCGGCGCCCGCGCCGAGCTCGAGCGGGCGATCCGGCTCGAGGGCGAGGACCAGGTGCTCGTCTTCCGCGGCGAAGGCTTTTCCGCCGGTCAGCGCGTGCGCGCGGTCGTCCCCTGGCGCGTCCGCTTCCCGACGATGGCGAACCACACCGCCACGCACCTCCTGCACAAGGCGCTGCAGGAGGTGGTCGGCGACCACGTGCGCCAGGCCGGCTCGGCCGTCCGCCCCGACAAGCTGCGCTTCGACTTCACCCATCCGCAGGCGCTCACGGAGGACGAGCGCGAGCGAGTCGAGGCCCTCGTCAACCAGACGGTGTTCGAGAATCTGGCCGTCCGCGCCTTCGTGACCCCGATCGACGAGGCGCGCCGCCTCGGGGCGATGATGCTCTTCGGCGAGAAGTACGGCGATGAGGTGCGTGTGGTCGAGATCTCCGGGTTCTCGCGTGAGCTGTGCGGCGGGACGCACGTGCGCTCGACGGCCGAGATCGGCCCGTTCGTCATCCTCAGCGAGAGCTCGGTCGGTGCGGGCACGCGGCGCATGGAGGCGGTGACCGCCGGCGAGGCGTACGCACTGCTGCACGAGCGCGCCCGGGAGGCCGAAGAGCTCCGTCAGGAGGTTCGCCGAGCCAGGAAGGAGGCGAAGCAGCCGGCGTCGGACGGGAAGCCCGACTTCGTCGTGCGCGAGCGTGAGGACAGTCTGGTCGTGGTCGAGGTCAAGAGCGTCGGCTCGACGACGCTCCGCGACCTTTCGGACGTCGTACGTCAGCAGGAGAACGCCAAGGTTGCGTTGCTCGGATTCGCCGCGGACGATCGTGCCCAGCTCGTCGTCAACGTCGACGCCGGCCTCGCCGAGAAGGTGAATGCCGTCGAGATCGTGCGGGCCGCGGCCTCGGTGATCGGCGGCGGGGGAGGGGGGAAGCCGACCTTGGCGGAAGCGGGCGGGAAGCACCCTGAGAAGCTGGCCCAAGCGCTCGACGCGGGCAAGGAAGCGATCCTGGCTCTCCTGAAGTGAAGGTCGTCGCGCTCGACTACGGGGCGGCGCGGACCGGCGTTGCAGTGTCGGACCCGAGCGGGACGATCGCGCGGCCTCTGGGAGTCGTGGAGCGGGCGGCCAGCGAGGACGGGCTGGCGAGGCTCGCCGAGATCGTGCGCGAGCAAGCGGCCGAGCGCGTTGTCGTCGGACTGCCGCTGACGCTGCGGGGCGCCCACGGCGAGCAGGCGGCCGAGACGCAGAAGTTCGTCGAGGCGCTGCGCGAACGCGTCGAGGTGCCCGTCGAGAGCTTCGACGAGCGGTTCACGACCGTGCTCGCCTCCGGCGATCCCGGCGCGGCGGCGGACGAGGACGCGCGCGCTGCCGCTCATCTCCTGACCGTCTACCTCGAGTGGTCGAAGGGCCGCCCATCCTGACGGAACCCGAACGTCCGCAGCTGCGGCCACGGCCGTCGCGAAAACGGCTGGCCGCGCGCAGGACGGTCGCGCTCGTCTTGCTCGGCGGAAGCCTCGCCCTCCTGGCCTGGCTGGGCCTGCTCATCGCCGACACGGTCGGAAAGGACAAGCCCAAGCCGCCGCCTCCGCCTCCGGTCCTGCGCATCATCTTCCCGGAGGGCTTCACCCGGCAGCAGATGGCCGGGCGGATCATCGCCGTGGACGGGATCGCCCAGCGCACCCGCGGCGCCGACCCGAAGCTCTCGGCCTCCGACTATCTCGCCGCCACGCAGAGCTCGAAGCTCCCCGGGCGGTTCGCCGGGGACGGCAAGGCGCGGCCGCTGGAAGGCTTCCTCTTTCCGTCCGCCTATGACTTCCGGCCGTGGACGCGGTCGCAGCACCTCGTGCGGGAGCAGCTCGCCGCCTTCCGCGAGACGTGGTCGAAGGTCGACCTCAGCTACGCGCGCTCGAAGAACCTCACGCCCTACGACGTCCTGATCATCGCCTCCATGATCGAGAAGGAGGTGCGCGTCGCCAAGGAGCGCCGCCTCGTCGCGGCCGTCATCTACAACCGGCTGCACGCGCGCATGCCGCTCGGGATCGACGCGACCATCCGGTACGGCCTGAACATCCCGCCGACGCAGTCCCTGACGGTCGCGCAGCTCCACAGCTCGAATCCGTACAACACGCGCAACCATTTCAGCCTGCCGCCGACGCCGATCTCGAACCCGGGGCTCCCCTCCATGCAGGCCGCCGCCCATCCCGCCAAGGTCGACTACCTCTACTTCGTGCGCAAGCCGGACAAGCTGCACCACTTCTTCACCTCCAGCCTGAAGAAGTTCATCGCGTATCAGCGTGCTCACGGGTGATGGCGTGATCGCCGGCTCGACGCGGCTCGTGGGCCTGATCGGGATGCCGGTCGCGGACTCGCTCTCCCCGCGGATGCAAAACGCCGCGTTCGCTGCGCGGGGCCTCGACTGGGCCTACGTTCCGGTTCCGGTGCAGGCGGAGGAGCTGGAGGCGGCGCTGCGCGGCCTGCCGGCGCTCGGTTTTGCCGGCGCGAACGTCACCGCACCGTACAAGCTGGACGTGGCGAAGCTCGTCGGCAGTGAGCTGCGGTCGGTGAACACGCTCGTCGTCGAGCAAGGGCAGATCCGCGCGTTCTCGACCGACGCCGCCGTGCTGGAAGGGCTCGAAGCCGAGGGGCCCGTGATCGTTGGGGATGGTGGAGTTGCTCAGGCCTTCCTGGAGGCGCTTCCCGCCGCCCGCTCCTTCTCGCGCCGGGGCGAGTGGCCGCCGGACACTTCGGGCGCAGACCTGATCGTGAACGCCACGTCCGCACGGGACGAAGTGGTCGTCGAGGTCGGCCCGGGACAGACGCTCGTCGATCTTCCCTATCCGCGCTCCGCGACGGCTGCCGCGGCGCGCGCCGCGGGCGCCCGGGTGCTCGACGGCTTCGAGGTGCTGGTGGCGCAGGGCGCGGCCGCGTTCGAATTGTGGACGGGGATTCCGGCACCGGTCGAGGTGATGCGGCGGGCATTGGGGTTGCGGCCGTGAGTTCGTTCCCGTCTGGCCGGCGAAAACCGAGCAGGTCAAGGACGCAGGGAGGTCGCGTACTCAGCAGTACGCGGCCGACTGAGGACGTCGGACTGCGACGGTTTCCAGGCGGTCAGGCCGATAATCGCACTTCCGGCCGCAACCCCTAGGCTTGAGTGCATGAGCCTCACGCTTATGACGGCAGGCGAGTCCCACGGGCCTGCCCTGGTCGCGATCGTGACCGGGCTGCCCGCGGGGCTCGTCGTCGACCGCGAGGCGATCGACGCCGACCTGCGCCGTCGGCAGGAGGGATACGGCCGCAGTCCGCGGCAGAAGCTCGAGTCCGACCGGGTCGAGGTGCTCGCGGGCCTTCGACACGGCCGAACGCTGGGGACACCGCTCGCGCTTGTCGTCCGCAACAGGGATCACGCCAACTGGGAGTGGGGGATGAACCCGTGGCCTCCGGAGGGCGATCCCGAGGCGAAGGGCACGAAGCCGGTCACGCTTCCCCGACCCGGCCACGCCGACCTCGCGGGCGCGCTCAAGTTTGGCCTCGCCGACGTTCGGGACGCTCTCGAACGCGCGAGCGCGCGGCAGACGGCGGTCGCGGTCGCCGGCGGCTCCGTTGCGAAGGCGCTCCTGCGCGAGGTCGGCATCGAGGTCAGCGGGCAGGTGGTGACGGAGGATCTGGAGGAGCGAATCGACGCGGCACGGGCCGACCGCGACACGGTGGGCGGTGTCGTCGAGGTGCGGGCAGCCGGTGTCCCGCCCGGACTCGGCTCGTACGCGACGAAGGACGAGCGCCTGGACGCGCGCCTGGCGGCGGCGTTGATGGGGATCCAGGCCGTGAAGGGAGTCGAGATCGGCGAGGGCTTCGCGCTGGCCGGGAAGCGCGGCTCGGAAGCGCACGACGAGATCATGCGCGACGAGCACGGCCTGCACCGCACAACGAACCGTGCGGGAGGGATCGAGGCCGGCGTCTCCAACGGCGAGGAGATCGTCGTCCGCGCGGCGATGAAGCCTCTGCCGACGCTGATGCGCCCGCTGCAGTCGGTCGACCTCGAGACCGGTGAGCCGGCGGAGGCGCTGGTCGAGCGGAGCGACGTCGCAGCCGTGGAGGCGCTCGCCGTCGTGGCGGAGGCGGCGGTGGCCTTCGAGCTCGCCCGAGCCGCGCGCGAGAAGTTCGGGGGCGACTCGCTGGCCGACTTCGTCGCCGCGCACCGCGCGTATCTGGAACGCATCGACTGGATCCCGCGTTGAGCCGTTTGTGCACCAGTGCACATTCGCCTGGCTTGTTCACTGGAGCACAAGCTTGAGATGAGTGCGTTGGACAGGCACGTTGCGCTCGTCGGCTTCATGGGCGCGGGGAAGACAACGGTGGGCGAGGAGGTGGCGGAACGGATCGGGCGACCTTTCCGCGACCTCGACCGCGAAATCGAGGCTGCGCTCTCGACCTCGATCGCCTCCTACTTCGCCGAGGAGGGCGAGGAGGCGTTCCGCAAGCGCGAGGCGGCGGCCACCGTCGAGGCTCTGCGGGATCCCAGGCCCTCCGTCCTCGCGCTGGGCGGGGGGGCGGTGACGAGCCCAGCCGTCCGCGAGGAGCTGAAGCGGCGCGCCACGGCGGTTCTGCTCGACGTGGACGCAGAGACCGCCTGGGAGCGCGCCGCCGGCGAGGAGCGGCCGCTTGCGCAGGAGCGCGGAGCATTCATTGCGCTGTTCGATCAGAGACAGCCGGTGTACCGGGCCGCGGCCGACGCCGTCTCCGCCGACGCGGACGACGTCGTGCTTGCGGCTGGAGGGGTGCACGTCGGACTGGGATCTCTCGAGCGGCTGGGCGAGCTCGTCCCCGGGGACGGGCCGGTCGCGCTCGTCACGGACACGACTGTGGCAGGAATCCACGGCGCCGACGCGCAGCTCGCCCTCGGCACCCGGCTCGTGTCCACGCACGAGCTGCCTTCCGGCGAGCAGGCGAAGACGACGGTCGCCTGCGAGCGGCTCTGGAGTGAGCTCGCGCTCGCGCGAGACGGCACCCTCGTCGCGCTCGGCGGGGGATGCGTGACCGACGCGGCCGGGTTCGTCGCCGCGACGTACATGCGTGGCATCGACTGGGTGGCCGTTCCCACGACGCTCGTCGGCCAGGTGGACGCGGCGATCGGCGGAAAGACCGCGGTCAACCTCCCCCGAGCAAAGAACCTCGCCGGAGCCTTTCACTGGCCTGCCCGCACGGTCGTCGATCCGGCCCTGCTCGCGACGCTGCCCGAGCAGGAGCGCCAGGCGGGGATGGCCGAGGTGGTCAAGACGGGGCTGCTGGCGGGCGAACGGCTGTGGGAGCTTCCCGAGCACGAGCTGGTGCGCCGGTGCGCCGCCTTCAAGACGGCGGTCTGCCTGCGCGATCCGACCGAGCAGGGCGAGCGGCGCATGCTCAACCTCGGCCACACGTTCGCCCATGCGCTCGAGGCCGGGAACCGCTATGAGCTCTCCCACGGACGTGCCGTCGCCCTCGGCCTGCTCGCGGCGCTGCGGCTGTCGGGCCTGCCGACCGCCGACGTCGAGGAGGTGCTGTCCCCGGAACGGGTTCCCGTCGACGCGGACGCAGCCTGGGCCGCGCTCCGTCTCGACAAGAAGGGCGCGGGTGGAAAGCTCCGGCTCGTCCTGCTCGAGGAGCCCGGGCGCCCGCTCATCGACGTGGAGGTCGCGGAAGACGCGATACGGCGCGAGCTTGACGCCTTGATCACCGAGTAGATTCCCCGCTGTGCGCGTGGTCGTCCTGAACGGCGTCAACCTCGACGTGCTCGGGCGGAGGGATCCCGAGGTGTACGGCGGCCTCTCGATCCAGGAGCTCGAGACGCTCATCTACCGCTGGGGGAAGGAGCTGGGCGCGACGGTGCAGTGCCGCCAGACGAATCACGAAGGCGAGTACATCGACTGGTGTCACTTCGCGCTCGACTCGGCCGAGGGCGTGATCCTCAACCCGGCCAGCTGGACGCACTACAGCTATGCCCTCCGCGACGCGGTGGAGCTGTTCACCGTCCCGGTTGTGGAGGTCCATCTCTCGAACGTGGACGAGCGGGAGGACTGGCGCAGGAAGTCGGTGATCTCCGACCTCGTGTCCCACCGCGTGATCGGCAAGGGCCCCGAGGGCTACCGTGAGGCGCTCGAGTTCCTGGTGAAGGGCTCGTGACGCGCATCGAGCGCCTGCGGGCGAGCCTGGAGGAGCCGCTGCTCGTCACGGCCCCCGTCAACGTCCGCTACCTGACCGGCTTCGAGAGCACGAACGCCGCGCTGCTCGTCGAATCCGAGACCGTACGCCTCTTCACCGACTTCCGCTACGCGGGGGCGGCGCGGCAGGTGGAGGGCGTCGAGCCCGTCATGACCAGGAGGAATCTGTTCGCTGACCTGGCCGAGCGCCTCTCCGGATCGATCGGACTCGAGGCCGACGCAGTCAGCTATGCGGCCTACGAGACGCTGGCCGCGCGAGGGATCGAGCTTGTGCCGCGTCGCGGTCTCGTGGAGGCTCTGCGGGCGGTGAAAGACGAAGGGGAGCTGGATCTCATCCGACGCGCCGCGGCGATCACGACCGAGGCGTTCGAGCGGCTGTCGGAAGAGAGGTTCATCGGCAGGACGGAGCGCGAGCTGGCCTGGCGCATGGAGACGTTCTTCCACGACCTGGGCGCCGACGGGGCAGCATTTCCGACGATCGTGGCCGCCGGTGCGAACGGGGCCACTCCGCACGCGCACACCTCCGATCGCGAGATCGAGCGAGACGCAACCGTCGTCATCGACGCGGCCTGCTCGGTCGGCGGCTACGCCTCGGACTGCACGCGGACGTTCGCGACCAGGACGATTCCCGAACGGCTGAAGGAGGCCTACGCCGTCTGCTACGCGGGGCAGCAGGCGGGGCTCGCGGCCGTGCGCGCGGGCGAGTCCGGCCGCGGCGCCGACACGGCTGCTCGGGCTCCCATCGACGCCGCCGGCTTCGGAGAGGAGTTCGGCCACGGGCTCGGCCACGGCGTCGGCCTGCTCGTCCACGAGGCGCCGCGGCTGTCGCAGGAGTCCGAAGACGAGCTCGCCGCCGGCAACGTCGTGACGGTCGAGCCTGGGATCTATCTCCCCGGCCTCGGCGGCATCCGGATCGAGGACCTCGTCGTCGTCCGGGAGGGCGAGCCCGAGATCCTGACGCCGTTCACGAAGGATCTGCTGGACGTCTCCTAGACTCCTGAAGCTTTGGAAGGGGGAGCTCGAGGGGGAAACGGCGTTTCCCATTCGAAAGAGCAGTGAGCCCGGCTTGGCCGGGCGCTGCGGTCTCCTAGACTGAGCGCATGGCCGAGACGGTCAACACGAATCAGTTCAAGAACGGCATGCACATCGAGCTCGACGGAGGCGTGTGGCGCATCGTCGAGTTCCAGCACGTCAAGCCGGGCAAGGGCGGCGCCTTCGTGCGCACGAAGGTGAAGAATCTCGAGACGGGCGCCGTGGTCGACCGGACCTTCCGCGCCGGGGAGAAGTTCCCGCGCGTCCACACGGAGACGAAGAACGTCCAGTACCTGTACGAGGCGGGCGACGAGGTCGTGTTCATGGACCAGCAGAGCTACGAGCAGCTCAGCCTGCCGCGGGACAGCGTCGCCGACGCGCTGGAATACCTCGAGCCGTCGAACTCGGCGGCGCTGCTGACCGTGGACGGGCGGCCGGCGGGGATCCAGCTCCCGGCCTCGGTCGAGCTGGATGTCGCCGAGACCGAGCCCGGCGTCAAGGGGGACACGGTCTCGAACGTGACAAAGCCTGCGAAGCTCGTGACCGGCGCGGTCGTCCAGGTGCCGCTGTTCGTGAATCCGGGTGATCGGATCAAAGTCGATCCCCGCGAGCGGCGGTATATCTCGCGCGCCTGACGCCGGTCCGGCTGCGCTTCCCGCGCGGGCAAGCCGGGCGCCGCGCAGGCCTGACGCCGCTCGCGGCAGGATGCCCCAGGCGCCTGGCGCGGCCTGGCGTGCCGCCAGCGACGGACCACCTTCCAGTGACACTCTAAGCTCTAATCCGTGCCTGCGCTCGTCGACACGACGATCCGGCTGCTGAGCCAGGAGCCGCTCGCCGGGCGGCTTCCGGCCACGGCGCTGCTCGACGTGGCCGAGATCCTCGACGGCGCGGGATTCGCCTGTCTCGAGGTCTCTGGCGGCGGCGTCTTCGACAGCGCCGTCAGGCGCGGCGTCGAGAGCCCGTGGGAGCGGCTCCGGGCGCTCAACGCGCGAACGAAGACTCCCCTTGGGCTTGCGCTGCGGGGCCGCTTCCTCGTCGGCTCCCGGCCCGTCGGCGGCGACTTCATCCGCCGCTTCGTCGCCTCGGCGGCCGAGAACGGGATCGAGATCTTCCGGCTCCACGACCCGCTCAACGACGTGTCGAACCTGCGCGAGGCGGGCGAGGCGATCGCAAGCGCCGGCTGTGAGCTCGACGCCGGCCTCGTGTACGGGTCGGGGCATACTGGCCAGACGGACGTGCTCGTCGAGCAGGCGCGCAAGCTTCCCGAGCTCGGGGCCGCGCGGGTGCTCCTCCACGATCCCTCCGGCTCGCTCCGGCCCCATCGGGCGCACGAGCTCGTCGAGGCGATCCGGGAGCAGAGCGGCCTTCCGGTCGGCCTCTACTGCCAGGGCGCGGGAGGGAACGCGCTCGCAGCAGGGCTCGAGGCCGCCCAGGCAGGCGCCGACCGCATCGCCTGCGCCGTGTATCCCGTTGCGCTCACGCTCCACCGGGTGTCGGGCGAGAGCCTGGCCGCGGCCCTCGCCGGTCTCGGGCTCGACACCGGAGTGGACATCGACGCGCTGTGGCGCGCCTCGGAGATCGTCGACGAGCAGATCGGCGACGAGCCGGTCACTCCGCTGGCGCCACGCGTCGCCGTCAGGGCGGCCGAGCACAAGCTCCCGGCCGGCCTCGTGGCCGCGCTCGACGCGCAGCTGCGCGTGTACGGCGCGGGCGACCGGATCGACGAGGTGCTCGAGGAGCTGGCCCAGATCCGCTCGGAGACAGGCTGGCCGCCCCTCGCAGCGCCGATCGGACAGATTCTCGGCTCGCAGGCTCTCGTCCACGTTCTCTCGGGTGCGCGCTACCAGGTCGTCGTGGACGAGCTTCAGGCGCTCCTGGCGGGCCGGTACGGAACGCCGCCGGGGTCGATCGACGAGGGCGTCCGCCGCCCGGTCGAGCTCGTGGCGGGCGAGCCGGCTCCCGACGTGGCTCCGGCGGACCTGGACAAGCTCCGCGAGGAGGCGGCGGGGCTCGCTTCGAGCGAGGAGGAACTCCTTCTGCTCGCGCTCTTCGGCGAGGACGCCGAGCCTCTCCTGGAAACCATCCGCGACCGGGCGCGGCGCGAAGAGACGCTCGAGGCGGGCGGCGTCGACCAGACCCGGGCCGAGCGCATCCGCGACATCGTCCGCGTCGTGCAGGAGTCCGGGGTGGCGGAGGTGACGATCGAGGAGAGCGGCATGCGCGTTTCCGTGCGGCGGACCGAGGACACCGCTCCCGGCGTCGCGCCGCCGGCAGAGCGGACGGAGACCCCGGAAGAGGAGCCCACGACGCAGCCCTCCGACGGGCTCGTCCGGGTCGAGGCGCCGATGGTCGGGACCTTCTACCGTGCGCCGGAGCCCGGCGCGTCGCCGTACGTGGAGGAAGGCGACGCGGTCGCGCAGGGACAGACCCTGTGCATCCTCGAGGCGATGAAGCTGATGAACGAGATCAAGTCCGACGTCGAGGGGATCGTGCGCAAGATCCACGCCCGCAATGCCGAGCCGGTCGAGTACGGCCAGTTGCTCTTCGAGCTCGAGCCGGCCCTCGCGCGCCCGCTCGACGCCGTCTGAGACATGTTCTCCCGGGTCCTGATCGCGAACCGCGGCGAGGTGGCGGTCCGGGTGATCCGCGCTCTGCACGATCTTGGGATCGAAGCGGTCGCCGTCTACTCGACGGCCGACGAGGACGCCATGCACCTCCGGCTCGCGGACCGCGCCGTCTGCATCGGCCCGCCTCCCGCGGCCGAGAGCTACCTGAAGATCCCCTCCCTGATCGCCGCCGCGACGACGACCCGCTGTCAGGCGATCCATCCCGGTTGGGGTTTCCTGGCCGAGAATCCGGCCTTCGCCGAGGCAAGCGAGGACAACGACCTCGTCTTCATCGGCCCGACTGCCGACGTGATGGCCCGCATGGGGGACAAGATCGAGGCGAAGCGCGAGATGGACGAAGCGGGGGTTCCGACCGTCCCGGGAACGCAGGAGCTGAGCGACCTCGATGAAGCGCGGGCGGCTGCAGACGAGCTCGGCTACCCCGTGCTGCTGAAGGCGGCCGCGGGCGGCGGCGGGCGTGGCATGCGGCTCGTCGGGTCTGCCGAGGCTCTGGAGGGGGCCTTCCAGAGCGCCTCCGCCGAAGCTGGCGCCGCGTTCGGAGACGAGCGGCTCTACCTCGAGAAGGCGCTCGTCCCCTGCCGACACGTCGAAGTGCAAGTGCTGGCGGACGGAGAGGGAAACGTGCTCACGCTCGGTGAGCGCGAGTGCTCGATCCAGCGCCGGCACCAGAAGCTGATCGAGGAATCGCCTTCTGCGGGAGTGAATGACGCGCTCCGCGAGGAGATCGAGGCCGCGGCCGAGCGTGCCTCGCGGGCGATCGGCTACCGCAACGCCGGCACGTTCGAGTTCCTGCTCGGGCCCGACGGCTTCCACTTCATCGAGCTGAACGCCCGGCTGCAGGTCGAGCACCCCGTCAGCGAGCTGGTCACCGGCGTCGACATCGTCCGCGAGCAGGTCCGGATCGCAGCGGGTGAGACGCTCGAGGCCACGGGCCGGGCGTCCCGCGCCGGTCATGCGATCGAGATCCGAATCAACGCGGAGGACCCCGAGCGGGACTTCGCGCCCTCTCCGGGCCGCATCGATCGCCTTCGCGTGCCGCTCGGCCCCGGCGTTCGCGTCGACACGCATGTCGAAACAGGAGCGGTCGTCCCGCCCTACTACGACTCGCTGATCGCCAAGGTGATCGTCTGGGACGAGGACCGTTCGGCGGCGATCTCGCGAACGCTCCGCGCCCTGCGCGAGCTCGAGGTCGACGGCATCCCAACGACGCGCGACTTCGCGGTGAGCGTCCTCCGCAGCGAGGAGTTCGCCAGCGGCCGCTACACGACGAGCTTCCTCGAATCGGCGGACCGGCAGGCCGCGCGCGTGTGATGGCCGGTCGGCGGGCAGCACGGAGGACGGCGCTCTTCCTCCTGTACCAGTGGGACGTGACCGGGCAGCCGCTCGCTTCGCTGTACGAGGGCGAACCGGACGCATTCGCGCGCGAGACGGCCGAAGCCGTGGCAGAGACGGCAGCCGAGCTCGACGATCGGATCACGGCCGCGGCCGAGGGCTGGCCGGCGGAGCGGCTGGGAGCGATCGAGCGGAACGTCCTCCGGATCGCTCTGTACGAGCTCGACGGGGACGACGTGCCGGACGAGGTGGCGATCAACGAGGCGGTGGAGCTCGCCAAGCGCTACGCGTCGGAGGAGGCGGCGCGGCTCGTGAACGGCATCCTCGGCCGCATCGAGCGGGAGAAGGTTGCATGACCGCCGAAGATTCCCTGCGCCGCACCGAAGAGCTGCTCGACCGGCTCGAACAGGCGCGCGCCGAGCTGGCGCAGCTGGCGGAGAGCGAGAGCGAGGATGCGCCCGACCGGGCGATCGAAGTGCTGTCCGAGCTCGCCGAGATCGCCAAGCAGGTCGAGGCCGAGCTCGCTCGCGCGCGGCGCGACGCAGAAGCCGAGAGCTAGCCGTGAAGAGAAGGCTGGACGTCCTGCTGGTCGAGCGCGGGCTCGCCGAGAGCCGCGCCCAGGCGCAGGCGCTGGTCCTGGCTGGGCGGGTCCCGGGCTTCGACAAGCCGGGCACGCAGGTGGACGAGAAAGCCGACGTCTCCGTCGAGGAAGGCCCGCGTTTCGTCTCCAGGGGAGGAGAGAAGCTCGCGAACGCGCTGGAGGGGCTCGAGATCGACGTTGCGGGGCAGGACTGCCTGGATGTGGGCGCCTCCACCGGCGGGTTCACCGACTGCCTGCTGCAACGCGGTGCCGCGAGGGTGATTGCCGTCGACGTCGGTTACGGGCAGCTCCACGCCCGCATCCACGAGGACCCGCGCGTGACCGTGCTGGAGCGGGTGAACGTGCGCCGGCTGACCGAGCTCCCATTTCCTCCGGAGCTGATCACCTGCGACGTCTCCTTCATCAGCCTGCGTAAGGCCCTGCCGCCCGCGCTGGCGCTCGCCGCGCCGGGCTGGCAAGCGCTCGCGCTCGTCAAGCCGCAGTTCGAAGCCGCAAGAACGGAGGCTCCGAAGGGGGTCGTCCGCGATCCGGAGGTTCGCCGCCGCGTGCTGCGCGAGATCGCCGTCGCGGCGCTCGGCTGGGGTGCCGAGACGGCCGGCGTCGTAGACTCGGGCCTGCCCGGACCCAAGGGCAATCGCGAGTTCTTCCTCCACCTCCGTCAACGAGAGAACCCGGCGCTCCACGATGACATCGACACCTGGATCGACGAAGCAATCCGCTGAGGCGGTTCGCCGCGCCGCGGTGATCACTCACGGCAAGCGCGAGGCGATCGGGCCGGCGCTCGAGCGGTTGCACAAGGTCGCATCCGAGTCGGGGGTCGAGCTCCTAATCCCGGAGGACGAGCTCGTCAAGCACGGGCTGGGCGACAGAGGCACCGAGCTGGCGGATGCCGACATCGCGGTCGTCCTCGGCGGCGACGGGACGATGCTGCGCGCCCTGCGGCGCTTCCTGGGGACGACGATCCCGGCCGTGGGCGTGAACTTCGGAAGCGTCGGCTTCCTGACCTCGATCGGCGAGAGCGATCTGGAGGAAGGGCTCGCGCGGGTGTTCGCCGGCGAGTACGAGATCTCCGAGCTGCCCACGCTCGAGGCGCGCGCAGAAGACGAGCGGCGCGACGCCATCAACGACGTTGTCGCGACCAGCTCGACCCTCGGGCGCATGGTCGAGCTGGAGTGGAGCGTCGGCGGTGAGCCGCTCGGAACCCTCCCCTGCGACGGTCTGATCTGCGCGACCCCGTCCGGCTCGACGGCCTACAACCTCTCCAACGGCGGGCCCGTGCTGGTGTGGGGCCTGGACGCGCTCACCGTGACGTTCATCGCGCCGCACTCGCTGCGTGCCCGGCCGCTGGTCGTTCCACGCGGCCGCGACGTCACGGTCACGAACAGCACTCCCGACGTCTGGGTCTCGGTGCTCGCCGACGGCCACGTCTTCGCCGAGATTCCGCCTGGGGGGACGATGGCCGTCGGGCTCGGCCCGCAGCGCAGCCTGCTCGCCACGCTGCCGGAGTCGACCTTCTTCCGCCGCTACCGCGAGACCTTTGCGGGTTGACCGTGTGGCGTGCGCCTGAGCGCGGTGTGGTGTCTCTGTCAGCCCGTCGGTCTTTCGCGTCATGCGAGCTTTGAGAAACAGGCCGAGAAAGGCCAGCCCTTCGCAGGCCTGTTTGCCGGTTAGAGGTTCCCGCGGTCAACGACGCCGGGCGTAGGGAACGCAGGTCACGCTTGCGCAGTGGAAGACGACGAGGTCGCCGTCTGCATTCCTGTAGGTGCTGATCAGGCCCAGCCCGTCCACCCCGATCGTTACCGCGGTGTCGCTCCCGAGGCCGCCGACGACGTCGAGCGTCCTCGTCACCGCCCTCGAGCAAGCGCCGTTCGCGCAGTGGGCTACTTTCAGGTGGTCGTGGGTGGAGTCGTGGTAGGTGATCAATCCGAGCCCGTCGGCGCCGATCGTCACGGACGTGTGTGCGCCGACGGAGTCCGCGGTGTCGAGCGTCGACCTCGTCGCGCTGGAGCAAACTGCGTTGTCGCAGTGGGCGACCTTCAGATCCCGGGTGCTGAAGTCGTAGTAGCTGATGAGCCCGAAACCATCCGTGCCCGTCGTAGCCGAGGTGTAGTAGCCGACATCGTCTACGGAGGGAAAGATGGTCTTCGTCGCAATTGAACAGACGGTGTTCGAGCAGTGCGCCACTTTGAGGTCACCCGCGGTCGCGTCCCGATAGCTGATCAGGCCGAAGCCGTCGGCGCCGATCGTCACCGATGAGTTGCTGCCGACGTCTCCCGTGCTGTCCAGCCGCGTGATCGTCGCGCTCGCGCACGCCAGGTTCGAGCAGTGGGCGACCTTGAGGTCGTCGTTCGTGCTGTCGTAGTAGCTGATCAAACCGAGCCCATCGCTCCCGATCGTCACCGACGAATGGAGACCGACCGAGCCGGTGCTGTCGAGAGTCATCGCGGTCGCGCTCGAGCAGGCGACGTTCGCGCAGTGGGCGACCTTGAGGTCGGTGGCATTGATGGCGTAGTAGCTGATCAGCCCGAGCCCATCCGCCCCGATCGCCAGCGACGGAAACCAGCCCACGCTCCCGGCGGCGTCGATCGTCGCGACTGTCGCGCCCGTACACGCCAGGTTGGCGCAGTGGGCGGTCTTGAGGTCGCTGTTGGACTGGTCGAAGTAGGTAATGAGTCCGAGTCCGTCGGCCGCGATAGTCGCCGACGAGAAGCCTCCGACGTTGCCCGGCCTGTCGGCTGGTGTCCCCCATCCCTGTTCCGGTGGAGGACGCAAGCGGTACAGCAGCCCCACATGCAGCCCGTCCAGCAGATCGGCGTTCAGATTGGCCACCCTGGTCTGGGAGTTGACCTGGAGCGGCGGTGCACCGGGGTTGACGACCGCCTCCAAGCCCACCCCTCCGGCCGTATTGGCGCCGACCACGCCGGCGGCGGAGGCCTGCCCAGCACGCCGATGCCCTCGGCCGAGCTTCCGAAGACGCCGGAGCCCGGGCCGTTGTTCACCCCTCGAACCCCGGCCGCGTTGGCCGAAGCCGCAGCGGAGCTCATCTTCCCCAGCAGGCCGAACGAAGTGTCCGCCGTCGAGTCGTTCAGGGCGACCAGCTGGCCGTTGCCGTTCACGGTTCCCGCGACCGAGGTGGCGGCGTCGACGGTGTTCGTCTGCCCGAGATTGAACACTCCTCCGATCCCCGAGCCGGCCATCGCCGTGGCCGCGAGCGCGAGTGGGGTGAGGACTGTGCCGAGGAGGATGAAGCGCCTCAGCGTGTTTGGTTTCCGCGTCATCTTGCCTACCTCAGCGACGGCGAAAGTACGATCGGCAGAAGGCGCTTGTGCAGTGGACGACCTTGAGGTTCGCGCTCGTCTGGTCCAAGTAGCTGATCAGCCCGAACCCGTCGGATCCCGTGGTGATCGAGGCAAACCTGCCGACGTCTCCCGGACTGTCGAGTGTCACGAGGGAGCCGGTGGAGCAGGAGACGTTCGCACAATGCGCCGCCTTCAAGTTTCCGTCGCCGGCGTTGTAGTACGCGATCAGCCCAAGACCGTCGGCGCCGATCGTCGCCGACGTGTACGAACCCACGTCCCCAGTGCTGTTGAGAGTCGTGACGGCAGCGGCCGAGCACTCTACGTCGCTGCAGTGGGCGACCTTGAGATTTCCGTTCGTGACGTCGTAGTAGCTGATGAGAGCCAGCCCATCAGCCCCGAGGGCCAGCGAAGAGAATCGGCCCACGTTTCCCGGGGTATCGATCGGTCGGACGACGCCCCCAGAGCAGGGCACGTTCGAGCAGTGAAAGACCCAGAGGTCTCCGTTCGTGAAGTCGTGCAGGCTGATGAGCCCGAGCCCGTCCGCGCCGGTCGTGATCGAGGTATACAGCCCACGTACCGCGGTGCTGTCGAACGCGGTAATCGTCCTGTGCGAGCACCGCGCGTCCGTGCAGTGCGCGACCTTCAGCCTTCCGTTGGTCGTGTCGTAGTAGCTGATGAGCGCGAAGCCGTCGGTGGCGACGGTAATCGAGGTGTATGAGCCGACGTCACCGGTCGCGTCGACTGCCGTGGCCGTCGCCGACGAGCAAGCGAGGTTCTCGCAGTGGGCAACCTTGAGGTTCCCGTTCGAGACGTCGTAGTAGCTGATCAGGCCGAGCGAGTCGCCCCCCAACGCGATCGAGGCATACCACCCCACGGTCCCTGCACTATCGAGCGGCATGGAGGTCGCCGTCGAGCAGACAAGGGTGCTGCAGTGGGCGACCTTCAAGTTCCCGTTGGTGGCGTCGTAGTACGCGATGAGGCCCAGACCGTCGGCGCCGATCGTGGCCGAGCTGTGGTATCCGACGTCCCCTGCCGTGTCCGGTGCGCTGGTCGCGGTCCCCATCGGAGGAAGCCGCAGCCGGTAGAACGCGTTCGAGTCGAGCCCGTCCAGCAGATCGGCGTTCAGATTGGCCACCCTGGTCTGGGAGTTGACCTGGAGCGGCGGTGCACCGGGGTTGACGACCGCCTCCAAGCCCACCCCTCCGGCCGTATTGGCGCCGACCACGCCGGCGGCGGAGG
>WNGA01004071.1_pt1 | contig 21660 bp, 25 predicted proteins | sample 5400061 | NCBI WGS metagenome assembly WNGA01 (sample SAMN13153366, study PRJNA577476) | soil metagenome | isolation source: 100 cm soil or saprolite under grassland replicate 2 | place: USA:California | collected 2016-06-15
TAATTAATCTTACGATAATTCTAATTTATTCAGGTTATGTTCAACTTTTCTGCACACTTTTTGTGATAGTAACTTCTTCCATGTCCTAATCCAATTATAATATCATTGTAGGTGAACCTAATACTACAGAGCCGACATTTGCCACCTTGTTTTCTCTCAATGAGCAATAGAACCCTGCCTCTCAAACCCGGATTTGAATGATTTATGATGGAATATCTTCCCATTTTTGCCTAAATGAATTAGGACTTATGAATATAATAAAAATTTGGTAGAATCTTTACTAAGCAGAGTAAATTGGCTCATACATAGGTGTCGAATGAATGTCTCATTTGAATTTCGCAATACGAAAGGATAATTGTATTTTGTACTAATTATCTTAAACATCTCAAGTACGAGCACGGTTTTTCTTTCTAATCAGGTTAGTTAGATGAATTCACTCAATCCCTCTATTTTTGGCATGATTCTGATTCACGCGTGATCATTTTTTGGATGTATCAAGTTCCAAATTAATCTAATAGTGTTCTAAATGAACAAGTTAATTAGCTCCTCAAATTAATCGTGTGCTATTAAAAATTCCGGAAGGATTGATAATATTCGATAAGTTATGTGATATTATTAAATATCCTTGGTACTATTTGTGATGGAGGATTGTTTTCTAAAATACTAGTCCCAGTTGATGGATCAGAGGTTTCATTTAGGGCATTAGATGCAGCTCTATTTATTTCAGAAAAACTGGGCTCGGATATTACTGTAGTTCATGTTATTGAAAATGTCCCAACTGTTTATATTGAATCACAGAAACTTTTGGATGAATTACTTAACGCTTACAGGGGCGAAGGCCAGAAGATCCTCGATAAATGCTTAGAAATTGCCAAGAAAAAGGGCATTACCATAAATATGAGTCTACTCCAAGGAAGTCCCGCGTCAACAATTTTGGGATTCGCTGAAAAAGAAAACTTTAATGCAATAACTATTGGAAGTAGTGGTATAGGTGGGTTTAAGGGGATGTTATTAGGAAGTGTATCTAGCAAGATAATCAATCATTCATCACATCCGGTGTTACTTATCAAATAATCCCTACCATCATGATATTAATAATATCAGACATTAAGGATGGATCCACACAACCGATAATCTCTAAAATGATATTATTTATAGTAAATACATTATAAATAAAAAACTTTATAAAGAGATTATCGGTGTAATAATCATCCGACTAAAGCTTGCCACCATCAGAGAACTATCTTCTAGGATAGAAACTGGCGAACTTTCTCCAGTCACATTGGTCGAGAGTTATATTGGCCGAATTCAACAATATGATTCATTATATAATGCATTTATTACTACGCGCTATAAAGACGCACTGAAGGAAGCTGAGGTTATAGAACGACGAATAAGAAATGGAATTTATTTAGGTCCTCTCGATGGAATACCGTTTGCACTTAAAGATATCATTCATGTAAAGGGTGTAAGATGTACTGCGGGCTCCAAAATATTACGAAACTTTGTTCCTAAAAAGGATGCATACTGCGTATCCAAGTTGAAGAATGCAGGCGCTATACTTATTGGCACGACTAACTTAAATGAATTTGCTTCTGGCATTACTGGGATAAATCCCCATTATGGAAATTCGAGAAATCCTTGGAATAGAGATCGAATTTCAGGTGGATCTAGTGGCGGTTCCTGTGTTTCAGTATCAGTTGGTATGGTGCCATTTTCTTTAGGCACTGATACTGGTGGCTCGATTCGGGTTCCATCGGCCTATTGTGGAATAGTGGGTATCAAACCCACTTATGACATAATAAGCCGGGATGGGATCATCAACCTCGCGCCAGCATTGGATCATATAGGCTGTATGACTCGGAGTTCCTGGGATGCCGCGGTAGTATTAAAGGTCTTGATTCAGGATAGCAGATTTAAATATAATTCCAAGTGTGTTGACTCACTCTCTGACATTATCGCAGGAAGTAGCGAAAAAGCGAAGAAATTGACATTGGGTATTCCCAGTGATTACTTTCTCGACAGCACTGAACCTGAAATAGAAAAATGCTTACATAAATTTTTAAACATTATGGAGTCAAGCAATTGTGCTGTCAATTGCGTTTCTATTGAGGGTACTAAACAAATTTACAAAACTTGGAAGTGTATCCGACTCTCTGAAGCTTCAGAGCAGCACAGGAAATGGATATTTGGTAGAGGGGCAGAGTACTCGCCCGAAGTGAGGGAGATGATTAATGAAGGTTTGGAAATTCGCGCTGTTGATTACATATATTCTTTTAGATTGAAGAATCGGTTAACTCAGGATTTTCTAAGAACTCTAAAAAAAGCTGATGTGTTAGTTACGCCAACGATAGGCATTACTGCTCCCAAATTTAGTAGTTTTAAAACAGAGACTGAAAAATTAAATCTCCGTCGAGCTCTCCTCAAGAATAGTATACCGTTTAATCTTAATGGTTTTCCAGCTGTTACCATCCCTGTTGGTTTTGATAGATTTGGAATACCTGTAGGGATCCAAATTATTGGAAAGCCTTATCATGAAGGGACCATATTATCAGTCGCAAATACATTCGAGAAAAAGAATAACTCGTTAGATAAGTTTATTCCTAAAATTTGACAGCCTACGATTTTGGTTTACGAAGAACTCATAGAGATCTGTTGCGAACAGAAATCCTTTCACTCGTAGTCTAAAATCTTAAGCTTATGTTTCTTCATCAAATAATACGGAACCGCAGGATTTCAATGGTACGTTGAATGTTGAAAACTAATTTTCTGCAAACTAGTATAGTCCTTACATTAGTTATTTATAGATCAGTTTGATTCTGCCATATGACTCTCGGTATCGGAGGTAGAAGATTATTTGGAATTAGCCCATTTGTTTTTATGAATTAGAGTCTATGTCAATTCACTCGCTAGCTCTGGTTGTTGCTTACCTATCATTTTCGATAGCCCGTTCATGTAGTGACTTGCAAATGTAGTAATCGGTTGAGAAGAGTACCATATGCATCCAAGTACCTTGCAATCATGGCAATTCTTAGCTATCTCCCACTCAGGAGCGTCCCAGATTTCCGCAACACTTCGTTCCAATAAATTATAAATATTTTCAGGCTTGTTGAATTTCCAGCATGGCACCATCACCGTTCCATTACCATTGATAAATATGCTTTTCCAAACTCCACATTCGTCGTAGATGCCTCTACCGTATTGAATAATTTGTTCAAAATATTGTGGAGGAATCATTATTTCAGGAGTAGAATGCTTCTTACCATAATCCAAGATACTTTCACAGACCTTTACCATTGTTTCTCTATCAGGAAGCAATGAATAAGAAACATCTGAGCGATCCTCAACGAAAGTGAAAGATACAGCGTTCGATCCCATCTCTTTAGCTTTGTAAAAGTAACTCTGATCGATAAATTCTTCAGTATTAAATTTTGTTATCACACTATTAAAATAATGTGGAATATTATATTCTGTTAATAGGTGTAGGTTTTCTGTAACTTTTTGAAATACTCTGGGTGAAACTCCTCGGACTTTACAATAAGATTCCTCAAAAACGGAGTCTATGCTACATGTGATAAACTGAACATACCTTCTCAATTCTTGAAGATCTATGGTATGTAATAAAGAGCAATTCGTAATCACAGTTATCGGCATACCTATTTTGTACAAATGTCTTACGAGTTCCATAAAATCTGGTCGGCTTGTAGGTTCGCCACCTTCTATGATAGACCAGATGCAATACTCTGAAACTTTGTCGAATAAATACTTCCACTGATTTGTTGTGAGATCATTCTCTCTGACAAGTTTCATTTGACTGTCCTTATCGGGGTCCCCAAAGGGACACATAGGGCAGTAGAAGTTACAGTAGTGTGTTAAACTAAATACAGCTATCAAGGGGCGTCTCCTTCCAAGAGCTCTATTGACTGCCCATTTGCCTAACAGTTTGATACTGCGTCCAGTGTCGATTACCATTCTTACTATTTGTACGAAAGATTATCTTAAAGGATTTGCTAATGCACATCTCTAACTTTGTTCGATAACGTCGATGATCCCCGGCATGATTATTCAGGGTGTTGGAATCTGGGTAGTATTATATGCAAACTTTACTCTGGGTTGGATAACAGGAATGTCTTTACTGGGTGTAGGCACTGCACTGGTATATCCAACTTTATTGGCTGCCATTAGTGATGTGGCACATCCCAAATGGAGAGCGACATCTTTAGGCGTTTACAGATTTTGGAGAGATCTAGGCTTTGTATTTGGTGCAGTAGGAATTGGCTACCTTGCAGATGTATTTGGTCTGACTGGTGCTATTCAACTAGTAACTTTTTTGGCAGTAGGGTCTGGAATTTTTGTTTTAATTGTAATGAAAGAAACGACAAGTCGAATTGGAAATAAGGTATGCTAAGAACAACAAATTAGGCTGATAGATTAATTTTTAAATTTTCATCCGAGAATGGAGTAACTGATGCATTAAAGTTGGTAAATATAGGCTTCATCGGAATAAAATTAATTGCTGCAACTTCAACTGACACTATATATTTTCTGGTCGCGTTAAATGGGAATGAAGATAAGAAAACTCCGTTGATTGCATGATAGAATGGCTCTCCTTATTGTGTAGACGTTCTAAATAACTGTCCTGTCTTTGGAAATAATAAGATCACAATCTACATGTCTAGTTCTGGTATGTCTATCACCAGTGTTATCAAACAAATTAACTTTTAAAAAAGTAAGCTCGCCTTTTTTAAATTGACTTGGACTGTACTCTAAATTAACATGTAGCCTTCCATCACTTGTGGTACGGTTCAGTTTCAATTTTTGCATCACCAGTACCAAATGGATTTTTCGCAACTATTAATGAGAAACTTCTTTGACATATACTTGCAATTATTATTAAACTACATAAAACTATAAACGTAACACCACATGTGATATTTCTCAATTTGTTTTTTCTTTCAGCCATTATTTTATCCTACGTACAGTCAGCTTGCAAGTATTAAATAGAATACGAAGTCAAATATATCAATGAGTTCTAATATTAGAACAACAAGCACGTTTCATAATCCTAAATATGCAGAATGTATTGAAGCTTGCAATCATTGTGCCAACTCATGCGAATATTGCGGTTCTTTATGCTTAAAAGAAGACAGCGTAAAAATGCTACTCAAGTGTATCGAGTTATGTTTTTACTGTGCTGATGTTTGCAGGTTTGCATCAAAGTACATGTCATGTGACAGTAGTTTTGCAAAAGAAATATGTCAATACTGTGCAAAGGTATGTGATGACTGTGCTAAAGAGTGTGGCACTCATGACATGGATCACTGTAAAAAGTGCTCTGTAGTCTGCCGTGAATGTTCAAAAATATGTCAGGAAATGGCGATGAAATGATTTTTCTTCTGTAGAGCCATATGACTTTGCAAATGTAAATTTAATATAATACTATATCGCCTAGGATAGCAGTTTGCCGATTGAGCTTGATGACTACGACGTTTCAATTTTAAAAGCATTGTTCAAGGATGGTCGTAAGTCGTTTCGTCAAGTTTCTCGCGAAACAGGAATTACAACACCAACAGTCAAAGCAAGGTTTGAAAGGATGGTCAATGTGGGATTTATTAAAGGAGTTGTACCTGTCATTGACTTTGGAATAATTAAAAATACTCCCATATCTGGACTTCAAACTTACAATCAAAACCACACTATAATGAAAATAAAAAAAAGGCATGAAGATAATGCTAGACTGTGATTTCTGTCGTGGACCTATAACTGGTGAGGCACAGGTGCTAAAATTTGCAGACTATGAACGTTTCTTCTGTTGTACTTCATGTAAATCGGAGTATAAGAAAAAATATGGCGGAAGAATCGAGGCGATAGAAAAAAGGTATAATGACTAATGATCTATGAAGTACAATAAAGTTCGTCCTCAGTTATTATTTTTTGTTACTGTTCTAGTTATCGTACCTACAGTTCAACAGAGTACTGCTCAATTATCTTCTCTCTCTAATCCGCTAAATGTAAATCAACAATTTGTTACGTACCAGAAACATAGCAACTTTATTCATGAATTTAACGTGCCTGTAAATCAACGTGGACTTAAAGGCGTTGTGATTGATTCAGAAGGTAATCCTTGGTTCTATCATCAGACAGACAAAAATAGTACCATAATGAAATTTAATCTTGCAAACAATTCTTTCGTGTCATACCCGGTAAAAGGGAAGACGTTAGCTGATACTCCTGTCATAAATTTAGCAGGTGGGCAAATGATTTATGATCAAAAGAGAAACAGCATTTGGTTTACAGATGCAAGAATAAATGCATTGGGAAACATTAATTTAAAGAATGACAGTATCACCTTATACAAAATTCCAACGAACAACTCTGGTATAATGGGTATTGTTCTCTCATCTGACCGTAATAGTATTTGGTTCGCAGAAATAATTGGAAATAAAATTGGAAGCTTTGATATCCATTCCAAGAATATCATTGAATATCCAACAGGAGATTTTACAGGTCCTACTCTTTTAACATTTGATAAAAAAGGTCAATTGTGGGTAACATTGTCTTACTCCCATAGTGTTCTAAAGGTCCAACCTTGGTTACTTATTCCTGAAAGTAGAACTGGTGGTATGACGGAAATCATGTTGGACAAACCGGATACATTCTCACCATTTGGTATCGCTATTATTAATGACAGAGATAATAATAGCAAAATGTTCGCTTCTGATCATGGATCTAGTAGGGTAATCGTTTCTGATGTTAGTTCTGAGCTGAAAAATTATACATCATATTGGACTTCTCCATCTCAAGCATATCCTGCATCACTTCCAAGTCAAGTCATTTCGGATAAATTTGGGAATATCTACTTCCCACAACACGGTGGAAACAAAATATCCAAGATCAATGCCAGTACTGGTGAAATGAGTGAGTTTGATATCCCCACTGGTCCACTTGCAACAGTCGTTTATATTACAATATCACCAGATGCATCGAAAGTGTGGTTCCCAGAATGGGCATCGAACAGAATTGCATATCTTGATAATTTAATGAGAGCACCTTTGGAATTGAAGGTAAAAAATTCGTTACCTATTATCCCTAAATCAAATCAAACACTTCCAATTGAAATTCTAGTTACAAGGAGAGATGAAAACAGGACATTACCATCATCGCTTACTGGAATAGAAGTATCACTAGTAGGAATGACCGATTCAGGTCTGCAAGGATTAACCTATATTGCCAACCCACAAAGGTTCAATTTGACTGATGCAAATAATATCAACGGTACAATACATTTAAAGGTTGATGCAAAGAATGCAATAGCTGGTAAATATACAGTTATGTCAAGAATTTCAACCCGAGAGAAGGATGGACTAACAATTTCTCAATCATACCCACAGTCAGTAACACTTGATGTGCCAGCACACAAAGCTCAGTTACAGAATTTTAAGACATCGACAAATAATGAGAATTCAAATTCCCCATTCATATTATTGAGAGATATAGCTAGATATGCTGCCATTGTTGTGGCAGTAACTCTGATTAGCTATCTTGTGTATAGAAAAGTGAAACAACGAAAATTAAAAAGAGACACAAGATAAGTAAAGGGGTCGCGTAGCTAATAGGAAAAAGATCTCAATATGACCAAGAAAAATACAAAGAGATGCTGCTCGATGTGGCAGAGACTGTATTGGGCATATTTGGGTTTGATAGGACTATGTATGGTAAGCCTAAAGATAAGAAGTGGTGGCTAGAATTAAAAAGAATGAGATTATTAGATGTAAATGTAGAAACTAGTAACTAAGATGATAATGAAAATGGTCGTTGTATCTACATTTCATACATGTGTTCTTACGATTAGTCTATTCTTTTTCATGATTTAATACGATTTATAGCCAATAAGCAAACTTAACTAAACGACTTATCATTAATTAGGGGCATCCATATTTCTTTGCCCATGTGGAAGCAGCAAATTCACTAACACCACAATATTCAGGAAGTATGGTAGCCTTACTTGAGTTTAAGAGCAGCTCATTCAACGGAGCCGCATTATTCCCACAATATACTACGGCAATCATTCTTCCAAAGCTTCCACTTTTCTGACCATCATCCTCATCAACTAGAGCATTGGTTCCTACACCACAATTGTTTATTGTAAATGCTCTTGCATCAAAATATCCATTTTCATAAACTTCTGGTGTATTTACTAAAGCCAAACGGATTCTTATATTGTTCACATCAAAAGTATCTCCATCTACAACTTCAGTAACCTTACCTTGAAAACAGTCTGCTAAACCTTGGCATTTTTTATCTATGGTCAAAGTGGAGTTATTAATTGTGGCAACAAGTGGCTTTGATTGACTAGATTTAATCTTATTCGGTACACAACTGTTAGCCGATTTGTGATATCCCTTTTGACAATCTGTTGTCTTAGTTTTGCCTTGTGTTTTTGTATCCTTTGATTTCGTATTGTCATGGCTTGACTTAGAGGCTTGCTTTTTTGGACATCCTGAGTCGTAGCCAAGATCACCACAAACATAGCTTCCAGTGTCCGACGGACAACTATGAAATCTATGACAACCACTTCTGTGAGCGGACAATGGATTATTACTTACAGTTAGTGGTACGCATACCAGAGCTGCAATTATCAATATCGAAATTACAATTGTAATTCTAGCCAGTATCATTAATTATATAATAAAGTTATTTAACTTTTCTACTCTTCTTAATGGTAATGTGATGTGAGAGTGGAGTCTAATTTGAAGAACTAAAGTAGCAATTGGGTTACTTATAACGTTTAGTAAGAATGAATTTCATTTTTATGATCAATTAGGCTCTTAAAAGTTGGAAAAGTTTCTGAGCATTTTTCATACTTCCATTTATCCTTGGAAGCTTCCGCATAAGTCATATTCCTACCATTTCTGGTTTCATATTCTCCTATTCTGACATTGAAATAAGCACCATTTCTCATTTTTACCCACATACAGCTCTTTGCTTCAATTTATATAATATTATAATTTTTACGAAGATTAGTGAGGATGTAAATGAGAGCAAGCAAGTCATGTATCTCACTAATCCACTTATGCCTATGCTTCCCTTCTCCAAGGAAGCATGATTATTTATATCACAAATATTTTTTTAGAGTTAGGTACTTATTTCCTCTTGGATGTGTACCGAAGCCTTGTATTGCAGCAGAGGCACTTAACGTCACCGGTCATAAAGAAACACTAGCATGTGGCTCCGTTTGTTGTATGCTCCATTATCGAATCCTATACTTTTACAAAAATCTGTGCATTTCAAGAGCTGAGCTTAGATTCATGTTTTAGATATAACTGGAAGCTCACTATAAGGAGAGGGGGATTGTAAACTCTCCACCCATTGGACAATGGACTGATGCAACCATTAAGGTATCAATTATATTATGATTACTTAACTAAGTTAATGCATTTTTATTAATAACTTGAGACATGCTTATTATTACTTACAAATCCAAAACTGGTAGGCTAGGGTTCCGTTCATTATCGTTGCTATTTCCTAGCCTACTAAAATTATCATCATCCTTAAATCAATTAATGAAAAACTTATAACCATGTGTTGGCGTACAGGCAATGAAACCCCGTTCTTATATCGACTTCAATTACCTGCTTACGAGTTTGTTGTCAATTTTTTGACTAACAACCTTGGTTATGTTTCCCGTAAAGCAAGCTGCAGTACCTTTACATCCTAATTGAAAACTTGGAGAAATTGTTGTCATGAAAACAGAATAACAGAACACCAATAATATAACCACGATAAATAATTTCTTTCCTAATTTCATTTGTTATTGTTCAAGATCTAGCCAATGGTTTTAAGTTATAGCTGCTTTCTGGCTCAATGAAGTCAAAAAATTCTAGCATAGTTAACCTCTTGCTCTTCAGACAGACAAAACCTGAAAATGCAAAAGTAATCGCTTCAGAATATGAAGTTCTTTTATTCTGTGCTATTGGGCTATTATTTCATTAATACATCACGATCTTATAGCGTACGCTCTTGCGGTACTGCCTAGGTACAATCCTTAGTTAGATTATTAGATTTACTTAGTAATCCAAAATAAGTTGAATCTTTAACAAAATTTGACTAATGGTAGATCGACAGATATACTAATTGGGGGATCCTAGATCAAGGTTAATCATACTATTATTGGAAAGAGAATTCAATCCAATAAATCCTACACACGGCCAAATTAATCATTACTGACTAGGGAGTAAATAATTATTCATCTTAGCTTCAATCAAAGCGTAGTTCTACCACAATCACATGCGGCAGAAATTCACTGACTAAAGATTATATTTAGAAAAATATCATGATGATTGGTCGAATTCTTTTGAAAAAGGAAATTCGGAAGAAGGAAGAAAAGGAATCGGATAGAAGGACTAGGTCTAAGACCAATAAGAATAAGTCCTCTAGCGGATCTACTGCTTCCGCTGCTACAGAGATTTCAACTGACCTATCATCCTCATCGCTACCAAATTCAATAAACCGTAATGAACCTACCGTTGCAAGAGAATTACAAAAAACCAACCTTGATGGAGATTTTTCAACAGATAAAATCCTAGATCAAGCTAAAGAAAGTATAGAGAGGTCAGCTGTAGAAGCCAAAAATGAAATAATACGTTATACAGACTCAATCCGATTATATCAAGAACAGAATATCAAGTACGCCCAGGAAATTGCTGAAAATTACATTAACACTCAAAAGGAGGTTATTAATTTGTTAAAATCGTGGTGGCTTCCTTTTTGGCAAAATGCCTCTTTAGGTTCTATATTCCCGTTGATATCTCCTCAGGGAATGATCGAAGCTTATGCAAATATTGCTATTAGTCTTGCTGGTAATACTTTGAGGATCACACGTCTGGTTAATGATGCTATGTTGGTAAATCTAGAATTTTTCAAGGTTACAATAGAACAAACCAAAGGGGCATCCGATGACTTAGCTAGAGCATGTGCCAATATGGTGAAAAAAATTGAATCCCGTGGCATTAGGCCTCAATATACAGGTTGAGTATGAACTGGACAATCTAAATTCTTATTCATTCGAAGAATGATAATTATTGATATTCAAGCAGATCAAAATACATTAACCATACATTACACCTTCGCTGATTTTTCCTGCTCTTTCACTATCTGCTTGTTGTCCTAATCCAGGTTGTTGTTCAGCATATGATTGCATGATCTTTTCCATCCTATTTTTCAAATGCTCGCCTTGTTTCCTAAGTTGCTGGGTGTCAATCTTCAGAATTCCATATTTTGTAATTTTGCTCAGCGATTCCAGTAGGAAGGCCGCTCCCTCTGGATCGGGAACTCCCCTACTTGAAGATATCAGTAAGGCTTTGGAAGCAATGCCGTTAGATAAGCATGATGACAAGAGTCCGCCGGACATTCCTCCTATAAAGGCTGTGGTCAAATAGACACTGCCTCCATCATCGGTTCGTTTTTCATCCATTAGGTCGACCATATCCTCTATTAGATTTGCTTCATCAGCTTTTTTACCATCACTTGTCAATATTATGGGCGCTCTTTTGGGGTCAGGGAGCCCCTCTGTCGGAATGCCATCCATTACTATAACCTCCTGTACCTTGTTATTTATCGCCCATTTCATAACAGTGTCTAAAACAGAGTACATCCCATGAATCATCACAGGGGCTTCGCAAACAAGTACGCATACATCTCCTTCTTGGCTGGAATACAAACGAAATGGATGCCTCAACTTTCCTTGGGCATAAATAACACCTGGAACAATAAATTCAGACTCTACACAGGCAATTTGATTCATGTGAAGTTTGCTAATTATATAACTAGTGCTTATTGATCCCACTAGTCCTGCTCCTGGAAACCCTGCGATGAGGATAGGAGATCTAAGTTTTTTCTTTCCTTGCACTACTTTTGCTAAAGCCTTAATCCAAGTTTTTCCACCTTCGATACCCACATCTATATCAGTATGAATAGATTTTGGTTTTCTTCTTAACCTCCCGGAGAACCTCGACTTCCTTTGCATTTACAATATAGAAATGTACATATCTGTATTTAATATTATTACCAACATAAATATCTCATGATATTTGATGATCCAAATTAGTAATCAAACCTTCTAAAGGTCTTGGGGTCATATTTATTAGGTATTGGTTGAAGGATCTTGACAAAAATCAATGAACCTTAGGAGCTCCGTTTACTTTCTCCCCAAATTAAAATACCTATTTTACTCCAGAAAGATCTTACATGTTGTCAGAAACCATGCCAATTTTAAGCTCAATGTTAACAACGAGATTTATTGTACGATGTCAATACTATTCAATTTTAGTGAAATATGATGTGGCAGCCTTGTTATTCTTATCTTGTCGAAAGGAACATTAGAAAAATGATGAAACTAAATTTAAGTCGATCAATATTAGATTCAGTCAACAATTAGATTTTCAAATCACTATTTATTTACCAACCTCCGATGGCACTATAAGTTAGTATTCAGAACGAGTAATTTGATGCTACTAGACTGAGCTTAAATTCAACCTTTTTTTAAGACCAATTACTGGCTCACTTCCATTGCAAGATGTGGCTAGATGCCCTACTCGTTAAAATGGTAAATGAGAATACGTTATTCGAAAGATTTACCCTTAAATTATGCTTTTTCCCAAATGGTCCCTGCTAAATTGGCAAATTTAAGGTAAACAGTACCCCTTTGAACATTTTCTAGCTTCGCACTTTGTAATTTTGCCTCTACAAATATAGTTTTTTCCATAACAGATCGTGTAAAATCACAATCCCTTAGATCAGCCCACATAAAATTGGTTCTAATCAAATTTGCATTAACGAATGTAGATTTTTTGGCATCCCCGTACATAAGTAAACTATCAGTTAAATTAGCTCCGTGAAAATTGCAATTTGTCATCTCTGCTTGTACAAGATTAATGTTTGATAGATTACAACCTGAGAAATTTGCCCCGTTGCATTTAACTCCGTTAAGAGCAGCTCCTGAAAGATCCTTATTCGAAAAATCCATTCCAGTTAGATCAATCCGTGAGGTAAGATTAGAAAATCTCCACTCGTTGAATTCTTTTGTCTTGTCTTTGGACAATAATCCTAACCATATTTCCTTGTCAGATGACGACATCCTTTCCTGAAATAACTAGGTAGTTTATATCAATATTCGCTTGTTAATTTAATTGCGGCCAGAGATAAAGTAATACGCCCGAATAAGTATCGGCCTTTTGAATAGTCAAACCAGATCAAGTCAATACATCTTTAACTAAATGTATAATTTTTGTATACCTATTGACACTTAATATATATAGATAGATAGTATATGAAACTTAATTCCATGACTGAACGAAAGAATCGGAACCGAAATCCGCGCATTATGATTGTGGACGATGAGACAGATATTCTATCAGTCATAAAAAGAGGGTTAGAAGTGAAAAAAGAATTCGAAGTCGAAGTCTTTTCAAGGGGGGAAGACGCGTTAAGAGAAATAGGGAGTCATCCTCAAAATTATTATGATCTGATAATCACGGATATTCGAATGCCCCATATGAACGGTTTTGAATTATACCGGCGCATTAGGGAGACTAATCAATCTATACGAATTGCGTTTATTACTGCATTTGAAATAAACAAGGATGAATTCAGTAAGGTAATACCTTCTGTAGAAGTTACTGATTTCATAAGTAAACCTGTTAGTATCGCAAATCTCAAAGAAAAAATAAGATCAATGTTACCTGACTATTCCGTAAATGCAGCAGCTAGGTAAATGATGCAATCCATACTCTAAACATGTAACACTGGTTGTTTTGCAAAAAAATTTATTTTAATATGGATTTAGTGTTGCCAAATTTTGTTATTTGGTAACCGGATATTCGAATGTAATAATATAATCGACATATTAAATCATAAGATCTTACTATTAACTCTGTAGTAGTCTAAATATATTTTAACCTTTATTTGAAAATGGATCATGAATCGGAAATTTCCTTTAATTTGTTTAGTATTTGCAGTGGCTGGAATTTTGCTGACATCCGCAATATATTTTATCCAGGCAAATGCTGCTAGCAAGTCTGTCATAACATCAAAAATGTGTGTGAATGGAAAATGTGAAACAAGGATAACTAATTCAAATTCATCTACATTAGGCATCCTAGACGGTCAGGATGCAAATGGAAGCGCTCCTAGCCACGTCAAGAAGCAATCTACATCTATTTTTGGCGAAAGTATTCGTGAAACGTTGAAAAATTTGATGGGAGGTAACGAGTCAGCTATAAATTCTCCCTGACTATAAACTTATTTTCACCGTGCTTTATTTTGATTAGTTAGCTTAGAACGTATCTGCACTTTGTGTCGGTCTTACTCCGGAGATTCATTGTTTTAAATGGGTTTTGTGTCTACCCGAAACTACACAAATTTACCATTGCTCAGAAGGCTATTCTGACACTAAAGTATTCAATCGGGACCGACTATTGGTAATGCTTTACTGGCAGGAAGATTGAATAGGTTTTTCTCCTGCTCTTCCTGAGTAACTTTTTCGAATTCTATGGTAAGCTCAACAGGTCCATTATACTTAACACTAATTTCGTTCGCAAGCGTAGCTATTTCCTTTGGATCTGAAAATTCCTTTGAACCTTGCAGAAAAACTCGATTTTGCTTATAATATACCCTGCCATCATATCGTGCCTGCAGAAATTCAGTTAAATTTTGAATAGTTTTTTGCGGCACCTCATTATGATAAATGCTAATCCCATGCACTGGTTCTTTATCGAATGGGGTACCATACCTGAACCAGAAAATGCCAAAATGTTGGTACTCACCCTGCATACACTTAATATCCCAGTGATTCGCTTTATCCTGAGGATAGGTAGCCTCCAGGATATCTTTTATGGTCAACCTCCAGTACCGAATACGCAATGTGGAGAATAAAATCTATGGATAATAATAATGTGGCGAACTGCCATCGAAAAAAGATAAAATATCCATCAAAATTAAGGTTAAGAAATGGCCCTTACGCCTTACATGACCTCAATTCGTTTAATGAAACTATTGGCGGAAATGGAAGAACAGTTTAATGAGAAAAATGTTCCTTTTTTCGAATCTTTACTGAATAACAAGCATAATGTCATTAGGACACGTTCAGTATGTATTTTAGCCAGCATTGCAGGAGAAAAGGCTGTTGAACCTATAGTTAACGTTTTAAAGAATGATCCTGATGCTTTGGTACGACATGAGGCGGCATTCTCTCTTGGCCAATTAGGATTTACAAGCGCGATTGCATCACTTGTTAAAAGTATAGAAGATGATCCGAGCTTCTTCGTTCGTCACGAAGCGGCAATAGCTTTGGGAGTTATAGGCTCAGAAGATGCAAGAAGAGGCTTAGTTGCTGCTCTATCTGATCCCAGTGAGGAAGTAAGAGAGTCCGCCAAAATTGCTCTCGCAAATCTAGATTATTTACAGTCGACTAACAGAAATAATACTTTTAGTAGAATGACTGGCGGTTAGCAGTTTTGTCTATCATATAATAACATTTTCACTATTTTAATTTCATAATTTCAGCCTTCAAACGCCTTATCAAGTATGGCAAATCTATTTTATAGGCTTCAGTTGATGAATCAATGTGAAGTTGCGAAAATGAAGAAGACTAACAATCTTAAAAATAGGATCTTAGTCAACGATGTAATAGATTACAAGATAAGATCAAATTCTGCTACTTCAATCTTGGCAGATATGGCTAGATCTGGCGGTTTTGAGTCTAAGAATCTTTCTGTGGGGGTAGACATATTGGGCAAGATGAAAAAAGATACTCGGTGCACCAAGTTCCTCTCCTTCGTGGGGTCTATAATTTCTACCGGCGCGAGAGGTATTATAAGGGACCTATTAAAACATAAAATGTTCGATTGTGTAATCACAACTTGCGGTGCACTTGACCACGATATTGCAAGATGTGAGGCAAAATACTACTCAGGAGATTTAAGAATGGACGATCAAACGTTACTCAAAAAGAAAGTACATCGATTAGGTAATGTACTCGTACCGCAAGAAAGTTATGGTCCTCAAATAGAGGAAAAAGTCCAATCATGTTTGAAGACGCTATACTATGACAAGGAGACCAGAGATATCTCTACACACGAGCTGAATAGATATATTGGAAGCACTTTGGACGAATCATCATTCCTTTATTGGGCGTATAGAAATAATATCCCTGTTATAGTACCTGGGATTGTAGATGGTGCAGTAGGTAGTCAGATTTGGTTCTTTCACCAGCAACACAAAGACTTCAGAATCAATATTTTATCCGACGAGACAAAACTATCAGATCTAGTTTATGAAGCAAAAAAAAGCGGGGCGTTTATGATAGGTGGAGGAATTTCAAAACACCATACTCTTTGGTGGAACCAATTCAGAGGAGGTCTTGACTATGCGGTTTATATAACTACGTCATCCGAGTGGGACGGTAGTCTGAGCGGGGCGTTGGTAACAGAAGCAATCTCATGGGGAAAGGTAAAGGATATTGCGCTACAGACTACCATTCATGGGGAGGCAACAATTCTCCTGCCATTTATTTACGCTGCCCTACTCGCCGATACAAAGTAGAAATATCCAACGAAAGGTTTTTTACTACTTGTAGGAAATTTTCTTAAAGCAATCAATTAGTCATATTGCTTACATTTTCTCTATTCAAAATGGTAATGGACTTTATTCTAGCCGCATCGGGATCCTTTGGTTGGTCATTTTGAACCGTTGGCAAATTAGCAATCTTATCTACTACATCCATTCCGCTGGTTACATTTCCAAAAACTGTATACTGTCTGTCCAAGAATTTTGAGTCGTTCAATACGATGAAAAACTGAGAACCAGCACTGTTAGGGTCACTGGACCTAGCCATTGACACTATTCCTCGCTTGTGAGGAATATCATTAAATTCTGCTGAAAGTGAGTAGCCTGGTCCCCCACTACCCCAAAATTCTCGAGGTTTGCCATTTGGTTTTGTATTATTATCTCCAGCCTGTATTACGAACCCCTTAACAATCCTGTGGAATATTGTATCATTATAAAATCCTGTTTTTGCAAGTTTCTCAAAATTAGCAACGTGGTTGGGAGCGGCGTATGGAAAGAATTCTACCATTATAGGACCTTGAGCAGTGTCTATCCTTGCCATTTCCTTGGAAGCCGTGATATTTGCTTGACCACCACTATTGCTCGCTTGTGAAAAGGAACTTCCGTTTACTGAGGATATCTTTTCATTGTAAGGATTGGAAATAGGTTTCGGGACATAATTATGATTTACCTGATAAATCAAGACCGCGAAGAATAGTCCCGCTTGGTGGCTATTAAAGCTGTCAGAAGCGTATACTAATTTTAAAGGCTTATTTCCATCTCCATTTGCGGGATATTTGATATCTTTTGAATATAGGGCAACTGTACCTGGTTGATACTGCGGTGAAAGATTAGTAAGGACTCCTTTATTGAATGAGGCATAAGATTGAGGGCTGAACGGTATCAAACCACCAAGGAGTGTCTTATTCCAGAAGAACGGAGTCGGTGTGAACCCATCTTGTTCCAGATATCTATTTTCTTCAAATCCTCCTATCCGGATAAACCACTGTTTCTTGCTTTCGTCACCGCCGCTACCTAAGACGTAAAAATCCGTTCCATTAATCCCAGTAAATCTCTGGCCAACTACGTATACGAGAATATAATCAGCCTTGAGATCCTTGGTTACCTTCAGACCATTCTCGGTTTGATCCATAAACATTTTCGCGATAGTAGCAATTCGGGTTTGATTAATTGTTGCATTATCTGCAAGACTTGTCCGATTTCCTAATGTAGTTATCCAATATCCATAATCCCACCATGCTGCAATCACTGAACTCTTTGGAGAATTCGGAGTGTTAGTGGATATCCAATTCAGAGCGTTTATCCAGTCATTTGTTGTCAATCTATACCCCGTTCCCCCATTGGCTATTGATGGGGGGATATCTGCTGAACTTATCCAATTTGAATTTGGAGGGATTATTATGCCACTATTATCCAGGATAGGTAGAGAAATTAGCAGGATGATAAGTGCGATAAAAACCATCCTTACGGGTGTGGCAATTTGAACCGTACCCTCGCGTTCAAATTTTCGCTTTGATTTTTGCGATCCTGTTGTAGTCCGAGCTGATCTGTATGCAAGTATACTACGTGTTACTTCATACAAACCTATGCCTGCGAGTGCTATTATTCCAATCGAAGCAAAAACCAATAATCTTGCAAATGTGGCGCTTACGTAAACTCCTGTTATTCCCAGTAGGAGTGCAAATATGGAAGTGTCATTTCTACGTTTGATGGCCATCCAAGCTCCAAATCCCGCGAACATCAATAATACGCCATAATCGGTAAAGTAATCCACAAGAGTTGGAGTGAAGTGTTCTGCAACCGATTCTACCAGTGGATTCTGAGAGGAGAGAAATGGGTTAATGGCGTTTAGGTATCTAAACGAAGCCGTATGGAATACTCCTGAAGAGATTATTACGATACCTATGACTACAAATGCACCTAGCGCGATGAGATTATTTCTGGCATATTTCCTCTCGTTAGTGAATCTCTTTATCATGAAAGATATAGCCAAGAAGATTGTGCCCCCAATCAATGAAATCCCAGGTAAACCTGTTACAAATGATAGTCCAGGTCGCGGAAATGCACCCGCAGACAATAAAGTGGCCACAGTAAAGGCTATGGCTACGATGAGCGGGATAGTAAGATCTTTTCTGAAAAATGTTACTGCAATAAAGAATAATGATATTGGAATGCTGAAGTATTGTACACCGCCCCACGAAGCATTTGCTAAGCCTAGTATGAGTCCCCCAGCGACTGCCTTCATAATCGCGATGCCAGGCCTATTCTTAATAGACGAGATAAATAGATAAGTCGCAAGAAGGGCAAAAAATAAACCCAGTGGCTCCGATTTGAACCAACCCAAGTTACCTCGTTGTATTATAGCTGGTGAGAATGCAAAAAGTAATGCTGAAAACAATCCAGCGCTTGTTCCGCTAAGTGTTCTTACCAATGCAAAAACTACGATAGTTGTTAACGATCCAAGAATAACAGGTAAAAGGATAGTGAAATCTAAAAGTGAAATATTTACTCCAAATGCCTTATACAAAAAAGCAGCAGCTATGTGAAGTCCGGATTGAGATGTCTTTGGAACATCACGTCCTTCAGGGTACCAAGACATTGTGTCATGCCATTTCCAATAAGCATCAAGTCCATTATCGACAATATACTTGGTGGCGCGATAATCAAAATATGGATCGAACTCGTTAAGATAGAATCCATATTTTATTGGAAAGGACCGCATAATGAATGCTGTAGTAAATGCGATACATAATATTCCAATTATAAGCAAATGGCGCATTAGAAAGTGCCGATTACCAAATTTAAAAAGCGTTGAGCTTCCACTTAGCATGAAGCTCATTCTTTTTACCTATTTTTTAACTTAATGCCAATAGGTGAGATAAAGTAGAGATTACAAAGAGTCTGAAAGTTCGTTTTATTGATACGAAGCTAGTCTGCAAAAGACCAGATTGATATAAAAATCAGCTAAATTATCATTCATATCATGGATTCAAAGTGAACGGAAGAATTTTCCAAAAAATGGAACGAAAGAAGGGGGGATTAAAACTTCGTAACGGATGCCTGAGTCTCAGGCACCTACTTCTTTGACTTTCCCTTCTTTGCAGACTTTGACGCTTTCTTCTTTGCAGCCATTTTCAATTATATAAAAAAGAAATCGTATATAAGTTTTAATTTTTGCGGATTTTTTAGACTCATCATTCTTGTTCTAATATTTTTGTCGAGCATACCGTAACCATTTTTGAGAATCGTACTGCATCTTCTCTTGTCCCTACTATGGAATTATAATGCATTGGAATTGCCATCTTAGGTTTAATGAGATCATTTACAGCTTCTGAGGCTTCTTCGGCAGTCATTACATATGTTCCGGAGACTGGTGTGAGCGCAATATCAGGTTTAGTCGTTTTCATTTCTGGAATTAAATCTGTATCCCCCGCATGGTAAATGCGTACATTGTTTATAGTGACTATGAATCCTACTTTTCCGTCTCTCTTTGGATGAAAATCTTTGTTTGTATTGTATGCTGGAATGGTTTCCACCACATTATTCTGAAGGTTTATTTTTTCTCCTGGTGCGACACCTTTAACTTCCTTAATATTAAGAGCCTTTAATTGATCAACACACTCTTTTGCTGCAATTACTATGGTCTCTTTGTTGATGATTTTACCCAAATCGTTCAACGAAAGATGATCAAAGTGGTTATGGGTTATGAGGATCAGGTTAGCATTATGTAGATCATTGTACTGTTTTGCTAATTTGAATGGATCAATATACAAAATCTTGTCACTATTTGAAATTTGAAATCCATCATGCCCGGTCCATTTTATATTAATTCCCTCGTATTCAAGCATAACCTACAATAGAATTCATTATGATTTAAGTTTAAGGTCGGTAGTGGTTCGCTATCATCATTCTATTATTGGACAATGTGATTACTAAAACATCATTCGCAATCAACCTCTTTAACAAGTCGTGATCTAGAGTTGCTACAGCACAATTATTTTTTGTCGCATATTCGATCAAAAGCTCATCTACATGATAGCCTATTTCGCCAATTTTCTTAATTTCGAAGTTTAGGTTAGCTATTTGGATGGCACTCTCCGCTATTTTTGACCGTTTAGGTCCACCTCTTTTCTTGATGGTTTCTAATTCATCGATAACGGCCACTGGGACTATAAACTTCAACGGACCTAATTCATATTCTACTTTATCCTGGCACGTTATTCGGCTGGAAACCAGTGTCATGAGAAAACTACTATCACAAAATACTTCCATGTTTCATCGGAGTTTATGAATTCGAATGTCCTATGGCGAAATATAAATCAAATTTTATTACTGATCTTGTTTGATCGGCAACTAGTTTTAGTATTTTGACAATCGTGAATAAATCTAAGGTCCAAAAACTTCATTATAAGGCATACATCTAAAAGAGGTGATTGAAAAAAATCGTCACAGAAATTGGAATTAAAGCAAAACCAGAGGCAGTCTGGGAAATACTTACAGGCTTTAGAAGGTATGAACTATGGAATCCATTCATGACGAAAATAATTGGAGAACCGAATCTGGGTAACAAAATAGAAGTACATATAAGAACAATCAAGGGAAAGAATCGAGTTTACCACCCTGTTATTACTAAACTGGACGAAAATAAGGAGTTAAGATGGCAGGGGAGATCCTTTTTGCCTGGCATATTTGATGGTGAACGGATTTTTCAGATCGGAAGTGCTGCGTCGGAAGAGGTATCTTTTACCCATATGGAAATTTTCAGTGGAATAGGTGTGAAGTTTCTAAGCGGCAAACTAGATCAGGACCTGCAACAAGGATTTCAAGCGATGAATACCGCTCTTAAGGCAAGAGCAGAATCTGACCGATAAATACAATTTATTGCAGCTCCTGGTGTAAATTGTGCGAAATGGGGCCTAAGAATTTCGGCCTCTCATTTTTCACATTTCAATTTAGATCCCTCTCCAGTTCAGCATATTAGCCATATTTAAGATTATAAGACCATAAACCGATCTGGCAATTGCTGCCATTTTGCGT
>WNGA01004072.1_pt1 | contig 21660 bp, 24 predicted proteins | sample 5400061 | NCBI WGS metagenome assembly WNGA01 (sample SAMN13153366, study PRJNA577476) | soil metagenome | isolation source: 100 cm soil or saprolite under grassland replicate 2 | place: USA:California | collected 2016-06-15
CCTGTTTCATTGTATTTTTTAGCGGTCACAAGCATCGCCTTACTCTGAGCCTCACAGCCATACCAAGGCGCAGATATGTCAGAATAAAAGTACCAATTGTAGTTGTACGGTATCAGATTGTAATCTACATGGTCTTCATGGTTGCTGCTGTCAAGGAACCAGTCAGCATGGTCGACAAAGTTAGGATTATAGACTTTACCTATATTCAGGTCATAGAGGTTTTTGTAATCCACCATCGTGTTATTGTTTGCATCCCTAAGATATTCAATATCATCCCAGTCTGTTTCCTCCTCTTCATTTTTGTTGTTGACTGTTGTCGAGTCAGCCGCAGCAGCGTCATCCCCATAATCGTTGTCGCTATTAACATCTGAGATATACACTCGAGCAGCATTCAGGATCAACGGAATCATCTGCCTCCGCGAATACATCAACTGGTTTCACCATTGGGGTTGTTGAGTCAGTGAGAAGTATTATGGAAAGTGAAGCCAAGAGTGCCGTTTTAATTATTGTTGCCATAATGATGTTTCCGAAAATACTTCTTCTTTGTGTCGCAATCCGTTTCATGGCGATCTTCAAACCTTAAAAATATTGCTAGTAGTTTTAGCATCTAACAAGTCGAAATGGTAGCAATTGATAATTAGATCATATTAGCACCTGTAGAAAACAAATGAACATTAAAAAAAGGTATTGGTTATAGTAATAGCCTTTTTCGCAATAGTTGGAATTCTTTTCGCCGTTCTAATGAGTATATATTATTACATGAGTTACACACTACAGCAAAAACTTCGTGAAGCGATGTCGAGGCCGCATAGTCCAAATCCTAATCTTACCCCACCAGTATGAATATTGAAAACGGATTCTATATTTCGATAGTTGCTAGTTTTAATCAGGTAATTGGTAAGTCGAAAGGAAAATAATTTATTTGATATTATAGCCTTTCAAACTAAGAGATAACCCATCAAGCAAATCATTAAACGAAGTTTGTGCGGAGTGTGGGGTGAAATAAGTAAGTAAATGAACATAAAATTATATAAAAACTATTTAAAACTCAACATAATTTAGGTTATATTGTATCCTTCTAAAATAAAAGCAAATATAATTCAACTGGGACTTCTCAGAAGTGATGAACAAGAACACAAGCATTAGTCCCAGTTGGTGTTTAGGTATATTATAAATTGTCTAAGTACTTATATAAGTGTATCTACACGCATCTATCTTATATTACCTATAATGATTATGAGGCAAGCCTTTTATTAGTAATAAGTGTATGTTAAGCCAATTAGGATTGAAGAAGCAAGATTTCAATACTATACTAAAACAGGGAATGTCGGTGGATGCATGTACGTGTGGCGAGCTACGGAGAGCAGCTAGAGCAGTAACATTACTTTATGACAAAGCATTCGAGTCCAGCGGTTTGCTGTCTACGCAACTGGGTGTGTTGCATACCATCTATAATTCTGCTTCTATAACAATTTCCCAACTTGCTGGAGAGTTGGATATGGATAGAACAACTCTTACTCGAAATCTATCTGTATTAGAGAGACAGGGACTTATCAACATCTCATCTGGCAAAGACCATAGAACAAGAATAATCACAATTACTTCCAAAGGGACTAACTCTATGGCCAATGCTATTCCTCTTTGGAATGAGATTCAACGCAAAGTAAAACAGCAAATGGGTGAGAAGGCATGGCATGAATTAATACAAAGTTTATCACATTTCGTGAAGATAGCCGAGCGGTTGTTACCACCAGATAAAAACTAATCATAGAGTTTTTTCTTATTATTTAATATTATAACCTTTCAAACTCTTTTATTTCGTTACTACAAACTTTATAGAAAATCCAATTCTAAAATTCTTAATTCGCTATGTAATGGATCGGCTTCTATCGCCGAGCCCATTTTGTTCACCTTCTCTATAATTTCATTAATTTTAGACTCAATAAGATCACAAATAGGAATATCTGGAATTTTCATTTGTACTAAAACCCAGTTTAAGGCTAAGCGAAATGTTTAGTCTTTTTCCTCCAATATTCTCAACTTATTAAACGAATATTGTAGAGGTTGTGATTACTATTGTTCGAGACGATTAAACATACCCGTGATAAGGTTTCCACCGTGGCTAATTAGGCCCATAAACTCCTTAACCCAGAGGTTCTAGGCTTTTGTCTGACATCATCTTTGCGTATACTTCTTTACTGTGATTTTGATCTCTAAAGTATTGTAGCTCCATCCAAATATCTTCATCTTCAGCAGCAAGCGTTTTAGTAATATTTACCATAATGAACATTCCAGATGCATTTGCAGACTCCATTGTTTCTTGGGTATCCTTTTAGCAAGATTTCTAAGCTTTAACTCTTTAAGGATGAGACCAGCCATTATAGTTTTCCCTGCTCCCGGATCATCTGCAATAAGAAAGCGGATCTTTGGTAGTTTTAGTACATAACCATAAACTGCTTCGATTTGATGTGGAAGTGGATCGACCTTCGAAGCATTCATAGCTAGTAGAGGATCATAAAGTGAAGCAAATTTGTACCTCTTTGATTCTAATGCAAGAAATACTTTCCACGGTTCACTACTGAAATCAGTATCTACAGTTTTTATGCTTATGTCGGATAGCTCCTCAATTGGTATTAATTGGTCAATATGGTGAGTAGATAAAGTGGTAGCGCCAACTATATGTACATAATCTCCATTATAATCTGCCCTCTTTACCTCCACAGGCTCTGGCCACTTTGGACCGGTAATAATTATACCAGCCCTTATCTCTTGAATCTAAATTCCCCCTTTCGAATGTATAATTACGCAACTAAAAAAGAGTTTCCATCTCAAGAATAGCAATGCTTCCTTTAATCAGGTCAGGTCATTTTCCGATATACTTGTGGATCCCATTACTTTATGTCTGATTACAGTAATATTTGAGAGATTACTTCTTATTACGTTATTTCCTCCTAAGCGAAAAGTGATTTACGAACCAGAGCAATTTCCTGGTATGATTTATAAAACAATTTGACGGGCCCGTGAGCTGTAGCCATTATTAAATAGTTGTTTGAGCAACTTAAAAGCATGATTACAGACGAAAGTCAGAAAGACATTAAAGTAGATGAAGTAAGCGGTAGCCTGAAGTGTGATGTCTGTGGGCAAACGTTTGATACTATGGAATCATTCAGGGAACACAAATTATCAGAGATTAAAGATGAAGAATTGAAGTACAAAGGAACAGACTAATGCCATCATCACGACTTGATAATTTATTGGCAAATATGATTTGTATAGCATTGTTAGAATAGACAACCCAAACTACCTCATTTAGATAATCAACTTTTAGACTGTATGTTCCCTCTTATATCGGCGAGTCTTTGGGAGATCTATAAAATGTTGATGAGCCCCCAGATTCGAAGGTTGACAGGCGAGTCCGCCAAATGATACTCAGGCAAAGAGTACAGCGCTCTAGCCAAAAAATTATAAAATGACCTTGAATTGAAATATTTTCTTTTCCTTAATGTTCGTTCAACCATTCTAATTGTTAAAAGTGTTGGTTGATGAATTGAATTCTGTTTTCTTTTCCGCAATAAGTGCAAATATTTAACCTATTTTATATTATAACCTTTTAAACTAAGCCTAAGAGCATCTAACAAATCATCCTAACTAGTCTTAAATTTGTTTGAGTCTATCACAATATATTTTAAAATGATCGTCTATGATCTCATCCGGTATAATTGATCTAACTATGTAGACATAGTCTCGTATTATTTGCTTGTAGAACTTTCTTTTCTTATCTCTTGAGCCCTCCGAATAGATGTGTTATCGCCTTTTCTTTCAAAATATCTTCTGGCATAATCGAGTAGTTTCCGATGTTTCTAAACAGAAATAAATATCTAGCTTGGATTTGCGAGGTTTGGCGGATCGTCGAACCTAATGTTTGTCATTTTCATTTTTATTCCCTAGTTTCCGTTCCCTTTGTTCTCTTTCAAAACTTCTTCCTTCAGTTTGTTGAGACTTTTCCTTGAATCGATAGATATTTTGTGTAGCTCATAGAGGCTGCTGTATCGAACATCCAGTTTTTCAATATCTGCTATTTTATTGACCCGGTTAATAATTTCATCCCAAAATCGGCGTGTGCTGTGATTTACTCTCTCGATTGCTCCAATGAGTTTAAAGTCAATATCTGCTATTAGGCGTTCGATTGCTATTTTATTGTTAATGCCTTTTGCGTCACAAAGATAAAGACCTAGTCTATCGCGCTGCGTTTCAAGCCTAACTGTTTCTGTAGAATGTCATCAAGACTCATATTTGGGCTGTAATCATTCAGAGCTTCACGATACAGGATTTTGAGGTCATTATTGATGGTGTTCCTATCCACCTTCATTAGTTCGGCTATTCTTGTTGCTGGTATCCCATGTTCGAAATGGAGTTTGTAAACTTCCATTCTTCTCTTTCTTCTCTGGGCCTTTGTAAAGGGAGCAAATTTCCGTTTACGATTCTGCCCATGTCTGACTAGGTTAGGGTTTATCTTTTTGTTCTCCTCTATGAACTCTTTATTGATCTCAAAATCAAAGGGCTCATAATTATGATTAGGAATAGGTTTCGGACTAGAATTGTGTAAACTATCTCGTTCTTGTGATTGGTCTACAATGTCGTTACCATTAATATTATTTTCGTTACTCTTTTTGATATTCTTTTTTATTTTCATATTTCCATCACATTCCTTTAGTAACCGATCTTAATCTTAGACCTTGGAATTACCGAATTAAGCAGAATAGTTTGATTATACATAATATTGAGTGCGTTAGAAAAATTCTCCCTTTCTAATCCATGTTGTGGATGCCTATACTGGATATGACGTTCAATCTCTTCTGGATGAATATTTTGAATTCTACAACCTTCAATATGGAAGGGACATCTATAGAACTTGGTTCCAGTTGATGTTACAACAAAGGGAAATTCCAGATCTTTGGTTACCGGTGATTCAAGTGATTCAGGTGATTCTGCCTGCAGGTATGTCGGGTCACTAATTACCTTATTCGTATCTAATTTTTGCGTTAAATCATCTAATTTTTTTATACAAGAATAATTATTTTTATAATTATTGTAATTATCTATTTGGTCATTAGCGTGAAGCATACCCAAGGCTGAATCACTTGAATCACCTGAATCACTTTTACTTAGATTGGATTTTTCTTCTGCAGCTTGGTACGGCTCCCTTTTAGACTCCACTAGATCTAGTAAGCGGGTTTGAATGCCTTCGGATCGACCGTATGCTTTACCAATTTTAACCATATAATCCCCATCGAAAACCAGCATGTTTCCTTTATTTCCATGTTTTAGTTTGGCACCAAATTTATCACATATCATTGTAGTGATGGTTTTCATGTATAGGTCGCCATGATCTTCTGAATGAAACAAGGTTGGTTTAGTTTTGTTTCCGTCTCTATCAGTATCAAAATATCCCTGCAGTGAATCTGTTATTAATTCCCATATTCTTCTCGCGCTAATTATGTTTCCAAATTCTGAAACGGCGTCTTCAATTATGGGATAAACAATTACTTCAATGGAATTTTCTATCCTATCTTTTCTCTGATTGATAAACAGTTGAAGTGTTTTTGTGATTTCCTTAAAGGTGTTTGTCCCACAGAAAAACTGTAATAATGGCTTACATAACTCGTTATATCTATTCTTCAATCCTGTCTCAATATTTGGTAGAGCAATTCTGTACTTGACCAGTCTATAGCATAGCATTAATTTTCTAAAGTCCGTCAACTCATCATCTAATTTCTGTAGAATTGGATCTTTGTTGATATTTTCGGTTATAACTTCCTTTATAGAATATTTTACTGATCCGGGTCTACAATGAAGGGTAAAAGTCCTGTCGACTAGACCTCTAGCCTTCCATTTGTTTAATGATCTTTCAGCCAGTATCATCTTAAAGCAATATGGCTTATACCAGATTTGTTTCTGGTCGTATGAATTCATATTTATCTTTGGAACTTTACCCGTGTATTCGTAACCATTTTTTAGTATTCTAATCTTGTCAGGATCTTCACTGATATTATCACCTTCATCCTCTATTATAACACATTGTCCGGGTTCAATTGAACCTAACATACGGTAATAGTTTGCTCCACTAATGGAAGTGGCTTTTATCACTCTGTAACCGGTGTATTCAAAAGTATAGCCAATGGTACTCTTTCCAACATCGTTTGTACCAATACACTCAACATAGTGGGTTGCTGGAAATAGATCTTGAAAATATGTCCATATAGAATCCATAGTTAACAAATTTATAACATGTTCGTCCTGGTCCACGTACTTTCTAAAAATTGATTTTGACTTTGTATATAATTCATCTTTACTAATATTTACAGCCTTTGAGATGATTTCTTGTACCTCTTCTATAGATTCAAATTCATATGTCTTATATGCATATTCTTCTTTCTCAGGAGGCCTTAAGATTCTTGTATTTTCTTCTACCTGCTCCACTAGTTCAATCTTTCCATTTGTAAATTTGATAAAATACGGCTTACCACTTATTATTACTGCTTCGTGTAAAACTCCTTTACCATTAAATGAATATTTTGATATTGGTACGACCTTTTTTGTTTTTGACTTTTCTTTATTTGTAGGTTTAGGGTCAAATTCTTTGTCCCATTCTTCATCTAATTTGTCCCATTCTTCGTCAACTTCGTCTTGTCGTTCCGATACCATTATGTAATTCCCCTTCCGGGAATATCCCTATGATTCAATCCTATCGCTACTTTTTGTTCTTGCGTAAAGTATTGATCAACAAACCATGACTGCCAATATTCGACTGGTTGCTTCAGCCGATGAAGAATCCATTCCTTTTGTTCATGGGTTGGCTCTACTAACAGAGGTATTTCTCCAATTGATTTTAATGATAATTCGTTCTGCTTCTTTAGATAGTATTCTTTTGTTTCTCTGTCTGTTAACAGTTTGATTTGTATTGGATATTGTAAACATTGTTGATTCAGTAATTGAGTCATTTGATTAATACCTCTCGCTTAAATCGGCAGGTTCGTAACTCTTCTAAGGCATTCGAGAAGACAACGGTATGTTCTAGTCCATGGGATGTTACTCTGTAAACTTTCATTTCTCATATCTCCACTCTTTCTACAATGAGTTTAATCGTTACAACTTCAAGTCCAGGTCGTTCATTGAAGGATCTTTTTATGTAATATGGAATCCCTGTTATCGTTGAAGATTCTCTGAAAATAGCGATTCCTTTACTTGAATACCTGTAAACTGTGTCTTCAGTTTTATGATTTGTGTTTTTAACGAGTTCTGTACCGTGAATTTGTTTGTTAACCCATTGTTTCTGCTCGTCAGTTGTTTTCTTAGCCATTGTTACTCACCAGATTCGAATTCTATTTCATCCAAAAATTGTTTTATTCGATGTCGGCAGGCGCTACCCTCTTTTGCGTGGAATGTTAATTGTTTGAGAATATGCTGGAGCTTCTCAAACAGTTTGGCATTTTCATCCTGCATTATTCGATTCCCTCTAGCGGTATGCCATTTTCACAAGTAATTAAAAACAAATTTGCTGGACGACTAATGTCATATTGCTTTGCTAAATCCTGAGGTATTGAAAATATGATCGTTGATTTTTCACTGTTGTTGATTCTCCATGACTTTACGATTCTAAACTTCTGAATTTTTTCTTTCGTCATGTTATTAACAAGTGATACTGACATACTAGGGAACTAATTATTTAGAATCAACATGTGCTAGCGGAAACTTGTTATCAATTGCTGTCATTTCGGCTTTTAAGTATGTGTTTACATGACAAAATTATCAATCGTCGCTGTCAAGTTTCCTACTACTATAATTAAAATGGGAAATAAGGAAATCAAAATGATACCTAAAGATTATCATGGCGAAGTTGTGTAAACAATCAATATTAAAATATAACAAGAAAGGAAATCAAACAGGCATGCCTGTTGAGATGACAAAGTGAGCCAAATCACCGAGTCCCATCTTCAGCAGCCATGATAAGGAAATTACAATGGAGGAAATGTCAAACCTCAATAGTAAACCAAAGAAAGAATATCGTAGTTGGGAACTAGAAATACTACCCTATGTAAAAAGAGAGTTAGAGAAATTCGATAAAGAAGGGATTAAGCCTACTCTAAGGACAATATTTTACAGACTTGCTTCATCTAATGATAACAGTGTACGGAATACACAAAGCGATTATACAAGTTTAAGCAAACTTGCGACGAGATGTAGAAAGCGGAATATAATTTTAAGAAGAATGGTAAACCTTGAAGAACTAACCCGACGTGAACTCTTAGATATACATGTAGAGATATTGAAATCACACAAACTTTTGATACAGTACAGACCAATAAGACATGGATTAAGAGATGAAAATAAAATTATCGTTGATGAGAGCGGAAAAGAATATGTTTTAAGACTAGATTGGGACTTACCTGTTAATTGTTTTGCAGATGAAACAAGAGGAGCTTTCATTGACTTCAATGATGAATATAAGGCACCAGGACAACATATCAAAGAAAAATTAGATTTTCTAAGAGACCTTCCCAACCAATATAAAGACCTTATACCCAAATGGCATAAGCAGCCCTACTATGTTGAACTCTAGGCAGAAAAAAACGCCATGGTAGGAACCTTTAGGTCAATACTAAAGGGCTTGGATGTGAGGATTGTCTATAACCGAGGGTTTGATTCAGTATCAAACGCCTGGGACACGTATCAAAGAATCAAAAAAGCATGGGCCCAAAATAAGAAAGTCAAAATTCTATACTTTGGTGATTTAGATCCTTCCGGAGAGGCTATGGATGAAATTATAAATGAATTCATGAAAATTTGTTTTGATGTCGACTACTATAAGCAAAAAGGAGATTACAGTTTCAAAAGAGTTGGTGTACTCTATGAACATATACAAGAATTTAAACTTCCAAAGAATCCGGATCCGAAAGTACTTGACAAACTAAAGGAGGATCCCAGAAAAGACCAATTTAAGATTAACCATCGCCTAAACGATGATAACGACTTGTTTCAAATTGAAATGGACGCGCTAGCGGCAGCCAATCCAGCCGAGTTTAAAAAAATGGTAATTGATGAGATAAAGCCCTTCTATGATAAGGAGATTTACGAACGTCTTTTATCTTATCGTAGCCATTCCGACAACCAAATTTGTATACAAGTAGCCGAATTGGGTCAAGCATTCATGGACGAACTTAGTATTAATTTAATGTGGAAATGGCTAGAATCTTAAAGTCTATTTCTCTGTTTTAACACTTCATTCTTAAGCTTCTCAAAGTCCACTTTCAAAGATTCTATTTGTGATTTTTCTATTTGGATTTTCTGTTCTAATTTTAATTTTAATCTATTTTCTTCATTTATCGTAAGCAGATTTACTGCTTTCAGATATTCATTTAACATTTCTATTGCAGTAGGTTTGTAATAACAAGATGCTAATCCTATTTTATGACCCAATAGCATTTCTCTAATTTCCGGGGTCAATTTAGAGTCTACTAACTGCTTAGTATAGAATTTTCTAAAACCATGAAAGATAGGAATCTGTTTTCTTTTGAACGGGTTCTTATGGTCTATTTCTCTGAGTCCAGAGTTTGAAATGCAGTCTTCTAGTATCGCCCACAATGCTCTACCTTTGAAGGGTTTGCCCTTGACTTTAGTTTTTAAACTGAATTTTCTTACGAGTAAATAGGAATCCTGAGTAATTTTCTCGCCACGTCTTTCCCTGAATTCCAAGTAAGAATCTATCTCTCTTGCTGCTTCGGGTGTACAAAAAGTGAAATATTCTTCCCTATCTCCTCTGTAAACAGTAATTTTATACAAATCATGGTTTTCAATTCGTTCCAAATCACCTATTCTAATTGACTGCAATGCACCTATTCTAATACCAGTAGATGCTAAGACTAGAAAGGCAGTCTTCACTCGTTGGTCTGAATATTCTAGTATTTTTTGTATTTCTTCGTGCGTATAGCCTCTATCTTTTCCGTTTATCTCGTTGTCTGTTTTTTCAGATTTGATAAATTTCTTTAATTTCTTCCAGTTTAAAATAACATCATTCATTTCACAGGCATGCTTTATTGTGGCCATTATGACTACTTTATATTGACTAGATATTTTTTGAGAAACCAGATACCTTATGATAAGGTTCGATAATTCTTGTTGTGATAATTTTAACAAAGAATCCAGGTCTAAATTACAATATTTTAAGAATCGGGACATGCAATATTCATAATTTCTTCTGGTTGCGTTAGAATTAATGGAGTTTACAAAGTTAAAGTATGCGTCCTCTCTTACCAATACTAGCATACCATTAACTCATAGAACCTAGAATAAAGAAGTAATTATTTAACTAGTTTTATCTATAGTACTATCTTCCTTAAAGTAAATAAACTAAGACAAGATTTTAAGAATTAATTACGATGGATAATACAGATTTAAAGATGGTTGTGGAAACCCCTGAAGAAAGGAGAAGAAGATTCCTTATAGAATTTGAAAAACCTTTCAAATGCGAGAAGTGTAACCAACGTTTCAAGAAGAAGAAATATCTAAAAGAACACAAAATAGAAATTCATTCCTACTAATTTTCTTCTACTTATCGTAGGTCACTTGAAAGAATTTCCAATTCAACTTACACCTACGCCTATATTAGAAAATAATCAATTGGCCTAATTAGCAAGCACCACAAAAAGTAATTTATTAAGTCAACTAATATTCTACCTCAATATTGAAAATTTACACTAAAACGGGTGACAAAGGAGATACAGGATTAATTGATGGCTCAAGGATTTCCAAATCTGATTTAAGAATAATAGCATATGGAGAAGTTGATGAGGCTAATTCCCACATTGGATTGATAATTTCGAATATTGAAAAGAATTCGATTTTTGATGATGTAAAAAAAATACTCTTAGACGTTCAACAAGATTTATTCGTTCTAGGTGCAGAATTGGCAAATCCGAATGCTTTGAAAGATGATAATATGTTAGTTAAAAGAGAGATGATTTCTACTATCGAGAAGTATATTGATAATTTTGAATCTGAATTGGCGCCAATATCAAATTTCATTCTTCCAGGTGGATCCATTGAATCATCTTTATTACATATTTGTAGAACTGTCGTAAGACGCGCTGAAACATCTGCAGTAGCACTTGCTAAAGAACAAAAAATAAATCAGGAAATTCTTACCTATCTAAACAGAATATCAGATTTGTTTTTTGTTCTTGCAAGAGTAACTAATAAGCGACAAAAACGTAATGATATCCCCTGGAAGTTAAATTCAGATTCGAGTAGATTTAAATAAAAAACATACTAAAATTCTTACCGTTTAGAATTGGAACAGACGCGAAATGTATTACTGTTGATTTTCATCACAACAATCATGGCTTTAGTAACTAGTGCTTTATTATATTTTTTTGATCACTTATTTTCTAACCTTTTCCTTTCTGAATTTGAGTCTAAAATTCATAGTGTGATTCAAGTTACAATCCGACAAGACATGCAAGTATTACATCATATTAATATGAATTAGAATTCACTACATAATATGAAATTAGAAAAAAACCAGTTACTCAACCTTGTATCTTTTTTTAGGATTGTTTGTAATCTTAAAACAATAAAGCGATCTGGTTGGATTCACAAATCTAACATTACATCGCCTGAATCCGTAGCAGATCATTCCTACTCAATGTGCATGATGTCTATGATTTTGGCTGAAATAATGAATTTAGATTCAGGGTACGTTATGAAGATGGTCATTATTCACGATCTGGCTGAATCAATGGTGGGAGACCATATGCCTGATAACATATCTTCTGAAGAAAAACAATTACTAGAAGACAAGGCGATGAAAAAAATCATTTCGAAGCTACCCAACTCCCTCCGAAAAAATTATCTTCGTATTTGGAATGAATATAATAATAATATCACAGTCAATGCTAAGTTTGTTCATAATATGGACAAGCTGGAAATGGCGCTACAAGCAAAAGAATATGAGTTTGAAGGGTACCCAAAAGAAGTATTACAACCCTTCATAAAATCTGCTACTGATTATATTTCAAAAGAAAGATTTGACCTTGTGTTTGAAATTTTGCAAACTATAAATGATGATTCAAAGAGAATATGAATAAATGCAGTATTTTACGGCTCTAAAAATAGGAGAAAAACGAGTCAGAGCAGCTCAAGAAATTTTAAATAAATATACTGGAAATGTAGCCATGCCGGCTTTATCATTGAAGGACAACAAGAATAACAACTGGGAACCGGTTGGCGAAGAAAATTATTTCACTACAGTAAAGGGTGAAAACGGTTACTTGATTGCAATTTGTGATAAAAATGGAATTGCAAAATCTTTAGCTCAATGGTTTATTGAAGTTCGAAAAGATGAAATTATCAAGAATATAATTCAAAATGAAAATATTCCCGAATATATTGGCAAAGTGGTACTTCCAATTTAACACTTAAGTAGATTTGCTATTTATTGATCGTAATTGAAAAAAAAATATGAACAATCTATAGAGATCAAAGGCCATCTCATTGATTCAATGATTTTGACTAGAATATTTGACAAGATCATGGACTTAAAGGGAGACTTTAATGTTCTTGAATTTAATGTTGGAAAAAAGAAAGATGAATTGAGTTATGCAAGATTATTGATAACAGGAAAAAATAAAAAACATCTTAACCAATTATTAGAATCAGTTTTTATAGAAGGTGCACAACCAACTAAAATTGATAGAGTCATCCTAAAGTCTGCTCCAAGGAACATGGTAATGCCAAGAGATTTCTACAGTACAACTAACAATGCCACACAAATTTTTTTCAATAATAAATGGATTGATGTTGAGAATATGATGATGGATAAGTGTATTGTAGTTGATCTTAGGAACAGAAAGGCAGAATGTAGAAAAATTAGGGATATTCGTAGTGGAGATATGATAGTAACCGGTGAACAAGGAGTTAGAATATTACCTGAGGAACGCCCAAGGGAAGGTGTTGACATTTTTCAATTTATGAGTAGTACAAGTTCCAGTGAAAGGCCTACTCAACAGATTGCAAGAAAAATAGCAATGGATATTTACAGTACCAAGAATAATGATGGAAAAATAGTGGTCACTGCCGGGCCAGTAATTGTCCATTCTGGCGCCGCAGAATCACTAGCCAAGATGATTAGACTGGGGTATATAGATGGACTACTTACCGGTAATGCATTGGCTGTCCACGATATAGAAAATTCACTATTTGGTACTTCTTTGGGGATGAATGTAAAAGATGGAACATTAGCAATTCGTGGTCATAGAAATCACATGCAGGCAATAAACGAGATTTTTAGAGCAGGCTCCATAGAAGAGATGGTAGAGAAAAATATTCTAAAATCAGGAATCATGTATGAGTGTATAAAAAATAATGTACAATTCTCTCTTTGTGGATCGATTAGAGATGATGGACCTATTCCAGGAGTAATTACTGATATTATAGAAGCGCAAAATAGATACAGAGAAATTTTAGCAGACACAAAAATGGTTCTTATGCTCTCTACTATGTTACATTCAATTGCCGTAGGGAATATGATTCCTGCACGAGTAAAGGTCGTCGCAGTAGATATTAGTCAGGCTGTTGTAACAAAACTGCTAGATAGAGGAACGACACAAGCAATAGGAATTGTCAGCGACATTGGTGCATTTCTTCCAATGGTATTAGGTCAATTAGAACAAATATCCAAATAACGATAATAGCAATTAGATCATCCCGAAGAACAGAAATTAAATCCTCATCATTTTATGAAAGTGAAATGACCCTATGCATCAGGTATATTTAATTTATTATTTATTAGACGCATGGCAATTTTTGGATCTGCACGTCCATTAGTAAACTTCATTACTTTGCCTAGCAAGAAATTTATCGCTTCATGATTCCTTTTTGCATCTTCAACGGCAGATTTTTCTGTTTCAAAAACTGACTCGACTGCATCCATAAGGGTTTTTTCATCAGCTATCTTGAAAGAATTTGTATTATTCACAGCTTCCGAAGGTAAGATTCCGCTCTCGAAAATTTTGACTAAAATATCCTTTGCTGTAATTCTACTAATCTTATTTCCTTCAATCATTTTGATCAATTCAGCTATATGCTCCGGTTTCACCTTCATATTTCTCAAATAGTCAGTATTGTCACTATCATCTTCTATCATACTCTTAAAGTCAGTTATTAGAAAATTGGCTATCTCAACAGGCGAAAAATATACTTTCAAAGTAGATTCAAAAAAATCAGCCAATTTCTTATCGTTTATGAGAATATTAGATGTATGTTCTGACAGATTATATTTTAATACAAAACGATCGAATCTTTGGTTTGGTAGCTCAGGCATATGATCTTTTAAATTAGAAACAAAATTATCACCTAATACAATAATTGGAATATCAGGTTCTGGAAAATATCGATAATCATGTTCTTCCTCCTTACTCCTTGCCTTAAATGTAATTTTTTTCCTATCATCCCAGTGTCGCGTTTCAGATTCGATTTTGATATTGCGGTTATACAGGCTAGTTTGTCTAGTAATTTCATAGTTGATGGCTTTCTCAACTTCCTTAAAAGAGTTAATATTCTTAATTTCTACCTTGTTACCACCTTTCAGGGAAACATTCACATCACATCTTACGGATCCCTCCATTAAAGTATCGCATATACCAAGATGTTCTAGTGTTAACGATAATTTATTTAAAAATAGCCTAACTTCTTTTGGATTTGTAAAATCAGGTTCTGTGACTATTTCGATCAAAGCCACACCGGCCCTATTGTAGTCTATTAAAGCAGAGTTACTAACGTTCATGCCACCCTCAACATAAGCAATTCTCCCTGGGTCCTCCTCCAGTTGAATTCTACTAATTCTAATTTTTTTTGAATCATCCAGCTCGAATGAACCGTCTACTCCTATACTTGAAAAACCATAGACATTATACTGGGTTATCTGAAAGTTTTTTGGTAAATCAGGATAAAAATAATTTTTACGATAAAACATAATCTTGTCTGGAACTTTACACCCTAAAGCAATAGATGTCATTGTAGAATATTCTATTGCCTTTTTATTGATTATTGGCAAAGTACCCGGAAGTCCACAACATGTTTCACAAATGTTGGTATTGGGTCTAAGATCTCGATAGTTTCCACGACAGGAACAAAATAGTTTGCTTTTAAGCTCAGTTATTTGAGCGTGAATTTCTAATCCGATCATTACCAAACTCATACTAAACTTGGTCTCCTTTGAATATTGATAGTATTTTCAAGGGCATTTGATACATCGATTAGCTTTTGTTCTTCAAATGGCGCTGCCATTATCTGCAATCCTATAGGTAGCCCGTTACTAAATCCAATAGGCAATGTTATGGCAGGAATTCCTGCAAGATTGGCTAGAACTGTGTTTATATCAACAAGGTACATCTTAATTGGATCATCTATTTTTTCACCAAACTTAAATGGAAGTATCGGCATTGTTGGTCCGATCAACAGATCATATTTTTTGAATAACTTAAGTAATTCCAGCTTTAATAGTGAGCGAAGCCTCCTAGCCTTGAGATAGTATTTGCTATAATATCCTGAAGAGAGAACATATGATCCTATTAATATTCTTCTCTTAACCTCTTCTCCAAAGTTTTTTCTAACATTACTAAAATAAGTATCCCATTTATATTCTGCTATCGGAAGATCAAACCCATATCGAATATTATCATATCTCGCAAGATTACTACTCGCTTCAGCGCTTGCAAGGGTGTAATATGAAGGCAAAGCGTAATGCAAGTTTTTTATCGATATTTCATTGTATATGCATCCTATCTCTTTAAATTTTTCAGATGCAGAATATACTGTTTTTCTAACTTCAAGATCACTGCCATCAATCAATTCCTTTATTATCGCAATGTCAAATTTGTCTAATTTGTTATTAATAGTAATTGGGGATGATGACATACTTGTATTATCATGAATATCTTTTCCAGAAATTATGTTGAGTATCATGACTATATCCTTGACCGATCTGCAAATGGGACCAATTTGTTCCAGACTATTAGCATAGGAAATTAAACCGTATCTACTTATCCTACCATAAGTTGGTTTAAGTCCAACAACGGAACAGAAACTTGCAGGACATCTAATTGAACCTCCAGTATCTGAACCGAGAGAAACAGTACATTCTCCAGTCGCAACGGCAGCCCCACAACCACCTGATGATCCACCAGGAACATAATCCAAGTTCCAAGGATTATGTGTTGGATGATATCTACTGTACTCTGTAGTTGAACCCATACCAAATTCATCCAAGTTCAATTTCCCCAAAATTATCGCCCCATTATCCTTCAGATGCCGAATCACTGTCGCATCATAGGAAGGAAAATAATCTTCGAGTATTTTTGATGCGCATGTAGTTCTGATATCTTTTGTAGAAATGTTATCCTTTATTCCTACCGTTATTCCTCCTAACTGACCAATATCTTCTTTTTCTTTAAATTTTCTATCTATTAACTTTGCAGAAGTTAAAGCTCTTTCACTATCCAATGTGATAAAAGAACGTACCTTTGATTCCACATCTTCTATTCTATTAATGACAGAACTAACGTACTCTTCAGCAGTAAATAGCCCTTCTTTTATGCCTTGAACTACTTCATGTGCTTGTAGATCCTGTAGCTTCGGCATCTTATTTCATCTTAGGCCCTCTTAAGAAGCCATCTTTTGTCAGGTTTTTGTTTATTCGCTGTCCGCCAGACATTCTAATCACATCGTCTCTCAGCTCATCGAATTTCATTTCCTGTAGATCTAGAACAATCGAATCACCAGAAATAAGCTCTTCAAGAATATCAATATATTCAATTGTCTTGTCCAATTGTTCTGGAAATTTTTTAGCTTCATCTTCAGATAGTTTGATTTTAGATATCTGAGCAAGATACGCTAACTGATCTTTTGAAATCATAGTATTGTCATCTTTTCATAGATATATTATTTATTAAGGTGACAATCGATCTATGTCTCTGGGAAACAAAACAACATCCCTAATATTGTCAACGCTACACATACTCATCATTAACCTTTCAAGCCCTAACCCGAACCCTGCATGAGGCGGCATACCGTAATCAAAAACTTTCAAATGGAAATCAAAGGCATCAGTGTTTAATCCCTGTTTTTTCATTCTTTCAATCAACTCTTGTTTATCGTGGATTCTTGTGCTTCCTGATGATAATTCTAGATTTCTGTACATCAGATCAAAAGATTCACACTCTGTTCCCGTAGATTTTGGCTTTACGTAGAAGGGCTTTATTGAAGTGGGCCAATCAATTATAAAGTAAAAATTCTTCATATCATTATCATCTAGATTCCGTAACTTTTGTTGTGAAATGTCATCCCCCCAGTCGATTGATTCTCCCGCATTCTGCAACTTTTCTATTAGATCTGAATATCTATATCTTCGAAATGGAAATGATAGATCTGGTAGTTCTATTTTTAGGTATTTAAGATGCAACTTGTTCTTGTCTTTTACCTCATCCCACAAAAAATGAATCATTCTTTCTAAAATTTCCATTATATCATTATAATCAGCATATGCCTTCTCTATATCTATTGATGTGGCTTCTGACAGATGTCTATTTGTTCGTGACGGTTCTGCTCTAAAAATGGGTCCTATTTCAAAAACATTTTCAAATGCCATGGTCAGCTGCTCTTTATAAAGCTGAGGACTTTGAGTCAAAAATGCTTCTCTATCATAATAAAAAATAGGAAAGAGTGTAGCACCACCTTCGGTCGCCGTAGAAATTATTTTAGGCGTATTGACTTCGATAAAACCTTCCTTTCTAAGAAATTCCCTACATGAGTTCAATAGAGTATATCTTATACTAAAAATTGACTGAAGATAAGGTCTACGTAGATCTATTGCTCTTAGGTCTAGTCTGGTATCAATACCAACTCCTTTCCTACTTTGAATAACGATAGGAGACTTTTTATTAGCCAAAGAAAGAATTTTAAAATCAACTGGAATTATTTCAATACCATTTGGTGCTTTTGGCTCACTTCTAACTTTACCCTTTATCGCAATAGAAGCATGTTCACTAATTTTTGGTAATTCAGACGTGAGTGATGTTGGATATTCATTTTTCTTTAAGATAACTTGGATATTACCAAATCTGTCGTTTATTGTGAGAAATTTTATGTTACTATGCTCTCGTATCGAAGAGATCCATCCAACAATTATTACACCCTTTCCATTCATGGATGTATCAATATTTTTCGAATAATGCGTCCTTTTCCACGTTTGATCTGTTGAACTATCCAAATTGACGAACCTTGATAATTTGAACTTTAATGAAGGTTAATTTAACCTTTTAACACAGATATACTAATTAATGCTACAAATATGCCATTAGGTAATTTATCATAGAAACAGAAACAACGTGGTAACTAACTATATTATATTGATAGAGAATAATGTACTGACTGGAAATAGACTGAGGTAACGTAATGTTGTATACAACATACGAGGGATAATAGAATAAGCTAAGAAAACTCAAATAGGTAAAATTCCTTTTGGGGTAGGTCTTAATCGAAACTTACAAAAGCATTAATAACATTGTCAAATAATTTGTGTGAAATGGAAAAACAGTCACTATTATCGCTCTTTACTTCAAATCCGGATAAATATTACAGAGTCTCATTATTCGACGAAAAAGGATTCAAAAGACAAAATTGCAAGTTATGCGGAAATTTCTTTTGGTCTATAAATGATAAAGATTCTTGTCCTGAGCATGAAAACTACAGCTTTATAGGTGATCCGCCGACAACAAAAAGACTAGATTTTGTAGATACTTGGAAGGAATTGAGTAGTTTTTTCAGAAAAAATCATCACGAACTAATCCAAAGATATCCTGTGGTATGTCGTTGGAGAGAGGATCTTTATTTCACGATTGCTTCAATTGTAGACTTCCAGAGGGTAATGAATGGAAAAATCGTATTTGAAATCCCAAAAAACCCTCTTGTAGTTCCTCAAATGTGTCTTCGTTTTAATGATATCGAAAATGTTGGTCTTACTGGGAGACATTATACTAGTTTCTGCATGATAGGTCAAACCTGTAATGCAGATGCCCCTGGTGGATATTGGAAGGACAGGTGTATCGAACTAGATCATGCCTTCCTTAAAGATGTACTTGGTATTCAATCAGAAGAGATCACGTTCGTTGAAGATGTTTGGATGGGTGCCGGAGCTTTTGGTTATTCCTTGGAGTATTATGTTCGAGGATTGGAGCTAGGGAATGCCGTATTCACTGAATTTGAGGGGGACGAGCACAATTACCGTACCCTTGATAACAAGATAATAGATATGGGAGCAGGCCTAGAGCGTTTGTCCTGGATTACATTAGGTACCCCTACAAGTTACGATGCTACATTCGGACCGGTAATCAGAAAACTAGCTGACATTATTGGTATCGATATCGACTCGAAATCAGAATTTCTATCTCAATATTTCAGGATATTTTCTGAGAAATATTCAAACTATCAAAATGATGTAAGACTTTTAAAAACAAATATTGCAAAAGAACTGGGCATATCGTATGAAGTTCTAGAAAAAACTATCTTACCGTTTGAAACGCTATCAGTAATAGCTGATCACACAAGGACTTTATTGTTTGCAATTTCTGATGGTTCTTTGCCTTCGAATGTAGGAGGGGGCTATAATCTACGAATCATATTAAGAAGAACCCTAGCATTACTTGCACGTTTTGGTTGGAGTGTCAATTTAGAGGATATCATGGATTTACACATTGAGCAGCTAAAATCAATGTATCCTGAATTAAAGGAGCATAGGAATGATGTTAGAACAATAGTACAAATTGAATCTGGCAGGTATTCTTCATCTAAAGAACGTATGTATTCATTAGCCAAATCCATGTTAACAACCAAAAAAATGCCCAGTGTTAACGACCTAATAAGGATGTACGAATCCGATGGAATTACGCCTGATTTTTTGCTTGAAACTGGCGTAATAGAAAAAATACCACCGGATTTTTATTTGAAATTAGCAGAGCTGCATACCACCCACGAATCAAAACATGTTCCAGTTGTTGAAACTGTCACTGGACTGAAGCCAACAAGATTATTGTTTTATGAAGATGGATCCATTAGAGAATTTGATGCAAGAATTCTTAGAATACTTGGAGGCAAATACATGATTTTGGACCAAACCGCATTTTATCCCAGAGGAGGAGGACAAGAACCGGATTTTGGATATATCGAAGGGATTAAAATTACAGATGTAATAAAACAAAATGATATAGTTCTTCATAAAATAGATGTCCCATCTAAAGATTCATTTTCGGAGGATAAAATAGTGCATGGAATTGTAGATAATAAAAGGAGAGTAGCTATAACCAAAAATCATAGCGCAACACACATATTGAATTCTGCTGCGAGGAACAGTCTTGGATCATGGGTGTGGCAGAATTCTGCCTTTAAGGAAGAACACTACGCAAGATTGGACATTACTCATCATTCTGCTTTAACAAGAGAAGAAATCAGTAAAATAGAAAGAACCGCCAATGAAGTCGTTCAGAAAAATTTACCAATCATAATCAAAGTATTTGAAAGATCTGATGCTGAGGAGCGCTATACATTCAGGATTTATCAAGGAGGCGCAGTTCCATCAAACAATGTAAGGATAGTAAACATAGACGGATGGGATGTCGAAGCATGTGGTGGAACCCATGTAAATAAGACAGGAGAATTAGGTCTGATAAAAATTCTAAGAACTGAGAGAATTCAGGACGGCGTCGTAAGACTTGAGTTTGTTGCTGGAAATAATGCTTTGCAGTACGTCCAATCACAGGATTCTAGATTACTTCATATCGCCCAATCCCTTGGATCAAGCAAAGAGAAAGTAGTTGAATCATTTGATAAGATAACAGCGGACAATGAATTAATAAAAAGAAAATTTAGAATCCTTGTTAATAAATTTTCAGACAAGATGGCTGAAAGCGTTTCGCAGAAAGCGACTAAATCAAGATCAGGGTTGAAGATTTATGGTACTTATGATGATGAAATAGGCGATGATTACTATATTGCATTAGGAGAAAAAAGTATTGATAATGATCTCTTTTTGGTATACGTTGCACTTGTTCAGGATCAAGAAAGAATAAAAGTCATAGTTTTTGTTGGTGATGAAGCAAGAAAAATCGTTAAAGCGTCAACAATCGCCAAAGAAATTTCGTTGAAACTTGGAGGTACTGGTGGCGGAGGTACAGAGAAATTTGCTCAAGGTGGAGGAAAAGACAAGAGCAAGGTTCAAGAATGCTTGATCAATCTTGAGAATTTGTTGACTGGTGTTTTAGATTCAAGTGAAAAAAATGACTGAAAATTCGGTTGAAAAATCGCCCGATGTAGAACTCAATTGGGCAAGAGTTGGAGAAAAATGGAGAAAAAAGTGGTCTGAAAGTAGAATATTTGAATCTGAGCCGCAGTCACATAAGAAAAAGTATTTTCTCACTGTTGCGTATCCTTATCCAAATTCACCACAACATGTAGGACATGGGAGAACATATACTTTGGCTGATGTCCATGCAAGATACAAACGTATGAAAAGTTACAATGTATTATTTCCAATGGGCTTCCACTATACTGGAA
>WNGA01004076.1_pt1 | contig 21655 bp, 13 predicted proteins | sample 5400061 | NCBI WGS metagenome assembly WNGA01 (sample SAMN13153366, study PRJNA577476) | soil metagenome | isolation source: 100 cm soil or saprolite under grassland replicate 2 | place: USA:California | collected 2016-06-15
TGAGCCCCGCCTCCGCCAGCGCCAGGCGGGCCGCCCGCTCCAGCTCGTGCCCCTCGGGGGCCGCGCCCATGAAGCCCCGGGGGTCCGAGGTCAGGCCGTAGCCGCACAGCTCGGCCAGGATCCGCCCGCCCCGGCGCGCGGCGCTGCCGAAGCGCTCCAGCACCAGCGCTACGGCGCCCTCGCCCAGCACCATCCCGCCCGCCTCGGGGTGGTAGGGCCCAAACCCGTTCCCCGACAACACCCCCAACCGGTCAAACAGCTTGAAGTACAGGGCGCCGATCTCATCGGCGGCCACGACCACCAGGACATCGACGCTCGCGTTCTGCCGCAGGTACTCGAAGGCGTGGATCAGCGCCTGCAGGCCGCTCGTCGTCCCGTCCACCAGGGTCGAGTTCAGGCCCTTCAACCCGAAATACTGGGCGATCCGCCCGCCGATCGTGGACACCACCATGGCCGGGAAGTATCTAGCGCTCAGGTTTTCCAGCCCGTCGTCGCGCAGGCTCGCCATGAACTGCTCCTGCGTCTCGGCGGGACCGCGGGTGAGACCCAGCACGACGCCCTTTCGCTCCTCCTGGATCGCCACGCCGTCGAGACCGGCGTGCGTGAGCGCCAGCGACGCCGCCACGGCGGCGAATTGGCTCACCCGGTCCACGCGCCGCAGATCGAGCCGTGGCGCCAAGCGCCGAGGGCGGAAATCGCGCACCAGGCCCGCGCGCCGGCAGGCGAATCCCTCCGCATCGAAGCGGTCCAGTTGGCTGATGCCGCTCCGCCCCTCGCGCAGTCCCCCGAGGAAGGCCTCCACGCCGTGGCCGATGGGCGAGACGATGCCGATGCCGGTGATCCCCACCCCGTCCAGCATGCGCTCCGGACGGGGGCGCTCCGGATTCGCGCGGCCGCCCACCAGCACGGCATTCACGCCGCCGAACGCCGCAGAGTTGGAGAGGAAATACCGGACGCGAGCGGGGCGCGCCTGGTTGGGCACGTAATCGAGGTCGCACCCCAAGCGCGGCGTGCTGAAGTTCAGGGTCGGGGGGACGATCCCCTCGTTCTGGCAGAGTAGCGTCGTGATGAACTCCAGCACCCCTGCGGCCCCGAGGGTGTGGCCGAAGAACGATTTGGTGGAACTCACCGGGGGCGGGGGGGGCGCGGCGCCGCCGCCGTACAGGCCGCGGATGGCCAGGCTCTCGGCACAGTCGTTGTCCCGCGTTCCAGTGCCGTGGGCGTTGATGTAGTCCACGTCCCCGGTCTCGAGCCCCGTGTTGGTCAGGGCCTGCCGCATGGCGCGCTGCAAACCCTCGCCCGTCGGGTGAGGCGCGGTGATGTGGTGGCCATCGCCGCTCGCGCCGTAGCCGAACAGCTCCCCGTAGATCTTGGCCCCCCGGGCGAGGGCACGGTCCATCGGCTCCAGGACCACGAACCCCGCCCCTTCGCCGAAGGTCACGCCGATCTCCGCGCTGAAGGGCGCGCATGGCGCTTCGGCCATGGCGCCCAGCGCGTAGAAGCCGGCGTAGGTGTGGAGCGAGAACGCGTCAGCGCCGCCGGCGATCACGACCTCCAACTTCCTGGACTGCAGCAGGTCGTAGGCGTAGCCGAGTGCCGATCCGCTCGAGGCGCACGCCGTGGAGATGGTGGCGCGGGGACCGCGGAGTCCCAGGGTCTCGGCGACCGCGTCGGTCTGCGCGTACTGGGAGGTGCGGTAGAACACCTCCGCACGACGCCGCGAGCTCCACGGCATCTCGCCGTGTAGCGCCGTGTTGCGATCCCCCTGGCCCCCGGCGCAGACGCCGACCACCAGTCCGACCTTGCCGGCCGTCAGCTCCGTTTCTTCGATTGCCCCGTCCGCGAGCGCCTGCCTCGCGGCCAGGATGGCGAATTGTGCCGTGCGGTCGGTCCGGTCCACCTCCTCGGACGAGAAGTAGCGGAGCGGGTCGTAGTCTCTGATCTCGGCGGCGTGGCGGACCTTGAGGTTCTCCGTATTGAACGCCTCGATGGTCCCGATGCCGCCCACACCCCGCTTGATGCTTTCGAGCAGGGCCGTGGGGTTCGTGCCGATCGGCGTGAACACACCGATCCCCGTGATCGCGATCGGGATGCGGGGTGCTTTGACGGCTGTCATGGTTGCTACGTCGCGTCGAAGTAGCTGTGCTCTTGCGGACGGACCGTCAGGCTCCGGTTGAACACGAACGGAGCCGACACCGTGCGCGCCGCGTACGTCGCGTCTGCCGCCTTCACCTCGTAGTCGAGCCCGACGTAGGCGTACGCCTGGTCCAGGAGCGCCACCGCGATCGTCTTCCCGAGGGTGTACGAGAAGCCGCTGTTGGCCACCGCGCCGATCGTCGTGCCCTGGTACTGTACCGCGGCGCCGATCTCCGGCACCGCGGCACCTGAGTCGATGAGCAGCCCGATCAGCCGCCGGCGGACCATCCCGTCCACGACGGCCTCGCGGCCCCGGTAGTCCTCCTTTTCGGGGTCGACCATGATGCGCGTGTTCAGCTCGAGCACATTGCTCGCCTGCGCGCCCTCGCGCTCCATGTTGACGAAGCGGTTCTCGAGCTTGCAGAGGTCGACCGCCTCGGTGCCACAGGGCGCCAGGTCGAAGTCCTTGCCCTCCTCCAGCAGCCGCTGCCAGACCTGCGCCGCCCGCGCCGCATCCACGTGGATCCAGTAGCCGAACTCGCCCGTCTTCCCGGCGCGGTACACGGTCACCGGAACGTCCCCGACCTGCTGGTTGGGAATCACATCCAGGTAGCGCACGCCCAGCACGCGGGTGCCGAAGAACTCCTTGGCCAGCTCCCAGGCGAAGGGGCCATCCAACCCGATCAGCGCGGTGCTCTCGGTGAGGTCCACGATCTCCACCGAGCCGGCCACCCGCTCGCGCTCCGCGGTGATCACGGCCAGCACCGTCTCCGCATCGCGCCCCTCCGTCAGGAGCAGGTAACCGTCGCCCTGGTTCACGACGTACAACTCGCACAGCACCGAGCCGTCCTCGTTCAGCATGAATGAGGGAGCGATCTTGTTGATCGGGAGACGGATCGCATCAACCAGGGTCACCCGGTTCGCCAGGGCGAGCGCGCCGGGGCCCGTCAGGACGAACTTCCCGAAGTAGCTGTAATCCGTGATGCCGATTCCCGAGCGCAGCCGTCGGTGCTCTTCCTCGACCGAGCTGTAACGCGCCACAATGGCGCAGCCGTCACGCGACCCAAGGGTAGCCGCGTGCTCGTACAGCGCCGCGCTCGGGCTGGTCCGCTTGACGTCCGACATCGTACCCTCCTCCGGTTCGCTGATCGTTGGAGTAGACACAGCGCCTTACGCCGCGACGGGCTGCTGCGCCGGGATGAAGTCGGCCAGCGTGTTCACGGTCCGAAGAATGGCCATCGCATCCTCGGGGATCACGACCCCGAAGCGGGTCTGCATGCCGATGATGATCTCCATCGCGTCGATGGAGTCGAGACCGAGGCCGCCGCCGAAGAGGAACACGTCGTCGTCGATCCGCTCGGGCGCGACTTCCAGGTCCAGGCGCTCGACCAGCTCCTCCTTGATGGCGCTCAGAATCTTGCGGCGCTGCTCGATCTTGGCACGGAGCGCGTCATCCATACCGACCTCCTCTGGGCCTCGCGTTCGGTTGACGGGCGGAGCATAGCGATCGCTCCTCACCACGTAGTCACTAGAGTGTCACCTGCGGCAGGACGGCGGCGCGTTGCCCGGAGGTTGCGTGAATTGACAGGCCTTTCGCCTCCGACCAGCTTTGGGCAACGGCGGAGCGGTGTCGTCGTCAAAGGATTCGGATGCTGCGGCTGCAGACGTTCGGCGGGGTAATTCTGCGAGAAGACGGTGTGCCCCACGATGGCGCGGCCAGTCAACGCAGGCGCCTGGCGCTGCTCGTGTTGGTCGCGGCGGCCGGCCGGCGGCCGATCAGCCGCGACAAGCTGCTCGGGTATCTCTGGCCGGATGCGGACGCCGAACGTGCACGGCACGCGCTCACCCAGTCCTTGTACGCGCTGCAGCATGCGTTGCACACGGACGCGCTGTTCCTCGGTACGACGTCGCTCGAGCTAAACCCGGCGGTGATATCGAGCGACCTCGCGGATTTGGAGGACGCCGTCGCGCAGGGCGCGTACGAGCGCGCCGTCGGACTGTACGCGGGCCCGTTCTTGGACGGGTTCTACGTGGGAGGGGCGCCCGAATTCGAGCGCTGGGCGGAGGCCGAGCGCGCCCGCCTGGCGCGTGCCCATGCCACGGCGCTCCAATGCCTCGCCTCCGCAGCGACGGCTCAGCGTGATTACCAGGGCGCGACGAACTGGTGGCGCCGGCTGGCCGCCGCAGATCCGCTGAGCGCGCCCCACGCGATGGGGCTGATGCAGGCGCTGGCGGCGGTCGGTGATCGTGCCGGCGCGTTGCGAGTCGCCACCGTTCATGCGACGTTGCTGAAAGAAGAGCTCGACGCGCCGCCCGATCCCGCCGTGGCCGCGCTGGAGGCGCAGCTCCGGAGCGGGGGAACCTTGACGCTCGCGACCGCGAGTGGTGGCGCCGAGAGCGCCGCCGTGACCTCAGGAACGAGACCCCCACATCGGAGCGGGTTGCAGCGTGACCGCGAATGGGTCGAGCACACCTTCGGCGCACGCCTGCTTATCGAGGAGCCACCCAGGCTCGGCGGTGTGACAAGCACGTATGTGGCGTACGACCGCAGCCGGGGCATGGCCGTCGAGCTCAACCTGGTCGACCCGAGCCTCGTCTCGCTCGCCAACGAGGACGTCCTGGTCGAGGCACTCGAGCGGGCAGAGGCACTCGACGACCCGCACATCGTGCCGATGTACGAGCACGGTTGGGCCGACCGGGTCCTCTTCTACATTCTGGCGCGCCCGAACGGGCCGACGCTGCGCGAGCACCTCAAGCGCGAGCAGCAGCTGTCGATTGCCGAGGCGGTGGACATCGCAGACGGCATCGCCGCCGCGCTCGTGCATGCTCATGAACGATCGGTTCAGCACGGCGACCTCCGCCCCAAACACGTGCTGCGGGTCGGCGGGGGCGTCATGGTGAAGTCGTTCGGCATCGCTGCCGCGATCAGTGCGTCGACCAAGGAGCCTTCGTCCTTGACCCCGGTGCGGTTCGGGGTTCCGGCATATCTGAGCCCCGAGCAGCTGGCGGGCGAGAGCACGCCCGACGCGCGGGCTGACCTCTATGCGTTAGGCTGCATTCTGTACCAGATGCTCGCCGGCGAGGTGCCCTTCGCGAGCTCGAGCCAACACACCCTGATCGGTGGTAGGCTGACGCAGCCGCCGCCATCCGTTCGCAGTGTCCGCGAGAGCGTGCCGCCGGAGCTGGACGCCCTCCTGCGAAAATGCTTGGCTCGGCTCCCGTCCGACCGGTTTCGTACCGCCGCCGCCCTCCGCGACCTCCTGGCCGGGATTCGGTCCGCGCTGTAACGGCTCGCGGCTCACTGAAGGATCACGAGCCGGCAGGAAGGCCCTTCCACCACCACCGCGCACATGAAGCCCGGCGCGGGCGCGGCCTCGTGCATTGCCCAGCGGACTGCTGCCTCCCGGCTTCCGCCGACGGCGAGTAACCCAGCGGGGCGCCGCGGATCGAGGACGACTTCCACCTCGCGGAGCGGTCGGGTGATACCCTCCCCCGTTGCCTTCAAATACGCCTCCTTGCACGTCCAGACGCGCAGGAGCGCCGCGTCCCTCACCTCCGGAGCGAGAGCGCGGTAGACGTCCAGCTCCCCGGGAGACAGCACGCGCTCGACGATCCGCGTGGGATCCCTGAACGGACGTACCCGCTCGACATCCACTCCGACTTCCCGCCCCCGGGCGACGGCGCAAACCGCGCACCCCTTGGAGTGGGACAAGTTGAATCGGACATCGGCCCCAGCGGAGTTGCTCCCCAGCGTCGGCTTGCCCGTCGGCCCGCGGGCGAGCCGGATCGCTTCCGGCCCGATGCCCAGATAGGCGGCCAGGACGGTCCGGAGAAAGGCGCGCGCGGCGATGTAACGCGCCCGATGCTTGGGGAACAGGTACGCCCTGGCCGTCGCCTGCTCCTCCGGAGAGAGCAGCGCACACCCGCGGTCTACCAGATGGGGCCAGGCGTCGAGCGCCGCTACCCGGAGGTGCACCTCGTCTTCCGGCAGTAGGACCGGTTCTTCCGGAAGGCTCACTCGCGCCTCAGCGGAGCGCGCGCGCCCTGCCCGTCGCCTGGGCCAGCCGGATCCGGCCGATCGCCGCGAGGTACTGCGTCGCGATGACCACGTCCTCGGCGGCCACGAGCGTTCGCTGCGCGCCGACTACGTCTCTGTTGTCGCTCGTGCCTTCGCGAAACCGCGCCTGCGCCTGACCCAGCTCGCTCAGGGCGAGGCGCACCCGTGCCGCCGCCACGCGCCGCCGCTCGCGCGCCGAGGCGAGGTCGAGCAGCGCCGCTCGAACGTCGGCCTCCACCCGCGCGCGCAGGTCTCGCCCGCGCATCCGCGCCTGCTCCGCCAAGGTGCGCTGTTCGGCGATGCGTCCCTCGCGTCCAAGCCCGTCCAGGATCGAGATCGACACCTGGACGCCGACCTGGCGGGTCGGGATCATGTTGCCCGTGTACGTCCCGTTCCAGCCGAAGTCGCCGAACGCGTACACCTGGGGCAAACGCTCCGCCCAAACCGCCCCCTCGGCCGCCTGCGCGGCCTCGAGGCGGGCGCGCTCGATGCGGAGCTCCGGCGTCGATGCCAGCGCTCGCCGGATGCCGGCCTCCGCATCCATCAGCGTGTCCGGGCCGGCCACGGCGTCGAGCCCGTCCGACAGTTGAAAACGGGTGGCCGGGTCCAGCCCCAAGACGTGGGCCAGCTCGACGTCGGCCCTGGCGACCGCATTCGCGGCGACCAGGCTATCGCCTTCCGCAGCGAGCTGCTGGGTCTCGGCACGCGTCACATCGAGCGGAGTGGCGGTCCCCGTCCGGGCGCGCTCCCGGGCCAGGCGAACCAGCTCGCGCGCGAGTTTCAAGTCCTCCCCACGGACGGCCAGCATGCTCCGAGCCCGCACCGCATCCACGTAGGCGGGCGCCGCCCGCGCCGCCGCGGCCTCCGCGACCGCGTCCCGCTCGGCCTCGCTCGCCTCGACCTGTAAGCGCGCCGCGCGCACGGCCGTCCACGCCGCCGGCGCGAAGAGGGTCTGCGAAATGCGCACCCGGGTATCCCACAGATCGAAAGGTCCGACCCGGTCTCTGAGGAGCGGGGAGCCAGGGAAGCTCGGAAATTGCAGCCCCAGAGATGCCCGGTTGTACACGCGGTTCATCCACGCCGCTCCCGCGTCGACCCTGGGGAGGAGCGTGGCCCGTGCCTGCCGGACGTGCGCCTCGGACTCCTCTACCCGCAGGCCGGCGACCTGCACCCCGGGCGCTTGTGCGGCGGCCCGGCTCACTGCCTCCGCGAGCGAGAGGCGCAACGTCTCCTGTGCCGCCGCCGTGCCGGCACACGCCAGCACAGCGGGGAGCGCGAGGATAGATCGCAGCTGTCGCATCAATGGCTCCCTTCGATCTCCACCTCGACGCGCTGCCCGAGCTTGAGCGGCACCGGCTCTTCCAGGGCCACCTTAACGATGAGCACCCGGGTGTCCGACGGCCGACCGGGATCCTGCGGCTTGAGCCGGCGGCTGGTGACCGCGGCGGGGATCTCCTCCACTCGGCCTCGCCACGTCTGCTGGTAGCCCTCGGCGGAGATGATCACGGGGGCGCGCACCTGGAGGCGGGCGACATCGAACTCATCCACCTCCGCCTCTACGCGGGTCCGGTCCAGATCCGCGATCGCGAGCAGAGGCGCCCCCGGGGAGACCGTCTCGCCCGGCTGCACCTGGCGGGTGATCACCTGTCCACTGAGCGGGGACGTGATCCGCATCTTGGCCAGGTGGGCGGCCAGGCGCTCCACCGTCGCGCGGGCGGCGTCCCGTCGGGCGCGGGCGGCGTCGCGCTCCTTCATCATCCGGTCGAGGCTCTGGTCGGAGATGACCTGCGCGGTGGCCAGACGCGAATTCCGCTCCACATCCGACTCCGCCAATTGCAGCGCGGCCTCGGCCGCGGCCACCTGCGCGCGCGCCTCGGCGAGGGCGGCCCGCTCCTCCTGGCAGTCCAGCTCGAGCAGCAACTCACCCCTGCGCACCCCCGTGCCCTCTTCCACCGGTAGCTGCGCGATTCGTCCGCCGACTTCGGCGCTGATGGTCGCCGATCCGCCGGGGTACGTGGCCAGCCGCCCCTCGGCCCGGATGGATCCCGCCTCCGGCGCCGCCCCCGCCAGCGTGCCCGTTTCTGCCGGTTCGGCCTTCAGCGCGGCGCTTCCCATCCATGCCAAGACGGCCGTCAGCAGGAGGCCCAGTGTGATCAAACCAATGCGTCGCATGAGTACCTCGAATCGCGCGTATGGAGCGCATCAGCCGCTGTGAGGGAAACATCCGGAATGAGACGGCCGTCCCGGATCTGGATCACCCGGTCACAGATCGTGCGCACCTGCGGGTCGTGGGTGACGATGAGCAGCGCCTGGTTCTCCTGCTTGACCAGGCGGCGAAACAGGTCGAGGATCTGCCCGCCCGCGTGCGAGTCCAGATTGGCCGTGGGCTCGTCCGCCAGCAGCACGGGCGGCCGGGCGGCCAGCGCCCGGGCCACCGCCACGCGCTGCATCTGTCCCCCGGAGAGGTCCCGCGGGAGAAAGTCCTTGCGATCCGCCAGGCCCACGGCCGTGAGCACACCCTCCGCCTCGCGGCGCGCGGCGGGGCCTCCCATCCCCTTGATGTTCAAGGCGTATTCCACGTTCTCCAGAGCGGTCAGGGACGGGAACAGGTTGAACTGCTGGAAGACGAACCCGATGGCCCGCCGCCTCACGGCTGCGAGCTCCCGGGGGCCGCACGAGTCCACGCGGGTGCCGTCCACCACCACCTTGCCGGCGCTGGGCGAAAGGATGCAGCCGAGGACGGAGAGCAGCGTCGTCTTTCCGGAACCAGACGGACCCTCCAGGGCGACGATCTCGCCCCGCGCCAGGGTCAGCGAGACGCCGGCGAGCACTCGCACCGGCTCGGCCCGCCCGTTCTCGAAAACCTTCGTGACGTCGTACGCCTGAAGGACGTTCCTGTCGTCGCGGCTCATGTGCGGAAGGCGAGTGCGGGGTCGATGCTGGCGACCTTGCTGAAGGAGACCATCGAGGCAGCGACGCACAGCACCACCGTCCCGACGGCGACGATCCCGACCATGGTCGGCGGGATGATCAACCGCAGCCCGGCCTGTTCCGTGAACGGCGCGGCCAGAAAGGCCGGCACGACGCCCAGGATGAACCCGACCACGGCAGCGATCGACGCCTGCTTGACGAGGATCCGGTAGATGTCCGCGTTGGAGCCGCCGATGGCCTTCACCGTCCCGAACTCCTTGGTGTGTTCCATGGTGGAGGTATAGAGCGTCTGCGCCACGACCACGATCCCGACCGAACAGCCCAGGAACACCGTGAGGAAGATGCTCATCCCCAGGCCGGTGCTCTTCACCCAATAGCGGCGGGAGATCCGTGCCCACTCGTCGCGCGTGTGGACGTTGTTGAAGGGGAGCCGGTGGCGGATTTCCTGACGCACCGCCTCCGGGTCGGCGCCGGACGCCAGCTTCACCACGATGTAGGTGGTCCGTCCCGCGAGCCAGGTTGGCACAAGCCGCTGGGCGAGCCGGAAATCCATGAACGCGAGTGGGTTGGTGGTGAAGGAGCGCGCTCCCGCGGTCCGGCCGATGATCTGGAGACGCGTCCCGTTCACTTCACGGTACTCCCCCACCCGGAACGCCCCCATGCGCTTGACCGCGGATTGGTCCAGCATGAAGTAGTCGCCCCGGCGCAGGTCGCTCACGTCTCCCTCCAGCACCCGCCACGGGATGTTCCAGCGACGGAAGTCCTCCAGCGCGTAGACCACCACGCTCTCCGACGCCCCGGTGGGGAGCGCGACCTGCATGAAGAAGACGATCAGGTTGTCCGCGCGTGCCACGCCCGGAATGGACCGGACACGGTCGACGTAGTCCTCCGAAAACGGGCGAGAGAAATCGACGTTGGGCGTATTGGGGGGCGTGATCCACAGCTCGGCGTCGGTGTTCTCGATGCTCACCGATGCGTTGCTCAGCAGGCCCAGGAAGAGACCGACCTGCACGAACACCAGGGTGACCGCGAAGGCCACGCCCGCGACCGTGATCGCGAAACGCGGTTTGTCGTGGACCAGACTGCGAAGGGCGAGATCGACCATGGCGCCCCGCTCAAGGGTGCGCGCTGAGGATAGCGATCGCTTCTCATCTCGCACTCACCAGATCGTCACCTGGCGCCGCGCGGCAGCGCGCCTCGGCGCGGCGCTGCGTGCAACCGCTGTCACTGTCAGGTGAGGACCCGGTGACCCCGTGGTGAGCGGCGCGGGTTACCATCCCCCGAGAATGGACATCCTCGGATGGCCCGGGCCGCGGAGGCGGGACCCGTCCCACAGTGGGCGCCTGCCCGCGACACCGCGTATCCCTAAGCGCACCGCACTGGTGCTCGGCGGCGGCGGACTCAAAGGGTTCGCGCACATCGGTGTGCTGCGCGCCCTCGACGAGCGTGGGGTGAAGCCCACGCTCTACGCCGGCACCAGCGTCGGGGCACTCATTGCCTCGGCACGCGTCGCGGGGATGAGTCCGCGCGAGATGGCCGAGCGGGCTGGGAAGCTCCGGAAACAGGACCTCTTCCGCGTCAATCACATGGGCATGGTGCTGAAGCGGATGCGATGCCCGTCGCTCTACTCCGAGCGGCCGCTCCGCACGCTGTGCGAGGAGATCGCGCCCGCCGGCACGTTCAGCGACCTGAGGACCCCGCTCCTCGTGAGCACCGTGGAGGTGGCGCGCGGACGGCAAGTCGTGTGGGGTCTTCCCGGACTGCGCGACGTGAAGGTCGCCGACGCCGTGTACGCGTCGTGCGCGTTCCCAGGGTTGTTCCCGCCGGGCCGCGTGGGGGGGGTGGCCTGCGTCGATGGAGCGACGATGGACAACTTGCCTGCGGTCGTCGCGTCGCACGAGGCGGACGCCGTCATCGCCGTGGATCTCGGACACGCCAACTCCGCCCCTACCACGGACGGGATGCCTCAGGGGTTCGCTGCGATTTACGCCCGCGCCGCACAGGTGATGATGCACACGCTCCAAACGAAACAGCTGGCCGACTGGGCCGGTCCCCCCCTGCTCTTGATTCGCCCGGCGGTGTGGCGTCACGAGTCGCTCAGCTTCCCCGACGTCGCTGAGCTGGTGACTGCGGGGTACAGGGCGGCGAGCGCGGCGCTCGACGAGATCGGCGATGCACTGCTCGGGCCAGGCGGCGTATACCCACAGCGCCTCGTCCAGGTGACCGTGAATCGCGATAAGTGCGTCGGGTGCACCGCCTGTGTAGCGCACGCGCCCAGGTTCTTGGCGATGGACAGGTCCGGCAAAGCATACGTGAAGGCCTCCCCGATCGCGTGGTCGCACGTCGACGAGGAGATCATCCACCAGTGTCCCACGCGGGCGATCAGCGTGCGGCCCCTGCGGCGGCGCACGTCCGGCGCCTACGCTCGTCTGCGTAGCGACGCCGCTTGCGATGCAGGGCGAGCGTTCCCAACCCCTCGAAGCGCGATCTGCGCGCCCGCTGCCGACTGGCGCGCTCGCGCGAGTCTCGATCCTCTCTGACAAGCCGGCGCTCCTTCGAGCTCGACACATGTCGAGCCGAAGGCGACGTGCGAGGACGTCCGCGGGCTGAACACGCACGATAGGTATAATCCGCAGCGATCCGCGGTGCTACATTCTTCCGGAGTGGTATGACTATGCATAACAGCACCAAATGGCTTGTAGGACTCCTGGTCGTGGTGGGACTCGCCGGCCTCGTCGCTGTTCCCATCGGATCGGGCCACCCCGTGCCGCTCTTTCTTCCGTATGCCTGGCATAAGTGGCTGCACGTTTTGGGAGCCGTCCTTTTCCTGGGAAACATCATCGTGACCGGGTTTTGGATGCTTCTGGCCGAGAGGAACGGAAACGAGCCGTCGATTCGGTTCGCCGCGATCGGGGTGAACTGGGCGGACGTGTTCTTCACCGCACCCGGTGTGATTCTCCTGCTTGGAAACGGGCTTTTGCTCTCACAACAATGGGGCGGTCTCTATCACTTGGCGTGGATCAAGATTGGGCTCCTCCTCTTCACGCTCTCGGGCGTGGTATGGGTCGCGGCACTGATCCCAATCCAAAACCGCCTCGCTCGTTGGGCCGAAACGCCCGATGCACTTCCTGTCGCTTTCTTCAGGGCCTTGCACTGGTGGTACTTCTGGGGACTCGTGGCAACGCTGCTCCCGTTGGGTTCAATGATTCTGATGGTGGTCAAGCCGGGCTGATTTGGAGCATTCCGAGACCAGATAGCGAGATCATTCATGAGAACGGCGAGGCCCCGACCATGAGCGTACGCGTCGAGCGGAAGGGACCGGTGTGGACCATGATTCTTGACCGGCCTGCCGTTCGTAATGCGATCGACGCGCCCACGGCGGTCGCCCTCGCGGAGGCCTTCCGGGCCTTCGACCAATCACCGGACGCATCCGTTGCCGTCTTGTGCGGCAGTCAGGGTACCTTTTCCTCGGGCGCTGACCTCAAGGCCATCGCATCCGGAACGCCCAACCGAGTCGCCGCGGAGGGCGACGCGCCGCTGGGCCCGACGCGGATGCTGCTGACGAAACCCGTGATCGCCGCGATCTCCGGACACGCCGTGGGCGGCGGTCTGGAGTTGGCGTTGTGGTGTGACCTGCGGGTCATGGAAGAGAATGCCGTGCTCGGTTTCTTCAACCGCCGCTGGGGCGTTCCCCTCATCGACGGGGGAACAGTCCGTCTCCCGCGCCTCATCGGCCTCAGCCACGCGCTCGACTTGATCCTCACGGGAAGGCCCGTCGACGCTGCCGAGGCCTTGCGCCTCGGGCTGGTGAACCGCGTCGCCCCGGTCGGCCGGGCGCGGGAAGCGGCGGAGTTCCTGGCCGCCGAGCTGGCGGCGCTGCCGCAGGTCAGCCTCCGGGGCGACCGCCTGTCGGCGTACGAACAGTCTGCCCTATCCCTCGAGCAGGCACTCGCGAACGAGCTTCGGCGGGGCCGCCCGGCCGCTCTCGAGGCCGTCGAGGGCGCCGCGCGTTTCGGCGGCGAGACCTCTCGACCGACCAAGCGAGGGACCCGGCCGCAACGGTGAGGTGTCCCTACCGTGATCCTGATCGGCCGAGCCGCCGCAGCCAGCGGTAATGGGCCGCCACGGCCGCCGAGAACGTGCGCAGGACCCGATAGCGCACACCGTACTGCCGACAGACGGCTTCGACGATCGGGGCCAGCGCGGGGTAATGCACGTGGCTGACCCTGGGAAACAGGTGATGCTCGATCTGGAAATTGAGCGCGCCCAAGTACCAGGTGACCAAGCGGTTGTCCCGAGCGAAGTCCACGGTGCTCTCGACCTGATGGGCGGCCCAGTCCCGGTCGAGGCGGCCCGCATGCCCAGCGGTGAACGTGGCTCCTTCCACGCAGTGGGCGGTCTGGAAGACTACGCCCAGCACGAGCCCGAGGACGAACGCCGTGCCGCCATAGAAGATCCCCACCACCCACAGCGGGCGAACGAGTGCGGGGACGCAGAACCACAGCGTCACGAAGGCCGCCTTCCCGGCAACGAACACCACCACCTCTCTCCCGCGCGGCCGTGGAATCGGGTGGGAACCGATGCGCCCTCGGAACATCTCCCGGAAGTCATCGACCAGCTGCCACTTGAACGCGACGCACCCGTATAGGATCCACATATAGACGTGCTGGAACCGATGCGCGAATCGGCGACGCTGCGCCGGAGCGAGCCGCGCGAGCGGCCCGACGTCCAGGTCCTCGTCCATTCCTACGACATTCGGATACCCATGATGAAAGACGTTGTGTTTCCAGTGCCACAGGTACGAGCTGCCACCGAGCAGGTCGAGCCCAAACGCCATGATCCGGTTTGATCTCGTGGAGCCGGAGTAGCTTCCGTGTGCCCCATCGTGCTGGATGTTGAACCCGACCGCGGCCGCGGATAGGGCGAAGGAGACCGCCGCGAGCATCCCCTGCCACCACGTCGCCGCCCCGAACACCAAGGCGACGTAGGAGCCTGCCGCCCACACCGCGATGACGGCGGTCTTGGCATACATCGCTCGCAGACCCCGCACTGGAAGACCCGTGGCTCTGAAATACGCGGTCACCCGACGGCGGAGTTCGCCGTGGAACGACGAGCGGCGGGCGTACCTGACCCGCACGCCGTCCCCCTCAAGCGGCGTCGGAATGCTCGAAGACGATGCGCTCATGATCCATTATCTGGCGCTCGAAGCAGCGCTGGTGATAGTGGCCGCGCACGAGTTCCACGCGGTAGCGGAGATCTCGGTCCATGAGCAGCCAGGGAGCGAGTCGCACGACGGCGAGCACTTTCCTCCAGGTGAAGCGACGTAGCCGACTGCCCCACTCCTGCATCGTGCGCACGTAATCCTGGCGGCCATTGCTGTGGAGCACCAGGCAGAAGTAGGGCGCGGCGCTTCGCTCGAGCTGCCGTAGGCTAGTCGGAAGCCACGAGCCGGGATAGAACCGGCGCAACACCGCCAGCCGGTAGTCGTCGGAATCCGGTGGGGCGCTCAGGGTGATCGCGGTGGGATCCGGGACGATGGCCCCCCAAAGCATCGTCTGGACAAACAGCCGCGCGTGCGCGCGCAGCAAGTGGTGGCAGAGCGCGAAGAACCGGTGGTAGATCTGTTCCTGCAGGCCTGCCTGGTACGCTCCCTCGGAGCAGAAGTGCTCCAGCGCCCCGACGCAGACCACCGCGTCAAAGCCTCCGAGCGCCGCGGGTTCAACCTCGTTCCAGTCCATGAGCCGCACATCGAGCCCGACCCGCCGACAGTGCTCCGCCTGGCGGGTCGAGAGCGTCAGCCCCACCCCGACGCCGCCGCGCTCGCGCACGGCCAGCAGGAATCCGCCCCATCCGCACCCGACGTCGAGGACGCGGCCACCCGGTCGAAACTGGATCTGGTCGAGGATGTACGCGTGTTTGTCGGCCTGCGCCTGTTCGAGAGACTTCTGATAGTGCCCGCCGTAGAGCGCGCACGTGATGTCGGCATGGTCCCCCATGCTGAGTCGCCAGATCCGATCCATGTAGTTATAGGTGCTCTCGATATCCGCACGCGTCGCCATCCCGGCAATTCTGGGCGCCGATGCTCGAGTCGGCAAGTAACTCGGGCGGTGGAGTACCGCCTCGACCGGCAGGGGGATAACTTGGAGGGGTGCCGCGTCACCATGGGCGCCAGTAGCTCAGCTGGATAGAGCGTCGGCCTCCGGAGCCGAAGGTCGTGGGTTCGAATCCCGCCTGGCGCACTCAGTTACACGGATAGCGTCGAGCTGCTCCAGCCGCCTGGCGGCTAACACCTCTGCGGCATTGGGGTCGGCGGTGGCAAGCGTCTCACCGGGCACTACCAGTGCATCTTGTCCGCCGCCGTGGTCAGCGTGGTCTCGGAAGTCGCCGCATGCCCGGCGAAATCGCCATCGAGTAGATTCTGTTATGCCCACCGCTGAAGATACGATGCTCCTTTCCGGGTCCCCGAAAAACTCGCGTCAATTCTCCAAATGCATGGAGTGTCAACGGTACGCCGCAGCTCGGGCCGTCCGGCGCTGAAGCTGGCTTCCGGCTCCCCAATAGCAACTGACAGGTGCGGGGAGCGGTCGGTTCCCGCGCCTAAGACGACGCGGACTCCACCGGGACGACACCGAAACCGACTGGCAGGCAGAGAACAGCGTGCTCGGATGAGCTGGATGGAGTCCAGGAAGCCCGCGACATCCGGAGAGACGAAACCACGCGATGAGAACGCCGCGCCGTGAAGCTTGCCGTGGTACCATGGGCAGGTCGCCTTGGCTGACGCCCTGAGGTCGCTGCTTCGCCTCTTCGGGGGCGGCCGCCGCCTGGAAGCCGAGAAGCCCCTCCGCGCCGAGCTCCTCAGCATCGAGCGCCTGGAGGAACGGGCCAGGGCCCTCGCCGCCAGCTTCACGCTGGCCCGGGATCCGCGCCGCAAGGCCCGCCCGTTCTTCTCGCGCCTGGAGGACAATGCCCGCGTGTTGCGCAAGGCCTATCGCGTCCTGGCCGACGACGTCCACGGCGGCGAGTTCGTCCCCCCGGCGGCGGAATGGCTCCTCGACAACTTTCACCTCATCGAGGCCGAGATCCGGGGCATCCGGCACGACCTTCCGCGGCAGTACTACTTGGACCTGCCCAAGCTGGCCTCGCGGGAGATGGCCGGCATCGCGCGGGTCTACGCCATGGCCCTGGAGCTGATCCGCCACACCGACGGCCGCCTGGATCGACAACAGCTCGTGCGCTTCATGGCCGCCTACCAGACTGTGGCTCCCCTCACCATCGGCGAGCTGTGGGCTTGGCCCAGCATGGTCAAGCTCGCCCTCATCGAGAACCTGAGGCGGCTGGCGGACGAAGCGCTCCAGGGCCGGGACGCGCGTCTCACGGCCGACGGCTATCTGGCCCAGACCGGCGGCGCCGAGGATGCGGCGCCCCTGCCGTCCCTGCCCGAGGTCCTGGACACGGCCTACGTCGTGCGGCTCCTGCAGCGGATGCGCGAGTATGGGCCCCTTGTCTCTCCCGTGCGCGCGGCCGTCGAGGAACGCCTCGCCGCCCAGGGAATGACAGCGGAGGATTCGATCCGGACGGAGCACCAACGCCAGGCCGCGGGGCAGGTCTCCGTGGCCAACGCCATCACCAGCCTGCGGCTGTGCTCCACTCTGGACTGGATGCGGTATTTCGAGAACGTCAGCTTGACCGAACAGGTCTTGCAACGCGACCCGGCCGGCGTCTACGGGAGCATGGACTTCCTCAGCCGGGACCGCTACCGGCAGGCGGTGGAGGAACTGGCCGAGGCCACCGGCGAGGCCCAGCTCCGTGTGGCCCTTCGCACCGTGGAGAGCGCCCGCCAGGCCGCCGAACTGAACTCGGCCCACGACCGCGCTGCCCACGTGGGCTACCACCTGATCGGGAAGGGCCGACGCGACCTCGAAACCGACGTGGCCTACCGTCCGCGCCTCGCGAACCGCGCACGGCGCTTCATGTTCACCCATGCCACCAGTTTCTACCTTGGGTCGATCGGACTCGTCACCGCCGCCCTGCTGGCCCTGGCCGTCGCGTACGTCCAGGCCGAGGGCGGCGCCCCGTGGGCGCAGGCCTGGACCGCAGCGCTCCTCCTCCTGCCGGCCAGCGAGTTCGCCATCGCCCTCGTCCAGCGCCTGGCCGCGCACCTCGTACCGCCACGGCGCCTCCCCCGCCTCGACTTCCAGGCCGGGGTCCCCGAGGACGCGCGGACCATGGTTGTCGTCCCCACGCTGCTCACGAGCGTGGCCGGGGTGGTCGAGCTGCTGGAGCATGTGGAGGTCCTGGCCCTGGGGAACGTCGACCCGCGCATACACTTCGCCATCCTCGGCGATTTCGCCGACGCCCCCACGGCCGAGATGCCGGCAGACGACGAGATCCTGGACGCCGCCCGCGCTGGCGTCGTCGACTTGAACGCCCGCCTCGGCCAGGGGCGCACCGACCGGTTCCACCTGTTCCATCGTGCGCGTCAGTGGAACCCCGGCGAGGGCTCGTGGATCGGCTGGGAGCGCAAGCGCGGGAAGCTCGAAGAGTTCAACCGCCTGCTGCGGGGGGCTAAGGACACGAGCTTCCGCCTCCACGTGGGCGACCCGGAGGTGTTGCCCAGCGTCCGCTACTGCCTCACCCTGGACAGCGACACCCGGCTTCCCCTGCACGCGGCCCGGAAGCTCATCGGCATCATCGCCCACCCCCTGAACCGTCCCTCCTTCGATCCTCGCCTGCGCCGCGTCACCGAGGGCTACGGGATCCTGCAGCCCCGGGTCAGCGTGACGATGGCGAGCGCCGCCGGGTCGCTGTTCGCCCGCGTGTACGCCGGGCATACGGGCGTCGATCCTTACACCACCGCCGTCTCGGACACCTACCAGGACCTGTTCAAGGAGGGGATCTTCACGGGCAAGGGCCTCTATGACGTAGACGCCTTCATGGCCGCCCTAGAAGGCCGGATCCCCGAGAACGCCCTCCTGTCCCACGACCTCTTCGAGGGCCTGCACGCCCGGGCCGCCTTGGTGACGGACGTGGAGGTGGTCGACGATTACCCCGCGAGCGTGCTCGCTCATGCCCGGCGCCAGCACCGGTGGACGCGCGGCGACTGGCAGATCCTCTTCTGGCTGTTCCCCTTGGTCCCGACCCGCGAGGGCCTGGAGCGCAACCGCCTCCCCGTCATTTCCCGCTGGAAGATCTTCGACAACCTAAGGCGCACGCTGGTGGCCCCTGCCACCGTCGTCTTGCTCGCTCTGGCCTGGCTGGTGCTGCCGGGAGACCCCTTGGCCTGGACCCTCGGCGTTCTCGCTGCGATCGCGTTCCCACTATACCCGCTGGCCGTCCAGGTCGGTGCCGGCCCCGCCCCCCAGCAACCCTTGGCGGTGTTCCTGCGGATTCTGGGCGAGGACGTGAAGACTGCCGGCGCCCAGACGCTCCTGCAGATCACGTTCCTCGCCCACCACGCCTACGAGATGGCCCACGCCATCGCCCTCACCCTGGTTCGCCTCGTGATCACGCAGCGCCGCCTCCTCCAATGGGAGACGACGGCCGCCGCCACTGCACGGGCCGCGGGCCTCAGCGCCCGGGCCGGCGCGTTGCTTTTCCTCGTCGAAATGGCGGCCAGCCCCTTCATCGCCCTGATCGTCCTTGTCACGATCGCGGCCGCCCGGCCGAGCAGCCTGGCGGTGGCCGGTCCCCTCCTTGCCTTGTGGGTGGTCGCGCCGCTGGTGGCTTACTGGCTCAGCCAGCCCGTGTCGCCCGAGCGTCAGCTGCTTAGCTCCGAGGACCGACGCTTCCTCCGTCTCATCGCACGCAAGACCTGGCGCTACTTCGAGACCTTCATCGGCGCCGAGGACCACGGCCTGCCTCCGGACAACTTCCAGGAAGCGCCCACGCCGAGGCTCGCCCACCGGACGTCCCCCACGAACATCGGGATGGGGCTCCTCTCGACCTTGGCCGCCCACGACCTCGGCTTCATCCGCACTCCCGAACTGGTCGAGCGGCTCGAGGCGACGGTGTCTACCATGGGCGGACTGGAACGTTTCGAAGGCCATCTGCTCAACTGGTACGACACGAGAACCCTGGCACCGCTGCCCCCCCGCTACGTCTCCACCGTGGACAGCGGCAATCTCGCGGGCGCTCTCCTGGCCCTGGCCGAGGGCCTGCGGCGGCTGGCCCGCGAGCCCCAGTCCGCGGCGCAGATCTGCGCCGGCCTGGAGGACACCGCGGAGATGGCCGGGCAGTACCTGGCGCGTCTGGCAGACACGCCAGCTGGGCACCAGGACGGGAGGGCGCGCTTGGCCGCTGCGGTGAAGTCCGTACTGGACGTGTTGGAAGGTCCCGAGGAAGCGGAGCAGAAGCTGGCGCGCGGCGACGGACAGGTCCCCGCGCTCAGAGAAGCGATCGAATCGTTCGAGTCGGAAGGTGCGACCTCCAGCGATCAAGTCGAGGCGGCCTACTGGTCGCGGTCCCTCGCCACGGGGTTGACGGCCCCGGCCCCGAAGCCCGGTGTGTTCGCGACTCGCCTCGAGGAGCTCGCCGCGCGCGCCGTCGCTTTCGTCGACGGCATGAGCTTCGCCTTCCTCTACGACCGGGAGCGCCAGATCTTCGCCATCGGCTATCGCCTCGCGGACGCCCAGAGCCCCGGCCGTCTCGATCCTTCCTACTACGACCTTCTGGCTTCCGAGGCCCGCCTGGCCAGCTTCGTCGCCATCGCCAAGGGCGATGTCCCCGACAGCCACTGGTTCCACTTGGGGCGGCTACTGACCAGCGTGGACGGCGCCCCCACCCTCCTGTCGTGGAGCGCCAGCCTTTTCGAATACCTCATGCCCCTCCTCGTGATGCAGAGCTATCCGGGGACCCTCCTCGACCAGTCGTGCCGCATGGCTGTACGTCGGCAGATGGAATACGGGCGGCAGCAGGGGGTGCCTTGGGGGATCTCGGAGTCCGCCTTCAACCTCGTGGACCGTCACGGCAACTACCAGTACAAAGCCTTCGGCGTGCCCGGCCTGGGGTTGAAGCGAGGCCTCGGCGACGAACTGGTGGTGGCCCCCTACGCCACCGCGCTGGCCGCCATGGTGGACCCCGTGAGGGCAGCCCACAATTTCCGGCGCCTGGCCCGGGAAGGGCTGGACGGCGCGTACGGGTTCTACGAGGCCATCGACTACACCCACCGGAAGGCGCACGAAGGCGAGACCGTCAGCGAGCCCCGACCCCATGGCTCCCGCGGGGTCGTCGTTCAGGCCTTCATGGCGCATCACCAGGGCATGAGCTTGGTGGCTCTGGCCAACGCCGTCCTCGGCCATCCGATGGTGCAGCGCCTCCATGCCGATCCCCGGATGCAGGCCACCGCGCCGCTGTTGCAGGAGCGCGCGCCGCGCCACGCTCCGATCACGCAGCCCCGGCCCGCCGAGGAGACGCGGGTGGCGGCTCCGGTCTCCGCGGTGGCGGTCCGGCGCTTCCGGTCGCCCCACACCCGGTACCCTCACGCCCAGTTCCTATCCAACGGCGCCTACACCGCCATCGTCACCAACGCGGGAGGGGGGGCCAGCTTTTGCCGCGGCCGCGCCGTCACCCGGTACCGCGAGGACTCGACCCGTGACCTGGGGAGCCACTTCCTCTACCTGCGCGACGTGCGCACCGGGTCGGTCTGGTCCGCGGCCTACCATCCCACGGACCGGGAACCCGAGGAGTATCTGGTCACCTTCCAGGCCGAGAAGGCCGTCTTCCGCCGCCGTGACGAGGACATCGCGACGCAGCTCGACATCGCGGTCTCAACCGAGGACGACGTCGAGGTGCGCCGCCTGGCCGTGACCAACCTGAGCGACCGGCCTCGCGAGCTCGAGGTCACGAGCTACGCCGAGATCGCCCTGGCGTCTGTCGGCGAGGACCTGACCCACCCCGCCTTCAGCAAGCTCTTCGTGGAAACCGAGTACTTGCCCGAGAGCGCCGCCCTGGTTTGCGCCCGGCGACCCCGCGCGCGGGATGAGGCCCGCGTGTGGGCAGTCCACGTGTTGAGCGTGGACGCGAGGATGCAAGGGCCGGTGGAATGGGAGACCGACCGCGGGCGGTTCCTGGGCCGCGGCCGCAGCCCGGAGGATCCGATGGCCCTCGACGGGCGGGCCCTCTCCGGCACCACGGGGGCCGTGCTGGACCCGATCGTCAGCCTGCGACAGCGCATCCGTTTGGCACCCGGTGGATTCGTGCGCCTGTCCTTCGCGACGGGGATGGCCGTGAGCCGGGATGGCGCTCTGGCCATGGCGCACAAGTACCACGACCCCAGCGCCGCCGCGCGCACCTTCGCGCTGGCCTTCACCCAGGCGCAGAGCACGTTGCGGCACCTGGGCATCTCGAGCGACGAGGCCCAGCTCTGCGAGCGCCTCGCCTCCCGGGTCCTGTATACCGACGCCTCGCTGCGGGCGGGGCCGGAGGTCTTGGAGCGCAACGTGCTGGGCCAACCGGGGCTGTGGGCCCACGGGATCTCCGGCGATCTCCCCATCCTCCTCGTGCGCGTGGTCAAGGGAGGCGACATCCCCCTCG
>WNGA01004077.1_pt1 | contig 21651 bp, 21 predicted proteins | sample 5400061 | NCBI WGS metagenome assembly WNGA01 (sample SAMN13153366, study PRJNA577476) | soil metagenome | isolation source: 100 cm soil or saprolite under grassland replicate 2 | place: USA:California | collected 2016-06-15
AGGCGAACCACGCCCTGCCGGTCCACCCGCCCGAGCACGCCCACCTCCGCCGACCACGACAACGGGCGGAATCCTGCTCAGAGCCGTGCCCGACTGTCCAATCCCTCGAACCGGTCACGTTTCTGCTCGCTCACCTAGAACTGGGGCCCCCTTGCGTAGAGTCCCCGCCAAGCTTCTGCGATCGAGGACGCCTGTGGGTGACCTGACTCGGTCAACACGGTAAGGATGTCGTCCTTAACTAGCCTCTGGTAGAGGTACGACTCCTTTGACAACTGGTCTCGAAGTCCCACTAGTTCTGCATCGTCGGGCGGGGCCTCCCCGGTTACGAGAAGGGCAAGCGCTGCCTGAATGCGCTCGATCGCGCCAGCCGCCTCCCGGTAGCTGTGAAGGATTTTATCTCGGGCCTTAGCTCCATGTAGCCGGGCCAACGCAAGTGAGCTCGCTCCCCGCACACTGGTTTCCGTACTTGCGAGACCGCTTCGAAGCTCTGGGTCAAACCGGTCGTCGCGCCGAAGGCCAATGGCTCGGTGCACGAAGCAAACCTCGGAAGGCGGCCGCGCGAGGATAGCTCTAGCCAGGCGATCGAACTGCTGATCGTCCGCGGCATCGGCCACGCAGTGCGCCAAAGCCCATCGGTAAAGGTCGCTACGTTCGTCTTGGTCGCCCATGCTTGAAAGGAGATCTTCTAGGGCGTCGACGGCGTCTGGTCCGCCGATGTTCGCGATCGCGAAGGCAGCTTCATGAATTACCTTTTCCTCATTGTCCTCGTCGCGAGCGATATCAACCAGGTATGAAAGGCTGCGACGTAGTCGCATTTGCCCGAGGGATCTGGCAGCTAGGGCACGCATGTCAGAGAGATCTGAGGTAAGCCATCAGGTGATCAGGTGATCCGCGTGACGCGCCTGGCACTGAGCTAGTACGTCTTGCAGATGAGGATAGAGGAGCGATACCCACCCTCTCCGAGACGACTCCCGGATAAGCTTCTCAACATGCGAGAAGGCGGAGGGAAGTTGCCACTGCTCCACGATCCCTTCACTCTCCAGGAGTACAAGCATTCGAGCCCGGGCGAGAACCACATAGTATTCATATTTCCCATAGAAATAGTCGCTATGGCGAAAGTCGTCCAACAACTCCACGAGCCGATACCCAAAAGACTCGGCGGCCATGAACCCGAGCGACTCGATACACTTCCTCACAACATCGGGTTCGTCATCCGTAAGGTGGCGGGCGAGCAGGTCTGCGCAGAAAGGTTGGTGGTTGGGGGTGAAGCAGTCTGGGACCACGGACGCGGCATGCCAATCTCGGTGTGCTTGGAGGACCCGATCTGCCATCAATGGAGCGGATTCCTCCGGGAATCGCCCTAACAAGGTTCTGACCGTAGCGATGTTCACCTTGTTGAGACCGGATAGCCTGGCCACGACGTCTGGAATGACCTCGGGTCCCAACTTAGTCAGCTGAACCACCGCCGGCAGGCTCAGCACAGGATCCCTGCTGAATAGTTGGTCGAGTAGTTGGGGGAGTGATCTGCTTTGATCGGGTCCTTGGGGGGCCACGCGCTCCGGGACTGAGGTCGCCTCCGGGGCCAGCATCCTGTGGAGGTCGATTAGCTTAGCCGCCACCTTCTCGATCGGCAGGCCGTCAGAAACCATCACGCCATGCTTGAGTCGCAGGCCATACGGGACGGCATCGGTCGATTGGTCCAAGTAAACTGGCACGACCAGATGAGTGGCTTCGCCTTTTCTGGCCAAGTCAATGGCGGCCGCGATCTCTTCTCGTTGGTAGAAGGCAGCATCGGTTCTCGTTGAGACCAACACGACAGTCACTTGGGAATGGCGCTGAGCCTCCGCCAAAGCGCGATCCCAGTCGGCCCCGAGCATGAGAGACTTGCTGTCCAGAAAGACCTTCACCTCTTGGGCGAGCAGGTCGAATAACCTCTCCGCCTCTGAGGTGTCGGCTCCTGCGTGTGCGATGAAGAAGTCGTACGACGGCTCTTCGAGTTGGCTCATGCATGCACACCTCCTACTTCGGACGAAGCTCTCAGCCATGTCTTTCGTCGCAGCAAGCATATATCGAAATATCATCCGAAAGGAGTCTTACTGCAATCATGGTGCAAGCCAGCGCGTTGCCACAGAGGATTCGCCCATGGCTCCATGGTCTGTTCATGGCGGGGCTCCGCCTAGCCCACACCGTCAGCCACCAGGTCCCTCGATCATCTCGTTCAGCCGGTCGAGCTGGTAGCCAGGCTTGCATCATCCAGCGCCGTCCGGTACTCGGCCCCGAACCACGCGCGCAGGTCGACTCATAGCTCGGCGCGGATCGCGGCCGGGTGCGCGCTCTGGCCGCGCGACTCGGCGGCCGCCCTGGTTGGTTGGGATGGTCATACCGGCAGTGGAGCCGGCCCAGCCCTAACCTGGGCAAGCCGCGACTGGCGAGTCGCGCTGGCTGCCAAGCGCGCCTGGCAAAGAGGCCGATCGGTTCTGATCCATGCCTGAGGGGAGCGCGACCCGCCGTCGGCGAGAATCTGGAAGATCGTTGACCGAGCTCACGAGGCAACGGAAGCTGATCAGAGCCTCATACTGGCTCTGACCTGGGCTGTTGGTGCGCGCCGCGAGGGATTCGAACCCCCAACCGCCAGATCCGCAGCCTGGTGACCGGCGGGAAAGCCAGCGTCGTCCTGGCAAGGCAGCGCAGCTCAGGAAGGCCAGGCGTCAAGCTAGGCGCAGGTAGGACAAGGCAGAACGTTGACCGCCTCGTTGACCGAGCAGAGCAAGCTTAGCTGCGGCGGGGAAGCAGGCGAAACCGCAGGACCGGCGTGACGGTTCGTCACCGAAGCAGGCGGCGGCTTGAACTGACCGTTTGTCAGAGCGCTCAAGCGTGCTGCTGCCGAGATGAGCCGCACCAGCCTGGCCGACTCTGGCGTGTGTCCTGGGCGCCTAGGTTCCTTGACGTGCATCGGCGGCATCAATCATTAGCACGCTCAGTCTGTAGATGTGCGAATTCTTGCATTGGCTTGGAAGTTGCCCACATCCTATGGAATGAGCGCGACAACAAACGAACGATCGTCTCATCTTCAGTAATGAGGCCACCACCTATGAGGGTCGAAAAAATTGCCGCTACTTCCGAATCAACGACCATACACCTAGCATCTCCTATAGCCCTGGCCGCTGGCTCAGATAGTACGCGAATAGCAAATTGGTCGTTGAAGCGAAGCCCCTTTGCCGCGAACCTTTGTTTGAAGTTGTCGAGCCACAGCCAGGCTTGCTCAAGAAGGAATGGGCTAATAAGGCATCGCGCCGCGTGAAACTGGTTCGAATCAGCCCAATTGAACAGAGTCTGCAGATCGTGAGTGATGCCCTTCAAGTCTTGGCTGGCTGATACGCATAGTAGCTGGCCATTAGCGAATGAAGCTCGCGCTGCTATTACCCTATCGTAGTTCCTAGGTTCTCCATGGACAGAGATTCCGCTATCTCTTACAATCTGCGGCTCTCTAATTTGGGGCAAGACAGCTTGGAGGTAGTCGCGCGGGAGTAAGGTCTCTGGGCTGGATATTAGGCGCTGCTGCCCGCGGACAAGCTCCAGAACCTCCTCCAGTATCTCACCCTGGCCCCGCTCTTCCTCATCCGACTTTCCGGGCTTCCGCAGAGCTGTTACGCTGTTCAAACGCTCTTCTAGACGCGGCCACCAAACCTCGAATACCTGGTTCAAACGCTGAGGTGGAAGAGCATTTTCGCCATATGATTCGTTGACGCTCAACATCAGCCGCCTAACATCATCGCGCTCGTAGCTGGTGGCTTGGAACTGTGCCAGCGGTCCTGTTAACTCGCTCTTTCGCACATTAAACAGGAAGGGTGAAACTCGGCTAGAGTCTAGAGCCTTAGAAAGAGCACCCGCCTCAAAGTTCAGCCATGGTGCCGCCATGTTGTCTGGGGTGACACATATTATTCCGTAGCTTGAGCTTTCTAGCTCACGGGCTAATTCTATACTCCATCGTGAGCCCTTATCGATGTCTTCGGACGAGATATAGGGAGTCACTACTTGCAGAACGGACGGAAACCAGTCGTAGATGGCCTCAGCAACCTGTTGACTCGTAGGCCCTGACCAGCTGATGAACATCCTCATGTATCACCCCTTTCGTAAATCGGCCGATGATACACGATGACCACAATCGTTGCTGCACGCTCATTAAGGGTATTTATGCCAGAATGGCCTAATCAGCGCTACGAGGAGAGGAGCGTTGCTCCTCCAACTCCGACGACACATTCAGACTCTATAGAGGTTCAACGAGAGATGAGGCCCGCAGGGGCGAGGCCGCCGCAGGCGGCCCGTCGCGCGGGCGCGGGGCCTCGTCCCTGCGGCGGCCCTGCGGGAAGGCGAACCGTCCTTGGTAATCCTCATCGGCGGATGTGGGCAAGTGTGGTAATTCCTTTCGGCCAGTTGTGGGAATGGCCGCGAAGCGGCATAAATCGTGCCGCCACGATCTACCTGCCGATCAGACCGGGCGTCCGCATTTGCGGTCGGTGCTGTGTCGTGCAGCGTCCGAGTCCGGTCTGATCGGCAGGTAGGCGAGCACTGTTGCATCTGGACGAAGGGCATGGCTGACGAGCCTCCGATTTGAACCAAGCCCACCACGTCCGCATGAGCCCCCCCATCAACCACGTTTGCCGCGATCCGCGCAAGCAGCGCTATGGCAGTGCCGTTCGGAGCGCCGCTGTCTCATGAGCTTCAACGCCGAATTGCGCTGAAGGTCACACGGGGACGACGAGGCCACGCCAGGTGCTGAATCCGAGTTGTGGCAGGGAATGGACAGTTCCCCGCCAGCAGCATAGCGTTCGGGCCAGAGCAACGGGGTCGCGATGTGATATGCCACGAGCAGATCGATCGTCAGCTCCCTCTGCCCTGTAGGAGGTCGCCCGCGAGGTCGAACAAGTCGGCGAGCGCCTCGCCGGCGTCCGTTCCCAGCAATAGCCCGATGGGCGACAGCGTGTCGTCGACGTCGGGGACGCTGAGCCCGACCAGGTCTGGGTCATCGAGCATGGCGGCCATCTGGGCCACCTTGCGTGACAGGCGGCTCTCTACCTGCTCGTCGATGGTTTCCTCGGCGACGAGCAGGGTTACGCGGCAGTCAGCGTCCGGGGGGAGCCCGAGGCGATGGGTGCGATCAAGTGATTGCAGAAACACCCCGGCGTTGTAGGTGCGGTCCACATGGATCTGGCGCTGGCACGTCTGGTGGAGTGACACGCCTTCGCCGAGGGTCTGGGGGGTGGCGAGTAGGACATGGCAGTCGGGGTCGGTGCGGAATGCCTCAAGCTGGCCGTAGCGCTCGGGGCCCCGCGATGTGTCGCCGACCACCACCGCCGGCTGGTGCGCTGCGAGGAGCCGCTCGAGGGCGTCGATGTGGTGCCGGAACGACGCCCACACGAGCGTCTTGTGGCCCGCGGCGGCGTTGGCGTCGACGAGCTGGCGGACCCGGACGAACTTTCCCGGCACCACGTTCGCCGACGCCCGGCGGGCCAGCTCGCTGAGGGCCGTGTCGGGGACGTCGCCCGACATCGTGAGGGGGAGCTGGGGGTCGAGCAGGGCGGCAGGGTCGGTGGCGCCCTGCAGCAGCAGGAGCACGATGCGCCCAATGCGCGCCAGGTTCCGACGCAGGTCGGCGTCGGCGAGCGCAGCGGCCGCTGCCGACACCATGGCGTCGTACAGGCGCCGGTGGGCGGCCGAGAGCGGCACCCGCTGCACCTCGAGGGTCTGGGGCGGCAGGCGAAGATCCGACTTGGTCGCCCGCACGAAGCACCGGCTGTTGCGGGGGTCAGTCCACAGCGCCCGGCCAGAGCCGGGCCAGGCGAGGTCGAACAGGGCCGCCACGTCCTGGGGGCCGTTGGGGGCAGGGGTGCCGGTCAGCACGAAGCGGTGGTCGGCGACGGCGGCCAGGGCGAGGGCTGCGGTGCCCCGAACGCCGGCCCGGCCGGCCTTGGCGCGGTGCGCCTCGTCGAAGACGACCAGGGACCTCGACGTCCGCAGCCAGCCGACCAAGCTGGCGAGAAGGGCGGAGTCCTGGAGGGCTTCGTAATGCACGACCACCACCTCGCCGACGGGGCGCGGCGGAAGGACGGCGACGCGTGGGGCCCGTCCCGGGGCCAAGCAGTTGAGGGCCTCGACCTGCCAGGTCTCGTGCGCCGAAATGGGCGCTACGACAAGGGCGCGCTCGACCGCCCCCGCGGCGCGCAACGCCCCGAAGACCGCGTATCCCACCGTCGTCTTGCCGGAGCCCGGGACTGAGAAGTTGCAGCCGTCGCCGGCTCGCAGCAGGCGCGCCGCTTGGGCCGCCTGGAAGCCCCGAAGGACACGGGTGAACCCGAACTCGGTCGGCTCTGCGAACCACCTGGGACCGTCGGGCCCTTCGACCGAAAGCGGCCAGCGGGACGCCACGGCGGGGTCAGCGGCGAGCACGTCGGCCAAGCGGAGCGCCCGGTGGGCGTGACGCGCGAGGGACCTTCGCGCGCGCTCGGTGACCTCGGGCGGGCGCGCCCGGGCCTCGGCGGTGGCCCACCACCAGGTGATGGTGGCGGCAGCCCACGTCGGGATGCGCCAGCGGGTGCCGAGCGGCTCAGCGACGTCGGCTGTGGCGTCGGCGAACGACCGCCATGCGTTGGAGCCCGGGTCAGCGAGGGAAACGACAAGGCCGCCTTCGTCGGCGTCGACCGTGAACGGCGGGCTGACCAGGGCAGGTCCTTGGCTCATGAGGGGATTCCCGCAGCCAGCCGGCGCCGCAGGAGGGTCCGAGCGGCGGACGGGGACAGGGGGCTGCCGGCAACGACGAGCACCTTTCCGGCGGCGGCCTTGCCGGCCAGGTCGGCGACGAGCCACCCGCTGCGGGAGCCCGCGTCGGCGACCTTGAAGCCGCATGGCGTCGTCCAGTGCCGGGGCGGTCCGTCGCCCTCGCGCCGCAGTGGCCCGGCGGCGTCGGAGGCGGTGGCCACCTGGTCAGCGTACGCGCCCGGATCGGTTGCGCCTAGGAGGCGCCGCAGGAGACGGCCATTCGCGTCAAGGAGTACGCCGGCGAGGGCAAGCCAGCCGGTCGCGTCGGCGGCACGGGGATCCCCGGCGGCGCGCAGGCGGCGCATAGCGCCTTCCCGCCGTTCGAGGAAGGCCCCCCACCGGCCGAGGTTGATGGCCACGCCCCAGTGCTCTTGGCAGAACCTGACGGTCGCAGCGCCCGCCGCTGGGCAACTGGGGGGAACCGCGACGTCGACGCCCGGTTCCTCGGTCACTGACATGACCGGGATGCCTTGTTGTGGTGGGGACAGAAGAACTTGATCATGGCGCCCTCCACTGCCAGCACCTCCGAGGCGGCGGTGCCCTCCTTGAGGGGGAGAATCCACACCCGGTCCCAATCGTCAGCCAAGGCGTGGTGGTCGCAGAAGCGCTCGGCGATGGTCGACCCGTCACGGCGGTCGACCTTACCGACGTAGACGACCTCGTCATCAGGATCGAGCACCACGTAGACGCCGCAGGCCACGGTCGAGTCCACGCGGGCTCGGCCGAAGCCGTCGACGGTGATCTCCTCGATCGGCCGGTCCCTGTAGGGGTCGAGCCGGCAGCCGGCAAAGCCGGCCCAGCGCCGGCGCTCTGCAGGGGTGAGCTTCATCACAGCACCGAGCCGCCGGCCGCGGTCAGTCGCAGCGACTTGCCCTGGATAGCGGCCAGCTGCAGCAGCCCGGCCGCCGCCACGATGCGGTCGGCCACCTCGCGGTCGACGCCCTCGGCGAAGTACGCCGCCGCTGGGCTCCCCATGAAGCCGTCCATGGCCGCGTCGAGCGCGGGGTCGGCGACCCCGCGACGGTCGTGGTCGACTACGGGAGCTACCTCGGCGGCGCTCTCCTCAACGGCTTCTACGGCCCGCTGGAACACCTTAGCCACGAAGGCCGACGCGCTGAGCCGCTCGCCATCCCTTTCCTTGCGGGCACCTCCTGCGCCGTCGTCCGTACTACGGCCGCCCCAGGTGCCGTTGCGCAGGTCGTACTCGGTGAGGTAGGGCGTGTAGCGCCGACCGTTGGTGGCGTTCTCGTCCCAGCGCACCGACCGCGGCAGCCGCGCTGGACCGGCGATGGCGGCCACGACAGCCTCCCACAGCTGAGTGATGCCGTCGTCCGTGATGGCGAGCGGCAGCAGCACCGCGTAGGGCTCAGCCTTCTGGGCGCCGTGCCGGCCACCAAGCCCCGAGAGGGTCAACTGGTAGGGGTTGTCCGACTGGTCGCTCGTGCGCAGTACCGGGGAGGCCTCGAGGGCGACCGCCGCCGCGAGGGAGAGGATGGTCTGGGCCGGCCCGAAGCGGCGCTCGCCGGCGGCCGACACCGACCGGCTGGCAGCAGCTTCCTTTCGGGCGCGGTCAACGATCTCGAACCAGTCCCGCCCGATCAGGTCGACCCACCGCAGGTCCTCACCGAGCGGGTCCCACGCCTCGTCGAGCTTGTAGATCGCGCCGTGGTCGAGCGTCCTGGAGAGCGCCGAGAACAGCCGGGCGCTGTCGGTCCCGTCGGCCGGCATGCCGAGCAGCGGCAGCAGGATTGAGGCGGCGGTCTCCCCGCGCTCCTTGGGAGAGTTCGGCATCCGGTGGCGGGCCAGCACGTCGGCGATGACCGGCGTGAACGGCTGGGCGCGGCACACGAGGGTTGCGGTGGTGGCCAGCACCAGGTCGAGCACGTTCAGCGGGCGGTCACCAGCCGCCCCCGGACCGGCGACGGCTGGCGGCAGGTTCCCGGCGAGCGCGGCGATGCCCTCGCCGGACTGGACCACGTCGTCGACGACGGTGGCGGCGGCCTTGGGGTCGTGGGTAGAGCGGAGCCCAGGGACGGACCAAGACACTTCGGTCGGCGCGAAGAGCAAGGCATCCTGCCAGCCCTCGCTGAGGCGGGACGCCCAGCCGAACCCGACGTTCTTGCTGCGGCGCAGGAGGTCCTGGCCGACCATGGTCTGGGTGGCCTTGCCGCTCCACTCGACGTCGGTCAGGTCGGGCAGGTGCAGCTGGTCGCGGTAGGCGCCGATCGCTGTGGTCACCGGGTCGGTGGCGGCCCGGGCAGAGGCGGCGTCAACGCCGACGACCACCCGGGCCGGGATGACCCGGGTGCGCAGCAGCACGGCGTGGTCAGGACGGTTGTCATCGATGGCACGTGCCCAACGACGCAGAGCGCTCCGGTCGTGGACGTCGTCGCCGCTCGGGCCAGGGGCGTCGATCCCGCTGAACGCCTCGGCCAGCTCCTCGCGGAAGAGCTGGGCGTCGTCGGCGTTGAAGCGACGGAAGACGATGCTCTCCCCGTCGAAGAGGTGCCGGCGGGAGAGCTCGCCGAAGCCGAGCAGCGGGAGCGCCGCCTCGAACAGGCGCTGCTGGGCGGTGTACCGGCGGTTGGCGTCGACCAGGACAAGCTGGGTGCCGGCCCGGCCGGTCGACCGGTCGAGCAGCTTGGTCGGTGCCACCGTGGCGGGCTTCTGGACTCCAACCAGGCCGATCCGCTCGAGGTCCAGCCGGTCGCGCCGGTTGCGCACGGAGCCGCCGAACCCGAGCGCCTGGCGCTGGGCCTCGTGCAGCTCCCGGTAGTGCGCGGCGTCCTTAAACTCGAGGGTCCGGAAGCCCGACGTGTCCCGCTCGGCGAGCACCGGCGGCGTGTAGCTGTAGCCGCCGCTGTTCGAGGCGACCCCGAGCCGCAGGACCGACCGCGGGTTGTCGGGATCACGCGCCAGCGTCATCGCGAGGGCCGGGTACTCGAGGACGACCAGATCGCCGTGATCCGTCGGCAGGAGCCCGGGGCTCTTCACCGCGGCACGGAAGCGGTCCAGGTCGGCGGCCGACACCTCGAGCAAGAGGGCGAACTCGACCAGGTCGTCGCGCTCAGCTTCGGGGTTGAGGCGCTCCAACAGCTCAAGGGCCAGGCGGGACACATCGGTGAGTCCGTCGGCGCCGCGCTTGGCAGGGTCGAGGCGCTCGATCCGGTGGGGGAACCGGTCGGAGGCGACCGACACCGGGGCGGGCAGCTCGTCAGGCCGGGCTATGCCGGGCCTTGTAAGGGCCCAGAACGCGGCGTCAGGCGGACTTGAAGTAAGGCGCGGCGATTCGGGTGGGGACTGCAGGGACGACACCATGCCGGTGCTCCTTCCGCCCCCCATCGGTCACCGCAAGGCCCGCGAGACGAGACAGCCCTGCGGCACACCGGAGTCCGGGCACCTGGAGCACCGCCCGCCCTCGACGTCACCTACAGGGGGAGTTCGGCGGACCGTGCCCTATGGCCGGCGCCTTCTCCTCCCGGCAGTTCAATCCGGGGAGCATCGCTTGTCAGTTACGCCGACGTGCCACGAGGCCACCTCGGCGAGGAGGGATCCTACCAGAGCGGCCGTGGCCGCGTCGAACAGACGTTCAACCCCGGACCCGCTGGCAGCCCTTCAGCACGGCCACCGGCAGTTCGTAGTCGATGAGGGCGGGCAGGATCTCCTCAAGGGTGCCGTCCCCGCCGCTGATGACGATGAGCCCGTACGACTTGCTGATCTGGTAGACGTTCCGCATCGGGTAGTCGAGGGCGAGCCGGCCGCTGGGGCGAGAGGAGGTCCCCAGGCGCCCGTGGTAGCCTGGGCCGGGACCGGCGAGTAGGTCGCTGCCGCTCAGCGGTGCGGTGCGTTCGCTTGGAGGTCGGCGAGGTAGGCGCGGACGGCGAGCTCGATGCTGTCGAGGCAGCTTGTGTAGGCGTGGTCTTGGTCGACCAGCCACGGATCTGGAATGCCGGCGGGATCCAGGAGCCGAACGTGCCCGAGGAGGTCGGCCGGGAACCTTGCGACAAGCTGCTGGTAGTTCTCGTCGTCCATGACCAGTACGTCGTCCGCCCACTCCAGGTCCTCGGTGGTGACCTGGGCGGCGACGTGCGCAGACAGGTCGTAGCCACGCTCCGCGGCGATGCGGGTCATCGCAGGGTGAGCATGCTTGCCCACGTTCCAGTCCTGCGTCCCGCGCGACTGCACCTCCAGGTGCACCGCGGAATGGCCGGTGCCGAGGAGGCGAATGACGGCTTCCGCGGTCGGGGAACGGCAGATGTTCCCGGCGCAGACGACGAGAACGCGCCGGGTTGCCCGAGGGCTGGGGATTGTCTGGTCGGTCATCCACCCATCGTAGCCGTTGGGCGATGGGGGGATCCATGGCCCGCGACGATGCGGCAGGCAGGTGCGCCCGTGCCGTGTCAGGGGTTGGCGGGGCGCTGCTGCGCCAGCTTGAGACGCTCAGCAAGGCGGAGCGTCGCGGGCGCGTCCGGCGTACTGCGGCGCATGCGCCGCAGTACGCCGGCAAGGCGCGCGACACCACGGGCTGACCCAAACTGCTCCGCCACGTCCAGCGCCTGCCCGCCGAACCCCTCGGCGGTGTCGAGGTCGCCCTGCTCGACGCACACCTCGGCCAGCGCGGTGAGCGCGACCCCCGCCTCACGCGGGAAGCCGACGCGGAGTGCGGCAAGGCAGGTCTGGAGCTGGGAGGCCGCTTCGTCCCACCGGCGGAGCAGGAGCGCGGCGCGCCCGAGCCACTCCGTCATCTGCGCCTCGGTGTAGAAGTAGAGCCATCCGGGCGCCTCGGCCTGGTCGCCGGCGTGGAGGTCAAAGGCGTGGCGGGACCAGGCCGACGCCCGCAAGGCGCCTGTCGCGTCGCCGCTGGCGGCCAGGGCGTTGGCGCAGGTGGCGGCGAGGCAGGACGCGACCAGCGGCGGCGTGTCCGGCAGCTTGGCGACCCGCCAGGCCGGCTGGACGGTCGTGGCGGCGTCGGTGACCCGGCCAGAGCGGAGCTGGTAGGCCGCCGCCCGCGAGAGGGCGTACGCCGCCAGGGGACGGTCGCCGGCTCGGATCGCGTCGCGGACGGCACGGGTCGACCAGCGGAGCGCTTCCGCCAGGTTGCGCTGCTCCCACGCGCACCACCCGGCCAGCTGCGCAGCCGACGCGCGGGCGGACAGCAGGGCGCTGCGGGCCTGCTCATGAGCCGCGCTAGGGACCAGCGCCGAGATGGTCTGGATGTGCTCGCCGATCCCGGCGCCAGCCTCCCGGGCGCCGTGCGTGTCGTCGATGAGGCGCCACCTGGCGGTCTCCCGGTCGAGCTGAAGGGCGATGCCCTGGCCGACCCGCCTGATCCCGTGGTCGGCGCGCCTCGCGTGCTCGGCGGCGGCAAGCAGCTCAGCGTCCAAGCCGCCAGCCTCGCCGAGGACCGTTGGCCGCCCCGGACGGCCGTCGGCGACCGCCAGCGCAGCAAGGCCGACCGGCACGCGGGTGATCAGCGTCCGACGGTCCATCCGTTCCTCCTCCGCGGCCTGCCTCCACGCCGCCTTGAGCGCGCCCTCGCAGCCGAGCACCTTGCCCGCCGCGCACGCGAAGTCGAAGGACGGAAGGAGTTCGCCCAGCTCGACCTTGGTGACGTACGACCGCCCCACCGCTTGGCCCGTTGCGGCGGAGAGGCGCTCAGCCAGCTCCCTTTGGCACAGGCCCGTGACCGCCGTGCGCGCGTTTCGGAGCGCAACGCCGAACCGCGCGCGTCCTCGCGCGTTCGGGTCGAGCGGCTTGAGGGGTCGGCCGCTCCTTGCTCCGCTGCTACGCACCTCGTCGCCTCCGGCCGGACGGCAGCGCGTTCCCCCTCAGTCTGGCGTTTGTCCGAGGAGAAATGTCCACCGTGGCCGGCCATTCGGACAATTTCTTCACTTCGACCTGTCCGCTCTTGCTGAGAGCCGTGAGCGAACCCGAACGCCGCGAGCAGAGCGGCACAAGCCGAAGTGAGGTCAGCGATGGGTGACTTGGTGCCTGCCCGACGCGTGGGCTGGACGCGCACGCAGCCACAGGGCGGCTGATCACGATGCCCACGGTCCAAGGATGCCCTACCACCCCGATGGCGAACGCCTCGTCTGCGTGGCCGCTCCTGGTGCTGGACGCGGGCGAGTTCCTGGCCTGCTGTCGCTGCTGCGGCTGGAGCAGCCCTGGCACAGCGACGCCAGGCGAGGCGCGGGCCGCGTTCGACGGGCACGTGTGCGAGGGGCGGCCGGCGTGAACGCGGCCAGGGTGACGGTGCGCGCCTGGACGCTGGGCCTGCGTGACGCCCTCGGGGAGCTGGCCGCAGCCAGGTTGCGCTGGTGCCTGGCCTGTGGCCGGGTCGGGCTGTGGGGCTGGCGGCCGCTCACGCCCTCGATGCCGATCACCTGGCTCTGCACCGACCGGTCCGGCTGCCAGCGGCGCCAGGCCGCGGTGGCGGCGCGCACGCGGAGGGGGTGGCGCCGGCTCCTGGCGTGAGACGGCCGGGGCCGGCCCGTCGGGGATCCGGGCCGGCCCTGGCACCCCGGCTGGGGCTGGCCCGTCCCGGGCTCTTCGTGCCCCGCGACCCGGCGACGGCCGGCCCCAGCCTCCCCGCAAGCAAGCGTTCGAAGGAGGCAGCAGGTGACGCCATCCAGCCACGCACCCACCACCGCCGCCGCGTGCTCCATTCCAGTGCCGGAGCGCCCGTACGTGGCCGCCGCCGTGCGGCTGGGCGTCGACCCCGACGCGGTCCAAGCGGCGCTGGACGGCCTCGACGCGACCTTGCGGCGCCGCGAGGCGCGGCGCCGGGCGGCGACCCAGGAGTTGGTGGCCGAGCTGTACGCCCGCGACGGCGTGTCCCCCTCCCCCTGGCGGGTGGACGCCGAGGCGCAGGCCGCCTGCGCCCAGGAGCAAGAGGAGCGCCTGGCCGCCGAGCTGCGCCACCTGGTCACCCCGTCGGTGGCCGTGGTGCGCCGGGTCCGGACGCTGACCGACCGGGAGCTGGACGGCGACTGCCAGGCCGCGCTGAACGTGCTGGCCACCGCGCCGCGGTCGCTTGCGGAGTTCCAGCCGCAGGCCGAGCAGCGCCACGTGGCTGAGCGGGCGTCGCTGGACCGCTTCGCCACCCAGGAGGCCGAGGCCGCCCGGCTGCTCGAGGCGGCTCACGGCCGGCGGCTTCGCCGACGCACGAGGTTGCGCCGCGAGCTGGCCGAGGCCAGAAGGGGCCGGCAGGCCGCTGCGCACCGACGCAGGGCCGCCGCGGCGCGGCTGGCCGCGGTCCAGCTCCGCGAGGCCCAGCGCGCGGAGTGGCTGGCCCAGCCCGAGGTCCAGGAGGTGCTCGCCGCAGGCGCGGCGGCGCTGCGGGAGCTGCACGACCGCGCCCGCATCCAGGAGGGCGCGGCGACCGCCGAGCTGCCGGCCGACGGCCGGCCTCTGGCGGGGGCGGCCAGGTGAGCGCGGCAGACCCGGGGCTGGGCGGCTGCTCGTGGCGCCGCTGCCGGCAGGCGGCGACGGTGGTGGTCTCCTTCCAGGCGCCGCACCTGCTGGCCGGCACCAGCCGCGGCTACTGCGAGTTCCACGCCGCCCAGGCTGCCGACCAGCCCGGCGCGGTGCTGACCGGGGCCGTGGGCCGCGTGCCCGTCCAACCGGCCCTGCCCGGCATCGACGGTGCGGCCCAGGCCGCGCCGGCGGTGAGCCTGGCGTTGGCCGCCGGCGGGGCGGCGTGGGCGTGCCGGCTGTTCCAAGCCGACCAGGACCGCTGCCGGCTGCTGGCCGGCGTGGCGGTCGCCGTCGGCGTGGTGCTGCTCAACCTCGGCGGGCTTTCGCGCCTGGTCGGCGCGGTCGGCGTGCCGGTGGTGGAGTTCGCCCACCTCGCCGGCTGGTACCTGGGCCCGTTCGCGCTGCTCGGCGCCGCGGGCTACGGCAGCTACCGGCTGGCGCGGCGCTGGTGGAACGCCTACCCGGACCGTGGGCTTGGGGCGCGCACGGCCACGGTGCTGGGCAGCCTCGCCGTCGGCGTGGCCGTCGGCGTGCTGGTCCGCGCGGCCCCCTTGCTCTCTGAGGCCGCGGGCATCGCCCAGGACGCCACCGCCGCCGGGGTCCGCGCCACCGCCCGAACCCTGCTGGACCGCGTGGGGGGCGCCATCGGCCTGACCTAAAGCCACGCGGGAGGGGCGGCGCTCGCCGCTTGGCCGCCGCCCCTCCTGCCGCCAACCACGCCGCAACCGACCGTTTGTTCGCGACCACGGAGGTGTGATGCCTCGACCGACCCGCCGGCCACAGCCTCGGCGACCCACCGGAAGGGACCAGCGATGACCGCCGACGCCACCCCGCGTCCAGCCACGCCCGGCACCACGCGCGAGGCCGTGGCCGGGGCCCTGCCCGCTGGCGCGGTGGCCACCTTGCCGGGCCGCGCGCTGCTCGCCCTCCGGGCGGATACGCCGGCGTGGCACGGCAGCGTGGTCGGCTGGCAGCTCCGGCTGCTGCTGCGCGGATGGTGGACCATCCTGCAGGCGCGCTGGGTGGCCGCCGCACGGTTCGACCTGCGCCTGGCGCTGGCGCGGTGGCGCCGCGAGCCGGACGGCACCGCGCTGGTCCAGCTCGACGGCCTGTGGCTGGCCTACGGGCACCAGGGGATGGCGCTGCTGGTCGCCTGCCCGGACGGCGACGTGCCCCACGCCGTGCCGCTTGGCGACCTGACCGACCTGGCCGAGCTCGTGCTCGCCGCGCAGGCCGACCCGCTCCTGCCGCCGTGGGCGTGCCCCGCCGGCTGCACGGCACGGAGCCCGGCCGGCAGCGCCGTTCCCGTCGACATCAACGCCGCTCGCCGAGCGAGGTAGCCGCCAATGTCCCAGCCCCCACCAGGCCCGCCGCCCGACCCTCCGCCTGGGCCGCCACCAGCCGGACGTCCCCCACGGCCCGGCGACCGCGCCCCGCGGCGGTCCCGCCGGCTGCTGGCCCGCTACCTGCTGGCCGCCGCGGCGCTGCTCACCCTCGCCCTGCTGGTGCTGCCGCCGGCGCCCAGCGAGCGGCCCGACGCCACCGCGGCCCACCGCCTCGAACGGCTCCGCGTCGACGGGCGCGGCCCGCTGAGCAGCGTCGGCCGGACCTCGCTGCGCGCCTCCGCCTGGCTGGCCGCGGCCACCATCGACCGGCAGCGTGCCCTGCTGGACCCCACCCCGCTGGCCGCCCGCACGGGGGAGCCGCTCACCCGGGCGCTGCACGCCTGGCACCAGCCGCGCAACGGCCCGCTGCGGGCCTCGGCCGTCCTGGCCGCGATGGTCCTGGCCGCGGGGGCGACCCTGGCCCGCCGGCGGCGCAACCTCGCCGTCGCGCTGGTCGCCACGATGGTCGCGGCCGTCGTGGTGACCCGCCCGGCGACGACCCTGGCCACGGCCGGGTTCCCCGGGCGCGTCGCCGTCGCCACCGCCTTCGGCATCGTGCGCTCGCCCGGGCCCTCCCCGCTGCTCGGCCAGCCCAGCCTGGAGGCCGACCCGGGCCTGGTCGCGACCCAAAAGCGCGTCGGCGACGCCTACTGGACCGCCTTCGTCACCGCCAACGTCTCCCGCGCCGACACCGCCACGCCGATCCTGGTCCAGGCCGACCCGGCCCGCCGCGCCGGCCTCCTCGACCAGCTCCAGCGCAGCCTGGTCGGCGGCCGCAACGGCGCCGCCGGCGGCCTGCAGCGCGCCGTCGTCGGCCTGGGCGCGCTGGCTGCCGTGGTCGCCTCCGCGGTCGCCGCCAGCGTCCTGACCACACTGGCGTCGATCGCCCAGGCGTTGCTGTTCGTCCTGTGCCTGGTCGCCTTGCTGCTGACGCCGCTGGTGTGCGACCCGCGCGCCTGGCGGGCGCTTGGCCCTGGGCTGGTCGCCCCGATGGTCGGCGCCGCCGTGGTGCTGTTCCTGGCCGCGCTCGGGTCCTGGACCGTCACCACCACGGCGGTCACCCTCGCCGCCGCCGGCGAGTGGCTGCTCTCGCTGGCCTCCGGTTCGACGGTCGCCGTCCTCGCAACCTGGCTCGCCTGGCGTGCGGTGCGGCGGCAGCTCGCCCGGCTTGCGGCCGGCGCCACGCCACCGGCCGAGGGGAACGCCCAAGCCGTCGACGGCACGGCACGGCGCCGTCGCCACCGAGCCGCCTGATGCTGCTGCTCGCGCTCGCCATCCTTGGCGGCCCGGCCGGCCGCCGGGTCGTCCGCGCCCTGGCCGCCGCCGTCGCCGCCGGCCTGGTCATGTACGGGGTGCTGTCCACCGGCGAGCCGTCAGCAGGCGGCGGCGCCCGTGCCGAGTGGCCAGCACCGGCCGGCACGGGCGCACCAGGCCCGCGGCGGCCCGCGGCCAAGGCCCCGGCAGCCACGACCCCGGCCAAGGCGGCGGCGGGCACGCCGGTGGCCGTGGCCGCCCAGTGGTACGCCCAGCGCAAGGGCCTGCCCGCCAGCAGGGTCCGCCCCCTCCAGGTCGACCGGGTGGACCGCGACACGGTCCGGGTGCTGGTGCTGGTCACCAAGCACGGCGGCCGGATGGACTCGGCTGTGGTCACCGTGCGTCGTGCCGGCAGCGGGTGGGTGGTGCGCAACCCGTAGCCGGGCTGGTCGCCCACCGCCACTCCCCCGCTTGACCCCGTCCGCCTTGACCCTCCGCGAGGACCAGCATGCACCCCTCCCCGACGCCCCCACCGCGGCAGCCGCTGCCGCGCGTCCCGCCCGGGTCGGTCCTGGGCGCCGTGGCCGTCCTGCTCGTCGTGACCCTGGTGAGCATCGCGCAGGCGCCAGGACCGCTCCTGCCCCCCGCCGCGCAGCACGCCCTGGGCGCCGTCGGCCAGAAGGTCCGCAGCGCGGGCGGCACCGCACTGCAAAGCGTCCTGCCCTCGCCCCGCCCCGCCGCCAAGGCCCCGGCCGTCGACACCGCCACCATCAACGCCAGCAGCCAAGCGCTCCGCGACATCCCGTCCGGCTACCTGGCCACCTACGTCGTCGCCGCCAAGCAGTGCCCAAGGCTGACCTGGCAGGTCCTGGCCGGGATCGGCAAGGTCGAGACCAACCACGGCCGCTCCCAGGCCCCGGGCGTCCACTCGGGCCTGAACTCGGCCGGCTGCTGCGCCGGCCCGATGCAGTTCAACCTCACCAACGGCCCCCCCTCCACCTGGGACGCCTTCGGCCGCGGCGACGTCTACGACCCCGCCGACGCCATCCCCGCCGCCGCCCGCAAGCTGTGCGCCAACGGCCTGGCCGGCCCGCCACCCCCGCGCGACGCCTGCCCCCAGGTCCACGGCCCGTTCGCGCTGCACCAGGCGCTGCTGCGCTACAACAACGCCTGCTGGTACGTCCACGAGGTCGTCACCATCGCCCAGCGCTACACGAGCCCCGCCAGCAGCACGGGCACGCCGGGCACCAGCACCGGCAAGCCTACGGCCGGTCGGGCAGCGGCCTCCCACGACCCGTTCGTGCTGGCGCTGGTCCACAACCCCCGGATCACCACGACGACCAGCCACGGCTGCGACCCGGCACCGGACCTGGCCTCTGGCTGGCTGGACCTGCGGGTGCAGTCGATCCTGGCGGCGGTCGCCGACCACTACAAGGTGCGGATCTCCTGCCTGCACACCGGGCACTCCAAGTACGTCAAGGGCACCACCCGCGTCTCCAACCACACCGTCTGGCGCGCGGTCGACCTCGACCAAGTCGACGACCAACCAGTCAGCCCAACCAGCCCTGCGGCCAGGGACCTGACCGGCTGGCTGGACGGGCTGCAAGGCCCGCTGCGCCCCGACGAGGTCGGCTCGCCATTCCCGATCGGCCACCAGCCCTTCTTCACCGACGACGGCCACCAAGCCCACGTCCACATCGGCTACTCGGCCCTGCAATGAGCCCGCGACCCTGCCGGGCTTCGCCGGTCGCCGCGCGTAGCCCGTCATACCCGCCCAGCGAGGGAGAGGAGAGCAGATGAGCAAGGCCACGCTCAGCCCACCTGGACGTCCTGCCCTGACGGGACCGGCGTCATGAGCGTCGTGCGCCAACTCGCCCAGGCTGTCCTGGGCCTCGGCCTGCTCGGCCTGGTCGTCCGCCTGCTCGTCGCCGCCGTCAACGACGACCAGCCCGACGAGCACCCGCCACCAGCCGGCACCGCCGACCCTGGCCCGCTCTGGGTCCGAGACCAGCGCGGCGGCGGCGTGCTGCCCGGCGGCGACGTCGGCGGCGATGCCCAGCTCGACGAGTCGTTCAGCGTCCGCTTCCACCACCGCCACCGGCCAGGCGCACTGGTCACCGTCCGCTACTACGCCGCGCTCGACCTCGACGACCTCACCACCATCTACGTCGAGCGGCAGACCGAGCTGCTGGCCTGCACCGACCCCGCCGACCCCGGCAGTACCGAGGTCTGGTCCGACTACCGCTACGAAGCCGTGCAACGCGGCTTCGGCAGCGTCGAGGCGGCCACCGCCGCGGCCAAGCAGGCCGCCGCAGCACACATGGCCTGCGACGAGGACTGGTCAGGCCAGCCGCCCTGGGGACCAGACGGCGAAGGGAATCCGTGATGTGGACCGCGATCTGGACCGCGCTGGCGTTCCTACTGCTGGTGTTCCACGGCGATGCCATCCTCGCCTTCGCCGCCGAGCAACTCGCCGCCCGCCGCGCCCACCGGCTGCAGCTCGAGCAAGAGCGCACCCGGCAAGCACGCATCGGCCACCAGCGAGACGCGCTCGTCTGGAACCAGCTCCACGGCCCCGACCCGCACCAAGACACGCCCATCGACCGTGCCTGAGCAGCCCCAGCACCTTGCTGCTGCGCTTGTCCACAACGCCGGCGGCCGCCACCGATGCGTACGTGTGTTCGGATAGGATTGGCACCTCATGCTCGTGACCCAGGCCTACCGGTACGCCCTCGACCCCACCCCGCGGCAGCAGCGGGCGCTGGCCTCGCACTGCGGCGCGGCCCGCCGTGCCTTCAACTGGGGCCTGGACCTGGTCAAGCAGCGCCTCGACCAGCACGCCGCCGGCCACGAGGTCGAGGTGCCATGGACGCTGCCGGCGCTGCGCAAAGAGTGGAACCGCGAAAAGCACCAGGTGGCCCCGTGGTGGCGGGAGAACTCCAAGGAGGCCTACAACTCCGGCCTGGACGCCCTGGCACGCGGGCTGGCGAACTGGGCCAACTCCAAGGCGGGCAGGCGCAAGGGCCCCAGGGTCGGCTTCCCAACGTTTAAGGCCAAGCACCGCACCCGGCTCTCCTGCCGGTTCACCACCGGCCCGATCCGCGTCGAGCCCGACCGCCACCACGTCACCCTGCCCAAGATCGGGCGGGTCCGCACCCACGAGTCCACCCGCAAGCTCGCCCGCCGCGTCGAGCACGGCACCGCCCGCATCATGGCCGCGACCATCACCCGCAACCCAGACCGCTGGTACGTGTCGTTCACCGTCGAAGTCCAGCGCCGCGTGCGCGCTCCTGCCCAGCCCCAGGCGGTCGTCGGTGTGGACGTCGGCATTCGGCACCTGGCGGTGCTGTCGACCGGGCGGGTGGTGGCCAACCCGCGCCCGCTGGACCAGGCGCAGCAGCGGCTGCGACGCCTCAACCGGCAGCTCACCCGCCGTCACGGGCCAAGAGGACCTGACGGCACCCGCCGCACCCCGTCGGCCAGCTGGACGCAGGCCCGACAGCGCCTCGCACGGACGCACGCCCGCGTGGCGAACCTCCGCCGCGACGGCCTGCACAAGCTCACCACGGAGCTTGCCAGCAGCCACGGCACGGTCGTGGTGGAGCAGCTCAACGTCGCCGGGATGCTGCGCAACCCGCGCCTGGCCCGCCGCATCGCCGACGCTGGGTTCGGGGAGCTGCGCCGCCAGCTCGCCTACAAGACCACCTGGGCCGGGACGCGGCTGGTCCAGGCCGACCCGTTCTACCCGTCCAGCAAGACCTGCTCGGCCTGCGGGGCAGTGAAAGCCAAGCTACCCCTCAGCGCCCAGGTGTTCTGCTGCGAGGCCTGCGGGCTTCGTATCGACCGTGACCTCAACGCGGCCTGCAACCTGGCTGCGCTGGTCACCGAGGTGGTCGCCGGGAGTGGCCCGGAGACCGGAAACGCCCGTGGAGCCGACCGGAAGACCCGCCCCCGGCGGGCAGGTGGCGACGAAGCGGGAAGCCAGCACCGGGCCGCGCTCGGGTGAGACTGGCACCGCCGGCTGGCAACGGCCGGCTACCCAGATCGCTCAGACACGCTGACGATCAGGTAACGGATTGGACAGGTGGACATCGGCCGAACATGCCTGACTTGGGCGTCCGAGATCAAGTGCGCAATTATGAAAAAAGGGTTATTTGCTTCTGATGGTAAACGGTGCCAAGAGGATGGTGCGAAGCGCTATTGAATGCAAACAGGACGGCTGATACTGTGGATGAACACCCGGCCCGGCCGGATGCCTTCAGCCGTCGGTCAGCGCAGTCTTGGTCAGCGCAGGAGGTCCTTGATGTCGACTCCCGGCGTCGAGCCACGCTTCTACACGCTCGAGGACGTTGCCACCATCCTCAACGTGAGGGTGGCGCAGGTGTACGCGCTGGTCCGCAGTGGCGACCTCCCCGCCGTGAAGCTGGGCGGGCGTGGCGTTTGGCGGGTGGACCGCAAGCAGCTCGAGGACTACATCGAGCGGATGCACGCCGAGACCCGTGAGTGGGCCAAGGCGCATCCCCTCATCGGCGCTCCGGAAGCAGACTGACGAAGGCGACCGCGGCGAAGGCGGCGAAGCGCCGCGCCCTGACCGCCGCCTCCCGGCGGGCCTCTCCGACGTCGTGCTCGGCCAGCTCGAGGTAGTCGCTGCCGACCGCTTCGATGGTGCCTTCGGCGGTGCCGCCGTCGGCCAGCTCGACCCTGACCGGCTCACGCCGCC
>WNGA01006440.1_pt1 | contig 21630 bp, 20 predicted proteins | sample 5400061 | NCBI WGS metagenome assembly WNGA01 (sample SAMN13153366, study PRJNA577476) | soil metagenome | isolation source: 100 cm soil or saprolite under grassland replicate 2 | place: USA:California | collected 2016-06-15
CTTGCGACTTCCGCCTGATATTGCCCTTCAATGCGCGCCTCGCCGGCCTGGCGTTGCAGGGCCGTTCCGTATTTCAAACCTAATATTTCAAGTCCGGTTGCGGCGAACGCTCCAAGCCAGCCCGACGCGGTCGTGGAGATGGCTTCAAAGACCTGCCCGAACGCCAGTTTGTAACTGATATACGGCGAGGCGAGCAGCAGCAATGCGCCGAGCAACATCATCACCATCAGGATGACGCACGCGTAGACGGCCTGCGTGACTCTGGACGGATCGCCCGTGATCACTCCGTTCGCGTCGAGCGCGAAGATGCCCATCTCAGGGCTGATGATCTTGAACGCCAGGTTGCCAGTGGTATAGACCACCAACCCCAGTATGTGACTGACCAGAGGAGTGATGAGCGTAAAGACGACCACGCTCCACGCGAACGGATATGAAATGCGCTGAGCCAAATTGCGATCAATCGCCACGGCGATGGCGAACGGAGCGAAGAGGCGAAGCCCGATTGCGAGTATGGCGCTCAAAATCGCGAGGAAGATTTGCGCGAATTCGAGCAGGAATCGGCCTATCGTCACGCCGATGAAGACGCTCGACAGGTTCCAGGACGAAACATCCAGCATCTTCGTGATGTCGCGGAAATCGGGATTCTCGCTCGCCAGCGCGCCGATCACCTCGTCGGGATTTTTCACCGATTTGACGATGAACATCCCTTCGGTGAACTTCTCGTAGTTGGTGTTGAACTCAAGCTCGGCGTCCCAGAATACCTTGCGGAGTTCTGTGACGTTGATGATGTCGTAACCGATCTGGCTTGCCGTATTGATGATCGCGCGTCCCGTCCCGAACAGCGTGAAGATGATGGCCAGGCGAAAACACCACCATAAGAGGTCGCGGCTAGCGCCGTCGTTTTCGCGGAACATGCGCGCGAAGGAGAGCATCATCACGACGACTGCGATCCAGAAGGCGAGGTTTTCCAGCCCCGCGACCAGCGGACTTTCAACCGCGTCCTGCAACTTCGGAATCAGGGTTTCGGCAACCAGGATCAGGCTCACGAGCGGATCAGTCGCCTGTGAAGTGGGACCGGGTGCTGAAGCCGGTGTCGGAGTCGGCGCCGGTTGTCCGCCGCTCTGATTTTGCGCCCAAGCGTTCCCGGCGAAACCGAGTGTCAGAGAGACGATAATCGCGCAGGCGCCAAGCCACGAGACAGTTCCTTTTTGCCGCTTATTTGCCATTTTGCAAACTCTCCCGCAGTTTGATCGTAGCCCCAGTAACGCCACGCCAGGCTTTGTTCATCGTGATGACAGTGCGGCCGAAGCGCGTGCGCTCTTCCTCGACCTTGTAAATCTCCTCTACGCGCTTGGCCTTGAGGTCAAAGAGGCGACTGACTTCAGCCTCCGCTTTCGCCGCCTTTTCTTCCAGCTTGGCGATCTCGAAGGACAGCCGCTCCATGTCCCGATCCTTGTCGGTGCAGTCGTCGCAATTCTTCAATCGCTCAATCTCTTCCTTCTTGGCGGCGATGTAAGAGTTAAGCCCTGCAAGTTGTTCAGCTTCGCGCTGGTGGTCGTAGATGATGCGTTCGAGCTGGTTGTCCATTCGCTTGAGCCGTTCGACTTCCGATTCCGCGTCCTGCGCCGTGCGACCGATGCCGTAGCGCAGGTACTCCGCGAAATCGCGCTTATCGGCTTCCGGGTCAAAAATGCCGTTCCTGAGTCGTTGCTCAATGTTCATCACGGCGCGCGCCGCTCCCGTGACGAGGTTGACGAGTTGGTTCTTCACCCGGAAGCTCATCCGAATCGCTTGTCCCCAGTAGCTGATGAACTTTCGCATCCGTTTGTCGTGGGCGAGCATTTCATCGGCGGTTCGCAGGATGCCTTTCAGGTTGGTCAACTGTCCGACCGCATTCTCATACATCATCATGTATTGATTGACGGTCTGCAGCCAGCGATTAAGATCGTCAATCTGTTTTTTGATCTGGATCTTGTAGTTGGCCGGATCAAAGACCGTCCACTGCGCTCTGGCAGGAGTTGGCAGCAGAACCGTCGCCAGAATGACGCCGAGAGTGATTTGTTTGAAGAGGCCATTGCTACGCATAGTTCGACTCCTTTCGTTTACTTCAGCAACGATTCGTTGATCTTCACCAGGCCGGCGCCTGTAAGTCCCACCGGGTAACGAAAGGCCAGCCACGCTGTCACTTGAGCGAGCGACCAATCGGGTTTGATCGCCTGCACGCGGGCGCGGGCGTTTCTCTCGTCGGGATTGGTTGTGAATGTCCACAACTCGACCGGCGACAGATCGCATTGCGCCATTTGCACGATCTTGTCCTCGCCCGATCCGAGCACGAGCAGGAATTGAGCATGCGAACCGGCGACGTTGTGAATGACGCTGATGGCGGCGGCGGCTTGCGGGGCGAGGCCGGAATCTTCAACGAGCTTCGCGTAGTCGCCGACCTGCTTGCCTATGATTTTGACGCCTGCCGTCTTGGCGATGTCCGGAAGGCTGGAAAGGTCTTCGTAGGCCTGCGTCGCCAGGATCGTGACGACGTTTTCCTTGCCGCCGGTGCGCGCGCCGCGTTTAATGACATCGAGGATGCGTGGGTACTTATCCTTAATCTTCCAGACCTCATCAAAGACGAGCAGGGTCGGCGAGCGCGTACCGTCTTCATTGAGCTGGCCAATGGCGCGCAGCACCCTGGCTGCGGCCCGATATGCGAGCGATTCGCGTACACGCTCGGGAAACCGTTCGAGACTATCGAGTTCGTAAACGTCGAACGCCGAATCGCCCGCAAAATCGGGGTGGGTGGGGGAGTCTAGAAAGCTGTGCTCGCGGAACTGGTTGAGCGCGAGCTTGAGCGCCTCGGCGCGCTCGGCCGCCGCGCCCTTAAACGGCCATGTGGCGAGATAGTCAACCAGGTGGGAAAGACGCGGTTCGTGTTTGGGGAAGCCGGGGCGATTGCGTGGGACTTCGTTGCGATAGACTTCACCCGCCAGCGTCGTCAGGATGTCTTCGGCCAGAGTGTCATCAGCGGGCACCCTTGCCAGTTGCATCAAATCTCCTACGACAAAAGCTACTTGCACTTCATCGGGAAGTTCGCCGCGTTCCAGCCCGTCAAAATCCCAGACGTTGATCGTCCGATCCGTACCCGCCTCGAACCGCAGATGCCTTCCGCCGAGAACGTCCACGAGCGGGCCGAACGACTCGCCGAAATCCACCGCGCGGACGCGGGCGCGCGCTTTCGTGGCCAGCACGTCATTGATTATGCGGCCGAGCAGCACGCTTTTGCCTCCACGCGGGGCGGCAAGCGCCAGGGCGAGTGGGGAACTGACGACTTGACGGTCAAAGAGATCAATTCCGATGAGTTTTCCCGTCGGCAACGAAAACAGCGTATGCGGGCGAGGCGAGCCGCCCCATTCAGATTCGGTCGGGATGAGCGGGGCGAGCGAAGATGCGGTCTCGGAGATATCACGAGAGTTTGGCCGGCCGTCGGCCTCGCCAACGAGAGCTTTCGGATAGAGCACGGACAATGCGGAATGCTCTTCGCGGTCGGCGTCCGCGCCGTTGATCTTGCGGATTTCGGCGACGATCCGTTCGCAATAACGGTCGAGATTCTCTAGCGCCAATGTCAGTTCCGCCCGTGTTCGCGCCGGTTCGCCGTAGACGACGACGTAAAACCGGACCTGGGCGATAGCCTCGCGTCCGCCCGCCAGATCGTGCCTGATGGCGCTCAAATCGTGAAGCGCGACCGATGCTTCGGGCGAGAGCCGCTGTCTTCCGCTGAGACTCTGAGTCGAGCGCATTACCTGGCGGATGCGCCGGTCCAGTCGCCGAAAGCAGGCGAAGCGCGTCGGCCGTGATGAAGGGCTGGGGCGGAGTGAACATTGAAACAATCGCCGCCGGACAATTGCCGTGCATAACGTAGCTGCCAGATACTTCAATCGTCTCTCCGCATAGGTAGTGGCGGACGTCAACGCCGTCATCTGGGATCGTCGGAACGGATGTCGCATTTTGCCTGTGGCCAAGATAGACCGCTTCCCACAACTCCTCGCGTGTGAACCGGATGAACCTGAGCGCGCTTTCTTGCTCGATTAAGCGAAAGGTCTTTTCGGCCTCGGCGAAAGCCGCCTCTTCATTATCAATCGTGCGAATCGCAATTTGTCGCCCCGAAGACGCCTTCCAGCTTTCGGCGAGGGCGCGCGGCAAACCGGCCAATCCCTGATTCTTAAACTCATGCTTGAAATTCGGCAGGAAAAAATCATCGGCGGAATCTTTGAGCGGAGACGGCACGCGCGCCCAGCATGTGAGCGCGCTGCGGCGAAAGCTGCCCGCGCCAGCAAGCTCGGTGTAAGTTTGGAGCCCCCGGTCGTGCAGGAGCGCGGCGAGCGGATGAATCTCGAATGGATCACGCGCAGCGGCGTGAGACCGCAAGGCGAGCCCCGGATCGAGATGGGTTGAAAGGCGAAACTGAATGACCGCGCCGACCGGCTTACGCGCTGCCAGCAGCAAGGCAAGGGCGTCGCACCGGCGCTCCAATACCAGATCGTCACTGAAGATCGAATGCTCAAGCTCGACGTGGTACGCGCGCGTGAAAGAACCGTCGTCGTGCCTGAGCGCGTCATGGTACAAACCGACGATCGAAGTCTCGCGCCGGTGTCCTGAAACATCGATGGCGGGCTGCCGCGCCGGCGTCGCTTCCTCCAACGCGCCCGCCTCATTCAAGATGGCGAGCTCGCGCCTCGATTTGATGAAGGCGGGCGCAAGCTTTAATGCCAGGCCTGCGCCTAGACCTAATGCGGCGGCGGCGCTCGCAGTAATCATAATTCCGTTCGCATCCATGATTTTTGTCTCCATTCAATTTCCTCAGGCAGCCAGCGGCGACTTACGGCGCCGCGCAGCCTCGATTGAATCGTGTACCTCAGCCATCCCGGCCGGCTCTTTCTGCGAATGACATTCAGCGCCAGGACGGAAAGCCCCATCGTTACCAGCCATCCGATCAACTCCGCGGGCAGGTGGAAAAACTCAAGCCTCAGAGCGAACGGCGCGGCATAGCCTATGACGCCTGCGAGGATCACAAAGCCCCAGTCCTCGTCCGTGAGGTCGCATGGCTCCTCCGGGGTTAGTTGCCAAAGCCTGTGTCGAGGTTCACGGCGTTGCCCTGTGAGATCGAATACACAAGCGCGACGATCCCGCCGAAAGCGAAGCATCCGATCGCGGCGATGATCTGCTTGGCCGCGGATTTCTCCATGCCGTAATTGACAACGCCCCAGCCGACGAAGACCACGCCCATCAGGAAGAGCAGGTTGCGTCCCCACTTAATCGCCTCGCGGATCGCGTTGCCAACCTGTTGATCACTGCCGAAGATGTTGCCGCTGGGCGTCTGCGCCATCGCCGCTATGCTAGAGAGCAGCACCATTGTCGCCAGAAGCGCGAGAGTGACGACCGGCTCGGCGAGGCCGATGACCTGAGCGGCTTTGATGAGTTTGTAGCCTAGCCGCGCGACTCGTATTGATTTCATCTCCATATTCATTGTTTGTTCCTCCCTCCTTGAAACATTGACGATTCGGCGTACGAATCCCCACGACTGATCATCCGCCTGATTGTCAGGATCCAGTCTGTAATGAAGATTCGTGTTGATGTTTCAGCTTTTTGCTTGGCAACTGCCGCGCCAAAGATCAAGAGGCGCCGCTTTTGCGACAGTCGGCTGCCGTGAAAGGAGGACGACCTTGATTTATGTGGTTACAACTTACACGCCTTCTGGTGGCATGGCTTTCCTTCGGTCTCATCGCTTCGGCGCAGGAACTGAAGCTTGATCGTGACGCGGTGATTCGCGCAAAGGCGTATGAACCTTATTTGCTTGACGCCTCCGCGAAGTACGATCTTGATTCGCGACTGCTTTGGGCGATTGCCTATCTGGAAACGCGGTTCAATCACAAACTCGTAAGCCGTAAAGGGGCGAGGGGACTGATGCAGTTGATGCCCTCAACGGCAGCGCGCTTCGGCGCGACCGATCCGCACAACCCGAAGAGAGCGATTGACGGGGCGGCCAGATACGCGCGGTATTTGATGAACCGCTTTAACGGCAGGCTTGATCTCATCCTGGCCGCATATAACGCGGGCGAAGGCGCTGTTGAAGCCTATTTGACGGGGCGTTCGATACGGATTGGAAATAGAGTCATCAATCCCGCGCGTCGAATTACCGGCGGCGTTCCTCCTTATCGTGAAACACGAAGATACGTGAAGGCCGGATTAAGCATTCTCGCGAAGATTGAAAGTTCCCCGGAATTTGGAATCAGCAGGCGACAGGTGAAAAAGGAGATTCCAGAAAAAGAGACCTCGCTGCCCCATAGTCCAAAGAGTAGAAGCATTATTTATGTGGGGCCGCCGGATCAGACAGACCCTACGCGCGTAAAGCCGCCTTTTCGTCTCTCGGTTTCGCCTGAGAACCGTTGAATTACTGTCGGAGCGAAAAAAGCCGCCGTTGGACAACTGTGGTATGCCCTCCCAATCGTCTGGTAGTGGCGTCAACAAAGAGCGAAATCGGCCTATATCTCTTATCGGCGCGGTCTCCATCAATAAAAAGCTCAGTGGCATCCCGATTGTATAAGCGAGTGCGACAGTCTTTTGAAGGTAGGCGTTCGTAGAAGGAGGGAGAGAATGAGCTTGCGTGATGGAGCCTTTTCATCAAGCGAAATATCAACGGGAACGGCAGAGCAGTCGCAGCCTGCGAGTCCTGTCGCTTACCGCGACCCGAATGACGTTCGAACCATCTATCAGTTGTTATCAGTCTTGCTGATCACGCTCGCGCTGTTCGTCCTGAGCGCAATCGGCAATGCCTGGCAATACTGGCGGCGACCCGATCGCATCGTCGTAGACCGATCGAGCGGGCGAGTCCTGATGATCAATGACCGGCAGTTCGGCGAAACAGACGCCGTAAAGATGGCTCCAGATCATCCGGGCGATAGCGACAAGAAATATCTCGTCGGCGAGTTCGTCAAATCGCTTTATTCCATCAATCCGGCAACACGCGCGCCTGACATCAAGGCCGCGCTCGAAATGATGGTCCCGCAATCGGCGACCAGGTTCGCCGCCTATCTCAAAGAGCAACACGTCCTCGAACAGCAGCGGGCCGAATCTTGGCAGGCCGTCTGGACGCCGCAGGACGTCACGGTTGACCGTGTTGATCCCTATACCGTGCGCGTCATCGGGAAGCAGGAGATCACGAAGGTCATCAACAACCAGGTCGTTCAGGAAACCAAACAACTGCAGCTCACGGTCAAGTTGGCTGCCGACCCGGCGGGGCGCACGGACCAAAACAAGCGAATGGGCTTTCTGGTCGCGGCCATTGATTACAAGGAGATCACATCCTGAAGGAAAGGAGCTTGAATATGAAACGCATCTTCACCACAGCTCTGGCAATCCTGGTCGGTTTATCACTGCTACACCAGCCTGCGCCGGCAAAGCAGAAGAAACCGCGCGCGCCGCAATCAAAAAAGGAGCCGGCTTCAAAGCCCGCCCTGGCAGTTATCAATAACCCGACTCCGTCCTATCTCTCTGGCGAAGTAAACGTGGTCGTGCGAGGCGACGAGAATCCGATCATACGATTGCAGATGGTCCCGAACGGTCAGGCGCTCGTCGAATTCCCGGCGAAAGACCGCATCTTCAAGGTCAATCCGGCGGACCCTGACCTGGTGACAATTGAGGACTCGCCGACGAAAGAGTTTGATCGCTACATTCTGCTGCGGTCTAGCAAACAGTTCTTGCCCGGCTTGCCGAATTCGCAACCGCCTCCCGCCGCGACTTCAATGATTGTGCAGATGACTTCGGGTATGGTCATCACTCTGCTCATCCATCCCGCCCGAGAATTCGAGCAGGTAGTCCATCGCTGTGTGGTGAGGTATGACCGCGACGCAATCGTCAAAGCGCGCCAGGCGGCGGGATTGGCTGTCAATCTGGATCAGCGCGACGAAAATACCGCGGCGAAGGCTCCGGCGTCGCTGCAAGTCGCGCCTTTACCAAAAACGACGCCGGAAACCGGCTCGCCATCAACATCACTCTCGCAACCAACGCAAAACGCGGTATCGCTGTCCTCAGCGCCTCCGGCTTCAACGAAAGAGGAAGATCGGGCCGAAGCGGCGATCGTCAACGCGCCGCCTTCAATCCCAAAACTGATCGTCCGCGCCACTGAAACCAAAGCTTCAAAAGAAGGCAAAGATGGGCCGAGGCAATGGGAAGAAAAGGTGAAATGGAGCAGGCCGTTCCATGGATTGAAAGTGGCCGCGCAGACGCGCGTGGTGAATGCGAATCGCCGCCAGGCATTGGTGTCAGTGCATAACACCCTATCCACGCCGGTCAACATAGCGCCCGCGCAGCCAGAGCTTTCAATCCAAACTCTCGACGACCATGAGCGCGTGCTTCAGGTCGAGCCCGTCAAACCGCTGAAGATCGAGGTTTCACACTTTCACGGCCTCATCGCCCCAGGGGAGACGGCGTTTTATCTAATCACCTATGAGACTCCGGTTCTTGGCGCAAAGCAGCGGTTGTGCGTCGCGGTGGCGCAGAGCGCCGCGGCCGATGAGCCAGTCGTGGTCGAACTAACCAAAGGGATCAGGTAACGGAGATAAATATGCTGAGCGAACACGAAACCATCAATGAACAGGGCGTGAAGCTGAAAGACGTGACCGAAGAGGGCGCTTTGCCGAAGAGGACCCAACCCCGGCGCGGCAGAAAGAAGATCGTGATGGCCAGCGCGCTGTGCGCATTGTTAACAGTCACGATAATGGCCGGATACTTTTTGCTCCGCGGCAAAGACGTTCAGGTTAATGCGTCACGAAGGGCGACCGAGAAGATTACAAGCGGGAGCGATCTGCAGAAGGCTGCTTACGATTCGCTCGGCGCATCACTCAAGGGCTCAGCGCCTGTTGTCCCACCATCGGCTCCGGCGACCAACATCGGTTCGGGTCAGCGCACGAACGTGGCAATGGCCGGCGTGGCGCCGTCTCCCGCTTCCGCCGTTGAAAACGAAGGCGCGCCGAAGATCCCCGCGCCGGTACAGCCTGGCATCGCGATGACGCTCGCGCCTCCGCCGGAGGCGTCGCTCTCGAAGGAGTCAAAAACGACGGGACCTGACCAAACCGCGACCGGATTAGGCGAGCCCGAGGGCAGAGCGATTGGCGCATACGGCGCGAGCAAACCAAAGACTGACGCATCAATTTCATTCTCCCTCCCCTCGGCTGCTGTCTCTGTCGCTGAGAAGGACAAGTTGAAATCGGCTGCCACAGATGCGACAAAGGCCCCGATCCCCGCCGGCGGAAAGCCCGTGTTGGAAAAGGCGCGCGCAGTCCCAAACTTCGGCGCAATGTTACCAGTGCGATTGATGGGCGTGCTCTACACATTGCGCCAGGGATCGCTCGCACGGCTCGAACTCGTGCGAGACATCAAGAACGAGCGTTGGACGCTCAAACGCGGCACGGTCTTCGTAGGCTCCCTGCTCGGATCGGAACTCGATCGCGCTTTCATTCAAATAAAGGGATATATCGATCCCGAAACGAACGCCTTCACCAAACTTGACGGCGAATTGCTCGGCGGTGATGGCGGCGCGGGATTGCGTGGCAAGCGGCGGCGCGTCTCGCCGATCTGGGTCAAGGTTCTGGATCGCACGGCGCAAGCGGGAACACAAATTCTGACGAGCGTGCTCGGCCGTGCCAATTCGTCAGTCATCGTCACCACCGATCCTTACGGAACTTTCCGCACATCCCCTGAATCACAGAGCAATCGCTCATTTGTCGAAGTCCCGGCCGGAACGGTCGGTTTTGCACTCGTTACAAGCCTGCCCGCGCCCGGCCAATCGGATTCTTATCTAGCGAGTTCAGACTCCATGGGAAATGACAAACAGGGCGAATTGTCAGACGCCGAATTGGCGGAGTTGTTTGCTGATGCTGATGCGGAGCGGATCAAATCGGCGTTGCCGCGTATGAACCCGGAGCTGCGCCAGGTGGCAGAGGCGGCGCTCAAGGAGATCGAGGCGACAGACAAACCGAAAGGACGCTGAATGCAACTGAACGATCCAAGTCTTCCGGCGATCAATCCGCGCATGTTGCTTGCTGAAGAAGGCGAAGAGGCCCTGGCAGACCTGCTGCGAGGCGTCGGGTATGTGATTCAAAGCCCTATGCTGCGCGACCTGGCGCACGCGCTGAGAAACTGCCTGCCCTGGTTGATTGAAGGACCGCGCGGCGGTGGAAAGACCGCTTTGGCCGAAGCCCTGGCCGAGGCGTGCAATCTGCCCGTCTATTACTTGCAGGGCATGGAAGGCCTCACGCTGGCCGACGTGCTCTACGACTGGGACCGTGAAGCGCAGACGCAGTGGGTGCGGCAAATGGTGGCCACAGGTTACAGCTTTGAAGAAGCGCGGTCAGGACAATGGTCGCGCGAATTTCTATCGCTCGGCGAAGCGCTCGCGGCATATGAGCAGGCTGCGCAGGACGATGTCACCCCTGTGCTGATCTGTGACGAGTTCGACAAGGTAAGCGAGAAGGTTGAGGACATGCTGCTCCAACTTTTTGCCCGCGGTTACGCGCATGTTCCGCGCTTCGGCGCCATCGGCGTTAGAGACCGGGCGCGATGGCCGGTCGTGATTCTGCTCTCTAACGATCAGCGCCATGACCTCTCATCGCCAATGCGTTCGCGTTGCCTTTACAGTTGGCTCACGCCTCCGGCGCCACGCGAAGAGGCGCGTATTCTCCAGACGCGCTGCCCGCAATCGCCGCGCTTGCTGCTCGTCAAGATGGTGAAGCTGATCAACGCGATCCGCAGCCTGCCTGGCATCATTGACAAGCCAGGGCTACGTGAATCAATCGCGTTACTCGGCGCGCTCGCCGATGCAGGACACACGGACTTGAACGCAAAGACGCTCGAACGTCATCTGTGTTTCCTGGCGAAACGGCGACTCGATCTGGAGAACCTGCGCAAATCGCTCGCTCGCGTCGAGATGATGATGGAATTGCCGGATGTCGAGATCGAATCCTGGGTTGATGATCTTGAGGAGGCGAGGATATGAGAGCGACGAAAAACCGACGGCGGCCATCGCCGGTACTTGTCGTATTCGCCACGGCGCTTTGTATGATCGCTTTTATGGTCTACTCAAGCTGGTTGTCGGCGCGCCGTAACCGCATAAACGCGCGAGTCGAAATTGCGGATCCGATAGTTGAAGCGGCGGCGGCTCAATCGCAACCGATCCAGGCGGCGCATGGTCTGCCGGACGGCGAAGTGGAACACACCGCCGCGCGAGTCCGAGAAGTCTCAGCGCTGGTGATCGGGTTGACTCTGCTGTCTGTCAACGAAGCTATCGCGCGCCGTCCGGCGCCTAATGTCGTAGTTTTACTTGATCGCTTTGCCGCGAACGGGCTTTTACCTCCCGACGTGAGGAAACACGTGGCTGGCGGGGTTTTGGAATCGGATCGCGCGGTGATCTACGCGCGCTATCGAGTCGAGCCTCTTGCCGTCGAAATCGTCTCAATCGGCCGTGAGCTGAAAGACGGCCCTCCGGTCATCGGAAGGATCGCTACCGGCGGTGATGAAAATGCGGGCGCAACGCTGTTCATGGCTCGTCAAATAAACGGCACGCCATTGCCCGAACCTTTTACGCCAACGTCACAGGTGGCCGCGATGGGCTGGAGCGTCGAACCGTTTCGTGAGAGGGGGTTCTCGCCGCAGGAATTGGAACAGGTCAACGCCTGGTTGCGAACGCAAAGTAATGAAAAATGACTACCGCCGCTTTCCACGATTGGCTGCGCCTTTGGCGTCACGCGCCACGCTCGATCACGCATCTGTGCGAGCAGATTGACGCGCGCTACGGTATTCCTCGTCCGGCTTCATCTCCACACCTACCGCCTTACCAGGCGGCGATGGCTTTTCTCGGCATTTGCGCCGAGGGCGTCTTGATCGTCTTCGCCGGACTGTTCTCAGCTCTGATCTGGTGGTCGCTCGCATACTGGCTCTCTATTAGCATCGAGGTCGAGCTGTTCTGTCACTTGATCGCGCTCATCGGCCCGCTCATTTCTTTACTCGAAGTGGCGCAATTGCCGCTCCCGTACTTCCAGCTTTTTCAGCGCTCGACCTACGGCACGGCGCGCTGGGCGGACCATGCGCTGCTAAAAGATCTGAACCTGGCGCGGCGCAAATCTGAGCCGATCAAAACTGGCGAACTCCCCCTCGGCGGGCTGGGCAGGGATTACGATGTAGTGTTGAACGCGGCACAGGCGATGTGCCATCTCGCCCTGTTCGGCCCGCCGGGTTCGGGCAAGTCGGCAACCTTCTTTATGACCTGGCTGCGCGCGTGGTCGGCGACCGGTTCGGCCATCGTCCTCGACCCTAAAGGCGAACTCTACGACCAGACGGCGTACAAGTTCGAGAATGTTTATCGGATTGATTTGCAGAACCCAGAACGTTCGGACCGCTGGAACTTCCTGCCATCCTGTCGCCACAACGCGGAACTGGCGCACGAAGCGGCCTCGATCATTCTCCACGTGGACGTCAACAAGAACTCCTCCGCCGATCCGTTCTGGAAAGAGGCCGAGACCGCTGCATTGACAGCGATCATCCTGCACCTGGCGCAGTGGCCCGCCCGCCCGACGCCGGCAATGATCCAGGAACTGGTCTCCACGTACTCACTCGCTGAACTTAATCAACTGATGATGTCGTCGGCTGATTCGAAGGTATCGCTCTACTGGGGAATGTTCACGAAGGTCGAGCCGAAGCTGCAGGGCGGCGTTTTGATCGGTCTGGGCGTGCGGTGCGCGGCCTTCAACATCCCTAACGCCAAAGCGATCTCTTCGCCGATCACGCCGGTGATGGCGGCGCGAGGAGTCCGCCCGGTCGATTTCGTCGAACTGCGCGAGCCGCGGACCGCGATCTACGTCGTCGTGCCCGAAGGCGATGCGGCTCGCTACAAAGTAGTGCTCGCCGCACTGTTCGGTTTGGCGGCCAGTCATCTGCGCAAAGGCGAGCTGACGCCGGAATCGGCGCCGGTGCTCTTTAATTTTGACGAAGCCGGAAACATCTTCATTCACGGGCTGAATGAGCTGCTCGGCGTCGGGCGTGGCCGAAAGATGGCGGTCGCGCTTGGTTATCAAAACATCGGTCAGGTCTACCACCACTACGGCTCCGACGGCGGCGACGCTGTCCTGGGCTCGATCGGCACGATGATCTTTCTGCCCGGACTCGACCATCGCACTGCCGAATACGCCAGCAAGCGTATCGGCCAGGCGACTGTCTGGCAATCCACTTCGGTCGATGTCAAAGACGGGACGAAATTCGATTCGGAACGCACCTCAGAAGTGGGGCGGTCACTTATGGACGCATCCGAAGTCCGCCGGATGGTGAAATATCGCCAGGCGGTGGCGATCATCGGCAATGCGCCACCGGTGCGTTTTTCATATCCGCCTCTGGCGACGATCGGAAGCGCGCCACAACCTAAACGAGAACAGTTCTGGCAGGCGGAAAATCACTTGCCCCACACGCCGAATCTAAGTGCGATTGCCGGCGAGGAAGCGACAGAAGCGAAGACATCGGCTGAGCCGGTCAGAGCAAATGCCGCCATCATCGCCGACAATCGCCCGTCGTTCTCCTTCGGCCAAATGATGAATCAGAAAACATCCGCCTTTCCACCGGAATATGACCCGGACCAGATTCCGCCACAGCGAGATCCTTGTTTTGACGACGCGCCGGATCGGAGCGGGTTCGAGCGATAGGAGGACTGATGGAAAGTCCAGGCCAGAAAAATCGCTTCAACAAGCTGCGCCTCTCCTACATCTTCGCGCTGATTACGGTCGCCGCCGGCGCGGGCGGTTATGGCTATCACCTCTACAGGCTCGCGCGAGATTCTCAGATCAACAAACCGCAGCCCCAGGTCGAAAGGCTGGTGAAAGATTTGCGCCTGTTCCAATCTCGGACCAATCACTTTCCCAAGAACTTCATCGAGATCAATCAACTTATCTGGCGGACCGCGCCGGCGCCAGATTACGGAAGCGATGGCAGGCAGGCGCGCGCAAAGAATTATTACTATTACTATACGAAGGCAACCGATGAGACCTGCGCGTTCTGGGCGCTGCCGGTCGGGCCGCAGCGTCACTACGCCCCGTCTTTCTTTGTAGTCATGTCGCCTGACTGGATGCGCTCGTGGAAGGGCCAGGCGATGAGCGATGAAGAGATCACGCGAGTTCCCGCCATCCCTTCTCCCGCCTCTCTCTCCGAACTCAAAATGCAGGAGACGCCGGCTCGCGTCTTCGGCGCGAACAAGTAAAACCGCTTTATCGATTCCTCAACGTGGGCGACCCAACAACTTAAACGAGTTAAAGAACATCCGGCATACCTTTTTATCCACTTCCAGATCCTCAATCAGACGCCCACAGCCAAGAAAATAAAACCTTCCCCGATGCAGTATTGAGCGGTTGAAGGAGTGTTGGTAACCGGTTCCCTCGTCGTTCGGGTCCCAATACTCGCTCTCGCTGATGTTCGGAGCAATGCGACGCATTTGGACGATTCGCGCGCCGCTCGACTTCTTATCATCCGCAATTATCTTCTCGTGGTCAGGCCCGAAAGCATTGTTTTCCCGCGCCGCCGGATCGCCCCCGAAGTCCTGTATTAAGACTGAAAAACTGTACGAACCGGACGCGCTCAGGAAATGGCGTATCATGGTCGCCGATCCTTGCCCGTCTCGAAGACGTTCAGGCTTGGTAGGAAAAAGCAGCGAGAAATCTTCATCAGGCCCGATGAATTTCCGCCACTTCGGCAGCGGCGGCACGGGAGTCTTTGCCATCGCGAGCTTTTCTTCGGCCGAAGGTTTCGGGAATTGAAGCGAATCGAGAAATTGTGTGGCGCGAAGGCTATCCGCGAGCGATCCGCTGCTTGCGCTCACTATCGCCGAGTATACATTCCCCATACGCAGGTAAGTGACACTCCTCGCATAAAAGGTGTTCCCCTCGTAAGGATAGCTCCAGGCGTGATAGAAACCGAGATTGGTCAAGGGCCGTTCTTCGAGCATCTTCCCGTTGTTGGCTTTGATCTCTTTGAGCGTCGAGGCGCGGATGGTCTCCAATGCGCCTTGCGGGTCCGCATACATTCGGCCTGATATATTTATGACCTTCTCGGATCCGATGTAAAACGTATATGCGACGTCCTGCTCGTTATAGACGAACTCCTTGCCTGTCCAATTAGGGTGAGACTTACTTTTCGCAGGCGACTCCACAGGGCGGCCCGGAAATCGAATAGTGTAGGGATATTCATTGCGCGCGCCTAAGTTGGAAAGCTCGAACTCACCTGATTGCAGTTGGGTCAGGCGCTGCCCATAGATGGGTGAGCTGCCGATGGCGCATATCGCGACCGACAGAAGCGGAAACAATATCCTTTTCATCATTGGCGTATCCTCCAATGGGAGCTTGCAAGACGCGGGCCGTGTGACACCGCCACATTGCTAACAGCCAAATCTCTCGCTGAATAACGACGAAAAGCCGAGCAATAAAACGCCTTGCCCGGCTTTGTTTCTCAAATGAGCTTAGTTTTCTAACCACTTCGGCAGCGCCTCAAGGTTTTCGCTACCGGTTGGGTCAATTGTATACAATTGCCAAGAGGACCGAAAGTCGCTGCCTTCCGCCCCTTCTGGTTCAACGATGGGCTGCCCCAGCCATTTCTTCATCGTAGCTCAGGTGGCACTTCTTATACTTTTTACCAGAGCCGCAGCGACACTCTTGATTTCGCCCTATCGTGCGCACCAGAAAAGCCGGATCATGGCCGATGTCAGGTCCGATCCAGATCGCCGTCTGACACCAAACCGTCCACTTAATCAGCCAGATTAGGGCATGTCCAAGGTAATCAACCACCGTATCCCGATCCCGCAGCCAGACCTGTTCCCAAGGGGCGTAAGGGCAGATACTCCCGTCACCATTGAGGTGCTTTTGGCCGTGCGGCGGAATGATGAGGTTACGAACGATGGCCTTAGGATGAATTTGACTGCCACCGTATATAACTCCCAACTCGTAACTGACTCGAAGGTCGTCTAACCGATCAAACCATTTGTATTGTTGATGACTGGCAAAACAAGAAGGATGATGCTCAACCTTCCCACCAGCAACTATCTGAACCTGCCTCTCTTTATGAATGTCGTCCAGAAGCTCAGCCAAATTCTCCGGCGACTGGATTGGTTGCACGCTACCTTCCCAAACTGCGACGCTTCCTAAACTTGTTGCTTTGACGGAGAGGGATAAATTCGGGAAATATCGCTTCATGGCATCAATGCTGGCTTCTAAACGTGCGCCATTCTCCATCTTCTCTTATTCTCCGAACGAACCTCTGGGACGCACAGTAAAGCTCGGCACAATGACAGATGCTGCTGCTCTAGTAGAGACCATGCCGAAAACCATCTCCCACCCTTCCTTGTTGATCAATTCGAGTGTTCGCGCCGCCGTTAAAGACAGTTCCTGTTTGACAGAATCGTTAAACTGATCGGACAAATCATTTCCTGTCGGATTGGCTGGGTCTTCAACGGCGATTCGTGAAATCTCGTCGCGCAGTTTTGTCCAGACGTGCTTCAACTGATCCGTCAGTTTGGCGGCCTTTTTTTGCCTCAGCAATTCAACTGCCAATAGCTCAAGAACGAAGGTTCTGATAGAAAGACGATTTCTGACGCGCCAAAGCTTTAAAAGTCGAATGGCGTCTGTGATCTGACTACCCTTGATATGGCTGATGTGTACGTCGAGGTTGGTCTTTAGCCAATTCTTGTCACCTGATGTCTGGTGCAAGAAAACGTCTCCATCATTACCATTAACGTAGCGGCCCGGAACAACATCAACGTGAAAATCAACCCTGTCCTTGGGATCGCGACTGTGAAGGCGAAGCGCAGACGTTTTCCTCTCAACATAGTAATCCTCTTTGAGGGCACTTTCAACGCTCTCATAAATTTCTTTCAGCGACTCGCCAGCGGTGGCGTCTTCGTGGGCAAAATAGCAGATCAGATCAAGGTCGTAGGACTCTTTGTTCATCGTCCCCTTAGCCTTTGAGCCACCGTATTTAATGGTCAAATCGCTCCCTGCGAATTTCTTTCGCAGCAACTTTTCGACCTCGTCGCGCCGAGCGCGCAAAGCCTTCATTTCCTCGCTATCGTTAGAGAGGTTCTGTGAATCAAGAATGTCTTGCAAATATTTGTCGCTCATCTTTCGTTTAACCTCACTTTTAGTTTAAATCCCTGCTGTTTCTTGTCGTTGTCGTAAACGAGCAGAGAGGGATCAATCTTCCTCATCAATTCCCGGCCGCATAGCACAGCCACCGGTGGTGGCACTGCCGGAAAAAGATGAAGTTCCTTCAGTTCTAAGTGTTTGCCATTGATCAACCTCAACGCGTGTTGATAAGCCAGCTTAAAATCGTTGAGGTGCTGCTTTGTCCGCAGAAAATTCCGAGTAGGAACTTGGCTTTCCAATGTGATTTCATAGATGGAGAAAGAATCGTCGAATTCACCTGGCAACGTGACGACAGGGATTATCCCGCTCAGCGACAAGATAAGCGCAACTTTGGAGTGGTCATGTCCCTCACGCAATTGTCGAAACTTATAGGTCACGACGCTGTCATCCATTTTCCACGACCAATCTTCTGTGTCTTTATGGCGCTGGTAAAGTTCGACCGCGACTTTGTCGTTAAGCTGGCTGCCGAGAAACACAAGCAATGGGATAGGCGCGAAAGCAAACACCGAAATGTGTTCAATATCATCGGTATCAATCCCTCTTTCATATAAAGGCGCAATCTTCTGTCGAACGATTTGCTTGGCAAGCCGATAGAAAGAGTCCCCCTCGTCACTCCCATCATCAGGAATGTCGGTAAGATCGATCAGTATTCCTTGCGGGTCCTGCGGGTAGCGAGGGAAGACGGCTGCTTTTATATCTGCGTTTGAGATGGAAGTTTTCTCACCGCCAATGCAAGCAAGCAATTTGACGATTTTCGTTTTGTGGTCAGAAGTGATTTCTGTCAGGCGGAAAATCCTATCTTCGTGGTCACGCTTGAATTGACCTAGTTTTTCCACCCGGTATGAAAGCCAGTTGTCATCAATGAGCTTATGGCAGTCAGGGCAAAGCAGCATCAAGTTTTCCAGTTCGTTTATATCGGCAGGGTGATCCGCCGAAAATCGAGGCCCTCCCTCGCTAAAAGCGCAGATATGCGCTTTTTCAGAGAAATTGTTTTCTTCGTGTGTGAGATGATGGCGGAAAAGATATTTATTGCAGCCGTGAAATTCACATCTGCCGCCAGCACGGACGTAGAGGATGTTCGCTGCTTTAGGCTTGATGGCGCGAGAAAGTACTCGGTATATGGGCCGCTCCTGTTTTATCTGCGAATGCGGCTCAATTACTGCAGTCATTGCCTGCTTCAAGGTGACACCTCCAATGATCATTTTCATTCTTCGCTATCTTCTTCTTGTTCACGTCAACGATTATCGCTGTATCGGGATATTCGCTAAACGTGAAGCTGAGTCAATATAGCGAACTTCTCTAATTTAGGTCAAGAGCAAAGTTTTCTTGTATTTCCGCACCTGTTACACTACACATGCATATAAAGATAGGAGGAGTAGACGAAATGGCAACAACCGGAGACAGGATTCGTCACATTCGCGAAAAGAAGAAGATGACGCAGGATCAATTGGCCGAGGCATCCGGTATAAGCAAGGGGTTTCTGAGCGATGTCGAAAACAACAAAAGAAACATTAGCTCTCAAGCCCTTTTACGGATTGCCAACGCTTTGGGCGCATCCGTTGATTACCTACTACAAGGCGAATCCAAACAAATCGTCGAAGAAAGAGCGCCTGTTATCATTCCGCCCGCACTGTCACAAGCGGCGGAAGAACTCAGTCTTAGCTATACCGAAACGCTTGATTTACTCAGCGCACATAATTCGATCGTTGCTCGCCGCAGCACTCGCACGCAAAAGGAATTTTCTGTTGAAGACTGGAAAAAGTTTCATGCGGCAATAAAAAAGGTGTTCGGATAAATGTCTCAACTACGAACTACGCTGCAAATTCATAAGCTTGCGAAAGACTTGGGCATAAGAGTCAGGAAGGATGACGATCCTGTTGGCGCTATCGTGAACTACTGCGAACAGCGGGTCAAAAGTATGTTGGCCGGTCTGACGGACTGTGAAACCCTATCACAGATGCTCGACTGGGTTGCGAATAAGGCTGGAACATATTTCGAGATAATTCAATCCGACGAAGATTTACAGCGTATCAAACAGAACTATCTCGACCAGAGAGAGATGGCGTTCGTTTGGCTCGAGGAAGAATTTTCCGATGACGTTTTCGGCGTGACGTTCAAGCTGCATAACCGCGAACCTTGGGAACCGCAGTATGTCTCGGTGATTGACTGTCGCGGCGAAAAGGCCGCTCGCGCGTATTTCACCAAATGGCATGAGATTGCCCACCTTCTCACTCAGACGGTGCAGATGCGACTAGTTTTCCGGCGAACGCACTCCTTGAAGAGCAAGGGCGACCCAGAGGAACGATTGATGGATGTTATTGCGGCAAGATTCGGTTTCTACCCTGCATTCGTTCAGCAATTTATTGTCGAAGAGATTTCGTTCGAGGCTATTGAAAAGTTGCGCCAACGATTGTGCCCTGAGGCCAGCTATCAGTCCTCGCTCATAAATTTCGTTAAGTGTTGGAACGCTCCATGCATTTTATTGCACGCCGAAATGGGGATACGGAAAGACCAGGAGGCGAAACTGGCCCAGGGCGGTTTCTTTTTTGCCGATGTGCCGCAGGAGTCATTACGAGCTGTTTACGTTGCGCCCAATGACTTAGCAAGATCGCGTGGATTCACTATCTACGAGAATATGCGAGTTCCCGAAAGATCTGTGATTTACCAGGTCTTCATGGGGGAAATTATTTACGGGGAAGCCGAAGAAGACCTGTCTTGGTGGGAAGCCAGCAGCGGGAAAAGCCTGAAGCCTTGCCGTGTGAAGGTGCAAGCAAAGTGGTGGATGCAACATGTCCAGGCGCTAATCACTCCAATCGTATAGGGTCACCCTCCTTTTCATTTGTCTCGGAAAACTCATAGAGAGCGGACTGATCTTTGTTAGACGCGCCTCTCTGTGTGGATAATAATGGTTGCACTTGTTGTCAAGTGTAGCTATTCTTATCCACTTATGAACGATAAGTCAAACGACCTGGAAGACGCTGTAACGATGTTCCGTAAGCGCGGCGGGATGCTACGCGCTTCAGAGGCTGTCGCGCTGGGTATCCATCCACGCACGCTTTACCGGATGCGTGATGAAAACCGGCTGGTGACGGTCAGCCGGGGACTTTATCGTCTCGCCGATCTGCCGGAGCTTTCAGACCCTGATCTGGTTTCAGTCGCTGCGCGCATCCCGCAGGCTGTAATCTGCCTCATTTCGGCGCTTGCCTTTCACGAAATCACCACCGAGATTCCGCACGAAGTTTCAATTGCGCTACCACGAGCGGTGAAAAGGCCGCGACTCGATCATCCACCATTGCGGGTCTTCTGGTTCTCCGGCGAATCACTTACTGAGGGCATTGAGGAGCATAAAATTGACGGGGTGAAGGTCAGGGTTTACGGGCCGGAAAAGACCGTCGCCGACTGTTTCAAGTTCCGCAACAAGATTGGTCTGGATGTTGCAATAGAAGCCCTCAGGCTATGCCGCGAGCGTAAGGGAGCGACGCCCAGAAAACTGCTCCATTACGCCCGCATCTGCCGTGTCGAGCGCATAATGCGCCCATATCTTGAAGCACTGGGATAAGACAGTCATGAAAAAGCGCAAGCTGACCAATATGCCCGCGTCCGTGCATCACCGTCTGCTGAATCTGGCGCGGGAGACGAAGCGGCCATTCAACGAATTGCTCCAGTACTACACGATGGAGCGGTTCCTGTTCCGGCTCGGCGCATCTGAACATGCGGACCGATTTGTGCTGAAAGGCGCCTTGATGCTGCGCGTTTGGAATCTGCCGCTGGCTCGACCGACGATGGACATTGACATGTTGGGGCGCACTCCGAAATCGGTTGATGATCTTGTCGAAATCATCAGGCAATGCCTGGCGGTGGAAATTCCGGATGATGGGGTGAGCTTCGATACGAAGAGCGTAAAGGGCGAGGCGATCACACTCGATAAGAAGTATCACGGTGTCAGGGTTCGTGTTTATGGGAGATTGGGAAATGCGCATCTGTCTTTGCAACTCGATTTCGGATTCGGAGATGTCGTTGTGCCAGGGCCGGTGGAGATTGAATATCCTGAGCTGCTGGATTTCGGGAAGCCGCATCTGTTGGGCTACACGCCGGAGAGCGCCATCGCCGAGAAATTTCAGGCGATGGTCGAGCTTGATATGGCGAACACGCGCCTGAAGGACTTCTTTGATTTGTGGAAGCTATCTCAGACACTCCGTTTCGATGGCTCTATTCTCGCCGCGGCGCTGACCGCTACATTCAGACAGCGCGGAACTCCGCTGCCGACTTCGCCGCCACCGCCGCTGACGGAAAGCTTCTCCGCTGATCCGGCGAAGCAGTCTCAATGGAGCGCATTCCTCCGAAAAGGGCGGCTGGGAGCGGAAGCCGGGACGCTGACCGAAATTGTCAAAGAGATCGCCGATTTTCTACTTCCTCC
>WNGA01004083.1_pt1 | contig 21629 bp, 26 predicted proteins | sample 5400061 | NCBI WGS metagenome assembly WNGA01 (sample SAMN13153366, study PRJNA577476) | soil metagenome | isolation source: 100 cm soil or saprolite under grassland replicate 2 | place: USA:California | collected 2016-06-15
ACATACGCGGACAGTAGCCACATCGCGAGCACGGGTGCGACGAGCGCACCAGGTATCCACGCAAGTCGCGCACCCGGATGCGACAGCCGCGATGCCGCAAGCAGGCTCCCGACCGCCAAGGCAGCGGGAAACGCGAGCTTGACCCAGAACATCGGCAGCAGCGCTGCCGTGTCGATGTCCGGGCGCACGCCGATCAGAATTGCCATCAGCAGCGTCGCGCCGAACGCGCCCCAGCCGAGGGCGGTCGCATAGCGCCGCGCAGCCGCGTTGCCCTCGACTGCCCCGGCACCCGTAGCAAGCAGCGCGACCAGGTCGTCGGTTTTCATCGATGCGCTCTTATCATCGCCGCGAGCGCTTTCAGGCCGCGGTGCACGCCCACCTTGACCGCGGATTCCGACATGCCGGTCAGGCGTGCGGTCTCGACCACCGACATTCCCTTGAGCTTCATGCAGACAATCGGCAGGCGCTGACGCTCGGGCAGCCGCTCGAGCAGCTTCGCCAAGTCGAGACGCGCCGCGGTGGCGTTGGTATCGCTGTTGGCCAGCACGGCGAGTTCGTCGTCGAGCGGATCGTTGAGAAGCTCACGACAGGCGCGCCGGCGCAGCAGGTCCACCAGCTTGTATTTCGCGATCGCGTGCACCCACGCCGTCAGCGGTTGTCCCGGATCGTAGGTATGACGCTGGTTGTGCACGGCGAGCAGCGATTCCTGCACGAGATCCTCCACTTCCTCCGGCAGGCGCACCATACGCTTGCGCAGGAAGGCGCGCAAATATCCGCTCAGGTCCTTCAGAAAGGCTTGATACGCTGCGGCGTCACCCGCAAGCCCACGGACAAGCAGGTCGCGCAGCCGATCCTCGTGAACGTTCGGCAGGCCATAAGAATCCTTTCGTTGCGTCACAGCGTTCGGTTACAGCCGCGAAGAAAAGGGCCGGAAAGGCCCGGCCGGGGCATTGTGCCCGTCTCTGTAACCATTCGACAATCGCTTTCGAACTCACTGTCAACTGGGCGCCGATCGAGTGCAGTGATTTCTTGTCAACCGTGGAGGTGCAGGCCTTGCGACGCTTCTACGCCCCACTCGCCAGGAGGAGTTGTTTACTGATCGCAGCGGTGTTGCTTGCTACGGCCGTCGTCGCTGCGCCGACCGCAGTCCGACGCGACGCCCTCCTTCCGCCGGCGGCGCTTTACGAGCTGGGAGGAGACGATGAGGCGAAGGCGCTCGCCGTGCTCAAGCGTCTTGGCGAGCATTGACACACGGTAGCAACAAGTTCCGCAAATGCCCCATTATTAATTGCGGCGTCTTCGCCAGTAGTCGATGATCAGCCGATTCACGGGCAACCAATCGTCCGTGGCTTTTGCGCCATTGCGGCTGGAATAGGCATCTCGTCGCCGCTGTTCACCGCGATGTCGGGCCGATTCCGAGCGTTGGATTTTTGCGTTAAGTGTCCGAAACGAAGTTGCGCACTTATGTGAAGTTGCGCACTTTGTTGTGAAATGGGCGCCGCCATGGCGCCTTCACATCAGGATTCGCAAAGGAGACCACCATGCGGGCAAGATACTTCGCGTTCATGAGACAGCTGACATTACTCACGTTTTTGTTGTCCTTCGTCGCACTGACAGGTCCTTCTCCAGTAAAGGCCCAAGAGATCCCCGCTGACATCGATGTCATATTGAGGCCGGTGGCGGAAAAGATTGGCGTCGTCACAGACATCAACGTTATCGACGATTCCGTCTTTATTTGTACGCAGCCCGGGTTGCTCCTCCGGAAGAGCCTCGCTTCTCAAAGCACGACTGATTTTTCCGTCTTTCTCGATCTAAGCACGAAAGTTGGCACGCTCGGCACAGGGATCCCGTCTCTTCCTGGCCTCGGCTATCCAGTCCCGGGGACGTACGACGAGAGAGGCCTCATCGGCTTCGCCGCTGATCCAGAGTTCCGCCAGAACGGTAGATTCTGGGTTTGGTATACCAACATCAACGAGCACACCGCTTCCCAGCCCAACTTCTTTCAGTGGCTCGTTTCCACCTCCGACCCCTGGAACATGGCTGAATACAACCATGTAGGGCATGTCGAAGAATATCAAGTGGTCGGCGGTGTTCCCCAGTTCCGACGTACGCTTCTCAAGATCAAGCGGCCGTATTTCAACCATACGGGATTCCAGTCCCTCGTCTGGTCGCCCGAATTGAATACGCTGGTTCTTGGGCTTGGCGACGGCGGCAGTGAGTATGATCCAAACAACATTGCACAGGACGACGACCAGCTGTCGGGCAAGCTGCTCAAGATCGATCTCAACAAGCTGAGCGGAAAAGATTTTACGAACAACGCGCCCGTAGCGACGTTTACTGACCTGAAAAACCAACAGGTGCCGACCGGGGCGTTCACGCCGCTCGTAAAGGGAATGCGCAATCCCAGCAAGGTGCACTACGAAGTAGTCGACGACAAGAAAGCGGGTGGTGGCGGACAGCGCTGGATCAAGTATCTCGCCAACACCGGACAAGATACCATCGAGTTCATTCACGGCTTCGACAGCTATGGAATCAATTTTGGTTTCCGGCCGTGGGAAGGAATTTTCCCCACCGCCTTCGAAGAGGACGATGCGCGCGTGATTGCCTATGGGCTCGAGGCATCGCGCTTGCCGAATTTCTACCGTCCACTCGTGCAATATACCCATCTCGATCCGGTCTTGGGTCCGAATGCCAATACGGGTTCGGCTCTCTACTTTGGCAACAGCATTCCCGGCCTGAAGGGTCAACTCGTTTTCACCGATTGGGTTTCCTTTGCAAGGACGCCGCCGCAGGGATTGCTAATGCACGCTCCTGTCAACCGAAACAACCTCCAGGAGGCTCAACTCGTCAAGCTTTTCAACGTGGACCTTTCCGAAATCGGGCTCCAGCCGGGCGAGCCCATCTTCTATACTTCCATTAATACCAATGGATCCGGCGACAGGATTTTCGTTGGCGGCTTCAAGGACATTCAGTTCATCGTCAATCAGCGAGACAACTCGCTCGGCAGCAACAACCTAGCCGGTGGGCTCTACGAAGTGATTCGAAAGTAATTGCGAGGTCAATGTCCGGCGGGGTCTGGTCGGTCGACCCTGCCGGATAGCTCGGCCCGGGGTCTGCACAACAGCGACAGGACCGAGTCCCATGAAGCGTTTTTGGAACTGTCACCGGGCGATTTGCTCATGGTGCTGAGCGCATTGGCAGTGTTGGCGGTTGCTGCCGACTGCGCCAGCGCGGCGCCGCCACCCCCAGTCGAAAGCCAGCTGTTGGCCATCGGCTTCAAGGTGCTCGTCGCGACGACAACGGTTCAGGAGTATTGGGCGCAGAGCCTTGCTCCCACCAAATAGGGCGACACATTAGCCCTGCTTCACGGCAACCAGGGAAACGCTCTTGACGCCGAACTTCTTGCTCGCGGCCTTGGCGTTGTCGGAGATGAACCGGTAGCTCGTATTGTCCTCCACCGCCCGGATCTTGAAACCCGCTGCCTCGATCGCCGAACGGTAATCGTCCTGCTGCATCGCCCCGCCGATGCAGGCGGCCCACAGCGTGGTGTTGCAGACGATTCCGTCCGGTAGCTGCACTTCGGTGACGATGTCGGAGAGCGCGAGACGGCCGCCGGGCTTGAGAACGCGGGCCGCTTCCTGAAATACCTTGGGCTTGTCCGCCGACAGATTGATGACACCGTTGCTGATCACCGCGTCGACGGACGCGTCCGCGCAAGGAAGCGATTCGATATGGCTCTTGAGGTAGGTTACGTTGCGCATTCCGCTCCGGTCGCGAAGTCGCTCGGCCTTCAGCCGCTGCTCGTCGGTCATGTCGACGCCGATCACTCGGCCGCTGAGCCCGACCTTGAGCGCCGCGACGAACGTGTCCATGCCCGATCCGCTGCCGAGATCGAGGACGCTCTCGCCCTCTTTGAGATCCGCGAGGTGGAAGTAATAGCCCACGCCGGCGAACGACTCGATCGCCTCGGGTGGTACACGGTCGAGATCTTCGGGTGAATAACCCAGGCGTTCCGCCAACGCGCGCCCCATCTCGAAGTGAAACTCGCCTTCCGGGTGCAGCGCCACCGCGCGATACATGTCCTGGACCTTGGTTTCAAGCTCGGCGCGGTCAACCTTTGCCGATGATGTCATCTCGCTCTCCTCAATGTGATCTTGGCGGCCGCTCACGGTTACTCAAGCTCCTGCCGACAATGTTGCGATAATGGGACACGAGCGCGGCCGCTTGCCGGATTCGCATTCGGCGATAAGGCCCTTGAGCAGCTTGCGCATGCGAGCCAGATCGGCGAGTCGCGCTTCGATCACGGCCAGTTTTTTCTCCGCCAGCCGCCGCGTATCGCGGCAACTCTGTCCGTCGTCTAGTGCGAGCAGACCGCACACCTCGTCCAACGTGAAACCCAGGTTCTGCGCACGCTTGATAAAACGCACGCGCTTCACCGCTTCGGGTGGATAGCGACGGTGTCCGCCCAAGGGCTTGACTGGTTCACTGACCAGCCCGCGCCGCTGGTAGTAGCGGACGGTCTCGACATTCACCGCGGCCGCCTGTGCCAGGCGTCCGATCGTGATGGAATCGGTCATCGGTCTTACCCCTTGATCCCGTACCATGGTACGGCCTTTATCATATAACGGATGCAGACGGACCTGGAAAACGGATGACCGCCTTCGGTGCCAAGGATTCACTGGAACAACGCATGACCGCACTCGGTGCCAAGGGTCCGCTGGCGGCCGGGGTGCTGGCGGCCATCGGGGCTTCCTTGTGCTGCGTCGTGCCGTTGGTGCTGCTGGCGCTCGGCATCGGCGGGGCCTGGATCGGCAATCTGACCGCGCTGGAGCCCTATCGCCCGATCTTCATCGGGCTGACGTTGCTGTTCCTCGGATTGGCGTTCCGCCAGCTCTACGTAACTGCTCCGGTCTGTGCTCCCGGCACCGCGTGTGCCGACCCGAAGGTCTTGGCGCGTCAACGCACCATTTTCTGGGTGGTCGTCGTGCTCTTGGGTGCCTTGCTGGCTGTACCTTGGGTGGCCCCGCTGTTCTATTGAAAGGAGAAAGCATCGTGCGTCTACGTTATGTCCTACCTTCTGTTCTTGTGCTAGCGGCGAGTGCCGCCGTCGGAGCTGCAACACAAACCGTCGTGCTCGATGTCCAGAACATGACCTGCGAGTTGTGTCCGATCACGGTGAAAAAAGCGCTGGAACAAGTTCCAGGCGTCACGAACACCAAGATCGACCTCGACAGGAAGACCGCGACGGTGCAATTCGATCCGGACAAGGCAGCGCCTACGGTTCTAGTCAAGGCCACGACGAACGCAGGGTTCCCGTCTGCCGTACGTAAGTGAGCAGCGGATGAATACTCTCGAATCCGTGCTGACCTGCCCTGAATGCGGATTCAGGAAGCGGGAAACGATGCCTGTCGACGCCTGCCAGTTCTACTACGAGTGCACGGCCTGCAAGGCGCTGCTGCGTCCGCGCCCCGGCGACTGCTGCGTATTTTGTTCCTATGGTTCAGTCCAGTGCCCGTCGATGCAGAAGCAATACAGTACCTGTCAATCGTCCGGCCTCGTCGGGCAGTGATATGGGCCTGCGGTGTTCGACGTTCCGTCGCCCGCCACAGCGCGAAGGAAAAAATCGCCTGGCTAATGCTTCAGCCGGTGATGTTCGGTGGGCGCGGCCGTGCCGTCCGAATTGTCGTCGGCTGCCTGAGATTCAGCAACTCACTTTCGGGAGATCCGATCGATGTCGCGCATTAGCGCTCGCTGCCGCGGCAAGCTCCCGTTTCGCATCTGCATCCGACCCGCCACCGTTGAACAGCGCATTGAGCAGCACGGCGCTGATCGCAGCCAGCGTGATGCCGCTGTTCACCAGCGGCGCGAGCCACCTGGGCACTTGGGCGAAAAACGTTGGGGCGACCAGCGGAATCATGCCGACCGCGATGCTGATCGCGATGATCAAGAGGTTGTGACGCGGACCGTAGTCGACGCGGGCGAGAATCTTGATCCCTGTCGCCGCGACCATGCCGAACATGACCAGTCCCGCGCCGCCAAGCACCGGCTGCGGGATCGATGCCACGATCGTGCCGAGCTTGGGCAGCAGCCCCAGCGCGATCAGGATACCGCCGGCGACGGCGACGACCCAGCGGCTGCGCACGCCGGTGACGCCAACGAGACCGACGTTCTGTGAAAAAGACGTGTATGGAAACGTGTTGAACACGCCGCCGATGATCGTGCCCAGGCCGTCGGCCGCGAGCCCACGCGCGATCTCGGGCGACCTGATTTTCTTTCCGCAGATCTCTCCCAAAGCGAGAAACATGCCGGTCGACTCGACCATCACCACGATCATCACGATGCACAGCGAGACGATCGCGCCAAGCTCGAAGCGCGGCGTGCCGAAGCGAAAGGGGTAGACGAGGGCGACCCACTCGGCGTCGTACACGCCCGCGAAGTCGACCATGCCGAGCGCCATCGCCGCCGCGAAGCCGAGGATGAGGCCGATCAGCACCGCGATGTTGGCGACGAAGCCGGTAAAGAGCTTGTTGATCACGAGGATCGTCGCCAGCACGAGCGCCACGAGGCCGAGGTTGATCGGGTCGCCGAAATTCTTCGCGCCCACGCCGCCGCCGGCCCAGTTGATGCCGATGCGAAGCAACGTAATGCCAATCACGGTGATGATCGTGCCGGTGACGAGCGGTGGAAAATAGCGCACCAGCCGGCTCGCGAACGGCGCCACCAGCACCGTGAACACGCCGGCGACAATCACCGCACCGAAAATGCCTGTGATGTCGACGCCGCTCGTAGCCATCGCCACCAGCGGGCCAACGGCGGCGAAGGTGACGCCCATGACCACCGGCAAACGGATGCCGAAGCGCCAGAAGCCGATGCACTGGATCAGCGTCGCGATGCCGCAGGCGAAGAGATCGGCGTTGATCAGGAACGCGATCTGATCCTTCGGCAGGCGTAACGCCCCGCCGACGATCAGCGGCACCGCGATCGCGCCGGCATACATCACCAGCACGTGCTGCAAGCCGACCGCCGCCATCTGGCCGTAGGGCAGTACTTCGTCGACGGCGTGGACGCTTGGCGTTGTTGTCATTTCTGAGTTACCCCACCCTCACCCCAGCCCTCTCCCGAGCGGGAGAGGGGGTTTTCTTCCCTCGCCCCGCTTGGGTTAGGTGAGGGCATTATTCTTCGATCAGCGCCTCCAGGCGCAACCACGCGATGCGCGCGATCTGCTGCAATGCTTCCTCGAACTCGGTGGCGCGATCGCGCTCGAGGCGCTCGGCGAAGCGCTCGATGATCGCCGCCCGGTCGAGACCCTTCACTGCGATGATGAATGGAAATCCGAACTTGGCGTTATAGGAGCGATTGAGCTCCTGCAGCCGCGCGAATTCCTGCGGCGAGCATTGGTTGAGACCGGCGCCTGATTGCTCGGCCTTCGAATCAGCCGTCAACTGGCCGCGGACCGCGGCCTTGCCGGCCAGCTCCGGATGCGCGCGAATGAGCGCGAGCTGTGCGTCTTCCCCTGCGCCGCGAACGGCATCCACCATCGCACGGTAGAGCATGTCGAGCGTCGCAAACGGGTGTCGCGGCCAGGCGGCCTCCGCGACCCACGGCGAATCCTCGAAGACGCCACCGAGCGCCACGACAAAGCCACGGCGGTCGCGCGCATTGAGCTCCGCGAGCGTCATGTCTTCGCCACGTAGGGATGCGTCGCGATCCAGTGCCGCGCGATGTCGATGCGGCGCGCGATCCAGACAGCGTCGTGCTTCCGCACGTAGTCGAGGAAGCGGGCGAGCGCCGCGAGCCGGCCCGGCCGGCCGGCGATCCGGCAATGCAGCCCGATCGACAGCATCTTGGGCGCATCGAGCCCCGCGGGATCGCCTTCGGCATAGAGCACGTTGAACGCATCGCGCAGGTAGGCGAAGAATTGCCCGCCGCTGTTGAAGCCCTGCGGCGTTGCGAAGCGCATGTCGTTGGTGTCGAGCGTGTAGGGCACGACGAGATGCGACTTCACGCCGTTCTTGGTCTCGACCTCCGCCCAGTAGGGCAGGTCATCGGCGTAGGAGTCGGCGTCGTAGACGAAGCCGCCGTGCTCGACGACAAGCCGTCGCGTGTTCGGGCTGTCGCGGCCGGTATACCAGCCCTCGGGGGCCGTGCCGGTCAGCCGCTTGATCACGACGACCGCGCGCGAGACGTGCTCGCGCTCGGTTTTTTCATCGACTTGCTGATAGGATATCCAGCGCCAGCCGTGGCTCGCGATCTCATGCCCGTCCTCGACCATCGCCTCGACGGCGGCGGGGTTACGTTCGAGCGCCATTGCCACGCCGAAGATCGTCACCGGAATGCGGCGCTCGCGGAACAGGCGCAGCAGTCGCCACAGCCCGGCGCGCGAGCCGTATTCGTAGAGCGATTCCATGCTCAGGTGGCGCATCGCAAATGGCTGCGCACCGATGATCTCGGACAGAAACGTCTCCGATGCGGCGTCGCCGTGAAGAACGGAGTTTTCGGAGCCTTCCTCGTAATTGAGGACAATCTGCACCGCGATGCGCGCGCCGCCGGGCCAGCGCGCATGCGGCGGATGCGCGCCATAGCCGATCAGGTCGCGCGGGTAGCGATCCACGGGAGGCATCGTCGTTGCCGTGAGTGGCAGGCGGGCTTGATCAGCTGAAGAGCCAGCTCTGGTGCAGTCAGTCGATGCCGCGCAGTGGTCAACGCGCGATCAGGATTCCGAAGCAGCCTCAAGCACCACGCCCTCCATCATCCGCACCGCCGTCTTCCCCACCTGCAGCGTATCGAAATACGCATAGCCCGCCACCGCCGCGGCGCCGACGACCGGCAGCCAGCGGCTCGCGGTCGTGCCGGCGACCCGCTGCGTCACCGATATTCCGACGCCGGTAAGCACGCTCCGCAGCGCGCCACCGGATAACTGTTGGATGACGAAGCGCTCGCCGGCGCGCACCGCGAAGTCGCGCGTAAGCTGGCTTGCCGCGTGGCGGAATAGGCAGTACAGCATGTGCGTGCGCGTGAGCTGCATGTCCTTGCCGTAGAGTCCGGCGATGTCGGCGACGAGTTGCGCCTGGATGCGCCAGATCGCGACCAGATCCGGCAGCACCGTCAACAGTCCGAAGAAGCCGGGCGGGAGCGCCAGCGCTCCCGAGAGCGCGGCGGCTCGTGTCGCGGCCTTGCGCGCCAACCGGCGCGCAGCGGCATCCGGATCCTCCACCGAGCGCTCGCGGCTCTCGGGCACGCCGCTGACGACGTTTTCGATCGCATCGACCACGCTGCCGATGATTGGTCGCGCGGCAATGGAATACGCATGCGTCATGATCCATTCACCCATTTGAGCATCGGCCGGCCAGCGAGACGCTATGGCACCTCCCGGAATCGCTGCGCTCTTTCCCGGGCATCGCTTCGCTCAGCCCGGGCTACGCAGCTTTCCGGGACTCGCTGCGCCGTTCCCCCGGGCATCGCTTCGCTCAGCCCGGGCTACGTCCCTTCCCCGAGCATCGCGCTTCGCGCTTAGCCCGGGCTACACTGCGTCGCGAGCCGGTCGCGCAGACGCCGCTAGTATACGGGTTACAATCGGCGCCAGAAAACGAGGGGGGATGTGGTGCGTACGACGCATCGGCCTGTGCTTGCAGTGCCGACAACCGGCGATCACGAGTGAAACGTACGCCGCAGATCTTGCCGTACTCGAACTCGCGCACCGCGTACGTCGAGTACGATCCCGGCGCGATCGGCGCCGCGGCCCGGGCCGCCGCGCTGATCGAGGCCGCGGCGCCGTGGTCGAAGGTCGAGCACATCGGCAGCACCGCGATTCCCGATTGCGCGGGCAAGGGCATCGTCGATCTGATGGCGAGGTATCCGCCGGGCAAGCTCGAGGCGACGCGTGAGGCGATCGACGCGCTCGGCTTCCAGCGCCAGATGGCGGGCCATATTTTTCCCGAGGAGCGGCCGATGCGCGTCGGCGCAATCCAATACGCCGGCAAGCGCTATCGTTTGCACGTGCACTTGATCGGCATGAACAGCCCGGAAGAAGAAACGCTGCGGCGCTTCCGCGACGTGCTGTGCGCCGACGCCGCGCTGCGCGATGCCTATCAGGCCAAGAAGCGCACGATTCTGGAGTCCGGCGTGCTCGAACCCAAGGATTACACCTACGCCAAGCGCGAGTTCATCACCTCGGTCATCGGCCCCCATTGAGCATGGCTTCGATGCGCGTGTTCGGATTCGCGGGCTGGTCCGGCAGTGGCAAGACGACGCTCATCGAGCAATTGATCCCGCGCTTCATGGCACATGGACTGACGGTGTCGCTGGTCAAGCATGCGCATCACGAGTTCGACCTCGACCAGCCGGGCAAGGATTCGTTCCGGCACCGCGAAGCAGGATGCCGCGAGGTGCTCGTGACCTCTGCCGTCCGCTGGGCCTTGCAGCACGAGCTGCGGGGAAAACCGGAACTCACGCTCGACGAGGCGCTCCAACGGCTGTCACCCTGCGACCTGGCATTGGTCGAGGGTTTCAAGGGTTCCCCGATCCCCAAGCTCGAGGTCTATCGGGAAAGCGTCGGGAAGCCGTTGCTGCACCCGCGCGACCCGGCAATCGTCGCGGTAGCAACCGACGGGCCATTGGCGACCGCGCTTCCGGTTCTGCCCCTGGGGGACCCTGACGCCGTTGCAACATTCATCCTCCGCCATGTCGGTCTGGAGGGACGTGGGAATTGACTTGGGCGGGGGCTTGGGCGTAAGGTCGATTTGTGGACATCCCTGTGCATCCGTAGTGGATCGCAGGTGGATAGCGGAGCTAAAAGTCGTGAAAAAACAAAAGCTTCTGGGGATATTCGGTGCGGCGCTGGGGATATGCACCGCCGCGACCGTTTGCGCCCAGAGCGGTTTCTACGGTGGCGTTTCGATACGCGACCGCGGCGCCGAATCGGGTGGCCTCATGTTCGGCGACCAACCGCTTGCCTGGAGCCGGTTCACCGCGCCTTTGGCCGACGACGCCGATCAGCGCTCACTGGTTTTCGGTGGCTATCGCTGGAAAAACGATCTCGCCGTCGAGGCGGCGTTCAATACCGCCGACAAATATGCGTTGCGGCCCGGCGGCGCGGGCCTGACGGTCGGGCCGGGATTGGGGCTCACCCTCGGCGACTTCGCGGCTCGAACCTGGAATGCGGACGTCTACACCAGTTGGGAAGTCATCCGCCGCCTGTCGCTCTACGGTCGCCTGGGTTATGCGCAAAGCGATCCGCGCCCGTTCTTTTCGGGCGCATCGCTGGTGCAGAGCGATCCGCGGCGGCAGCGCGATGGCGTGAATTACGGCGTCGGCTTGCGCTACGACGTTACATATTCATTGGGGCTGCGCGTCGAGTACGCGCGCTTCGGCCGCTTCGCCGGAGAAATGATCGGCAGCGGAATGCCCGACTCCGATCAGGTATCGATCGGAGTGCAATACCGGTTCTGAGCTGCATCTTCAGCTGTGCGCGCCGGCGGAGTCATACCGCCGGCGTTTTTGTTTGGTGCGCCAGGCATGGCGCGCAGCGCCGTGACTGGCGCTATCCGGTTCGCGGTGGTGGCGAGTCGGAGGACTGGAGGGTGAAAGTCCCTTACGGACCTTGATGGTAGGAACCGTTAGCCGAACAGCAAGGGTGTCCGTCGCGAGGCGGAATCTGAAGGAAGCTGTACGCAAAGCTGCGGCCCGACGAACAGGAACCGCATGGAGGCAGCCTCATCTGGACGAGAGGGCCAAAAGACTCAAAGTCCAATACCATCCGGAAGATGAGGAAGTAGATGCGGCGGGTATATGCAGCGAAGGTCGCGCGTCTTACCCTGGGAGGTCTGTCGACCTGCCTTGTGCTACTAACATCGTGAGGTGTTGGGATGGGTTGGCAGAAGTCAGCAGAGGTCGTAGTAGTTGCTGGGAACCGCAGCAACGAAGGGCCGAACTTGTCATGAGTGGATAGTCACGCGTGCTCTCTGCACGTACAGGACAGAAGCCTCGGTGCAAGCCGGGGGCCAACGGCGATAAGCCGAAGGGATCGGAAGTCTCGACGGTGGCCGCGGTGTCTATTGGACGACAGGCGACACGATGCACGGAACAAAGCTCGCTGGGGCGGTTTGCTCAGTAGACAGGAAACGCCGGATACGGAACCGTACGTCCGGTGTTGTGGGAGGGCGGCGGGAGTGATCCCGCCCCCTACCCGATCGACGGCTGCGCGACGCGGCAGAGCGGGCGATGGTGCAAGGACGTTCGCCAGCGGTAAGATGCTGCTGTGATAACGCTCGTATACCTTGCGCGCCTGCGCGAAACGCTGGGTACATCGGCCGAAAAGGTCGAGCCGCCGCACGAAGTCGGCACCGTGGCGGCGCTGCTGGCCTGGCTGCGCACGCGCGGGGGCGCCTGGGCGGCCGAGCTCGCGCCCGGACGCGCGGTGCGCGTCGCGGTCAACTATGACGTTGCCCGACCCGACACGCCGGTCAAGGCCGGCGATGAAGTCGCCCTGTTTCCCCCGGTGACGGGCGGCTAAGGTTCCTTAGGCCATGCCGGTTCGCGTCCAGACCGGGGATTTCGACGTCGCGCGTGAAATCGCGGCGCTGCGCGCCGGCGACCCGCGCGTGGGCGCGGTCGCCGCGTTCATCGGTCTCGTCCGCGACATCAACGACGCAGCGACCGTGAGCACGCTCACGCTCGAACATTATCCGGGCATGACCGAGAAGGCACTCTCGCGGATCGTCGACGAGGCCAAGTCGCGCTGGAACGTCTACGATGCGCTCGTGATCCATCGCGTCGGCGAGTTGAAGCCCACCGACCAGATCGTGCTCGTCGTTGTAACCGGGGCGCACCGCGGCGAGGCGTTCGCCGCCTGCGAATTCATCATGGATTACTTAAAGACGCGTGCCCCGTTCTGGAAGAAGGAGCGAACGCCCGCCGGCGAGCGCTGGGTCGAAGCGCGCGCCAGCGACGACGAGAAGGCGGCGAGGTGGTAGCCACGCGAGCGAGTAGCCCGGGATGACACCGGACCTGATCCGGTGGAATCCCGGGGCCGCGCGCGTGACGTAGCGGCGCCCCGGGCATCGTTACACTCAGCCCGGGCTACGCTCAACCCGGGCTACGAACGTACGCTTCACGTTCCTTTCACCATGGCTGCCGCATTGATCGCGATCGACTGGGGGACGACATCCGCGCGCGCCTATCGCCTCGATGCGTGCGGCCGCATCCTTGACGAGCAAAGCGCGCCGCTCGGCGTGCAGAAGGTCGAGCCCGGCAAGTTCCCACAAGCCTTGACCGCGCTCCTCGGTGGAGACGTTCCCGAGGGCGTGCCGATGATCGCCTCCGGCATGATCGGCAGCCGGCAGGGCTGGGTCGAAGCGCCGTATCGCGATTGTCCCGCGGATTTCGACGGCATCGCCGCGGCGTTGACTCCCGTTCCCGGAACGCGCCTTTGCATCGTGCCCGGGCTCGTCTGCCGCGATGCGGACGGCGTGCCCGACGTGTTGCGCGGCGAGGAGACGCAGATCATGGGGGCGCTCGACGACGAGACGTGGGCGCACGCGGCGCCTCGCGTCGTCGTCCTGCCCGGCACCCATAGCAAGTGGGCGCTGGTCGGAGGCAGGACCATCGAAGCCTTCGCCACGTTCATGACCGGCGAGCTCTACGCGGTCCTGCGCGAGCACAGCATCCTCGGCCGGCTCGCCACCGCAGGCGGCCGCGGCCACGGCGCCGCGCTCGAGCGCGGCGTGAGGCTAAGCCTCCGCGAAGCAGCGGCGCTGCCGCACGACCTGTTCTCCGCCCGCACGCTGGCATTGACCGGCGCACTTGCACCCGAGGCCGTCGCCGACTACCTTTCGGGTTTGCTGCTCGGCGCGGAGGTCGCCGCCGGGCGGCGCTGGCTCGAAAGACACGCGGTGACGGGGGGATCCGTGATTCTGGTCGGAGAAGCGGCGCTATGCGAGCGCTACCGGCGTGCGCTCGCGCTCGCCGGCGTCGAGGCGGCGATGGGCGCATCCGACGCTGCCGCGAGGGGATTGTGGCGCATCGCGCGCCACTCCGGGATAGTGGCACGATGAGTTCGCTATACCGGTATCTGAGGCCGCTGCCGCTGATTGCGGTGCTGCGCGGCATCACGCCGGACGAAGTCGACGCCGTGGGCGCGGCGCTGGCCGACAACGGTTTCCGGATTCTCGAGGTGCCGCTCAATTCGCCCGACCCGTTCGAAAGCATTACGCGGATGGCCCGCGAATTGAGCGAGCATTGCCTCCTCGGTGCGGGCACGGTCCTGAAGGTTGAGGACGTGGCGCGCGTCGCCGACGCAGGCGGCGAGCTCATCGTCATGCCGCATGGCGACGTCGCGATCGTGCGCGAAGCCAAACGCCTCGGGCTCGTCTGCCTGCCGGGCGTGGCGACGACGACCGAGGCGTTCGCGGCGCTCGACGCGGGCGCCGACGGCCTCAAGATGTTTCCAGCGGAGCAGCTTTCGCCGGCGGTGCTGAAGGCGTGGCGCGCCGTGCTGCCGAAGGACACACTCGTGTTTCCGGTCGGTGGCATCCGTCCCGACAACATGGCGGCGTACTGGGCGGTCGGCGCGAATGGCTTCGGCACGGGCTCGAATCTCTATCAGCCCGGTGCGGCTCCTGACACAGTGCGCGCGGTCGCGGCGCAATACGCGGCCGGATTCGCGGCGCTCAAGGCAAAGCGATGAGCGGCGAGCGCTTCGATCTGGTCGGATTGGGCGAACCGATGATCGAGCTCAATCAGACGCGGGGCGCGAGTGGCGAGTATGTGCAAGGATTCGGCGGCGACACGTCGAATTGCGCCATCGCCGCGGCGCGACTCGGCGCGCGCACTGCGTACGTCACGCGGCTCGGCAACGACGCGTTCGGCCGCAATTTCCTGGACCTGTGGCGGCGCGAAGCTGTGGACGCGACGGGGGTCGGCATCGATGCCGATGCGCCGACGGGGTTCTACTTCGTCGCGCATGGCGCCAAGGGTCACGAATTCAGCTATCTGCGCGCGGGCTCGGCAGCGAGCCGCATGCGGCCGGCGGATCTGCCGCTCTCGGTGATCCGCGCGGCGAAGGTGCTGCACTTGTCCGGCATCAGCCAGGCGATCTCGGCTTCTGCCTGCGACGCCTGCTTCGCCGCCATCGAGGCCGCTCGCGCTGCGGGTGTCAAGATTTCCTACGACACCAATCTGCGCCTCAAGCTGTGGCCGCTGCCGCGGGCGCGCGCCATCATCCGCGCGAGTCTGGCGTTCGCCGATTGGGCGCTGCCGAGCCTCGACGACGCGAAGCTCTTGTTCGACTGCGAGGACTCCGACGCGATTCTCGATGCCTGCCACGCGGCCGGCGCGCCGCTGGTCGTGCTGCGCTGCGGAGCCGACGGATGTGTCGTATCCGACGGCCGCCGGCGCGAGCGCATCGCCGGGCACCGTGTGCAGGCGATCGATGCGACGGGCGCCGGCGACTGTTTCGACGGCGCGTTCGCCGTGCGGCTCGTCGCGGGCGACGATCCGGTCGCGGCAGCGCGCTATGCCAACGCCGCCGCGGCGCTGGCGACGACCGGCTACGGCGCAGTCGCGCCGCTGCCGTGCCACGCCGACGTCATCGCGCTGCTGGAAGAGAAAGTGGCGACGTGATCACGGCGACGTATCAGGAAGACTTGTTTCGCGACAAGGTCGCGCTGGTCTCGGGTGGGACGAGCGGCATCGGTGCGGCAATCGGCAACGCACTCGCCGAGCTCGGCGCCAGCGTCACCGTCACCGGCGCGACCCCGGCCGAGGCGGAAGGAGCGCAGGAGCGTGCTAGCTTCTGGGTCGAGCACGCCACGGCGCTCGACGTTCGCGATGGTCCCGCGGTCACGGCGTTCCTCGCGGGATTTGCCAGCCTGGACATTCTCGTCAACTGCGCCGGCATCATTCGGCGCGGCGAAGAGCACGATCCGCGCGTCTTCGCAGAAGTCGTCGACGTCAATCTAACCGGCACGATGCGCTTGTGCGCGGGTGCCCGGCCGCTGCTGGCGAGGAGCAAGGGCTGCATCGTCAACACCGCATCGGTGCTGTCGAGTTTCGGCGGCGCGCTCGTTCCCGGCTACAGCGCCAGCAAGGGAGGCGTCGCGCAGCTCACCAAATCGCTGGCGATCGCGTACGCTGCGGAACAAATTCGAGTGAACGCGATTGCGCCCGGGTGGATCACGACGGCTTTGACGCAGGCGCTGCAGGATGACCCGGCGCGCAGCGACGCCATTCTGTCGCGCACACCCCTCGGCCGCTGGGGGATCCCGGACGATGTCGCCGGGGCGGCGATCTTTCTGTGCTCGCCCGCGGCGTCGTTCATTACCGGCACGATCCTCGCCGTCGATGGCGGCTACACGGCCGCGTAAGTCATGGCACTCAATACCGCGATCCGCTATCTCAAGAAGGGCGAGTGGGAAAAGGCCCATGCGATTGTGCAGCAGGACGAATCCAAGCTCGGCTGCTGGGCGCACGGCATCGTGCATCTCGTCGAAGGCGATCTCGGCAACTCGCGTTACTGGTACCGCCGCGCGGGCCGCCCGTTTCCCAAGGACCGTGACGTCGACCGCGAAGTTGCGGAACTGGCCACGGCGCTCAAGGCAACGCAATGACCGCGCCACTGATCCTGCCGTCCATCGGCATCCGGCAGGAAATCGCGACAGCCGCGATTCCCGACGACGAGCGCGCATGGGTGCCGCAAGCGAAGGACGTGTGGTTCCGGCCGCTCTTGTTCAACACCGTCACCGGCGGCTGGTGCAACCTGCTGCGCGTGCGCCGGTCGGGCGTCCTGTCGCGGCATCGGCATCCGATGGCCGTCGTCGGTTATGTGATCAGGGGTCGCTGGCGCTATCTCGAGCACGACTGGGTGGCGGAGGAAGGCAGCTTCGTCTACGAGCCGCCGGGCGAGATCCACACGCTGATCGTGCCCGACGATTGCGCCGAGATGATTACGTTCTTCAATATCGGCGGCGCGATGATCTACGTCGACGACACGGGGCGGCAGACCGGTTACGAGGACGTGTTCACCAAGATCGACATGTGCCGCGCGCATTACGCGGCGGCGGGGCTGGGCGCCGATTACGTCGATCGGTTCGTGCGCTGAGCGTTCTTGCGGCGCAGGTCCGGCGCCCGGGCGAGGAGGCGAGGCGATGATCGATGTTGCGATACCGGGCTACGGGCGGCTCGCGCTCAATCATCTCGTTTGCGATTACAACGGAACGCTGGCCCGGGACGGGGTGTTGCTCAACGGCGTCGCTGCCGGATTGACCGCACTCGCCGCAAAGCTGACCGTGCACGTCGTCACCGGCGACACGTTCGGAACTGCGCTGCGCTCGCTGCAGGGCCTCTCCTGCGCGGTGACGTTGTTGCCGCCCGAAGGCCAGGTGCAGGCCAAGCAGGCGTTCGTCACGAAGCTGGGCGCAGCCGCGGTGGTCGCTGTCGGCAACGGCCGCAACGACCGATTAATGCTCGAGGCCGCGGCGCTGGGCATCGCCGTCATCGGCGACGAGGGCCTGGCCGCCGATGCAATGGCCGCTTGCGACATCGTCGTGCGCCATGTGGCGGACGCTTTCGCGCTCTTGGAGGATCCGCGGCGCCTGGTCGCGACATTGCGGGCGTGAGCGCATCGTCTTGTGCTTGCAGGAAGGGATCTCTATACTTGTTCCGCGGAGATGGCATTCTCCTATCGCAGGTCGACGCAAAGCGTAGCGAGCAGGCCCGGATGCGAGGCGACCCGGAGCGAGGCGCGAGACAGTACGGAAAAGGTACGGCGAGCGCCGAGCGAGGACGCAACAAAGCAGACGGGTCGCGCAGCAGCTTTGCGTAAACTGTGAACCGCCGCAAGGCTGATGATGCCTACTGGTTGCACCCATTCGCGGTGAGACGGTAGGCGTTCCCTCTCGGATACCCTCTGTCGTCACCGCGGCCATAACATCGATCGCGCGTGAAGCGCGAGAGGGGAATTTGCATGTCGTGGAGCGGTTTGTTTGCAGTGGGCGGCGGCGCGGCCGTCGGCGCGTGGCTGCGCTGGGGGCTCGGCATTGCGCTTAACCCGGTTTTTCCAACGGTGCCTCTCGGCACACTGGCGGCGAATCTGATCGGCGGGTTGCTCATGGGCTTTGCGATGGAGCTTTTGACGCGCCATGCCGTGTTGCCGCCTGAGATGCGCCTGCTGACGACGACGGGTTTCCTGGGTGGCCTGACCACGTTCTCGACATTTTCGGCCGAGGTCGTCACGCTGCTGCTGCGCAAAGAGTGGCTGTGGGGATCGATCGCAGTCGGCGGCCACGTCGCCGGCTCGCTGGCAATGACGATCGCCGGCATCGTGATGGTCCGTGGGCTCTATTCCTGGGGTGGCTCATGAGAGGTACGCTGCTTCGCTTCTACGTGCATGAGAACCGCACGCACCGTCACATCGCCTTATTCGAGTGGCTGCTCGAGCAGGCCAAAAAGATGGATATCCATGGCGGGTCGGCGTTCCGCGCGATCGCCGGCTTTGGTCGCCACGGCATACTGCATGAAGAGCATTTCTTCGAGCTCGCCGCCGACATGACCGTGGTGGTGGAGTTCGTCGTCAGCGACGAAGAAGGCGAAAAGATGCTCGCGCTCTTGCGCCAGGAGCGGGTGAGCATCTTCTACGCGCGCGTATCCGCCGAGTACGGCGCGATCGAAGGCGACCGCTGAACGGCAACCGCGGCAGCGATGACTGACATCTACGCGCTGGCCGCACTCTGGCTCGGGCTCGCCCTCGCAGCGACGCTGCTGTCGATCTGGCTGCGCATCGCGACCTCGATGTCGGAAATCGTCGTCGGTACCGTAGCGCAGCTTGCGATCGGCGCCCTCATCGGCGGCGTGACGCTCGGGACCGATCAGTCGTGGATCAAGTTTCTGGCGAGCACCGGCGCGATCCTGCTGACGTTTCTCGCCGGTGCCGAGCTCGACCCCGTGGTCATGAGAACGCGCTGGAAGGAGACGATGACGGTGGGGCTGGTCGCCTTTTTTGCGCCGTTCCTCGGCTGCGCGGCGGCCGCGTTCTGGTTGCTGCATTGGAGCGTCGACGCGAGTTGGCTCGCCGGCATCGCCTTGTCGACGACGTCGGTTGCCGTCGTCTACGCGGTGATGCTCGAGTTCGGACTCAACAAGACCGATTACGGCAAGACCGTGCTGGCGGCGTGCTTCGTGAACGACCTGGCGACGGTGGCCGCGCTCGGGCTGATGTTCTCGCCGTTCACTTATCGCACGCTGGTGTTCATCGCGGCCAGCGTCGCGGCCTTCGCAGTCTTGCCGTGGCTCACGCCGAGGTTCTTCCGGCGGTTCGGCAACCGGCCCTCCGAGCTCGAGGCTAAATTCCTGCTGCTCTGCCTGTTCGGCCTGGGCGCGTTGGCTGCGTGGGCGGACAGCGAGGCAGTGCTGCCGGCGTACGTCATGGGCATGGTGCTCGCGGGCACCGTAGGCAAGGATCATGCGCTGGTGCGACGCCTGCGCACGGTCACCTTCGGCCTGCTGACCCCGTTCTACTTCATTCGCGCTGGCTCTTTCGTCTCGGTTCCGGCGCTCATTGTCGCGCCGCTCGCATTCTGTTTCTTGCTCGGCGCCAAGATGCTGACAAAATTCTTCGGCGTGTTCCCGATCACGCGCGCCTTCCGGTCGCCCGTGCGAGAGGGGCTCTACACGACTTTGCTCATGTCGACCGGACTCACATTCGGCAGCATTTCCGCGCTGTTCGGGCTCTCGCACGGGATCGTCACGCAGGCGCAGTATTCGCTGCTGATTGCCGCCGTCATCGGGAGCGCAGTCGTGCCGACATTGATTGCCAATGCCTTCTTCCTGCCGCATCATCTCATCAGTCTGCCGGGCACGGCACCCGCGGAAACGCCAAAAGGACCTGTGGCTGCCGGAGCGAGCTCCGCCCGGGCATCCGAGACAAAACCGTGAAGCACATCTTGGTGGCGTTCGACGGCTCGCAGCCGGCGGAGCACGCCTTCGACTTCGGCTTGGCGCTGGCCGCGAAATTCGACGCGGCACTGCACGTACTCGCGGTGGCGCGTCCACCCGAGTTGCCGGAGGACGTCGAGACCGAGGCGATCATCGAGACCGCGCGCGATGAGTATCAACGGCAGTTCGGCGCGCTGCAGGCGCGGGCCGCGAAGTCCGGCGTCAAGGCGAGCTTTGCCGTCGTCGTGGGACATCCGGCGGAGCAGATCGTGCATTACGCCGAAACGCACGGCGTCGACCACATTGTGTTAGGCCATCGCGGCAAGTCGTTCTTCGCCCGCTGGTTGATCGGGTCGGTGTCCAAGCAGGTCATGCACTACGCGCATTGCACGACCACGGTCGTGCGGTAAACTGGTCACAATTCATCCGCGCAGGGGAGCAGGCGATGCCGCATGCCATTCGCATTCACAAGACCGGCGGTCCCGAAGTGCTGCAATGGGAGGAGGTCGCGGTCGGCGATCCCGGGCCCGGCGAAGCGCGCGTGCGCCATACCGCGATCGGGCTCAATTACATCGACACCTATCAGCGCAGCGGCCTGTACAAGCTCGCGCTGCCTTCCGGACTCGGCGGCGAAGGCGCCGGTGTGGTCGAGGCCGTCGGCACGGGCGTCACCGACATCAAGGCCGGCGATCGCGTCGCATACTGCGGCGGCCCGCCGGGCGCTTACAGCGAGGTCCGCGTGATGCCGGCGGATCGGCTGGTCAAGCTGCCCGACGGCGTGTCAGAGCGCACGGCGGCGACGCTCATGCTCAAGGGGCTTACCGTGCAGTATCTCTTGCGCCAGACTTTTCCGCTCAAAGGCGGCGAGACGATTCTTTTCCACGCCGCTGCCGGCGGGGTCGGATCGATCGCCTGCCAATGGACGCGGGCGCTGGGCGTGACGATGATCGGCACGGTCGGCTCGGACGAGAAGGCGGCGATCGCCAAGGCCAACGGCTGCGCGCACACCATCGTCTATACACGCGAGAACTTCGTCGAGCGGGTCAAAGAGATCACGGGCGGCAAGGGCGTTCCGGTCGTCTATGACGCGGTAGGCAAGGACACGTTTCCGGCGTCGCTCGATTGCCTGAGCCCGCGGGGAATGTTCGTGAGCTTTGGCAACTCGTCGGGACCGATCGCTGCGTTCGACATCCTGCTGTTGTCGCAGAAAGGCTCGCTCTATGCGACCCGGCCAACCCTGGTCACATATACGGCAACGCGCGCAGCGCTGCTCGCGATGGCCGCGGAAATGTTTGGACTGGTGAAGGCGGGGAAAATTGTCAGCGAAGCGCGCCAGACTTACGCGCTCAAGGACGCCGCGCAGGCGCACCGCGATCTCGAGGCGCGCAAGACGACCGGTTCGACGCTGCTGCTACCGTAGCTGCGTAGCCCGGGCTGACCCCGGACTTGATCCGGGGGATGCCCGGGGCGACGCATCGCATGAAACGAGGCCCCGGGCATCGCCCTTCGGGCTCAGCCCGGGCTACGCCGTTACGCACCTCTGCGCGCGGCAGCGTTGACGAGTCGCCGCGCGGCGGGCGCAAGCTCGGAGGCGGTGAGCCCGGCCGGCCCCACGCCGTCGGCGACGAGCGCATCGGCGGCTGCGCCGTGCAGACAGACCGCGAATTGCAGCGCATCCGTCATGGCGGTGCGCTGCGCCAGCA
>WNGA01004084.1_pt1 | contig 21629 bp, 23 predicted proteins | sample 5400061 | NCBI WGS metagenome assembly WNGA01 (sample SAMN13153366, study PRJNA577476) | soil metagenome | isolation source: 100 cm soil or saprolite under grassland replicate 2 | place: USA:California | collected 2016-06-15
CGCGGAAGCGCACCACGGCCCGGCGAGCACCGTCGCGGGCCGCAGCCGCCAAGGGCGGCCGCAAGACCGCGCGCAAGCGGACCACCGCGCGGAAGCGCACCACCACCCGCCGCACGACCGTAAGGTCGGCGGGACGCAAGGGTGGCCGCGCCACGGCGAAAAAGCGCACTACGCGGCGCACGAGCCGCTAGGGTGGGACGCTCACCGAACGAGAAAGGCCCCGCTCAGGCGGGGCCTTTCTTTTGCCGCAGGGCGTGCTCAGCTCAGGGCGAACGCAGCGTGAACGCAGGCGACGTCCATGATTCCGTACCCGCCTCACGCGCATCGTTCAGCGCCTTCACCTTGGTGATCGTGATCCGGAGCTTGTAGACGCCGCCCGGCGCCGCCTTGCGCTGAACCGCGCCGTTGCCGGTCGTGAACGCGAGCGTGCCGTCCCAGACCGACCCGAAGAAGGTCGTCGGGGCGCTGTTGCGCGGTACGAGCGCGATGCTCTCGACGACCGGGTTCCGCCCCCCGACCGAGACCGGCTGACCGGTTGCCGCGTCGAGCAGCGTGAGCGTGTAGCGCGTCGACTGATGGTTGAAGTGGTAGAGGACGACGACCGGGTCACGCTTCGGCTGCCCCCAGATCCCTCCGGACGGCTGGCCGACGAGGCCGTTGATCGACGTCGTGGGCGTGCATTGAATCTTGTCCGTTGCGGAGCCGAGTCTGGCCAGCATCGGCAGGTTGCAGCCGCCGCCGCCGATCACCTGGATCGACTGGTAGTCGCCTCTGAAGCCGAGGTAGGGAACGCGGAGTACCGCGCCGCCCCCGGACGGCGTCAGGACGACGTAACCGCCGTAGAGCGCCTTGTCGACGAGGCCGGTCGGATTGACGCTCACCGCTACCGCAGCCGACGCGCCGGGATTGACGGTGACACTCGAGCCGCCAGGGAACGTCGCTGTCGGCCCGACGAAGTTGCCGAAGGTGAACGGGTATTGCGTCGTGGCGGTCGGAGCGGGAGTCACCGCCGGAATGCTCGAGAGGTTGTACGTCACCGGCGACGCGCCGTTGTTGGTGATCGTGACGGTCGCGTTCCCGACGGCTCCCTCGCCGAACGAGATCTTCGCGGGCGATACAACCGCGGTGGCCTGGACTGCGCCAGGGACGTCCAGGAGGCCGGCGCCCTGCCGAGCGGTCGAGTCGGCAAATGCGGTCGTCGTGAACCGCACCGGGTCGGCGCTGTTCTGCAGCGCCGTCCGAACCGCCGCCGGCGCGGTGCCCGGATGCGCCTCGAGATACAGCGCAACGGCGCCGGCGACGTGCGGCGAGGCCATCGACGTCCCGCCGATCACCCAGTGGCCGTCGTGCTGCTGGTGCGGCCAGGTCGAGCGGATGTCGCCGCCCGGCGCGGTGAGGTCCGGCTTCATCGTCAGGTCCGAGGCCGCACCCCAAGAGCTGAACGCGGACGATCGTCCGGAAGTGTCCGTGTTGTCGAAAAACTCGGACTGGTCCGTCCACGACATCGTCGCACCGCCCGCCGCGATGCGGCCGGACAGCGTCGCGCCGTCCGCGGCGTTGATGGCTACAACGGGGATGGTGATTCGCGCGTCCGCCGCGGTCGGCGGAGCCACCGTCGGACTCACCCTGCCGGGGACGTTGTTGTAGAGAACGACGCCGATCGCGCCGGCGTTTTGCGCGTTGAGGGCCTTGAGATAGAACGTGCACGCCGGGGCGGGTGCCGGAAGGCTGCCCCGTCGGATCAGCACGATCTTGCCGGTCAAGCTCCCGGGGGCGGGTGCGGAGGCGCCGCAGCCATCCCCGTTCGTGCTCGTCGTCCCCGTCTGAGCAAGCGGGGAGGTCCCCGACGTGGGCGCTGACGGAGCACCGCTCGCTGCCGTGTAGCCCATATGACGGTCATCCGGGGCGGCGGCTGTGAAGTACGGCAGGAAGGTCTTGAGGTTGTCGACGGACGCCACGCCGATGACTTTGTCGGCAACCCCCGGCGCTCCCGCCGAGAAGAGCCCGGTTTCGCCGCTGTTGCCGATCGACGCGACGACCGTGATGTGGTAGCGCTCGACGAGATTGTCGGCGGCCACGGCCGTCGGATAGTTCGGGAAGTTGTTGAGCGCCGCGCCGATGCTCATGTTCAGGACGTCGACGTCATCGTCGGCGGCACGCTCCATCGCCATGGCCATGATGTCCGAGCTGGTCGAGCCGTTGCAGCCGAAGACTCGGTACGCGTAGAGCGCCGCCCCCGGCGCCACGCCTGTGACGAGGTTGTCGGGATCGCTGCGGCCGTCTGCGCCGACGATTCCCGCCACATGCGTGCCGTGTGCGGCCGCGGAACCGCCGGCACCCGGTTGGGAAGCCCGCTGGTCGGCGACATTGGGATCGCACGGCGCCGGGTCGGAATCGGGATGCGGAACCGGCTGATACGTCGAGTCGGCCGAATTCGCGTCGTAGTCGTCGCCGACGAAGTCGTAGCCGCCGGCGACGCGGCAGCTGCCGCCGATGCTCGAGCAGGAGCCGAACTCGGGCAACGTGTAGTCGAGGCCGCTGTCCATGATCGCGACCTTGACGCCGCTACCGTCGAGACCGAGCTCGTTCTGCGCAACGTCGGCGCCCGTCAGGGTCGTCGCGTACCGAAGGTCCGGGTCGCCCGTCGAATCCGCTGCGGTCGGGGGTAATGAAACAGGGAGCACGGGATAAACGGCCGTGACGCCCGGCACCGTGGCAAGAGCGCCCGCTTGGCCTGACGGAACCTCGACGGAGACGCCGTTCCACAGGTCGTCGAACAGGAGGCGCTGTGTAAGGGAAAGTCCCTGATCCGCGGCATTCCTGAAAAACGCCGCCCGCTCGGAGGCCAGGGCCGCCTTGCTTCCGCCCTTCGCCGCAGGCGGCGTCCCGAACTGGACGAACCAGGCCTGGAAGCTCTCGTTCGCCGAGCCTCCTGGTACGGCACTCGCGCCCGCGGAGGAGCCGAGTGCAAGGACGAGGAGCGCGGCGCCGATGCCGACTACGAGCCGCGCTCTCCGTCTAGACATCCATCTCCCTTTCGCCGCCGCTTTTCGTTCACGCCCGCGCGGGCTGAGATCCCGCCCTCGGATTCGGATCGTCAGCGATATCGAAAAGCCTGTCAAGAAACCTATACCCCTTTTGGGGCTGCAAGAGAAAGGGCCCGCCGAAGCGGGACCGTTTGCGTTCCGATGGCTGGAGTCCGGCTACCCGCCGTCAGCGGCTTGTTGAAGAAATCGAGGCCAGGTCTTGCAGATCACCACAAGACGAATGGCGACCCAGAGGTCGCTGCCGGCGCACGGCCCGGGACGGTCCGACGAGAAGTGGAGCGACAAACCCGCGGGGTTGACCGGAGAAAGCGAGGCGGCACGCGTCACCGTTTGACGGCACCTCCCCTGCGACGTAAGAAGGTCCCACTATCCGATGACTCCTCCGGCTGGATACGGGCAGTACACCGAGCGCGTCCTCGCGCGACGCCCTCGAGACATCGAGCAGTATCGAGACCGGTCGGATGCGTTGTTCGCGACGGCGTCCGCGTCCTGCTCCTGGGCTGTGGTTGGGACCTTACCCGGGTCACCCTCGGGCTCCGCGACCGCGCGGAGATCGTCGGGGTCGATCTCGATCGGAGCGCAGGCGCTCGCTACCACTCCCTGTTCTGGTGGGCCGACGCCGCGAACCTGCCGTTCGGAGACGGCACCATCGACGTCGTCTGCAGCGAGTACGTCTTCGAGCACGTCGAGCAGCCGATGGCGGTCATGGCCGAGCTCGGGCGCGTGGTGTGCTCTGGCGGGAGCGTCGTCGCGCTCACGCCAAACAGGTGGTCGTACAAGTCGCTGACGGCCGCGGCGACACCCACCGGCTTTCATCGGATGGCCGCGGCGCGCCTGCGCCCCGATGCGCGCGCCGCCGTAGATTTCTATCCGACCGGACCCGTTATCGATTGAACTCGACATCGGCCCTACGCCGCCTCGCGACAGCCCACGGGTTCGACGTGGACGACCTCACGCTTGTGAACAACGGGCCGACGTGGTTCCGCCGCATACCCGGACTCTTCGAGGCCGGCCGCGTGTATCACCGGATCCTCGACTTCAAGGGACTGGCGGGCCTCCGCTGTGGCATCCTGTTAACCCTGCACCGCCGCGACGCGCAGGGCGGAGCAGCGGACGCGTCGGCGGTGCGGTCCAAGGGTCCGTTGGTCATCCGCTGTACGGCGTGTCGTGCAGACGGGATGGAGGCCGGGGACGACGTGTTCGTGTGCGCCCAGTGCGGCCACCAATACAGGCGCGAGGGCAACGTCATCGACACCTTCGCGGCCTAACGCGCCGCTCTCCGCCGTCTCGTAACAGGCCCATTCCCTACAGAGGATCGGTGTCAGGGCTTCCGGTGAGGAACATCATCGCCGCGCCGTGCTTTGCGCGGCGCGGCTCGCTGAGGCTGGGATCGAAAGCCGACTAGATCGAGTCGTCATGGCTTTGGCTTCGGCGAATCCGAAGCCGGGCTTCGGTCGGGGGAAGCGCTGGAGCCCTCGCGGCCGCCCTCGATCGCCGCAACGACGTCGGAGACGAACGTGAAGTCTCGGGTTTTCGTCCCGTCCCCCAAACACGGTCAACCCACGCCAAAAACGATTCGACGCCCGCGTGTCCGCGCTCGAGGCCGCCTCGACGCGCTACGCGATCAAGAGGCCGACCTCGCCCCAACAACTCGCCCCACCCCACCGTCGCTGCGGCCGAGCCGCGGCCAACCAAAGTGCTGCTCCGACTGCCGATCGAAGTCCTCCGCGTCACACGCCAAATCGGAAATCCTCCCGACCTACCGCGTCGTCACGCCCGCGGTTTGCGCACTGCCAGTTCAGTGGGCGCACCTGGGATCGAACCAGGCCGAGGCAGAAACCACTACGCCCGACGAGAAGCGACTGTAGCAGCGGTTTGCAGGGAGATTCGGGGTTGAGTGGTGATGCCTCCGGACGATCGGAAACGACTCGTTCCGACTCTGCACTTGGACAGGAGACGGACAGCGACGACCCTGACTTAGACGACGACCCGCGTTCGCAGCGCGGGCCGTCGGGAACAACTGCGACTCCGCCTGATTGGGCAGGCGATGAGCCGGCCGGCTGAGCTTACCGTCGAGGCGGCGCGGTGTTCGTCTAAGCGCCGATGCCGAAGTTGGTCTTGCAAACATTGCGGGCCGATTCGGTCTGGCGACGAGTTCCGCAAGTTTCGGGACAACCTCGTCGCGTACGGCGGTCGGATCATGCTCGTGGCTGTGACGGGGCCCGGGAAGGACGTTCTCCCTTGGGACGGAGCGAAGGTGGACGCGAACGCTGCGTTCGTTTGGAACATGACGGCTTCAAAGCGGTTCGCCCGAATGCTCAAAGGCGCACAGGTTGCCGCAGATCGACAGACCCGCCGATCAGGTTGGCGGGGCGATTTCCCGCGAGTGGTTGCGCGTGCATGGTCTCCTCAAAAGCGAGGCATCTGGCACGTCCACTTGGCGCTGCCGGCAGAGACGCAAGTAGAGCTCGGGTGGTCAAGGACGGTCGTCCGCTTTCTCGATGCGGCACAGCGAAGCGAGCGTGAGACTCGGAGTGCAACCGAACGGCGAACACTGTTGGAGCTAGAGCACTACCTCGAAGCGTCGGTCAGGAGTTTCTACGGATGGGGCTTTGTCGATCGAAACGCCGCTCGGCGGCTTGGCTCCGTGCGGGGAGAGCTGGGAGCGGTCAGGGCTGCCCAGTACATGGCCCGGAACGTCGCTCGTTATCTTGGCGAGAACGCCGCCGAAGGCGTCGAGACCGAGACTCGTCTTCCCGGTCGGTCGGTGCGGTCGCACGTGTCAGTTCGCTTAACCCGGCTTACCGGTGTCACGATCAGGAATCTCCGTCGAGCGCGGTACCTGTTCGTTTGCATCACGCGGGACCTTCCCTTGCCGGATTGGCCGGACGAGCTGCTCAAGGCTGTCTGGCTGCTCTTGGCGGTGAATGTGGCGGTGGCTCGAGGGCCGTGACCGCGGGCCGGCGGCGGCCCCGTCCCGGCAGGGACCGGCGCGCCGCCGGCAGCGGGACGGACGCGTTCACCGACGGACACGTCACCGCAGTTGTCTCTATGCATCGCCCAGTTATCGAGGTGGAAGCGGCGGCCCGGCAACTTCGACCCCTACGGGCACGAGGCGCGGGCGCTCGACAGGCTGATCGCCAGGCTCGAGCACTGAAAACGGTGACGGCCCGCTGGGCGGGCCGTCACTGGTTCGAGGCCGGGCAGCCTACTCTCTAGGAGCGCCGCATGACAATCTGCCCGCTGAGCAGGGTCTCAAAGCAGGCGGTCGCACCACCAATGGACAGGGTCCACTGCCCTACCCCTGCTCCTCCGAAGCGCAGAATCGTCACGCTGAACTGCACGTCCTGAGGATGGCCACCTGGAAAGCCGACGAACTTACCGACGATGTTCAGGGTAATGCTGCCGTCGAGGTTCCCTTCCCAGCTCGTCACTTCGCCGAAGATGTTTCCCGGAAGGGTGCTGCCGAACTGGTCAACACAATTTATGTGCCCCCGGGCGGTGCCGTCCGAATAGAGCGTGGCGTGAATTCCGAACGAGGTGGTCCCTGCCAAACCGAAATCGCTTCGGTTGGGGTCCATGATGGCCGTGCCCCCGCCATTGATGGTCGCCACGACCGTCGCGGCATTGGCAGTCGCGGGAAACGCAAAGAGCACGGCTGTCAGAACCGCTACGACAAACAAACCAAAGGACCGCATGCCAGCCTCCCCTGTAGGTCGACACCAGTCTTATGGATTGCAACAACGATTACAAGACACAACGTAGGAGCGGTTGCGGGCGTGCGTGGTCTCCCGAGGTGGAGAGACCACGCCCGCGCCGTACTACACCACTTTGATGGGCACGCTCCGTTCCTCGACCGTCTCCGCGCCCATCACCCTTGGTGCCGGCAGGATGAGAGCCCAAGACGGCTGCGGCTCCTTCCGAACGAGCTGCTCGTACTGCGTCCCAAGCCCTGTGGGCGCGGGGCTGGCGCCGAAGCATCCGGAACGGCGCTTTGACGACTCGATTAGGTAGGACACCCGCGACACAACGCTGCTCGGCCGACCTCGGGCAGGGCCGGCAAGTCTTGCGCTCTGAGACGTGGGCCTTGCGCTCGCCCCGCGAACTTCGCAACGATGGTTGCGTGAAGCAGTTCGAGATGGACCTCCGGGAGAACGCCTACGACTTCGTGAATGAGTCGCTCCGGGCAGCGCAGCGAGCCGACGCGGTCGCACGGGCATGGAAGTTCGCAATCGTCCACATCGTTCAGGCGATCGAGCTTCTCCTCAAAGAGCGACTCCGACAAGAGCACGCAGTCCTCGTCTGGGAAAACGTGGACAAGCAGAAACATACGGTTTCGCTGACCCTGGCTGTCTCACGTATCACGGGAGCGCTCGGCATCCAGCTGTCGTCGCGCGAACTCAGCGCCATAGAGAAGGCGCGCCGCTGGCGCGACCTGATGATCCATTACGAGTTTGAGCTCCAAGTCCAGGAGGCGAAAGCGATCTACGCGCGGTTATTCGAATTCGTTACGGCGTTCCATACCCAGCATCTGGGCGGTGAGCTACACGCGCACGTGAGCGCGGAGTTGTGGGCGAAGGAAGCGGAGCTAATGGACTTCTTCCGTGAGGAGTTCGTGACGTACAACGGCACCGAAGTGCACAAAACAATCCCCCGACAGATCATCGAGGCGCAGACGATCAGGCACTACACCGTCGAGGGCCAGCGGTTCTCACGAATCCCTTATGGCGCGGAAGATCACTGGCAGGCAGACTGGCTGGAGAGTTGTGGAGACTGTGGCGTGCGTGCAGAGCAGTTGCACCTAGTGGGATGCGACATCGAGCAGTGTCCTCGGTGTCGTCAGCAGGCGTTGTCTTGCGGCTGCCTGTACGCCGAAAGTCCTGAGAAGGTTCCGATCTTCGCGACCTGATCGCAGAGACCACCTGCGGTAGCAGGCTAGGCGGGTCCCGACGACGTCTCCAACGCGGACGCAAGCAACGAACCGGCCACATCATCGAGATCGAAGTGATACGTGTTCACGTACTCACTGATGAATGGCTCAAAGCGATACGCCATGATCTCGGCACCTGTAACTGGGTGGCGGTAAGCGGTCCCGTCTTCCCCGAGCGCGATGTGCTTCTTATCGTCAGCCACTATCGCCGTTGCTTGGCCTCGGAACGCGGTGTCGATTATCAGGTCGTCGTCTCGATCCCTGCCGGCTGTGTGCTGAGGGACATCCGTTAATTCAAAGTCCTCGATCATGATCGCGGTTAGTGCAGCGAGTTGACGACGGACTTTCGCAGGGGTGTCTTGCGGCATTTCCTCTCGGAGTATCTGCGGACCCACCTCGGCGATCTTCTCTTCCACTTCGTCCAAGAGGGGACGTGATCCCACCAAGCACAGGTCGTCTGGTGCGAGTGCGGGGAGGTGCTCGGCAAGAAACGCATGCCGATCCCCTGCCGCTTCGATGAAGCGACCGATGTCCATTCCCCCGAGGGCGGAGCCTGCCACGTGCTCAAGTTCTTCGTGGAGCCGCTCGCGTTCGGCAAGCCCCACTCGGAGGTAGTAGTTGAGTGCGCCGTATGCACAGACGACCAGAAACTTGCGCCGGCGGCCACCAGGCGACAAGAAGGCTTTCAGCAGGACGTTGGTATCAGCGACAACCGGACGCAATGCCGGGAGCCTACTTTTGAGCGCGGCTGCGGCTAGCCTTCGTCTAGGACGGCGGCAAGAGCGTCGTCGGTCACATCCGCCACGGCTGCGGCCTCGTCTAGCTTACGGACTTCCGAGGCAAGATCGTAATTGCCCCGGAGTGACTGCATGAGCGCAAGGACGGGGATCCGGTACTCGTGGCGAGCGCCAGACGACGGGAGCTCAATGTAAGGAATTGCCTCATTCTCAATCCATTTCAAGACTGTTCGGGATGAGACATGCAGGAGCTCGGCCGCTTCTTTCGTCGTGATCAGGCGTGGACTGTTTCGGGGCAGCGTGGACACAGTGGCTCCTTCATTGGGCGGAAGATACTCCTATTTCGTCTAATTCGCAAATTTCCTTAAATACGGTTAACAGGGTATAGAACGGGCGCCGGACGACGTCGGGTTCTGCCGGGTCAGAAAAGTGCCGATTTGCAGGTGAAAAAGGGAAGCGATCCCACGCGCGCGCGGCGTCGGAGCGCTTCGAGCAGCAGATGCCGGGATCTCGGCCGACGCCGCGCGCGCGTGGGAGCGTAATCGCCGGGTCGGACGACTGCTCATGCGACGGAGGGCGCTCCGTCTTGCGCGCTCTAGCTTTACCTGACATACTTCGTCAGGTGACAGAGCGTGTCAGGACGCCCGACCGGCGTCGCGATTCAATCCTGGCGCACTGCTTAATGCGTGCGATGGTCGCCGACGCTGGCGGCTGGGATTCGGCAAACGAGCGATTCGAGGCCGGCGAGCTGAAGGTCAATGCATGGATGGGTGTCAAGGCGACTCCGAAAGCGTCCCGGGTCGCGACCTTCATCGTGTTATGGGCGGTGGCGATGCGAGCTGCGAATCTCCCTGAGTTCTCGATCACCGAGTACCAGCGTTACTGGAACGAAGGCGAGCGGCAGGCGTACAGGCTCCAGAGAGAGTTCCGCGAGCTCTGGCCAGAGTACGAAAACCCGAACGAACTCGCTCGACAAATCCTGCGGTACCTCGGTGAGAAAACGAGCAAGCGCGAGATCGCATCCCTGCCGTCGCACCTGCAGGTGACGGCGTGATCGAGCCGCACTACACCACGGCGCAAGTTGCAAAGCTCCTCGCAGTCAACCCGGAGACTGTGCGGCGACTCGCAGCGCGAGGAGAGTTGCGTTTCGTGCGCGTCGGCGCCGAACTACGTTTTTCGGAGAGCGCCATTCGCGAGTACCTCGACAGACAGACGGGCCAGGCCGCGTGAGTATTCGTCGACCGGGACCTCACTCGTACCAGGTTCGGGTTGGGAACCTTCGCGCGCGGACGGTGCCGACGCGGCCCGACGCCGAGCGTGTAGAGCTCGATCTTCGGCGTCGTATATCCATGGGTGAGTTCTATGAGGAGCCCCCTCGGACGCTTGCTGACGAGATCGCATCCCTGCTGACGCGGCTACGCGCGGGTAGGTCAGCTGATGATCGGACGATGGAGTTCAACGAGCGCTCGTCACGAATCTGGAGGACGTTCGCGGAGCGGCGCGTGTCAACTCTTCGCCGCGCCGAGATCCAGGACTTCATCTATGCGCGCGCTGCTGCACATCCGCGCTCCGCCAAGAACGAGCTGGAGTTCCTGAAACGCGTCCTGCAGGAGGCGAAAGGTCGGGGTCAGCGGGTCGATCCGGCGCTGTTCATGATTCCGCCGATCAAGCATCGCCCCCGGCGCGGGCGGGCGCTCACGGTGTCAGAGCTCTATGAGCTTGCGGCGTGGTTTCCGGACCACGTCAAGCGCTTGGTGCTTCTGGCCGGGCAGGTCGGTGCGCGTCAGAACGTGTGGTTCAACCTGACAGACGATCTCCTCGACCTCCGCAGGAAGACGCTTATGGTGCCGGCTGAGCTCTCGAAGAACAAGCGTGAGCATCGCGTCTTCTTGACGAGAGTCGAGGCGAAGCTTCTCCGCGAGCAGCTGCTCATGCGGGCAATGGGGACGCCGCTCGTCTTTCCAACGGTGACGGGCAAGGCATGGACTCGCAGCGGCTTTCGCGAGCGTATTTGGCTGCCGGCCGTCCGCAACGCGGCCGAGCGGAACGCACACTTCGCAGGATTCCGTTTCCATTGGCTTCGGCACACGGCGGGCTCGCTCATGGCGTCGTTCGGGATGGATCCCGCAACGGCCGCAGAACGCCTTGGGCACACCGATGGCGGCTCCCTTTTTCTCCGCACGTACCGGCACCTTTACGAGGACGAGAGGCGACGTCAGGCCGACTTTATTCGGTGCTCGTGTCCAAGCCGAGTTGGACGAGGAGTGGACAACGAGCGAGCCTCAGTTGGAATCTCCGCTTAACGAAGCGGACGAGGACGATGGGCGCACCTGGGATCGAACCAGGGGACCTCCCGCGTCTGAAGGGTGCGCGAACGGGGAGCCCAGGGGCACGTAGGGCACTCCGGAGCGTTTTCCGGGGTGGGCGAAGAGCCGAGGTTCCCGCCGTTTCCGCGGCTCACCAGCGACTCACCAACGAGGTGCGTCTGGTCGAGCTATCGCGCCTATCGCTTCTCGAATGTGCCGGGCGACAAGCTCTAACGACTCGCCATCCTCAAGAGTCTTGAGCATGTCTAGGAGAGTGGCCGCATCTATGGAGCCACGACTCGTAGTACGGCACTGAATCCCGACCGGAACGGTTCGAGCGCTTGCCGCCTCACCCTGAAACAATGGCGGCAGCTCGCAGGAAGGCGGTTCGGAACGCACTTGAGACCTGAACCGCGTATGCCACTGTGATGTGGCTGTTGTCCCAGTAGGCAACCGTGAGGCCGATCACGGCCGGACACCGGCGCTCGAAGCAGAAGAAGCCGCGCGTGGCGATGAACCCGATCCCCAGGTGCCTCATCGTGGCGGCGACGCGGTCGTAGGAACGAAGGGTTGCAGGAGGCCACGTCGCGGTGCAAGTCGCCATCGACGCGTGTGACGACAGCAGGCAGTCGCTCGGCTGCTGGCTGAGGCCTTCGGGGTCGCCGATCACGACGACGCGGCCGTAAGGCTTGAGCGCCCTCGCCATCGCGATGATGCCGTCCGCAGCGGCGCGCACCGCCGATGATGGGCGTTCGCCGATGCTTCCTCCGACGAGCGTAATGCGCGGATGCAGGAGCCTTGTCTCGCGCATTACCCAGCGGTACCAGGCCCGGCAGCTCGAAGGTCCCTCGTTCGTGATCCATCTGTTGGGCATGCAGCCCGTCCGCAGAAGCGGAACGACGACCCAGCCGTCCCGCCACGCAAGCTCGAGGACCGTCGGCAGCCACATCATCGCGTGCGAGTCGCCGATGAGGACGATCATCTTCCGGCTCGTCGTATCTCCGACGCGGCAGATCTTGCTCGTGGTCTGCGAGCTCTCCCCGCGCGAGATGCAGCCGTCGGGCAGCACGTACTGCGGCGGACTGCTCCTTAGCCTGCCGATCGGAGGGTTGAGGCCGGAGGGGATGGGATCGCCGCGACGCGCCGCCGCGACGGCGGCGACCACGTCGGGAAGCGCCTGCTTCGCCCCAGTTGCGGTTCGATAGCTGACAAGCGCCGGCGCAGGAACCAGTGACGGCGAGGCGGTCGGGCCATTGAACCGCTGTTCCTCTCGCGCGATCGCGCTCAGCGAGAGCACGGCGGTAACGACAACGGCGGCCGCGGCGACTCCGACGATGGCACCGGTTGCCGCCCGGCTTCGCGCCCTCCGCCGGATCGGATTCTCGACGAGCGCGTACGACACGCACGACAGCAGGAACGCGCCCACCAGCAGGCCCAGCTTGACGGTGAGCGGGAGCTCGTAGCCAATGTACTGGTCGGCGAGGATCAGTACCGGCCAATGCCAGAGGTAGAAGGCATAGGAGCGATCTCCGACGATACGCAGCGGCCGCAGCGCGAGCAGGCGCCCGACCGCAAGCCTCGGGTGACGATCCGGGATTCCGGCCGCGATCGCGAGCGCGGTTCCGACGGTGGGTACGAGCGCCGCGTAACCGGGGAAGGGCGTCCGCTCTGAGAACACGACCGCCGCCAGCGCGATCGCCAGCAGCCCCGCCCAGCCCATGACGACCCTGCATAGCGACGGCAGCCGCACGAGCATCGACGCTCCCACCGCGAGTGCGGCGCCGAGGCCAAGCTCCCACGCGCGCGTGAGTGGAGAGAAGTACGCCGCATGCGGCAGCGTCGCTGTCAGGTGAACGGACCAGCCGAGCGAGATTGCCGTGAGCAGCACCACGACGAGCAGCAGCCGCCGGTGCTGCCGCCTACCGACACGGCGCCGACGTCGCATGAGGGCCACTCCGAAGAGCACGAGCGAGAGCACCGCGGGCCAGACGAGATAGAACTGCTCCTCGACCGCGAGTGACCAGTAGTGGAGAAGCGGTGAAGGCGGCTTCGCCTGGGCGAAGTAGTCCATCCCACGCGCTGCAAACCGGAAGTTCGCGGCGAAGCCGGCTGCGTAGAGACTGTCGTGGACTGCGTCTCTCGCGCGCAGGAAGTTCAGTAGGAAGAACACTGCAACATCCGTCGCGAGCAGCGTCAGCGCGGCGGCGGGGAGGATCCGCCGCGCGCGGCGGACATAGAAGTCGATCAGAGACACCGAGCCGTTGGCACGGGCTTCCGCGAGTAGCAAGCCCGTGATCAAAAAGCCCGACAGGACGAAGAAGACATCAACGCCAACGAAACCGCCTGGCAAGAAACCGACGCCGGCATGCGCGAGCACCACCAGAAGCACCGCCAACGCTCGCAGGCCCTGAATATCGTGGCGGTGAGGAGTCGAAGCTGCCATCACGACCCAGCGTGGTCGGAGCCGCCAACCGGGGACCAACCCGAACGACTGGGGGCCGTGGCTTGGCTATTCGGATGAGCTTCAGGGTAAGGCCGCACTCAGTGGCCTGTTCCGGCGTCTCACTCCGATCCCGCACGTATCGTCACGGGGTGCGGAACCGATCAGAATCTGTGCGGGAGTCGCGGAGACCTTGGGTCGCCGTGCTCGTGCTCCTGATCGCGGGCGCGACGGCCTTGATCGTTGAGGGCCAGGTCGACGCCGCATCCCGCGGCTACTCGAGCACCTATGGCGCGAGGGTTGTCGACTACTCGCTCGCCAGCGAGCTGCTCGGGCGACGTCTTGACGAGGTCGGAATCGTGCCGCCCGGCGATGAGAGGCGGCCGCTGCTCGTTTTGCTTCACGGGAGACACGATCGGACGCGGCCTGACTCGCTGAGCTCGCGCAAGAGTGGCCCGGAGTCGATGCTCAGCGACGCACTCTTTGCCGGCCTCGCAGAGCTCGGAAAGGACGCGCCGATCGTGGTGCTGCTGAACGGCGGGCAGCACAGCTGGTACCACGACCGCCGTAACGGCCGCTGGGCCTCGATGATCCTCGACGATGCGATCCCCGATGCGATACGTCGCTTCCATGCCAGGCCGGACCGAATCGGGATTGGCGGAATCTCAATGGGCGGGTACGGCGCTCTCCACCTCGCTGCTCTGCGCCCGCGCGAGTTCTGCGCTGTCGGCGGCCACTCGGCCGCGCTTTACGAGAGCTACCGCGCCAGCCCTCCCGTCGCGTTCGACGACGCGGCCGACTTCGCCCGCAACGACGTCTTCAAGGCCGCTCGCAAGGGTCGCTTTAATCGCGTGCCGGTCTGGATCGATGGCGGCAGCAACGACGCTTTCCATGACGCCGACGCCGCCTTCGTCTCGCTCCTCCGAGCCCGCGGCGTCCGTGGCACCTATCACGTTTGGCCCGGAGCGCACACAGCGTCCTACTGGAAGGCGCACATGGCTGAGTACCTCCGCTTCTACGCCTCAGCCCTCGCACAGTGCTCCTCCTGAGTGCAGTCGCTCAGCGGCGTCACCGCACACTCGTGCGACCGTCATGCATCGAGCCAACGGCGCCGCACCTTCGCCGACGCCCGACGCGGTGCGCCGAGCTCCGGACGCACCGCGTCGTCACGGATACGGCCAGTTCCAACGCCTGACCGTTCGCGCACGTTACCGCGTGTTTTCGGGTGCTGCTGTTAGCACCAGTTAGCACCGCTCCAGTGCCGTGCCGGACTCGAAGTGACGATGAACCCGCAGACGTGCGCCAATAGTTCGGACGAGCCTTGCGCCCTCACTCTGGCGAGGTCCCATTCGCTCCACCGCGTCTGATGAACCGCGCGGCGCGCTCAGGCGCGACTACGCTCGCCTAGCCGCCCGTCCGATTCCGCCTCAGTCCCGGGGTCTACTTACCTCGGCGATCACATGCCCTCCGCGATTGCGGCATGGGGGGTTGCGAGGGAAGATCGGAGGATGGAGATCCCAGATACACGCTATGCGGTCACTCGCGACGGCGTGTACCTCGCCTACAGGCGATTGGGTCAGGGCACGATCGACATGCTCGTGCAGTTTGACTGGATGGGGAACGTCGACACGGTCATCGATGTCGAGCCGAGCACGAGGGCTTTGTGGAGGGAGGTGGCCTCGTATGCGCGCGTGATCTTCTACGACCGTCGCGGTACCGGCCTGTCGAGCCGCAACGTCTCGCCGCCGAACCTGGAGACCGCGGTCGCGGACACCCAAGTCGTGCTCGACGCGGTTGGTTCGCAGCGCCCGGTCTTGTTTGGCTTCCTGGCCGGCGGAGGAACGAACGCCATGCTCGCCGCGACGAACCCGGAGCGGGTGCGCTCGATCATCTGGCTCAATCCGGTCGCTCGCTCGGTCTGGACACAGAGCTACCCGTGGGGTGTCCGGCCGGAGTACACCGAGCACTCCGAGCGAGCGATCATGCAAGGCTGGGGTACCGCAGAGCACGGCCGGGTGCACAACCTGGCCGAGGCCATGTCAGGTGCGGCCGCCGGACACCTGCAGGATCCCGAGGAGCTCGTCGGCTACCTGAGCCGCCACACCGCCACCCCTGACGTCGCCCTGGAGATGGCGCGCAACTGGTACGAGACAGACGTTCGCGCCGTCCTTCCCGCCGTCGGCGTGCCGACGCTACTGGTCTCGCATGGGCCTGATCACGAGCAAGCAGAGCACGTCGCCTCGCTGATGCCCAACGCAACGCTGATGACGATCGACAGCCCGCACGACAGGCCCGCGGCGAACGGCATGGGCACGCTGGCCGAGATGTTCCGCGAGTGGATCGGCCTGCCCAAGGCAGCGGTGGGAATCGACACGGTGCTGGCCACGGCGCTGTTCACCGACGTCGTCGGCTCAGCCGAGAAACAGGCGGCGCTTGGCGACGCGAGCTGGAAAGCGCTCGTGCACAAGCATCATGCGATTGTGCGCGACTCCCTGCGGCGCTGGCGTGGCGTCGAGATCGACACCGCCGGCGACGGCTTCTACGCGACGTTCGACGGGCCCGCACGCGCTATCCGCTGCGCCCTCGAGGTCGCAGCCCAGGTACGCGATCTGGGTATCGAGATACGAGCGGGGACACACACCGGCGAGTGTGAGCTGATCGACGGCAAGATCGGAGGCCTCAGCGTGACGATCGGCGCGCGCGTGGCAGGACACGCCGGGCCCTCCGAGGTACTCGTGTCGCAGACCGTCAAGGATCTCGTGGCGGGCTCCGGCCTCGCCTTCGACGATCGCGGCGAGCACGAGCTCAAAGGAGTCCCCGGCCGTTGGAGGCTCTATGCAGTCTTAGCCGAGACCGGCTGAACCTCTCGCAACACGTACAGCTTCGACTTCCACCCCCACACCAAGTCCGCCTGGCACTCCTTCTCGCCGAAGAGCTGCCGAGATACGCAAAAGCTTGTGCCTCATTGACTCGGGACACGATGAACGGGCGAGGTTCATCCTGGTGATCCACTGTCTCAGCACGCGCGTGTTTGTCGAGCACCCTACGGTCGGCTTTGCGACTGGTTGCAGCCGGTTGCTGACCAGCCTCCGTGCGAAGGAGAGGGGTCGGCGCGTTTACGACCTGATCCGAGGCTCGCCCGTCGGAAGCGTCAACTGAAGCGGAATCCTCAGCACGCGGTCGCGACATCGTGTTCCAGCACTCCGATCTCGACGAGACCGGATTCGTAGGCGAAGATGACCGCCTGCACGCGGTCGCGTAAGTCGAGTTTCTGGAGGATCCGAGCGACGTGGGTTTTCACAGTTCCGTCGCCGACGACGAGCTCGGCGGCGATCTCGGCGTTCGAGAGGCCGCGCGCGAGCCCTGGAGCACCTCAAGCTCACGGGCGGTCAACCCTTCGAGCTTTCGCGCGAGATCGTCCGGCCTGCGCGGCTTCCGCCGGTGGCTTCCGTCAAACGGAAATGACGAGGGATCGGCACGCATCGCGGACCACGGGACGCGCGACTGACCACCAAAGCTCGCTAACGCGCTCCCGACGTCAAAGCAGACAACCCATGTCCCTGCTTTGGGGAGCATTTTGAGCTCGAACCCTCGACCGCCAGCTCCACGACTGCCGTTAGCACCACCGTGCTCGAAACCCACGAAGCCAAGCCGCATTGCGCCACCTCCTCCAGGCTGCCGTTAGCACCGCAACCAGACCGTCTTCTGAACAGAAACCGGAAGTCGGAAGTCGCGGATTTGCAGGAACTTCGTATGGGGCGAACCGAGCATTACGCGAACCACCTGGCAACCGAGTTCGTCGGACAGATCTCGCTGTAGCCAGGCTTTACGCTGGACGCGCCAAGTGAAAGAGCCGACGTCGCCCGAAACCGTGGCCGAGTGGATCGACACCGCTCAGCGTCAACGCGACCCGTTCGAGCACGTTCGCCTCGCCTCGCATGAGCATCGGGAGAAGCACGGCGAGGGATGCACCGTCTATCCGACCTCCAGCGGTCCGCTTCTGGCTGTTCTTGCGGCCGCGATTCGGGCGGAGCGGATTCTCGAGGTCGGATGTGGTCTCGGCTATTCGGCGCTCTGCCTTGCTCACGGTTCGGGGGCGCTCGTCGAGACGATCGAACGCGATGCCGAGCACGTACGCCTTGCCGAGCTCGAGATCGCACAGGCGGGGTATGGCGACCGGATCCTCGTCATCTGCGGGCACGCCGCAGTCGTCCTGCCAGGTCTCAGCGGGCCGTACGACCTGATCTTCTCGGACGCTGATCCGGAAGAGATGCCAATAACACTCGATCACTTCCTCCGCCTCTTACGGCCTCGCGGTCTGCTCGTCAGCGCGAATCTCTTCCTCGCTCAATTCGTGCCGAACCTCCCGGGAATCGAGCAGATGGCTCAGTACCGACAGCGGATTGTCGACGACCTGCGGCTGCTGACGGCGTTCGTCCCCGGTGGCCTTGCCTTGAGCTGCTTACGGAAAAATTCGGGTTAACGGTGCCAGGCACTGTTAAGGGGGTGCCAGGCGATGTAAAGATGCCGGCTTGGCCGGCGTCGGGCCGCTACGGCTCGGATCGATAGACGAACGTCGCGAAGTCGTCATGCTCCGCGCAGCGGAGCGGGCTTCGCGACGGAGTGGGCGGTACTGGGCTCGAACCAGTGACCCCCAGCTTGTCGAGCTGGTGCTAAAGGTGCGATTTGCAGCGCTTTTCTCCGCCGTGGGGAAGGATTTGGGGAAGTCCCACGCCCGAGAGGGCGGATTCAGGCGGCCGTGAGCGGAGAGCGCCCCGCCGGCCTTCTCACGCGCATCAGGCTGACCAGAGAACAGCGACGAGTTCTCGGCGACCACGCTGCGCCGGTATCACGCCGTCCGCTGCGTCTCGGACAGCCTCAAGGAACCGCGTTAGGACGGCTTCTGCAAGCGCATCCTGCGAGCTTTCGACGTGGTCCACGCTGACGCGCAGGTTCACCCGCGAACCAAGCAGGCTCCGCGCATGCACAACTTTGGCCTCGAAATCGTGGTCGGCTATCCCGACCGTCAGGTGGATTTCCTTAGTCGGTACGTGCCGCTGACGAGCGCGCTTCCGCTGAGCCTTCGCAGCCTGCTGCCTCTCGAAGACATACTTGCCGTAGTCAGGGATGTCCGTCATCCGCGTCCGCCCCGAGCGCTGCTTCGCGTCGAACGGCGAGAGAGCGGCTGATGATAAGGAAGGACAAGCTGGCGGCCAACGCCGGTCGCAGTCGTCAGGCGACCTCGGTTCGCGCGGCTTCTCCCTCAGGAACGCCGAAGACGCGGACGGTCTTGCCAGCGTCGTCGATCTCGCGGATGTTGAACTCGCCGCGCTCGGCGAGACCCTGACGGATCATCTCCTCGATCGCCGCGATCGCCTCGTCCCGCGTCCCGTGGCGCGAGACGTGATCGGCGTGGATGCTCTCCTGAACGATGAAAACGCTCATGTCCACAGTTTAGGGGCGCCTCCGCTCATGCACGACTTCTGCGACCGCTTCGAGCAGCTCTTGCGGATGTGCCCAGAGGTCGACGTGTCCGCTTCCCCACTCCTCAGTCAAGGCAACCCGGAGCAAGCTCTCTGCGGACAGCTCGAGCCGAGCTACGAAGCAGCTCGACCGCTCGCTCGCAGTGACAGCCTGGTCGTGTTCGAGCCAATGGCTGATGCTTCCTCGGAAAAGTTCCGGGACGCCGCGTAGCTTCGCCTGGTTCCGGCTCAGCTTCGGCTCGAAGTCTCGTTCGCTCGGCGTCTCATGCTCGAGCAGGCGATGGAGCGTGAGGCCGTCGGGTGGAATCGGAACGGCGATCGTCGCCGTCTCGGGCAGGCCGTGCGCGTCAGGACTCGGTAACTGCGCCATCCAGCCATCGTGTCAGACGGCGCCGATGCTTATCAATATTGGTAAGTTGTCGCCGTGTCTCAGCGTAAGTCGACGCGCCGGCGGCGCAGCCATCGGGAGTACCGCGCCGCGCGCGAGCGACTGGCTCCGTACGAGGGCATTGCCCGGTTCGTGATCATGCGCAGGGCGGACCTGGGGCTGACGCAAGAGCAGCTCGCCGACCGGATGGGCACCAGCCACTCCGCCATCTCTCGCATCGAGTCCGGCCAGCACCGTACGAGCGTCGCCACGCTCGAGCGGCTCGCGCACGCCCTCGAAGTCCGGTTCGTCATGGGTTTCGAGACCGGCTCGCACAAGGCGCCCGTGCGCGAGCTCGTCTCGCTCTAGACGACTTCAAGACCACATCCATCGAGGTCACGACGCCGCCACGGAAATCTCAGCACGATTACGACAGTTGGAACGTCACCAATGTCGCTGGTGTAGATGTTTCGAATCATGAGTCCTCTCAGCTCGCTGGCCGCATGATCAGTCGTGGTCGCTGCTTTGGGCGGTTGGCCTGTCTCAAGGCATGGGTGATGGTGGTCGCGACGATCTTGGTCGTGGCAGCAACTGGTGCGACCGGAGGGGTGGCCTCTTCGGCGAGAGCTGTGGCCCGAGTCGAAGCGTTGCAGCTCCACAGTGCTCGGCAGCCGGCCCCGCTGCACGGGGTTCCGCTTCGGTCGGAGACAGGCCTGCATCTGGTGTTCGCAGACATCCCGCCACAGGTCCTCGACATCGACACCGGACGAGTGAAGCCCTTGCTCGGCGTTCCTGCCGTGCACCACGGCGTTCTGTGGATCGTCGGGGTCGGAGGCACTGGGGCTGTGGTCGTTGCGCAAACCGCCTGGCCGCGTGCGCACATCTATGGCGTTCGCGCCCGCGGAGCGCGGGTGTCCTCGCTTGGAACCGGGAGGAACGTGTGGCCCGCCAACGACGGCCGCACCGTGTGGGTCCAGAGCGTCGTCGGCCGATCGCGCTGCACGCTCCGACGCGTCGGGCTTGGCGGACGACAGCTCCGTGCCCCTCGGGCCTTCCCGTGCGCCACGATCAGCGACCCTGCGGGTGGCTCATTGGGACTTGTCGTTCACCGCACTCGCGTTCTCGACCCGCTCACACGTCGCACCGTGCTGAAGGCGCGCTGGGGGATCCTGGCAGTCGCTGGACAACACGTCGTCCTAGCCGGCCCGGGCAGGCAGTTCACGCTGCTCGACGCAGTAACCCACGCGCAGCAGCGGCTGGCGTGGCCCAGCATCCTCAGCGGAGGCGACGAGCCGGCGGTTGACCCACGGGGCCGCTTCGTGGCACTCACATTCGGAGATCCCGCCTGGAGGGGAGGGTCACAGCAGGCTCTCGACGTCTGGGTGCTCGACACCAAGACCGGGAAGCTGACACAGCTGCCCGGCATGCCCGCCTTCGTCGCCCTCAAGTCCACCAGCATTGCCTGGACGGACGACGGCCGGCTCGTGTTGCTCGCCGAAGAGCGCAGCGGGAGAGACGTCGTCGCCCTCTGGCGGCCAGGTCAGAAGCGCCTCGCAGTAAAGACCGTGCACTTACCGGATCGCAGCGACAGTGGCAGCGACTCGTTCGCACCCTTGCCGTAGCGACAGCAGCCCCCACTACTACTGCCTCAGGTGGAACCGCTCAGTCCCTTCGCAACGGACTGTGGCGGACCTGAGCGGACGAGAACCGAGCGCACTGTCGAAGGCCACCACTGGCGGCCTCCCTGCGAGGTCCGCACGCCGTCTGCGTTCAGCCCGCGCGCGATCTCACCGAGGCTCATGCCGTTGGCATGCTCGTCACGGATGCGCGTGAGGACCTCAGCAGGAAGACCTACCTTGCGACCAGGCCTCGCGGACGGCCTCCGTTCCGCTCGAGCCGGACGCTTTCGCTCGGCGACGAAGCCTTCGAGCCCGGTGACCGGGATCAGCCGTGAGCCCCACTCGGTTCGGACTGACTCGATCGCCGGGATGACGCGTCGATCGAGCGTTGCGAGGCTCACGCCGAGCGCCTCGGCCGCCTGCTTGCGAGTGTACGCAAGCCGCTCGACCCGGTCTGTCAACTTGAGGTCGCGCGCGGAAGGAACGGCGACTGGCTTGCTCGCGTGGCGCCGCTGCTTCTCGCCCCTCCGTCGCTGTCGCCGCCTCGCCATCGTCTACGCCATACACCAATGCTGAGGTTGTTTGCATCGATGATGCATCTGCGTCTCGCCTGCTATTGCGGTCCGTAGTTGCTGTACACGAGAAGGTTCAAGAGGCGCCAATCAGCGCTCGAGGGTGCGGCCTCGAGTGAGTTCGCGTT
>WNGA01004085.1_pt1 | contig 21624 bp, 23 predicted proteins | sample 5400061 | NCBI WGS metagenome assembly WNGA01 (sample SAMN13153366, study PRJNA577476) | soil metagenome | isolation source: 100 cm soil or saprolite under grassland replicate 2 | place: USA:California | collected 2016-06-15
GCCCGGCCCCGCGATGATCGCGGCGACATGGCCGCCCCCGGTGAAGAGTGAGCAGCAGCTCGCACCAGTGGCGCCCTCGTCGAACAGGACCATCAGGATGCCATTCGTCCCGAGCGCCGGGGCGATCTTCGGCACCCACAGGTTCAGCCACGAATCGCCCGTGGCGATGGAGCAGGAGTGCATGTCTTTGCACTCGTTCGGGCTGATCCAGGCGAACTGGGGCAGGCCGTTCTTGAGATCGGTGCGGAACTGGCTGAAGGGAACGATCTGGTTGCACCGGGTGTCGTCGTTACGGACATCATCGAAGTACATGAACGGGTCGTGCTTCTTCGCGTAGTCGTTGGGCGCCGTGCCGGCGGACGCTTCCTTGAAGCACGGTACTGGCATTGACTGCATGTACGCCTTCCAGGACGTCCCGTGGGCCTCGAGTTGGTCGACCAGGTTCCTGCCCTTCACGTTGCAGTCGGTGCAGTCCGAGGTGATCCCGAAGGTGGAGCCTCCCGTGAGCGCCAGGTAGTTCGGCAGCGATGGATGCGTGATCGCATATTCCTTGGTCAACAGCACCTTCCGTTTGGCCAGCCGGTTGAGGTACGGCGCATCGAACGAGCCGATGATCTGCGCGTACTCCTTGTTCTCCATGGCGATCACCACGATGTGCTGCGCCGGGGTGGAGCTGGAGACGGCCTGCTCGGCCGGGCCCCGCCGGCCATGGGTTGCCGGTCGCAACGAGGCACAGGCCGAGAGCAAGAGGAGCGACGCGATGAGGAGCGCGTGCGCGCGGATCCGCCCCGTCGCAAGCATCCTCAGCGGTAGACCCCATTGTGGCCGAGGCTGTGCCGGCCCGGCTGGGGGAAGAAGGCGAGGCCGTGGGGACTGCTCCCGACAGGGATGACGTGGATCACGTGTCCCGATCGCGTGTCGATGACCGAGACCGTGCCGTCGTACCGGTTGGATAACCACAGCTCCCCCCCGTCGGGCGACACCTGCATCATGTCGGGGCTTCCGCCGACGTGCCATGTCGCGACGACGCGGCGGGAGGCGAACGCCACTTCGGAGATCGATCCGGCCAGACGGTTGCTGACGTAGAGGAAGCGAGCGTCCCTGCTCACCACGAGCCCGTGTGCGCCGGTCCCGGTGGGGATGAAGGCGACCTGGCGAAGCGTCCGGGCATCGATCACGGAAACGCCATCGAGCTCCTGGTTCGCCACGTAGAAGGTGGATCCGTTCGGTGACAGACGTACGTCGATGGGAGCACCCCCGACGTGGAGCGAACCCGTCACCCTCATCGAGGTGGTGCTCACGCGGAACACGTCGCCGCTGAACTCGGCGCTGACCAGGAGGAACTTCCCGCCGGCCGAGAAGTCCAGGTGATTGGGCCCGGCGGCGGGGATGGGGACGCTCTGGATCAGCCGCCAGCTCGTCGGGTCACGGAAGTCCAAGCGCCGGTTCCGCTCGGCCACCACGATGGCCTTCGAGCCGTCTGGCGTGAAGTAGAGGTTATAGGGATCCGTGACGTTGATAACCCGTCCAGTGGGGCGGCCGGTCCTGGGATCGACGACCGTGAGCGTGTTGCCGTACGTGTTGTCGACGTAGAGCCAACGCAGGTTCCACGACGGCGTGATGTGCTCTGGGTAGCTGCCCACCGAGAAGTGCGAAACGATCCGGAACGTCGCCGAATCGATGACGTCGACTGAACCCGACTCGCTGTTGGGGACGTAGACGCGCTCCGGGTCGCCGGCGACGGCCGGGCTCATCCCGTGCTCGGTGGAGGCATACACGTTCAATGCGGCGGGCGCTGCGCGGGAGCCCTGTGGTGCAACGGCGTGCTGGGATCGAGGAATGGCGACGCTCTGGCGTTCGAGACCAGCGCGCTCGAGCCGGCGGCGTCGTCGGTGTCCATGGCCTCGACCACGACCCGCGTTCCGCCGATGAACCCGCCGACGGCGAGCGCCAACATGAGAAAACGGTGAAAGGCCGTGCGGGTGCATGTGGTGAGCATCCGTCGTTCAGCCACTCCTAGCGTCCAGGATGCGGACGGGTTAACAGCCTCGCGAGAAGAACAGAACTTCGCAAGTCAACCCACGCCGACGTCGCGGATCAGGTCGTTCGTCGGCGTGATCGGTCGATCAGACGGCGATGGGGCTGGTGATCAGGCGGACCGTCGCGCTGTGCGTTCCGCTCCGGTCGACCCACGTCACTCGGATCTGCTCCCCCGGGTCGTGCCGGTAGATGGCCGTCCCGAGCGCATCGGCGGACGAGACACGTTGCCCGTCGATGGCGGTGATCACCGACCGCGGGGTGATGCCAGCCGATGCCGCCGGCGACCCGGGGCGAACGCTCAGCACCAACGCTCCCGAGGTGGCGTTCAACCCCAGCCGAGGGGCCGTCTCCGATTCCAGGTCGTCCGTCGCGACGCCGAGGAACCCGGGGGGGCCGATGACGATGCTGCCGGTCTCATTCCCCGATCGGATCTGTCCCAAGATCCCGAGCGCATCGTTCGAGGGGATGGCGAACCCGATGCTCGAGGCGGACTGGCCGAAGTTGCTTCGGGCCGCGGCGGTGATCATGCCCACCACCCTGGCCGAGGAGTCCACGAGCGGCCCGCCCGAGTCGCCGGGCTGGATCGGCGCGTCCATCTGGATCAGTCCGCTCAGTTGCTCCGAGCCTCCCATGCCGCCGCCCACGGTGATCGAACGGTCCAGCGCGGAGACCGTGCCCTCTGTGACGCTCGGCGAACCGCCCTGTCCCAGGGCGTTGCCGATGGCCACGACCTCCTGGCCGAGGACCAGGTCAGAGGAGTCGGCGAGCCTGACGGTGGGGAGGCCGGACACGCCCTGGACCTGGAGCAGGGCCACATCGTCCCTGAAATCGACCCCGACCACGCTCGCCTCGTAGGTGCCCGAGCGCCCGGTGATCGAGACCTCGATCTTCGTGGCTCCCTGGATCACGTGATTGTTGGTGAGGACCTCGCCGGACGAGGTGACGAGCATCCCCGTCCCCGCCCCCCGGCCGATCTGACCGAAGGGACCCTGGATCTCCGTGTTGATGTCCACCACGGCGGGCTCGACGCGATCCGCGATGGCCTGCACGTCCAGACTCGTCGCGGCCTGACCGTTCGAGGATCCGCCGATCGCCGTGGAGGACCCCTGGTCTCTCGTGAGGCCCCACCCTAGGCCGGCCCCGGCGCCCAACAGCAGAAGCGCGGCGAGGATGGCGGCAACGATGCGGCTCGGCCGCCGCGCGGCCGGAGGAGGAGAAGCGGGTGGGTACGGCTGAGATGGCGAAAGAGTCGGGGGTGGCGGCGGCGGCCAGCCGCTTGTGGGCGCTGGTTCGGGCGGATCGGGCAGGGACTGATGGGGTTCGGTTGGGTGCTCGTTCATCTCACCATTATCCAGCTCGGGCATCGGAAGCCTCCTGGCCGGTCGGTTACCCACCCATGGTCTGCCCGTTGCCTGAAGGGAGAGTTGGAGGAGCCTCAGGATCTCCTGTGAGCCTGGTCCTCCCAGCCTTCCGCGCCTTCCCACGGGTCGTAGTCGACCTCGAGGGCCTCCTGTGCCGGGCGTTCCCCCTCCGGCACGTTCCGCAGGTTGAGCCGGATCCTGGTCCACGTCGAGCTTCGACCTCGCATCGAGTCCACCAGAACGTCCGCCGGAGCGAGGTTCGTCCAAACCTCAGGATGCCGCTCCTTCCACTGTTCCAGCCCCTCCCGAGCCTCGGCCTCGGTAGCCGCCCTGGCCACCTCGATGAGCGGCATCGTCGTCCGCCGCCTCCCCGTCGGCCCGGCCCGTTTGCCCGGCGCGGGTGGAGGGACGACGCCCTGCCGCTCGGGCTTCCCGCTCGCCCTGCGCCGCTTCGAGGGCTGGACCCGGGGCGGCTCGCCGGCCTGCTTGGCAAAGTGCGGCGGCCACGGCGCATCGCCGAACCCGGCCTCCTCGTGCTGTACGGAAAGCTCGAGCAGCCGTTCCAGCGAGTCGGTGGCATCGTCCATGTGGTCGAACGGGTCGCCGAGCTCGGTGAACCGCTTGGGGACGGTGTCGATGGTGAACACCTCCGCGTCGCAACCCGGCACCTCGTCCCACGACAGCGGCGTGGACACGCGGGCATCCGAGGTCGGGCGCACCGAGTACGCCGAGGCGACCGTCCGATCCTTGGCGTTCTGGTTGTAGTCGAGGAACACCCCGTGTCGTTCCTCTTTCCACCAGCGGCTGGTGGCGAGGTCCGGCGCCCGGCGCTCGACCTCCCGGGCCAGGGCCAGGGCGGCCCGGCGGACCTCGGGGAACGTCCACCGGGGCTCGATCCGGCAGTACACGTGGAACCCCCGGGATCCCGAAGTCTTCGGCCACCCTCGCATCCCCAAGTCGTCGAGGACCTCCTTCGTGACCATGGCGACGTCCCGGATCTGCGGCCAGGACACGCCGGGGATGGGATCGAGATCGACGCGGAGCTCGTCGGGGTAGTCCAGGTCCTCGGCCCGGATCGGGTGGGGGTTGAGGTCGATGCACCCCAGATTGATCACCCACCCGAGCTGAGCCGCGTCTCGGACCACGATCTCCTCCGCGGTGCGGCCAGAAGGGAAGGCGAGCTCGACCACCTCGATCCAGTCGGGCCGGGATGTGGGAGCCCGCTTCTGGAAGAAGAACTCGCCTTCCGCCCCGTTCACGTAGCGCTTGAGGGCCATCGGCCGGCCACCGACCCCGCGCAGGGCGCCCTCGGCAACCGACAGGTAGTACTGGACCAGATCGAGCTTCGTGTGGCCGGTGCGGGGGAAGAACACCTTGTCCGGGTTGCTGACGATGACCTCGCGCCCGGAGACCTCGAGGACCTCTTTTCGAGCCGGCATCGCATCACCATACCGACGGGGCTGGCAGGTGTGCGGAGCTGGCGCGGCCGCAGATCGCCCGTGAGGTTAGGCTACGTTCGGCCAGGGTTCTCGCTGGTGGGTACACGAAAGGGAGGCTCGCGACATGGCCAAGAAGAAGGCGAAGAAGAAGGCTGCGAAGAAGGCCGCCAAGGCAGAGGCCAAGGTAGCGAGAAAGGCCGAGAAGAAGACCAAGGCGATGAACAAGGCAGCGGGGGCCCAAGCGGAGGCCACACCGTCGGCGCCCAAACGCAGTTCCAGGCGTGAGGCCGGCCAAGCGGCGGCGACCCCACCGGCGCCGGCGCCATCGCCGGCCCCTCAGTAGTCGTTAGCGGGGCTTCCCGTCAGCCCAACCGCTTCGGGACCACGAAGTCGACCAGTTCCCCACTCTCCCTCTCGAGGTCCTTCCACCCGGCGAGGCCGAAGGCCAGCGTGGCCAGGCCCGCGGTCGGGAACTTGTCCTCGAGCAGATTTCGAAGCGGTCCCTCCTTCGCCAGCAGGAGCGCGAGGTCCTGCACCCCGGGGTTGTGCCCGATCATCATCACCGAGTCGACCTCCTCGGCCACGGCGTGCAGCCGCTCCAAGAGTTGATCCTCGGTCGCCCCGTACAACGACCGCTCGATGGAGATCTCGGCGTCCCGACCAAGGCTCGGAGCGATCCGTTCGAGCGTCTGCCGAGCCCGCATCGCCGAGGAGCAGAGGATCAGGTCGGGGCGGATCGCTCTCTTCGTCGTGTGGTTGGCGATCCTCGCCGCTGCGCGGCGCCCTCTCGGCGCGAGCGGTCGGTCGTGATCGTCGATCGAGGGATCGTCCCAACTCGACTTGGCGTGGCGGAGGAGGAACAGATGGTGGGACTCGACCACGATGGGGAGGGTACCCGGGCGTCGAGCCCCCGACGAGGGAGGCGTAGCATGGTGGCCCGCCGAGGGGGAAGCCATGGCCGACAGGTCGGATGCACCCGGAACGACCAAGGAGGCCAACGCCGGGCGGAAGCTCGGGAACAAGGAATATGCCCGGGCGCTGAGGAAGCTCCAGGTCGAGCTGGTGAAGCTCCAGGAGTGGGTCAAGTCTGAGGGCCTCAAAGTCGTCGTGATCTTCGAGGGCCGAGATGCCGCGGGCAAAGGTGGCGCCATCAAGCGGATCACGGAAGGCCTGAACCCTCGGGTGTGCCGGGTCGTGGCGCTGCCCGCGCCGACCGAGCGCGAGAGGAGCCAATGGTATTTCCAGCGCTACATCGGCCACCTTCCCGCGGCCGGCGAGATGGTGCTCTTCGACCGCAGCTGGTACAACCGCGCCGGCGTCGAGCGGGTCATGGGCTTCTGCACCGAGGACGAGTATCAGGAGTTCCTTCGCTCGTGTCCGGAGTTCGAGCGGATGCTCGTTCGCGCCGGGATCATCCTCATCAAGTATTGGTTCTCGGTGAGCGATGAGGAGCAGGAACGGCGGTTCCAGCAGCGGATCACGAACCCCACGAAGCGCTGGAAGCTAAGCCCCATCGACGTCCATTCACGGGCCCGGTGGGTCGAGTACTCCAGGGCCAAGGACGAGATGTTCAAGTACACCGACATCAAGCAGGCGCCGTGGTACGTCGTCGCGTCGGACGACAAGCAACGGGCCCGCCTCAACGTCATCAGCCACTTGCTGAGCCTGATCCCTTACAAGGACATGACGCCCGAGCCCATCGAGCTGCCTCCGAAGCACAGGGACGAGGGGTACGTTCGCCCGCCCATCGCCGATCAAACGTTCGTGCCGGATCGCTTCTGAAGCGGTAGCGAGGCCTTTCCGACGAGCCAGCTCCGTCACGGACCGATCCAAAGGTCCCGCAGGAGCTCGTGGTCCCGGTCGTACGTGAGCACCCGCTCGGCTTCTGCCGGGGGGACCCACCGAAGCCGGTCGACCTCGTCGGAGGGATCGAACCGTCCCTCCATCCACTCCATCAGCCAGTACGTGACCTCCTTCCACCGTGCTCGGCCGTCGCGATACCGGTGGGTACCGATCACCTTCCCGATCCGGCATCGGAAGCCCGTTTCCTCCCCCACCTCGCGAACGGCCGCCTCCTCCAGGGTCTCGCCGGGGAGCAGCTTCCCCTTCGGGAAGGTCCAGTCGTCATATCGGGGTCGGTGGATCAGGACCACTTCGATGTCGCCGGCCGGGCCGACCCGCCAGATCACGGCCCCAGCGGCCTCGACCTCAGGGGCGATCCCATCGGCGTCGACCTCGCGCCGCGACTGGAACGGTCGGGAAGGATCCACGCGGGACACGGTATCCGAGGCGATACGAGCAAGGCACGGGCCGGACCCAGGTGTCGAGAAGGTGAACGCCGGGTGAACGGCCCTCCCATGGGCCTGGCCCGAACCATTATCCTTCCGGGATGCCGGTGCGCATCCTTCCCTTCGCTTTCCCCACCCCCGGCCCTTGAGCCGATGATGCCCGCTCCGAGCCAAGTCGCCGAAGGCCGGGAGGTCGAGTGGCAGTTCGACGCCATCGACACCCGGCCTGTGGAGCGATGGCTGAAGGCGGCCGGGGATGTCGTGGCCCGGGGTGGAACGAAGCGGTTCGTCGATACCTATGCCGACACCGACGACTGGCGCCTGTATCGCGCCGGATACTCGCTCCGTCTGCGCGTGGGCCAGAGCGGCACCGAAGCGACGATCAAGTCCCTGTCGGCCGGGGCCAACGGCCTTCGCGATCGAACGGAGATCGCCGAGCCCCTGCCGGCCGGGAGCTTGGAGACCTTGCCGGCCAGCGAGGGGCCGGTCGGGAGGAGAGTCCGTGCGTTCGCCGGGTCCCATGCCATCAGGCCCAAGTTCCGGGTCCGGACCCGTCGCCAGACGTACCTCGTCTCCTCGAACGGCTCGGCGGCTGCCGAGGTAGCCCTCGACGCGACGACCATCCCCGTCGAGGGCCGAGAGCCCGCCCGGCTGCTCAGGGTGGAGATCGAAACCAACGGCGGGCCAACGCCAGAGCTCGCCGACTTCGTGGGCAAGATGCGAGATGCGTGCGGCCTGACCCCGGCATCCGTGTCCAAGTTCGAGGCCGGGCTGCTCGCACGCGGCCTGGCCCCGGAGCGGTCCCTCGACCTCGGGTCATCGGAGATCTCCTCGGAATCTTCGGTCGAGGAGCTGGCCTTCGCGGTACTCCGTCAGCACTTCGCCGCCCTCCTTCGCAAGGAAGGGGGGACGCGCCTCGGCGAGGATCCGGAGCAGCTGCACGACATGCGGGTGGCGACGCGCCGCATCCGCGCCGCCATCGCCCTGTTCGAGGCCGCCCTGCCGGCCGAGGTGGTCATGGTTCGCGAAGAGCTGGGGTGGGTGGCCTCCGCGCTGGGAGCCGTCCGCGACCTCGACGTGCTGATCGAACAGGTCGAGACGTGGAGGAGGCGGGCCGAGGGTCTCGACGACCGCGCGCTGGGCGCGGTGGCCGGCGTTCTCTCCGCCGACCGCGACCAGGCGAGGGCGAACCTGGTCCAGACCCTCGACTCTCCGCGGTACGAGCGGCTGCTTGCCGAACTCACCTCCGTCCTCCGGCACGGGCCGGTGGGTGCGTCTCCCTTCTCACGCGCGACGGCCGTTGACGCCGCCCCGTCGCTCATCAAGCAGCGGTACCGCAAGGTGCGAAAGGGCGGCCGTCGGATCGACCGGACCTCGAAACCCGCTGATTACCACCGGCTGCGCATCCGGGCAAAACGGCTGCGGTACGCCCTCCAGTTCCTGGCCCCGATCTACGGCACGGGGGTCACGACGCTCATCCGCCGCACGGTGCGCCTCCAGGATCTGCTCGGCGCCCACCAGGACGCCGAAGTTGCGGTGGCCCGCTTCGAGGCCATCGTGGCAGAGGAAGGGAGCGACCTCCCGCCAGCCGCGGCGTTCGCCATGGGCGAGATCGCTGAGCGCTTCGCGAAGAAGAAGGCGAAGCTCAGGCGGCGATTCCCGAAGGTGTTTCGGCGGGTTGGAGGATCGGCCTGGGCCGATGTCCGCCGGGTCATGAAGCGGGCAGCGTCGTAGCCGTGGACCTGTACCTGGTCAGGCACGCCGTCGCGTTCAGCAGGGATCCAACCCGATGGCCGGACGACGGCGAGCGGCCTCTCACCCCGGAAGGGGAGGCCAGATTCAGGAAAGCGGCTCGAGGGGTCCGGCGCATCGTCATCAGCGTCGACGTGGTCCTGTCGAGCCCGTTCCCCCGTGCCTGGCGGACGGCCGAGCTGCTCGAGGAGGAGGCGGGATGGCCGGCTCCCAAGCCGGAGCCCGTTCTAGAGGCCGGCCGCTCCCCCGCCGAAGGCATCGAGGTGATGGAGCCCCACCTCGACGTCGCCTCCCTGGCCCTGGTGGGACACGAGCCCTACCTCTCCGAGCTGGCCTCGATCCTGCTCACCGGCAGACCCACATCCCCGACCATGGATATGAAGAAGGGGGGGGTGGCACACCTTCGGCTCGACGACGGCCTTCGTCGCGGCACGGCGTCGCTTCGATGGCTGGTCACCCCGAAGGTGCTGCGCGCTCTGAGCGGGTGACGTCGACGCCATCGCGCCCGGCGTGAGCAGCTCGGTCCGTGCGGGCCACGTGGAGCTGCTCCGTGTCGGCGCTCTCGGTGGGCCACTCCTCCATCCCCCGGACCACGCCATCGACGACGGAGCGGAGGGTTTGGTGGATCTGGCTCACGGTCCTGCGCGCGTCGATCACGGTGAACCCATGGCGTTTGGCCAAACGCCGGAACTCCGCCAGCAGCATCCGCTGGTACTGAACGAAGCTCTCGTAGACGTTCGAGCCCCTGAGGAAGTCCTGGCCCGACTCCCAGTAGTCGAATCCAGTGCTGGACAGGACCCTCGGCAGCAGTTGCTCGACGTCGATGTCGAGGTAGATCACGAGGTCCGGCACGAGGGCGAAGGCGTACAGCTCTTCCATCCACTCGAGTGAGACCCCGCGGACGGCCGCTCGCGCGATCAGCGAGAACACGTACCGGTCGGCGAGCACCACCATCCCGGCCCGAAGGGCCGGGAGGATCTGCCGCTCGAGCCGGTCCCAGAAGTCCGCGGCATAGAAAAGGTTCAGCGTGATGGGGTCGAGCGTGTGGCCCCCCTTCGCCCGCTGGATGCCCGGCCCGGCCAGGTCGGAGCGGCGCAGGCCCGTGTCGAGCACGGCGTAGCCCTCGTCCTCCAGCCATTCCTTCAGCAACGCGACATGGGTGGAGCGCCCGGCGCCGTCGGTAGCCTCGATCACGATCAGCCGGCCGGGAAGCGACTCCCCCTCGATCCCGGGCGGCCGGAACCCATAGAACGAGAGCTCGGTCATGGAGGTGGGAGCCTCCCCGGGCCGACGCTCAGGTACCGGCCCAGGAGGTCGGCGTCGCGGAGGGCTTGGTGGATCTCACCGCCGTCGAACCGCATGACGCCCGAGAGATGAGGCCGGACCAGATCGCGCATCCGTTGCTGCTGGCGGATGAGCGTCTCCGTGGCGTCCATGCGAACCAGTTGAAACTCGTCGACTAGCCGCTCGTACTCGTGCTTGATCAGGCCCTGGTAGATACGGAACGACTCCTCCGGGTCGGAGGAGAGCTCCATGTCCATCCCGGCCTCGTAATACTTCAGCTTGGGCCGGCCGTCCATGATCCTACGCATCGACTCCGCGAGCGGGGTGTCGAAGTAGAACGACAGGCTCGGCTTCACCGCGAACGAGTAGAGCCTGTTCAACCAGTTGCGGCTCACCCCTCGGACGGCATCGCGAGCGAAGGCCGTGTACACGTACCGGTCGGCCAGCACGACGGTACCCGCTTGCAGCGCCGGGAGGATCACCGAATGGACGCGGCTGGCGAAGTCCGCGGCGTGGATCAGGCTGAACGACATGGGTGAGAGCAGCCGGCGCTTCTTCCCCCGTCGTGTCGTCTCCTTCACGATCGGGGAGGAGTTCCACTCGCTGAACACGACCAGATAGCCCTGGCTGATAAGCCACTTGTGGAGCAGGTTCAGCTGGGTGCTCTTGCCCGAGCCATCGATGCCCTCGACGATGAACAGGCGGCCGGGGAGCCCGAGGTCATCACGCATCGCCATCCGACTGTAGCAGCAGCTTCTTTCCGAACGCGACCCGGAACCGTCCGGCAAGGGCCTCCCTGCGCCACGGGTCGTACACCGGGGCCTCCAGCGCCACGCGCTTGCCCTGGACGACACAGTGGATCTCCCCCCCGTGTCCGGGGGGCAGGCGGTGCTCGATCTCATCGGCCAGGGCCAGCACCGTCGCCGACCGGGCGAGCTGGACCCGGTCGTCCGGGCCGAGCAGGGGACGATACCGGGAAACGCTCATACCCTCGTCCCCGGCTTGCCGAACCACCGCCGACAGCAGTGCAAGCTTCCGATGGGAGAAGCCGTCGAGGTCCGCCTCGGTGATCATGTCGGCCGTGTGGTGGTACCGCCGGTAGTAGTCGACGCTGCGCCCGATATCGAGCAGGTTCGTGGCCTGGGTCAGCCGCTCGTGCACCCTCGCCCCGGCATCAGGCTCGACGGACCGGAGGATGCTCCTCGCCACGATGGCGCGGCGCTCGGCCCGGTCGGGGTCCCAGGTCGAGAACCGAGAGGCAAAGGCGAGGATCGAGGCTCTCCGAACATCTTCGATCGGTGTCTCGCGGATCCCCACGGCGTCGAAGGCAAGCCCCTCGCGGAGGCCCTGGCTCGAGACGGTGAGCTCGGCGGCCCCCACATGCTCCATCAACGAGAGCAAGGCCAGGCTGCCGCCGACGATGGAGTCCGCCCGCTCCCGGGAGAGGCCGGACATGAGCCGGCGACGTGAGAGCCGGCGTGACGCCAAGAGACCGGCCAGCTCCTGCACGCGCTTCCGGGTGAGGACGTACCCGTGGAGCCGGGGGATCGGGTACCTCCTCGACGCCTGGTCCATCTTGGCGAGGTTTCGGATGGTCCCGCCCGTGCCGATCACTCGCTCGCCGGGCTCGAGCTCGCCGACCTCGGCGCCCTCGAGCGTGGTCCGGGCATACTCGGTCAGCTCCTCGATCTCATCCTTTGCCGGCGGATCGCTCTTCAGGAAGCGGTCGGAGAGGCGAAGGGATCCGAGGGGGAGCGTCCACGACCGAAGGGCCCGACGCTCGTCGAATTCGGTGAGCTCCAGGCTTCCGCCTCCGAGATCGGCCACCGCGCCCCTGTCGACGGGCAGCCCGTGGACCGCTCCGAGGAACGTGTAGAGCGCCTCCTCGTCACCGCTGATCACACGAACGCTTACACCGCTCTCGGCCTCGACCCTCGCCTGGAACTCGCCGCCGTTCTCCGACTCCCTGACGGCGGACGTAGCCACGGCGATCAGGGTTCCGGCTCCCGCGCTCTCGGCGATGGCCCGGAAGTCCCGGAGCGCGGCCGCGGTGCGCTCGATGGTCTCGGGGGCGATGCGGTTCCCATGCCGCAGATCCCGTGCCAGTCGGAGCGGCGCCCGGCCATTGGCGAGGATCTCGAGGTGGCCTGGTCCACCGATCCGGATCACCACGACCCGGCCTGAGTTCGAACCCACATCGATGACGGCGAGCGACCGGTCTGCCACGCGAGACGTCCTTCCGGGGAAGGAGGGGGGCGGCGCTTGCGCGGAGTATAGGAGAGGCGGTCAGGCGAGGAGCGCCGTTCAGGGGGATCGAGGAGGCACGCCGCGTTCGTTCCGGATGGCCCACGGTCGGAGCAAGCCGTAGATCGTTTCGGTCACCGCGACGGGCACGCGGTTCGAACGCGCTCGACGGACCACCTCCCCGTGCAGCGCCTCGAGCTCCATGTGCCGACCGTTCACGAGATCGTGGTGCAAGGACGAATACGAGTCGGGCTCGAGCGAACGGCAGAACGCCTCGTGCCGCTCCACGACGTCGCTGCCGAGCTCGACCCCCTCCGTCGCCGCCACGCTCCGGACCTCCCCCACGATGCGGCGGAACACGTCCATCGCGTCCCCCACCTCGCGGATCTCGCCGATCGGGAGCCGGACCGCGGCCGTCACCCCGGACTGCGCACAGATGAACGCCAGCTTGTCCCATAGCAAGCGGCGGATGTCCTGCGTCGCGGTGGCGTCGATCCCTGCTTTCCCGCACACGGTCGCGAGGGCCTCGGCCCGATCGCTGCTGGACCCCTCCATCTCGCCGAAGAGGATCCGTCCGGGCCCGCCGGTGTGAACGATCACGCCGGGCTCGGCGATGGTCGAGAAGATGAAGGCGACACCGCCGAGAACGTGCTCTGAGCCGATCGCGGCGGCGAGCTTCTCCTCGTTGTCGATGCCGTTCTGGAGCGAGACCACGGCCGTACGTGCTCCGACGAGCGGTCGCAGCTGCCCGGCCGCCTCCTCGGTGTCGTACGACTTCACGCAGAACAGCACGTAGTCGCACACGCCGACCTCCGCCGGGTCGTCGGAAGCCGGGGCTTCGACCTCGAAGTCCCCGGCGACGCTTCGCACCTGGAGACCGCGTTCCCGGATGCCAGCGAGATGGGCACCGCGGGCGATGAGATGGATGTCCTCACCGGCCAGGGCCAGTCGCCCACCGAAGTAGCCGCCCACCCCCCCGACACCGACCACCGCGATTCTCATCCCACCCCCCCGCGATCTCCGAGCGAGCCACTTGAGCCAAGTTGCAGGGACCGCCTAGGATGTTGGTGTAACGAGTTCGCCCGCGCTCGTTCAGGCTCGACGGAGGACCCATGGATGTCCGACCGGAAGCGGGACACGAAGGGCGATCGGGAGGACCCCGTCCCGTCCGCGTCGAGATCGTCACGTACGCACCCACGGTGTTCTTCCACTGCCAGCACTGCGAGGTCGCGTTCGGGCAGACGGGGATCGGCGAGCGGTTGCACCGCGATCAGGCTCGGGAGTCGCTGCCGGAGGACCTCCGAGCCGAGTTCGCCCAGGTCGCCGACTGGGCGCATCAGCTCCTCGATCGCCACGGCCCGCGCGTCAAGATCCGCGTCATCGATGTGGCGTCCATCCAGGGCTTCTGGACGTCGCTGCGCCACGGAACGCGCACGTACCCGGCCGTGATCGTCGACGGGCAGGAACGCTACGTGGGGGCGAATCTCGCCGTGGCCGAGCTTGAGATCGAGCGGCGCGTGGCCGGACACGACGTGCAGGATCGCGAGAGGGAGGGAGGGTGACGTGAACTCGTTGTGGGTCGTCGTCATCGGTTTGGTGGTCTCGATCGGCGCCTACCGACTGTACGCCAAGCGTATCGACCGTCAGGTGATCCGGGCCGACGCCAACCGGGCCACCCCCGCGAAGATGTACATGGACGGCGTCGATTTCGTGCCGACGAGCCGGTACGTGCTCTACGGCTACCATTTCAAGTCGATCGCCGCCGCTGGACCGATCGTCGGGGTCATCACGGCCGCGAACCTGTGGGGATGGCTGCCGGCGATCATCTGGCTGATGGTGGGGGTGAGCTTCATCGGGTGGGCGAGCGACTACAGCGCGATCATGCTGGCCGTCCGCAACGACGGGAACTCGCTCTCGGCGGTGGCTCACCGCCTGATCGCGCCGCGGACCCGACGGATCCTGTTCCTGTTCATCTTCTTCTACCTGCTGCTGATCGGCGGCGCGTTCGTCGGGATCATGGCGGCCATCCTGGCCGCGCGACCCGACGTCCCGTTCGGCATCGTCGTTCTCGCCCTCGCCGGACTCCTCGCCGGATACCTGATCTATTCCAAACGCGCTGATCTGATCCAGGTCACGCTCGGCGTGGTCGCCGTGACGGTGATCGCGATGGCGATCGGCCCGCTGGGCGTCGACCTCGCGAAGGTGCCGACGGACTGGAGCGAGGGACCCATCAGCGGTGCGGTGCTCTCGATCAACGACGCCGTGAACGGCGACAAGCCGCTCTACAAGGTGGTCGACCCGACGTTCGCGGATCCGCGGATCCCGCCGCCCGACCCCGAGACCGGAGAACGGCCGGCGACGCCAACGTTCGACCCGAAGACCGGCGAGATCTCGGTCTTCCCGAGCTTCCTGCTGTGGGTCGTGTTCCTCCTGATCTTCAGCTACCTGGGCGCGAATCTCGCGATCTGGCGGTTCGCGCAGCCGGTCAACTACATCGGCTTCTGGATCACCGCGCTGACGATCGGCCTGGCGGCGATCGGCGCCGTGGTGGCGGCGTTCATCCATCCCGACGTGGCGAAGTTCAAGATCGACGCCTTCACGACCTGGCAGGCGTCGCCGATCCCCGGCCCCATCCAGCCGCTGTGGCCGATGCTGTTCGTGACGATCGCCTGCGGCGCGATCTCCGGATGGCACTCCCTCATCGGCTCCGTCGGTACCGCTCGGCAGCTCGAGTACGAAACCGATGCCCTCCCGGTCGGGGGCGGGGGGATGTTCTCGGAGAACGCGCTGGGGCTCCTGTCGCTGACCGCGGTCGCGGTCGCCGGCGGCGCCGGTGCGAGCGCCTTCGCGCTCGGTGTTGGGACGCTGCTACACGAGGTGACGTTCACCGCATTGCCCATCACCTTCGGGACGGCGCTTGGGTTCGGCGTGTTCGTGGTGATCGTGCTGACGGTGGTCCAGCTTGTCTTCCGGGTGATGCGCGTGACGCTCGGCGAATGGCTGGGCGAGGCGTGGGTCGGGTTCAAGAACCAGCACGTCGCCACCATCGTCGGGATGATCGCCGTGATCGCCCTCGTCCTGTCCGGCACCTGGGTGTACCTGTGGCAGCTCTTCGGCGCGGCGAACCAGCTCCTGGCCGCGCTCAGCCTGCTGCTCGTCACCATCTGGCTCGTCTCCACCCGTCGAAACGCCCTCTACGCCGGTATCCCGATGGCGTTCATGTACGTCACCACGATCGCGGCGTCGCTCGTCACAGCGTTCAACCTCTACAAGTCGATCGTGCAGGGGGAGGACGTGGCGACGATCAGCCTGTGGGGCGCCTGGGCGATGATCATCGTGGCGTTGCTGTTGGTCGTCGCGGCGCTCGTGATCGCCTACGACGGGTGGCGGGCGTACCAGCGGTACCGCCTGGCGCCGGCCGCCGAGGAGGTTTCACCGGCGCCGACCAGGTGAGGGATGCCGTGGTGCGGGGCGGGGTCCGCCGCACGTGGGCCCTCCGCACTTCCTGCGGTCAGCTCGCGGCCGTGCTGGCCAGGTCGACGACGGCTCGCACGAGCTCGTCGGCGTTCGCCGCCACGGGGTCCGGCGGGAGCACGTGCACCTCCACATGCGGTGGCTCTCGACGGACCGATAGCCGCCAGACGCCGCCGCTCGCCTCCGCCAGGCGATGCAGGATGGGGCGGACCGATTCGGGGCTCGAGCCGGGCGCGTGGAATACGCGCAGGCCGGGCACCCGCCAATCAGCGGCTATCCAGGCGTCTTCGTCCAGCCCGCCGATCCGTTCAGATCCGGTCCATCCGGATGCATCGCCGATCTCGAGCTCGAATCGGGGCGGACGGCGCAGGCGGGCCCTGAAGATCAGGAAGTCCTTCCGGCCATGGAACCGAGCGAGGGCCCAGAACCACGGGATGTCCCGCGGCTCGAGCACCACGAGGACCGTGACGGCCGCGAACGGTTGTGCCGGGTCGACGATCGTGAGCTCGACGGCCGAGCTACCCAGCCACCGGAGGGTGGTGCGCCGTCCGATGAGGGGCAGTCCGGTCTGCAACCAGCGAAGGAACCTGTTTCCCCGAGCGATGTTCTGCTGCGTCCCCCACGTGAACCACAGCATGACGAGAAGGATCAGCACGACGGCCAGCGCGGTCCCCACGGCGGGCAAGCTGAGCGCTGCCATGTATCCTCCCGAGCCGAACGGCGTCGAGCGCGAATCTACACCGCCGATCGCGCCGAACCCGGCGTGGAGCGGGCCAGCGACGGTGTCATGATGGGCCGGAGGCGAGCGATGGGCGAACCGGCGGGCGGCGGACCAGCGGGGGGCGCTCGCGGCCTGGCGCCCAAGCGGCTTCGCGATTTCCTCTTCGGCATGACGGGGTATGAGTTCGCCCGGGAAGCGTTGGAGACGCGGGCCGCCCTAGAGACGATCTTCTTGGTGGTGACGGTCGGCGACATGGTGGGCGTGCCCGTGATGCCTCCGTTCTACTCGCTGCGGATCCTGCCTTATATCGTCCCGCTGACGGAGACGTGGCGCAGGCGCGTGCTCAGAGAACGCGACTTCACGGAGGAGCATCGGTTCGATCTTCACGGTGCGTGAGGGAGGTTGGTCACATGACTGACAGCGGTCGTGGCAACGCGGACGAGACGGAAGGCAAGACGCCGAAAGAGGATCCGCCGAAGGAAGCCGGCGGGATCCGAGGGTTCCTCGGCAAGGCTCGGAAGGTCACCTACGGCATGGCAGCCCACGACATGACCCGCACGGCGCTCCGAACGCGCGGCAGCATGGAGCATCTGTTCATCCTGGTCACGATGGGCGACCTCGTCGGCGTGCCGATCCTGCCCCCGTACTACTCGCTGCGGCTTCTGCCCTACGTGGTTCCGCAGATCTCGACGTGGAAGCGACGGATGTTGCGCGAGAAGGACCTCACCGACGCGATGTTCTGATCGCGAGCGAGAAAGGCGATGGGCATGAGCGGTGAGACGAGCGGGGACGAGGCGCTCCCCCGGACGCTGGGGAGCGGATCGCTCGCGGCGGTGTTCCGCGAGCATCCGGAGCGGCGCTACGTGATGTTCGGCGGCAAGGGCGGGCTGGGCAAGACGACGTTCTCCGCCGCGACGGCGTTCTGGCTCGCCCAGCGGGGACACAAGGTGATGGTGTTCTCCGTCGACCCGCAGGCCAGCCTGTCCGACATCTTCCAGCGCGACATCTTCGGGCAGGGCCCCGTGAAGATCATGGACAACCTGTGGGCGCAGGAGATCGATGCCGACAAGCACATCGCCGAGTACCAGGACGAGATCCGCCAGAAGATCCTCGACATGTATGGCATGGAGAAGGTCCCCGACGAGATCGAGGACTACATCCAGGCCGCGTCGGCGGAGCCGGCGATGGAGGAAAGCGCGATCTTCGACGCCGTCGTCGACATCGTCGTGGGCGGTGAATACGACTACTACATCTACGACCTCGTGCCGCTCGGCCACGCGCTGTACTACCTGTCGATGGCGAAGGTCTACGACGAGTGGATCACCAAGATCACCCACCTCCGGGAGGAGATGCGCGACTACGAGGAGATCGTCGCGAAGATCCGTCGCGAGGGCGAGGTCGACGAGGACAAGATCCTCAGTGAGCTCCAGTACATCCGTGGCAGGATCAACGCCGCCTCGCGGATCCTGGTCGACCGCGAGAAGACGGCCTTCTTCTTCGTCGTGATCCCCGAGGAGATGGTGCTGGCCGACACTCGCCAAGCCGCCGAGATGTTCGCTCACTTCGACGTGCCGATCGCCGGATACGTCGTGAATCGCGTCCTCCCCGAGGAGTTGCTGACCGAGGGCGCGCCTACGTTCCTGTCGAACCGCATCCGTATGCAGCGTCGATACCTCGATCAGATCGACTCGACCCTCGGCGAACAGATCCTCGCCCGGATCCCCGAGCTCGAGCGCGACGTGACCGGCCTCGACATGATCGAGCGGACGGCCAAGATGCTGTTCAGGGAGTAAGCGAGGAGGACGCGATGGTGCAGGTGGCAGCGGAGAGGCACGCACTGGTCGAGACCTCGATGCACGAGCTCGTGGAGCGTACCCCCGATCTGCGCTATGTGTTCTTCGGCGGCAAGGGCGGCGTGGGCAAGACCACCCTGGCGGGGATGACCGCCCTGTGGTTCGCTCGAAAGGGCAGGCGGACGGTGCTCGCCTCTACGAACCCGGTGCACAGCTTGTCGGGCCTTCTCGATCAGAATGTCTTCGGCAAGCACACGCCGGTCGACGGCGTGGAGAACCTATGGGCGTTCGAGATCGACACGCGAGATGCGATCCAACGCTCGAAGCGCGAGATCCGCGAGAAGATCCAGTGGTTCCTGAAGTTCGCCGAGATCTCCACGAAGGCCGAGGAGTTCGTGGAGGCAGCGACCACGAACCCTGCGTTCGAGGAATCGGCGATGTTCGAGAACATGGTGGACCTCATGTTCGCCGACGAATACGACGTGTACGTGTTCGACACCGCTCCGACAGCGAACGCCCGCCGACTACTCGGGATGTCGAACGTGTACGGCCTGTGGGTCAACAAGATGGTGAAGTCTCGCGAGGAGGCGCAGACGCTGCGGGAGGCCCTCTCGTTCACGAAGAAGAAGGAGCAGGACCCGCTGATGGAATACCTGTTGTCGTTCCGGGGGAGGATCGAGCATGCCCGCGAGCTCCTGACCGACCCGGCAAGAACGGCATTCTTCTTCGTCACGTTGCCCGAGGCGCTCCCGATCGCCGTGATCCGCCGCTTCATCGCCTGGTTCACCGACTTCGGGATCCCCGTCGGCGGCGTCGTCGTCAACCAGGTCATCCGCGAGGAGGATGGGTTGGACGCGCCGGAGTTCGTGCGAAACCGGATCGCGATGCAGCGCGAGTACCTCGAGCAGATCGGGAACGACTTCACCGGGATGGTGCGAGCGATCCTCCCGTTGTACGACGACGAGATCCGCGGTGTGGCTTCCCTGGACCGCGCCGCCCCCGATCTGTTCGCCTGAGGCGAAGCGCGATCGACAGCCTTCGACCTTACTCTTCGTCGTCTTCGTCCCACTTCCGCCAGTGTCCGAGATGCGGCTTCCGCGGCCACGGCCGCCTGTCTTTCAGGGCCATGACGATCACTTGCGCGATGGCCACAGCGAACAGGATGACCGCGGCGAGTAGCACGAGTTTCAGCACGTTCGGCACCGTCTCGGCATCGATCGGGTCGGCACCCTCGCGGAAGGCTACTGCTCAAGGTGGAAGGGAACAACGCCACAAGTTGAACCGGGTGCGGAAGGGGGTCTGCAGCAGTGGCGCGGCTCGGGCGCCTGCCCACTGGTCGCAAACTCGGCCATCGTGACCCTCAGCCGCTCGGCCCGCTGCTGCGGGGTCCTGACTTTCAACAACGGCAGGATGACGGCGTAGCGGCTCGGATCTGCCGAGCGACTCGAACGCCGCCTCCCGACCGTCCGCTTTGGCGGCCCCGACCTCCGCCAGGCCCGGTGGTCGCATCCGACCCGTCTCGAGGCCAGGTTCTGAAGAGCTCAGACCTCGCCCCTTCTCAGGTGAGCTTTCGCTCCATGAATACCCAGTGGGACTTGTACTCGTCGGGGATCTCGCTCTCCGGGTACGGCCCGATCTCTTCGAACCCGCTCGAGCGGTACAGCCCGTGGGCGGCGGTCATGAAGTCCGGGCTGTCCAGCCGGATCCGTTGATAACGAGCGGTCCGCGCGGCCGCGATCAGCTCATCAAGCATCGCCCGACCCAATCCGGCGCGGCGAGAGGACGGTTGGACGTACATGCGCTTTATCTCGGCGGTGCCGGATCCGATCCCTCGCATGCAGGCGGTGCCGACGGCCACGTCGTCCTCGAAGACCAGCAGGAGGCGACCATCGGGGGGCAGGAACTTGGCGATGGTGGCCAGGTCGTGTTCCACGGCCCCCCGGACGGGGAGTCGGAACCCGTACCGGGTCTCCAACTCGTCGTTTCCCCACGTGAGGTAGTCGAGCCACAAGCGCCCGACAGCCTCCAGATCTCGAGGCAGGCTCGCGTCTCGAAGATCGGCCATACGACCAGCCTGAGCGTAACAGGCTATCCCCCAACGGCTCAGGTCGATACGCGCATCACATCGAGGTCAACTCCACCTGCGATCCCGTCCACTCGAGCGTAGCCATGCAGCTGCCAGATGAGCCATTCGTGGAGTTCAGGCCGGAGAAGGAAGCGATGGTGCCACAACGGGCGATCGAGCTCGTGGCGAACCGGATACACAAGCTCGAAGTCATCGCCAACGTACAGAACGCCCTCCCGTCCCCAGGCTCGTTCGATCAGTTGGATGAAGTCCCCGAGCTGTTGGTTGACCTCCGCCTGACTGGGTCGGGCGCTGCAGTTTCCGGCCAGCTCGAGATCGACAGCAGGGGCAAGGGCGCCGCTCTCGGGAGGAACGACGTCGAGGAAATGGCGAGCCTGGTCCGCGCCGGGCGTGCACAGAGTGAAGTAGTGGTAGGCCCCCCGATCCAATCCGGCTTCTTTCGCTCCCAGCCAGTTCTCATCGAAACGCGCGTCGGTGAAGTCGCCGCCCTCGGTGGCTTTGATGTAGGCGAACGTGATGCCGTCGAGAGATACGCGCTCCCAATCGATGACCTCCTGATGAGCGGACACGTCGATGCCGTATCGCTCGCCCTCCCTCAAGGGCGGCCGCCAGTTGGGCACCCAAAGGAACCACCAGACGGCGATGACTCCGGCGAGAAGGACGACGCCGCAGATCCCGATCAGGGACCAGCGTCGAAGTCGCCGAGAGAGCAATGGCGCGTCGCGTCGTTCCTCGCCGATTGATCCGGACATCGCTCTCCGTCGTTGAGGCCCGCGGTGCTTCTATCGGATGGCGGCCGCCGCCATCGCCTCCCCTCTGTCACGGCAGTCTCGCAGGGCCACGATCCTTCCTTCGCGCACCGTGAATACCGCGTAGTTGCGATCGTCAGCCTTCCTCAAGCGGTACGCATCGACTCCCGGAGTCCTCACCACCACCATCACCCGATCGCCACCTGCGGCCACCTCCTCCAGCTCCGCCTTCAGGCCACGCTCAGCCTGGTGCTCGAGGGCGGCCTCGAGCTCGTGGCGACCGTGGCAGACCTGCGGCTCTGGGTCCTCGAGGCTGGGATCGAGATACGTCCACTCCAGGTCCGGATCGACGAACTGAAGCATCGTCGCCACGTCGCCCCGGGAGTACGCCTC